>Ga0316227_1000965_pt1 | contig 34504 bp, 26 predicted proteins | sample TBH18019metaG_FD_206012 | JGI IMG/M metagenome (GOLD analysis project Ga0316227, IMG submission 206012) | Freshwater microbial communities from Trout Bog Lake, Wisconsin, USA - TBH18019 | ecosystem: Environmental > Aquatic > Freshwater > Lake > Hypolimnion/Profundal zone | place: USA: Wisconsin... | reverse complement strand
ACCCCTTCAAAATCAGCTATGACGCCGTAGACGACCGGCTGCATGACTTCTACCTGCCCGCCCTGGAGCGCAGCGTCCTCTACCACCGCTCCACCGGGTTCTTCTCCAGCGCCGCCCTTGCCCAGGCCGCCACCGGCATCGTGCGCTTGATCCAGAACGGCGGCGCAATGCGGATCCTCTGCGGGGCTCAACTCAGCGTCGAGGACGTAGAGGCCCTCCGGAAGGGTGCAGACCTCACCGGCAAGGTTGCGGACGCCATGGTGGGCTGCCTCAAGGACCCCACTGACGATTCCATGAAGGCCCGCCTGGAGGCCCTGGCGTGGCTAGTGGCCCAGGGCCGGTTGGAAATCAAGGTCGTCCTCCCCAAGGGACCTGATGGGCACCCCATGTCCGGGCAGGACAGCCGGGACTACTACCACCCCAAGGAAGCTGTGTTCCAGGACGCCGACGGGGAGCTTCTGGGGACCACCGGGTCCAACAACGAATCGGTCAATGGCTGGGAAAACCACTACGAAACGTTCAGCGTCTACACCTCCTGGATGAGGGGCGATGCCACGGACCCCATCTATCCCGGGACCCCCTACATCAAGCAAATCCAGTTCCGCATGAAGGCCCTATGGGAGGGCACCGACTCCGGTTGGATCGCCATGGACATCCCCGAGGCAGCCAAGGCTAAGCTCCTTAAGTTCACCCCCAAGTTCCAGCCCACCAAGGACCCCTTCGAGCGTCCGAAACCTGAACCGGTCGTGGTGCCAGTGACGGCGGGCGCGACCCTCCGGGAACAACTCCTCTTCCAGTTCCTGCGCGAGGCCCCCCGGCTCCCCAATGGGCACCTCCTCGGCCTGGAGACCGCCGCTATCACCCCCTGGCCCCACCAGCAGGCGGTGATGAAGAAGGTCGTGGACGCGTGGCCTCAGTCCTTCCTGTTCTGCGACGAGGTGGGGTTGGGGAAGACCATCGAGGCCGGTCTCGCCATCCGCCAGTTGTTGCTGTCCGGCAAGGTCAAGCGGGCGCTGCTATTGGTTCCCAAGGCGGTGATGCGCCAGTGGCAGGAGGAGCTTCACGAGAAGTTCGCCCTGCACATCCCGCGCTACCAGTCCGGGGAAGTGCTCGACATTCACAACGAGGTGATCCCGTTCTCCGGGCCGGTGTGGGACGCCTTCCCCCTCCTGCTGGCCTCCAGCCAACTCGTAAAACGGCGTCAGAATCACGAAGTCCTCCTGGCAGCCAAGCCCTGGGACCTGATCCTCGTGGATGAGGCCCACCATGCCCGGCGCAAGGACTTCAAGGATGGCACCCCCAACCGCCTCCTGGAGCTTCTCCGGGGGCGAGAAGGGCGTCCAGGCTTGAACACGCGGGCCCAGGCCCTCTACTTGATGACGGCTACCCCCATGCAGGTCAATCCCGTCGAGGTGTGGGACCTGCTGCGCCTGCTCAAAATGGGTGGCGAGTGGGGGGTGGAATCCCGCTTCATGGAGTTCTTCAAGCAGCTCCAACTCCCGGTGTCCGACCCTGATCGTGACTGGGACTTCCTTCTGGATATGGTCCAGGACCACCTGTCCCTGGGCGGCGAGATCCTCCCCAGGTTCCGCCAGACCGTGCAGAACGCTCTTTCCATCGTGGACGCCGACACGGTTTTGAACCTGCCCGCCCAGAAGGCCCGCAAGGGCACCATCGCCCACCTCAGCAGCGAGGCCCGGATCCTCCTGGACCGCCTGATCGCCTGGCATACCCCCCTGCGCCGCTTCATGTGCCGGAACACCCGTGAACTGCTGCGGAAATACCACGAGCAGGGCCTACTCAAGGACCATGTCCCTGACCGGATCCCCAAGAACATCTGGGTGCCCCTGGAAGGCAAGGAAGCCGACCTCTACCAGCGCATCGAGAACTACATCACCCACTACTACGAAATGCTGGAAGGACAGTCCAAGGGCAAGGGCTTCATCATGACGGTCTACCGCCGCCGCCTGACCAGTTCCTTCGCGGCCCTGAAGAAGAGCCTGGAAAAGCGCCTCGCCAAGCTGGAAGGGCAACACGCCGTTCTGCTCGTGGACGAAGACGATCTGGACGCCGGGGATGACGCCACCCCGGCCGTGGCCCAGGAACTCGACCTTGAGGACCTGGCGGAGCAGGGCGAGGTGCTCGCCACCGAGATCACCTACTTGAAGGACTTCATCCACGCCATCAAGCAATTGCCTGGGGACTCCAAGTTCGAGCGGCTCCAGTCCGAACTTCTACATATCTTCAAGGACCGGACCAAAGTTATCGTCTTCACCCAGTTCACGGACACCATGGACAGCCTGAGGGATCGCCTTCGCCTGGTCTATGGCAAGAGCGTGGCCTGCTACAGCGGTCGCGGCGGTGAACGCTTCGACGGCGTCGGCTGGCTCCCGGTGGACAAGGAAGACGTCAAGCGGGCCTTCCGCGAGCAGGAGGACATCAAGATCCTCCTCTGCACGGAGTCCGCCAGCGAGGGCCTCAACCTCCAGACCTGCGGCGACCTGATCAACTTCGACATGCCCTGGAACCCAATGCGAGTGGAACAGCGGATCGGCCGTATCGACCGCATCGGCCAGGTCTTCAAGGAAGTCCGTATCAAGAACTTCTTCTACGAGGACACCGTCGAGGCAGATGTATACCGTGCCCTCGAAACCCGCATCGAGTCCTTCAAGTTGGTGGTGGGCAGGATCCAGCCCATCCTGCATCGGGTGGAGGCCGTCATCGAGCGGGTCGCCATGTCCGCGCCAGACGACCGCAAGGCGAAGCTGAAAAAAGAGTTGAAGGACCTCGACGACCAGTTGGCCCAGGGCGACGGTGGCCTGGATCTCGCCCAGGCCCTCGCCACGGAACCCGAAGCCCCGACCCTGGACCCCGCCCCCCTCACCCTGGTGGATCTGGAACGCATCCTCACCCAGGACTCCAGCTTTGCTGTCTGCTTCAAGGCTGACGCGGAGTTGGCCGGTGCCTGGACCCTCACCTGGGGCGGCAAAACCCACCGGGTGACCTTCGATCCCCACCTATATGACGAGCACCCCTCCAAGGTCGCCTTCATGACCTTCGGGACAGAATTGCTGGACGCCCTGCTGGGCTCCGTGCCCACCCCGGACCCCGGTGGCCCTGGCGAGGGCTATTGCCTGGCCAACCAGAGTGGCGAGGAGATTGTCAGCGGCTTCTTCGGGTTTGTGGATGGTGCGACACATCTCATCCAGGAACTGAAGGCCCTGGAGGGCCACCTGGACACCCCGACGTCCATCGGACCGACTGCCAGCGAGGTGGAGGCCATCTTCAAACCCATCGCCGACCAGGCCATCCTGCATAGGCGCATGGTCCGCGTATGGGAGCGGGAAGCCCAGATCAAGGCCCTCAAGCGCCGAGCCATCGACCTCGTCCTGGATGCCGCCCGCGTGGAGGCAGCCCTGGCTGGGCAGGGTTACATCCTGGATGGCATGGCCCAGCCACGCTATGGCAAGGAGGCCCTCGTGGGCCTGAAGTTGCTCCAGGATGGCGTCCTTTACAAAAGTTTGATCATTCGCCTTCAGGGGGATGCGCCACTGCTTGATGCCCATGACGAGGCGCTCCAGGACTTCAAGGGCCGCAGCCGGGCATCCCTTCTGAGCAGGAGGACCAACCTCGGGGAGAAGGCCCAGGCTTGTCTGATGGAATGGCTGAAAGTCCAGAAGGAGGGCACCGAGGAGGTGGCCACCATCCCCGGCATCACCCTCACCTGGCTCCCTAAGCCTCCCGTTATCGACGGCATCCCCTTCCTCCCCCTCGACCAGGTCCACCCTTTCGAGAACGCCATCCCCCTCCTGGACCTGGAGGCAGCTGCCGGCGGCTTTGGCGAGGAGCAACCCCTTGCAACCGAGTTGGACCACCTCGGCCAAGCCCCCACCGGGGCGGCCTGGATAGCCCTGCCCCCCAGCCTAAAGCCCTCGCCCCGACTCTTCGCTGTGAAGGTCGTAGGGGAGTCCATGAACCGTAGGATCCCCAGCGGAGCCATGGTCGTGTTCCGGGCTGAACCCCAGGGCACCCGACAGGGCAAGGTGGTCCTGGCGAGGCTAAGTTCGGACAGCGACCCCGATACCGGCGGCAGGTTCACCGTGAAGGTCTACGACAGCAAGAAGGTCGATGCGGAGGATGGGACCTGGCAGCACCAAGCAGTTCGCCTCCTTCCCGACTCCCATGACCCGGCCTTCCAGCCCATCGTCCTCACCCAGGAGGACGGCCCCTCCAACGTCGTCATCCTGGCTGAGTTCGTCCAGGTGATCGATGAAGACAGGTCGCGGTAGGCCGTTGAACGATCATCCCGCCACCCTCTTGGCGGGGCCTGTTCAATCACAGAAAGCTTGAGAACTGGCCGATAGCAACAAACGAAAGCCACCTTAGCATGATGCACATCCGATCCAATACCAGGGCTCTCATCCTCAGGAAGCATGCGCTGGAACGCGCATGGCTAGCCCTGGTTGCCGCCATTGCCATGCTGGCCTTCACCTTCCTCATTACCCTGTTTACTGGGCACCTCAAGGATGCATTTCCCTCCCTGCTCATGGCCAGGCTCACGGATCCCGAGTCATGGAAAGCCAGGGCCTTTGTGGGCTGTTGCATCCTGGGCCTGTGTGTTCTTCGCAAACCCGGTCCATGGGTGAGACTTACGCGGCTTAGGCACCTTCCTCATTTCATCCCCCTTTGGTGGGTCGCTTTGACGGCAGGTTTCGTGTGGGCCGCCGCCATGTTCGCCGTCCCAGGCATGATGAGCCTAATGGGACTCCCACTCTGGATACGTACCGTGTCGCAGGGGTCCGGCTGGGTGTTGTTCTACATACCCGGCTTGGCGGCTCTGGGGCACCTGCTTTTCTGGTGCCATTGGAGCCTGTGCTCGATCGCAAGGACTGCCACTGAGCCCGACTCTTCTATGCTGAGCGAACAGCCCGAAGCCTGCGACGACCCAGATATAATGGAAAAGACGCCATTGCTTCTCAGAGAGTCCGAAGCCTTTCTCGCCTGGGTCCGATCCGATCAGCCGGTCCGATCGATGCAAGACGATCGATTGGGCACGCGCTTGATGGCGATGCGGATCGCCCGTCTTCTGAGGACACCGAAACTAACGACCCACGCCGTTGTCGGTGAATTGGGCTCAGGAAAAACAACGGTTGGGGTATTCCTTCCGGAGGTTCTGGACGCAGGCAAGGGCGGTCCACGGTTTCGGGTCATACAGATCGGGCTTTGGCCGTTCTTGAGCCCCGATGCGGCCATTTCTGGCATCCTCAACCGAATCCTGGATGCCTTGGACACTGAGGTCGGTGTTGGCCATCTCCGAATGATTCCAAAGCAATATTTGGAAATCCTGGGGGCATTTCCCGGCTTCTGGCAGGGCTTGGCCCGGTCGTTACAGGGTAACGAATCCGATCCAGCCAAGCTTTTGAAGGTGATCGATGATGTTGCAACAATGCTGAATATCCGACTTGTTGTTTGGATTGATGACCTGGAACGATTTGCAGGCTATGGCGGGCCCGGTGGCCAGGACCAGTGGCAAGACCTTGAACGGCTGTCGCCCATCCGGGCGTTGCTCCATGCCTTGGGAGAGCAAGTATCGACCACGGTGATCGTGGCCACGACGAGCCTGACCACTGGCTTTGATTGGAACAAGATCGCCCGCCACATCCATGAAATGCCGCTCCTCGCCCCTGAGTATTCTGGGCAAATTCTTGAAGCCTTCCGCAGCGAATGCCTTCAGGGATTCATTCATCCTGATGAAGCAAAGCCGTTGACACAGGACGCCCTGGCTCGTTCCTGGATTGACCCATCGCCCGGATCGCTCCAGAACGAGTTCGGGAAAGCCACGGTCAAAGGGACCTATCAGGAGCAGCGTGAAATCCTAGATGGGAACCTCGGGTTCATGTCCATCCAGCAGGCCATGTCCTTGATCTGTCGGACGCCCCGGTCTTTGAAACAGGCTCTACGGCGGGTGGAGGAGTTGTGGAGCCCAGCCCGATTGCGCGGCGAGATCCAGTTCGATCAGCTCCTGGCCATTTGCTTGCTCCGGGAAGGGTGCCCGCTAGGTTTTGCCGTCCTGCGGGATCACTGGTCCCGCATACAGTCCAGTGAGCGCCAGGGGGACCATCGGTTTTTCATGGCTCAACGCACCATGGAGGAAGTGCTTAAACAAGCAGGGGCGTCCAAGGAGGCCAGACATGCTGGTAGGCCTGGTGATGGCTTGGCAGCCATCATTTCAGGGCTGAGTACCAATCAGGACAGACCGGCAGTGCACTTCCTGGCCACCCTTCGGCAAGTGGGTCTGGACCAGGTTGCCGAAAAGTCCGTGCTTCAGGTCGCTGAATTTTTGTTGTCTGACCCCGGAAAGGCTGGCCCCCAGGGCTTTAAAAGCTCTGTTGCGCGGGGGGATTGTTATTGGAGGCTGTTCATCGATGAGGTGGCTCTACCCGCTGAGGCCCGGGATCAGTTGCTCATGAAGCAAGTCCTTCAAGCGTCAACCGAAGGACTTGCTGATTTGGTCGCGGCTGAAGCTTCGGGCTTGATGCTGCTGGACTTCGAGGCTGCCCTCAAGCCCAACTGGAACGGAGTCATGCCCGCCATTGTCCGGCGTCACGCGATGGCAACCGAATGGGGGATGCAGCGGTGGCACGACTCCTATCGATGGCCAAAAACCCTGGTCAAGATTCTGAGACAGGTTTATTTCGATAAGCGTATGGGCTGGGACTTCAGGGCCGAATTCGAGTTGTCGTTTCATTTGGCATTGGAATTGAATCCAGATCTGGCTGTGCAATTGGAATATCTCTTTCTCGATCAGAGTCGGCCGATCGACTGGTTCCTTGATGGTGCCACCAAGGGCTCAATGTCTTCACGGATGCGGGATTTGGTTCGGGACCATGTTGCTTCTCGAACGTATGATGGCCTTATCAAACTCAGCATACCTTTTGGGTTGAAACAGCTGTGCTTCGGATTGGATGACCGGCATGAAGCAAATAACCCTGACTTGGCCGAAATCCCGGACTGGTGCACCCCCCTCTTCCTGGACCTCCTTGCAAAGGCCGAGGCCGACAAGGAGGTGAGGCTCAGGATGATTCCTCAACTGGCCCATGTTCTGGTTGGGGGAAACCCCTATACCTTCCGCGCAGACCTTGCAGAGAGTTTGCTTGGTGGGACTGATCGACTCTTCGCGCTGGTAATCGCTGGTGAGGAGCCCAACATCGAAATTGACCCTGTAATGGGAATTTTATTCAGAGAGGCCCGGTTGCCCGTCACAAGGACTCAGGAGTTCTCTATCGCTGCCGCTATTGAATAGCAAGGGCCAGCCACAATGTCACATCGCCAGAGCCCCGAAATTCATAAACCCGGATTCGGGCTGGTCAGTAAAACGAGTGAAGGATGTCGCAACAATTACGGTCACTACCCGCAGCGAAAAGACTCCGGTCAAATTCGCGCTGGAACGCCGTTCAACGCGCTCCTCCAATCCAGCAGATTTTCCCAAGAACCATCGTTGACAGGTCACCATGGGCAACCGTCACTCGAAATGGCACCTGCCCCTGGCCATCGATCCCAATAAGAACATCGCCAGAACATGGTTCCATCGCAAGCCTCCTCGGCAGCGAGTCTTCCTCGGGGTGCATCCGGACGATGTAGAGACCGTGGTCCACGATGCTCTCCCGCACCGAGCGGCAAGTATTCACCAACGCCCAGTCGCCTTGGAAAAGGGTGGGCGCCATCTCATGGCCTCTGACTTGGATGAAGAAAAGGTCTTCGGCCGTTCCGCCGTTGCATGCGCCAAGGGCCGCCTCGATCAATGAACGGGGCAACCCGAGGCATAGCGCGCTATCCCGAGGCGTGACGACTGTTCCATCTTCGCGAAACATCTCGGATTTCGGCAGCAATGGTCGCAGCACAAGGTCGGGAGCCACTGGGAGGCTGGGTGGAAGCGCAGGGAGCCACATTGGACCTTCGCCATCCAGTAGCCAGGTCGCGGAAACACGGTATAAGTTCTGCGCAAGCAGGCATGCCGTGCGCGAAACGGAAACCCTGCCTGACTCCCAGTAGCTGATAGCGCTCTTCGTGACGCCTAGCGGTTCCGCCATTGCTAGCCCGCTGAGGCCCAACTGGGTTCGAAAGGCGCGGAAGCGTCCGCCCGGGGTGGTCAGGGTCGTCATGTTGCCAATGGTAACAAAAAATTTGCTTGTTGCCAAAGAATGACGTAACTTGGATCAAGTTGCCAATGGCAACCTGTAAAAATTACGTTGCCATTGGCAACCAAAGGAGCAAGAGATGCCGAAGAAGACGGGGATGAAAGTGGCCCGAAAGAAGACCGAAGCCATTTGGCAGGCTGACGCAGATGCCCTTGGCTGGGACCTCATAGAACGGGTCGATGGAACCTGGGGCAGTTACCGCCATCGGACGAAGCCGAATGGAAGCCCTTGCGGGCATGAGCAAACCATCGTGGCGACCACCATGCGCAAGGGGTCCTGCCGCTGCGGAGAGTGCGAATCCGCTGTGGCCCGCTGGCGTGCGGAAGCGGAGGCCCGTGGTTGGGGTCTCCTCGAACAGTTGGACGGAAACCGGGGTCGCTACCAGCACATCCTGAACGCGGCCGGGGCTGCCTGCGGGCACGAGCAGATCCTCTTCGCCGACAAAGTACGCAAGGGCAGCGTTCGCTGTGGGGGTTGCGAGGATCACCTCATTCGCTGGCGCAATGAGGCGGATGCGGCTGGCTGGGACTTCGTCGAAAAGCTGGATGGCCATAGTGCCAACTACCAGCACCGGCTCAAGCCCGATGGCGTTCCCTGCGGGCACCAGCAGGTCCTCCAGGCTGTCCATATCCGGTTGGGCTCCGCCCGCTGCGGAGGCTGTCAAACCCAGTTGAGTCGCTGGCGCTCGGCGGCGCTGGCTGTGGGCTGGGAACTCCTCGAAGTCCTGGAGGGGCTCCGAGGGAAGTATCGCCACCGGACCAGCCCCAACGGTTCGCCCTGCGGCCACGAACAGGAGGTGGCGGCGCAGGCCATGCGCAAGGGCGCTGTTCGCTGCAAGCGGTGTGGACCAGAGAAGAGGAGCGCAGCCACCGGGCTCGAACCGGGGCAGAGGGAAACTCCGTCCAGGCGCGGCACCCATTCCATCGATGCCAAGTGGTGCGCCGAGGCCGATGCGCAGGGTTGGGAATTTCTCAACCAGCTGACGGGTGCCAAGGCCAGCTACCGCCATCGGACCAGACGGGACGGGACGCTCTGCGGCCATGTGCAGGACTGCCAGGCCGCCAATATGCGCCTTGGCTCCGTCCGTTGCGGGGGCTGTGAATCCGCCCTGATCGGCTGGAGCCATGACGCTGACGCGAACGGTTGGCAGCTGGTCGAGCAGGTCGATTCCTCCTCCTATGCGCTCTTCCGTCACCGCCAGAGGGCAGACAACGCCGTCTGCGGCCACGAGCAGGTCATCCACGTCGGTGCCATGCGGAGCAAGCAGGTGCGTTGCGGCAACTGCGAATCGCATTTGATCGGCTGGCGGCTTGACGCTGAGCAGCAGGGCTGGGACCTTCTCGCCCAGATGGATAAGAGCCATGCCATCTACGGACATCGGGCCAAGGCGGACGGCTCCCCCTGTGGCCACGAGCAAATCCTGGTCGCGAGCAACATGCGGGATGGGCATGTTCGCTGTGAGGGGTGCGAGTCGCCCCTGATCGGGTGGCGGCGTCATGCGGATGAACGCGGCTGGGACCTCCTTGAGCAGACTGGCGTGAGCCGGGGGAGCTTTCGCCACCGGCTGAAGCCTGACGGCTCCTCTTGCGGCCATGTGCAGGAGGTCGACCCGGGGGCGATGCGAAGGGGGGATGTGCGCTGTGGGGGCTGCGGAGATGCCAATGTCTCTGCCCTGCATCAGGCGGTGCGGGCGCACCTGATGACGAAGGCCTGCGCCACCCTGGAGGTGAGCACGGAGGTGCGGCTTGGGCTCAAACCGTCCATGCTGCCGGACGGAAATGATGGAGTTGCCCGCGTGGACTTCCTGGTGGTGTCAGCCTTGGGCAGGCTGATCATTGAGGTGGACGGGGCCCAGCACTTCCTGGCTGCTTTCACGGGCGACGACAAGGACCTCCGGCACCAAATCTTCAGGGATGCGTTTGTTGAGGGGGAGGCCATGGCAGACGGGGATCTGGTGCTTCGATTCCACTCCAAGGAAGTGCATGCTGGGGTGCTTGCGGCCATCGATGCGGCCATGGCGGGGCAGCGGACTGACCATCGCCTGGTGGAGCACATGGGCCTCATGCCCAGCGATTTCCACAAGGAATTCTGGGTCTGGCGGGAAGAAGCCAAATGCGCTTATGCACATCGGGTGGGATTCCCCTGGGGCAGTACTCGGATTGCGGAATAGCGCCGCCCTGGCATGCAACTGATCAACGATCCTGCCGAATGCCCCTGAGACAGGAAACATGGAAGGCTACCAGTCGCCTGCTGGAAGCCAAAGTCAAAGCCTTGGCGCAAAAATCAAGACTGACAGGGCAGACAAGGCATCTATCCAACCTTCAAAAACGCCCTCTCGCGCCAAGCGGCCAGCGAGAGGGCGGTGCCCATCCAGGCGGAAAGACTTATTCTCCCATAGAAGTTTCCATGGCGTAGACACCAAGACCCATCTGGCAGTGGCAGCGCCGGTTTTGCTGCGCCTTGGCCCACCCGGGCCAGGCTCACTTTCCCATGGAGCAGCCCATTGAATACCTAAGGAATTCAATGGGCCTGGTGAGCATGGAGGATCCACCCTGCCCAGTTCTGCCACCCCCTGGTTCCACCGAGGCAAGGCCTATGGGGTGCCGGTGCCGACCCTATTACAGCTGCTTTTTTCACCAGGATGGTCAATCCTCGGGCGGTTCGGGCTTCTTCTTTTTTTCCTTCCTGGGCTTCTCGGTGGGCTTGACGGGCTTCTTCTCTTCGTCCTGCACCGCCCAGTAGACCTTCCCGGTACGGTGCATGGAGGGACCCCAGGCCAGTCGCTGCGTCTCATTCAGCCGCAAGGTGAACGAGGACAGCATAGTGGGAAACAGGTCAGCGTCCTCCGAGTTCAGGTCTCGGGCGGTGACGAGCAGCAGGGACGCGCCCTGGATCAGGATGGCTCCAGGCGCGGCAACGACCAGGGCCGCCTCGTTTCGCATCCGGGTCCCGTCCTCCCCAGCTGCCTCGACCACCGGCCACTGGATGAGCCACGTCCGGCCCCGGATCGTGGGGTTCCCCCCGTCCACATCCAGGCCCAGGCGGGTCCGGATGAGGGCCATGCCCTCCCTGTGTTTCCTGGCGGCATCCGCCATCCTGTCCATGGCGGAGGCCGCCGCGAAGGTCAAATCGTTGAGGGGCGCGATGGTCCGACCGGCACGGGACGCCTCCCACTCGGCCACCACCTCGGCCTCGACGCCCAGGTCCGCCCACATGACCTGCCCATCCAGGCCCAGGCGCGGACGTTTTTCCACCATGAGCGTTCGGGCGGAAATGGGTCCCCACTTGCAAAGCTGGGCTTCGGCGGCGCGGATCTTCTGGAGCGCCAGGGTCTCCTTCTCGCTCCAGCCCGACTCGGGCAGCTGCCCCAGATCCTCCAGATACTGATACCGTTCCCCGGCCCCAACGTTGGGGAGCGCATCATAGGCCCGCACGGCGGCGTTGCAGATGGCGATGGCGTCCCGCAGCCCCGGCCAGCGGTGCGAGTCGAGGGCACCCGGCACCGAGTAGGGGGTGGCGGCACTTTGCGCCAGGGAGAGGCTGTGGTCGAGGTCGTGATTGAGGCCAGCGCCAGCGTCCACCAGGAGCGCCGGAGTGGGGGCGAGGACCTCGGTGCCCATGTCCGCCTCTTGCGCCGGGGCTTGCGCGTCATCCCGCTCGGCGTACGCCTTGGTGGTCCCCCTGCCCGTGGCGCTGCTAGCGCCCTGGGAGCCTTGGCCGAGCGATGGCTGGAACATCTGCTGGAGCGGCAGCGGCCCGCCAGAGGCGGGATGCGAGTTGGGCCGCAAGGGCGTAGATGGATTGGAGGAGGGATAGTTTGGGCCGTTGGACATGATGTACCTCGGGGATGTGGGAGATGTGGGGGAGAGGGAGGGTGGCCGGTGCGATCCGGACGGCGGCGATCCGGGGGATCGAAGCGGGATGGAGGGTTGGAATTTTGGCCACCAAAAGGGCCGCAGGAGGCCCCAGGACAGGTGGAGCCAGCAATGGGATATCTCTGCTGGCCGAGTAGTCGAGGCCCTGGCCCTTGAGCCCTGCCAGTGAGAATTCCTTGTGTACATGGGACGCGATATCGTATCTCCCGTTGTAGCGGTACCCCAGGCCGCCGATCTTGGAGCCGTCCCTGCTCCAAATGATCTCCAGGCGCACACCGAGGGCGGCCAGTTCGTCGCGGAACTGGGGCAGGGTGACACCTGGCCGCAGGACCTGGCGCACCAGGCGGACCACCTCGTGATGCCAACCAGGCGCGGGGAGCGGTACGATCGCGGTGACGATTTCGCCGGCGATCGGCAGGGGGGGCAGAACGGGTTGACCCTTCGTATTCCCAACGCGGTGGAGGCCGTAATCCAACTCGGTTTGCCGCGAGATCTGCTGGCCCAGCCAGCGGTCATTCGTGCGATCGACGCGCTCGCCGGAATGGGTCACGGCGGAAACCACGCCATGCAGGTGCTGGGTGTGCCCGTCCATGTGCTCCGTCCACCGCGCTGGACAGTCGGCATAGCCGAGCTTGCCCATGGCCTCATGGGCGATCTGGGCCAGTTGGATGGGGCCGAGTTTCCGGTCTTCGTCGGAAAACGAGATGATCAGATGCACCACGTTTTTCTTGATCCCGGGGTTCAGGGCGGCGACTCGGCGGAACTCCTCCCGCCACTCCGCCAGGGACGCCCCTGCCGGTAGCGTCCCGGCGATCTCCCGAGCCGGTCCATCCGTGGTCAGCCAGCGGCCCATCCGTGCGCCGTATTGGAGGGCTTGCAGCGCATGCTGGCGGCTCAGGATTTGCAGAATCACGGCTGCACCAGTATCGCTGCCAGTGCAGCAACCAGCGTCCGCAGTTCCTCGGCGCTTTCCTGGTAGCGTTTCCAGCCCTCACGTTTTTGTTCGGCGGCTGCACGCCGCCATGCCGCCATGAGACGCACCGACTGGTTTAGGTTCACGCCGATTCTGCGCAACTGGCCGACGGTCTCCGAGTCGAGACGCGGAGGCAGGGCAGCGGGGAGGTCGCGTTTCAGCGCGGACCGGCGGATGAGTTCAGACACGCTGATGCCGCGTTCCCGGGCCGCAAGTTGGAGACGGTCATACTCGGACGGCTCGAAACGGACCGTCGCCACGGCGGTGCGGGTGGGGGAGACAGGGGGGTGGGTCATTGGTTTTCGCGCCTCCGGCGTAACGGGTCCAGGGCGGAGCCCGGCGAGGTTGCCACACGGGAGAGCGCGTTAGCGATCCCGGTGGCAAGGCTCCGACTACAACCTGCGTAAGCAGGTTGTAGTCGGAGGCGATACCTTGCGTCCATGCTCTCTTGTTTGCGAGCGCCCATATCCATAGAGATAATGCTGCGCACTATCCTGCACCATTGATAGATGGTAATTTGACGAGGATCTAGTCACTTGTCAATAGGCAAAAACCATTATACAACAAGGCATATTCAAGAATCATCTTTTCGGCACAGTCCCGTCATTTGGGGCCTTTAACGATGCTGAAATAGCACGAATTCCTAGCAAACAAAGCCAGTTGGAACCGTCACATGACCATAAACCCATGACCATGCCGTCATTAGGCACTTTTTGAGATATTGAATTAGTCCGAATCGTTGCATTCAGACGAATTCAAACCTGCATATTGGAAAACGGTCCGATCACCCAGACCGCGCCGCCCCAGCAACGGGCGACGAGCGCCCTGCATACGTAGGGACTCCCGAGGGAGGGGCGAGGTGGGCAAAAACGCCTCCTGAGCGTGCGAGAAAAGCGCTCGCACTGTCCTACCTGCGGACCCGCAACCTCGCAGCCCTGGAGCGGGTCCGCAGGGGAAGGGGCCTAGACCTCCTCTATGCCCAGCGACGGGGCTTTCGGGAATGGGGGATGACTGGGTTTGTTGGAGGACGCCTTGATGGGCTTCTGGATGGCCTTGGCGGTGGCCTTCAGGGTCTCTTTATTTTCCGCCGCAAGTGCCTTCGTCCGGAACTCCGGATGGGCCAGGAGTGCTTGTCGGTAATGGTTCAACGTCCTGACGAGTGAGGTCACCACCCACTGCGCGTTTTGGATCTCTCCCGCCGTCTACCTTTCGGCAATGGAGGTGCGCCACTTGGCCGCGTCCTAGGGGCTAAATGGGGGTGGGGCCAAGTTGCGTTCCGTTCCGAATTTAACGGCGCTTTCCGCAAGCTAGACGGCGGACGCGAAGGCCTCGGCTACGCAGCGCTTACGCCATCCTTACCCACCCCTTCCTTGTGGTAATTCGCACGCAAGAAATAGAACGTTTTTACCCTTCTCCCTGATCTGCATTTATGACCCCGTTGGCGTCATCCCCCATCAACAATATTGGTTCAGACGACACAACTCATATGGTTCCGTCAAGCCGTTCCGCTGCCCGGAGGAGTGCGGGAGAGGGAGGAGGCGGTACCAGGAGGGATTGGGGGCAGCGCCGGACGCGGAGACTCCCCCAGCGCAGTTAAGGAGATTAGACCCGGACCGGCCCCGTTCAGACGCCGCACCTTGTCTAGGCCCGCCTCTGGAAAGACCCCACCGGCCCGGGCAGGTGAGGCCGATGAACCGGACCCGGCCTCGAAAAACACTTGTCCATCCTGGACATGGGTGAGAAACAGCCTCGCCCCGGGGTGCTGAACCAAGGGCCCATCGCCCCAGCCGCCCAGGTAGGCCCATACCTCTAGTGACTCGACCACCTCCACGGCAAACCCAAGCTTCATGGACTCCATGACGTCCCCCTTGACCAATGATAGGCCGGCACTACGGTGGGCACTCCAAACCTGACCAGGGCGGCGGAGATTCCACACCTGCGGCACCCCCGGTCCGAGAATCCCGCTTGTGATAGTGTCATTTTTCGATGATACGCTGCTGCTGCCCTGTCCGATTCAGAGGCGGCAGGGAGGCGGGTTGCCTGTGGGCAGGACCGCCAGGTCCGGTGCGCCGTGGGGTCCTGTGGGGAGGTGGGGGCAGGCCCGCCAGGGCCGATGCGCCCCTGGCGCAGTCCACGGCTCTCCACGGGCACCGGTGCAGTCCACAGGCAATCCGCGCCCGCTGTGCCGCCGCTGCGTGTGTCGGCTACCATGGGCTCGGAGGCAAACAGATGCTAGGACTCAGTGCAGAAGCTATGGATGTGCTGGTCCAAGCGTCCACCGGCTGGTTCAGTTTCGCCGAGATGCTCGACACAGAGGGGCGCTGGGGCGGATATATGCCCACCATCGACGGTGAGGATGCTGCCTCCCGGCTGCTAGCAGACCTCTACGATGCAGCCCAGGAGCAGCGTGGCGACCCCCGGCGGGCGCGCCGAACCCAGGTGCCATTGCATCGAATTGAGGTCGATTTTCCCACTCCATCGATCATCCGAGAGATCCAATTGCGCCGTCCGGTGAGCCCGGATTGAGTATCAGGGATACTGGCGCATCAACCGGAGGCACACAGGAGCCGAACGAGGGCACTCACCTGTGGGGCGTCGCGCCCACCCGGGCGAGCATCAGCCTCCGGAACCACAGCACCCAAGGCAGAGCCTCCTGCGCCATGCCGGGGAAGCGTTGCTGCACGGCCCGCTCGACCTCCAGCACCGCCTCGCGGCCCAGGGCGACCTTGGCCAGTTCGACCAGGGCCTTCTCAGCCCGCGCCTGGGTGGTGACGAGCTCATTGTAGCCAGGGTCATCACCCTTCCTCGCCTTGACCTCGCATTCGGCCTTGGCGAAGGCCGCCAAAGCAGCATCGGCTCCAGGGAAAGCCCGGAAGGAAGGCGCGACCCGCTCCCAGGGGAACCCCTTGCAGGCCGAGTAGGTTGCGGCGGCTTTGGCTGCCGCCTCCGACTGCCGCTTCCTGGCCGCCGCCAGTAGGTCATGGTCCGGGGCACGCAGCAGGTGGACCAGGAGCCCCTTGGGCGTGGTCACGCCCCCCTTGGAGGCCCGAGCCGTGGCCGCTGCCAGGAGGTAGGGGGCCAAGTCGGTGCCCACCCCGGACCGGGCCATGCCCTGGACTGCCGCCATGGCACCACCAGGGTCCAGGTTCGCGGGTGCCAGGATGGCCTTCAGGGCTTCGGCTTCGGTCGGCAGGGCCGCCAGGGGTTCCGTGGGCAGCACAGGTTCGATGGGTGCAACCACCACCGGCAAAGGCGCAGCCCGAAAGGCGTCGGCGAAGTCCGGCTTGGTCAGCACCCTCAGTGCCCACGCCCTCGCGTCCATGACGTGGGTCAGAGTGAGGGCCTTCTCTCCAGCGGCCCGGAGGATCGCCAGGGCCTCGCTGGGAGTGAGGTGGGTCTTGCCCGCCAGGGTCATCAGGCTCCGCTGGTTCAGGGGTTTGCCACTCGGGATGGCTGCGGCGGTCGCTTGCAGCTCTTCCCATTCCTTGGCAGTCCAGGCATCAGGCACCCCAAGCAGTGCTTGTTCATGGTTGATGCTTCCAGAGTGCTTACTTTGAGAAGAACTCTTGGGGTTAGTAGTACTACCCAACGGAGAAATGCGATTTGCATGGTGGTGATGGAGCAGAAAGGCCTTCTCCGTGAAGCGAAAGGTAGCCGTCAGGGGGGCGTTCCCACCGTGGCGCCCTTCGACTGTCCTGACAACCAGGCCACCGCGCATCAGAACCGGCAGCGCCCGACTGACCTGAGACTGGTGGCAGAGGCCGACGAGGGCCAACTGATCCTGGGTGAAGTCGCGGTGGATCGGGTTTTTCTGGATCCAGGTCCGGACGCAGACCCGGGCAGCGCGTTTAACCCCAACGCCCCTGAGAGCCAGATCGAAGCCGGACGGAAGACCACGAGGATCGATCGGTTTTCTCGGCCTCGGCTTAGGGTTGGCAGAATTCCGACCAGGATCTATACTGCTGCTGCGGGTCGAATGGCCCGGTGCTGCGGATTTCATAGGGAATGTCCAGCGTGTCTAGCGCAAATGTCCTGGCAGCACGGTGGGTGTCGCGCCAACGACCCCCACCCAGTGGATTAAGAGAATTCCGGAGCACTGCTGCAGTGCCCTAGAAGTTGAAGCCCCCATCCCGAAAGGTCTGGGGGCTTTATAATTCAGGAGGCAGCCAAGTGCCTACGGGGCCGGCGGCGATGAAGGGAAGGCTCAGCAGCCACAACCTCGGGAACTCCACTCATACGGCGAACGACCAGAGGAAGGGCTTGCAGGACTTCCTCCAAATCGTAGTAATGGCGCCTACCTCCCGGCAGGAGCACGAACGGAAGCGATGCGAGGAGCACGCGATAGGTGTTGATGCCAATCCTCATCGGCAAAAGGGGGGTCAGGCGAGGCCAGAGTTGCCTCGCGTTGAGCAGTTGGCCGAGCGGTCCAACGGTTTTCGGGCAGGACTCCATGTAACCTCCATAGCCACAGTATCCAACGAATTGCCCTTTGTTGCAACTTTTTTAGGTAATATTGGTATCACTTTGCAATTCATGTGGTTTTTTTTGGGCTGTATAGGCGTATATGAACGAATCGGTATCAGGAAAGGTGTTAGTATTACCTCTGGTGCTTTCCCTTTGGCTTGTTTTTATGAGTAGGATATAGACATGCGACGTCCTGGAGACCGAGACCCCGGATTTCCTCAGCGCCTCCAGACGCTGGTGAATGCCGCCGGAAGCATTCGTGACCTAGCCACAGAAACCGGAGTAGCTCCGAAAACCATTGGGGATTGGCTGAGGGGAGTGCGCACCCCTCACGCATCCACGCTGGTGAGGTTTGCCAAGGATGCCAATACAACCGTGGAATGGCTGCTGGAGGGAACGCCATTCGGCACCAACAGATCTCCCGATTTCAATCTCATCGGGCTTGAGGCATCGGATGGCAGAGATTCCTTGATGGGGATTTCGAGCATTTGGGCCGAATTTTGGCTCGGCATTCATGACACGGATGACTTAACTGTTGTTCACGCCGACATCGCTCTGTCGCCTGATATCGTTGCGGAAGAGCCTGTAATCATCAAGACCATCCGAGCTGTTGCTTCATACAAGGTCGCCCCAAATGAAATCGTGCTGGTCAAGCTGCCAGACGATTCAATACGGGTTCGCCGTGCCGGCCCCAAGGGTGAGCACGAGGGAGAGCTTGTCGGAACCGCCGTATGGACCGGGCACCGGGTCAATCGCTATGTTTCCCGACAAAAATGAGTAGCCATCCAGGGAGCCATTTCAAAAACGGATTGCGACTTTACGAGGGCCCTCGGGGATCAGCTTGGTATTATAAGTTTAAGTTCAAGGGCGAGACCTATCACGGATCCTGCGACACAACTGACCCGAGGAAAGCCAAGGCATTCCTGGAGGAACTCAAGACCGAACTGAGGACCAAGGCGAGGCGACAGGAGTGGACGAGACTGAGCCTTCCCCTCTTGTCTGCCATTTGGGCCGACTGGTACGAGCTGAACCAGGGCCTGGGATCCCAAAAACACACGGACCGGGTAAAATCCATGTGGACCTTGCATCTTGAACCCGCTCTGGGGCATCTCCCCCTTGACCGAATCGACACGAAGATTGTTGAGAAATCCAGAGCGGACTATCTGGGGACGCATTCCCCTGGCGGGGCCAACACGTTTCTAAAAATCTTGGACTCTTTATTCGGGTTTGCCATTCGGCGCGGGGTCCTGGTCGCTAAGCCTTATAAAGTCCAGAAGCTTCGAGTCCAGCGAATCCCAAGGCCCGTCCTAGTAGCAGAAGTCATCACGGTATTCTTTGCCGAAGTTGACCGCAGCCGGAATCCGAACGTTAAAGGAATCATTCGAATGATGGTAGGTCTCGGACTGCGTGAGGCAGAAGCCATTGGCGCACGTTGGGAATGGGCTGATTTTCACCGAAATACCTACACGCCAGGCAAGACCAAGGGCAAGGAAGCCGTCGCGATTCCCATGCCTGAATGGCTCACGTCATTCCTGGTGGCTCTTCCCCAAAAAGCCAATGAGGGTATTATTTTCCCAGCCGAAGATGGGCTGCCACACCGCACGTCGTACACCCGGAAGGCGGTTCTGCGCGGTGCCACCAAGTGCGGTCTCCATCACCTGTCCCCTCACCGGCTCAGGGCCTCGTTCGCATCAATCCATGCGGAAATTGGCACGCCAATCGTCCACATTCAAAAAATGCTAAGGCACAAAGCCATCGTGACAACGATGAGGTATGTGGAGGACGGAGCAGCCTCGACAGGGCACGACGAACAAGCTGCGGTTGCAGAGCGCATGGGTCTTGGCCCGGCGAAACCAAAGAACCCAGCAAAACCGAAGGCCTCCAAGGCCAAAGGTGGCAAAATTGGTGGCAAAACTAAAGTTACCCAAAAGAAAGGCAAGTAAAATAAGGAGTATTTTCATTAGACATTCGGCCTTCTAAGCCGTAGGTCGCGCGTTCGAGTCGCGCTGGGCGCACCATTCCAGAATCGCCCGGGACCCTCGTGTCCCGGGGATTCTCCTGGTTTGGGAAGCATTCAGCGCCGATGCTCTTCCTCGTGGCCACGTTCCTCATGGCCCCGCCCCTCGTGGCGGCCCTCGTTCCGGTGCCCCTCGTGGCGGCCCTCGTTCCGGTGCTCCTCGTGACGGCCCTCGCCCCTGCGCTCCTCATGGTGCCAGTTGCGGTACCGGCCGGCCGGGAACCGGACCAGGCCGGGGGGCACCCGGCGGCCCTCGATGAAGTCGAACCGGGCCCTGGGGGAGCGGGCGCGGTACCAGCCATCGGGGCGCCGGCACCAGTACCATCCGCCCGAGAAGAAGACCTTTTCGCCGAACCCTTCCACGACCTGGATGCCGGGCGACACCGTCACCAGCGGCGGGGCCACGGGCAGGCCGAGGTCGATGTGGAGGCTCACCTGGGCCCGGGCGGCGGTGGCGCCGAGGGCCAGGACGAATACCACTGGAATGAGCTGTCTCCTCATGGGGCGCTCCTTGGCGGAAGGTGTTCTGGCAGATTGGAACCGTCCGGCACCCCAAAGGTTTACCCGGATGCCGCCGGCCGCCGGTTGAAGCCCGGCCGGGCCAGGGTGCGTTCGCGATCCAGGATTTGGAACATGCCGGTCCTCCTCCATTTATCAAATCTATGCGAATGAGTCTTTCTTTCAACGAAATCGTGAATTAAAGTAATTTTGGCAATTGTTCCAGGTCAGCCCATGACCATGCTGGATCGACAACCCGAAGCGCGACCCCACCCGGAGGAGGCCGCCCGCCCCGTGCCGGTGCGCCGAACCATCGGGGATGAACAAATTGAATCCATGGACGCACTTGCGGTGGAGGAGCCGCTGGAGATCCAGCTGGCGTTCCGGGGGCCCCAGGGCCTCGAAATTCGCAATTTATCGATCACCATGCGCACGCCGGGCGAGGACCCGGAACTGGCGGTGGGATTCCTCTTCACGGAGGGGATCATCCGCAGCCGGCACGACCTGGCCGGGCTGGAGGCCCTGCCCTCCGGCCCCCACGGCACCTGCCGGAGCAATCGGATCCGGGTGGCGCTCCAGGAGCGCATCGCCGTCGACACCCCGAGCCTTGAACGCAATTTCTACACAACATCAAGTTGCGGCGTCTGCGGCAAGGCCTCCATCCAGGCCCTGCGGACCCGCAGCGCCTTCCCGTCACCGTCCCCGGGTTCCGGGCCCCGGGTCCCGGCGGCCCTCCTGCAGGCGCTGCCGGACCGGGTCCGGGCGGCCCAGGCGGTCTTCCAGGCCACCGGAGGCCTGCACGCCTCCGCCCTGTTCGCCGCCTCCGGGGAGCTCCTGCTGCTGCGGGAGGATGTGGGCCGCCACAACGCCCTGGACAAGGTCATCGGCCGGGCGGTCCTGGAGGGCCGGATCCCCCTGGACGACCACCTCCTGTTCCTGAGCGGCCGGACCAGCTTCGAGCTGGTCCAGAAGGCGTCCATGGCCGGGCTGCGCTTCCTGGCCGCGGTCGGCGCCCCCTCCAGCCTCGCCCTGGATCTGGCCCGGGAGGCCGGCATCACCCTGGTGGGCTGGCTCCGGGACGGACGGTTCAATGTCTACCACGGTGCCTGGCGCATCACCTGACCCTCGCGGAGCCCCCATGCCCAGACCCGCCGCCCTGCCTCCGCCCGAACCGACGCCGCCCCGGGTTTCGGCCCCGCCTTCGGCCGCCGGCGGGCTCCCGGCCATCCTCGCGGCGACCCGGCATGCCCTGGCCGAAATGGGGCCGCTCCGGGCCGCCCGGGAGCTGGCGAAGGTGAACCAGCCCGGCGGCTACGACTGCCCCGGCTGCGCCTGGCCGGACCCCGACGACCGCCGGGAGCTGGTGGGCTTCTGCGAGAACGGGGCCAAGGCGGTGGCCGAGGAGGCCACCCTGAAGCGGGTCACGCCGGAGTTCTTCGCCCGCCATTCCCTCGCCGAACTGGCCGGATGGTCCGATCACGACCTCGGCGCGGCGGGCCGGCTCACCCACCCGATGCTCCTGCGGGAGGGGGCCGGGCACTACGAGCCGGTGGGCTGGGACGAGGCCTTCTCCCTGCTGGCGGAGGAACTGCGGGCCCTGCCTTCGCCCGACCAGGCGGTGTTCTACACGTCGGGGCGGACCAGCAACGAGGCGGCCTTCGCCTACCAGCTGTTCGTGCGTATGTTCGGCACCAACAACCTGCCGGACTGCTCGAACATGTGCCATGAATCCAGTGGCCTGGCCCTGAAGGAGACCCTGGGGGTGGGCAAGGGCTCCGTGACCCTCGCCGATTTCGACCACGCCGACTGCATCCTGATCATCGGCCAGAATCCCGGCACCAACCATCCCAGGATGCTCGCCACCCTCCAGGCCTCCGCCCAGCGCGGGGCCCGGATCATCAGCCTCAACCCCCTGCTCGAGACGGGCGTCAAAGCCTTCACCCATCCCCAGAAATTCTGGACCTGGATGGGCAACGGCACCCCCATCGCCAGCCTCCACCTGCCGGTGAAGGTCAACGGCGACATCGCCGCCCTCAAGGGGCTCATGAAGGACCTGCTGGAAGCCGAGGACAAGGCCCCGGGCACGGTCTTCGACCACGGCTTCATCGCCGCCCACACCCGCGGATCCGCCGCCTTCCTGGAGGACCTGCGGGCCACCCCCTGGGAGGAGATCACGGCCCGCTCCGGCCTGTCCCGGGAGCGGCTCGGGGCCGCCGCGGCGGTCCTGCGGGAATCCCGGGCCACCATCGCCTGCTGGGCCATGGGGCTCACCCAGCAGACCGCCGCCATCGGCTGCATCCAGGAGGTGGTCAACCTCCTGCTGCTCCGGGGCCAGCTGGGACGCAGGGGCGCCGGGGTCTGCCCGGTCCGCGGCCACAGCAACGTCCAGGGCGACCGCACCATGGGGATCTTCGAACGGCCCGCCGCCGGGTTCCTGGACGCCCTGGCCCGGAACTTCGGGTTCGAGCCGCCCCGCCGCCCGGGCTTCGACGTGGTGGAGGCGATCCGGGCCATGCACGAAGGCCGGGCCGGGGTGTTCTTCGCCCTGGGCGGCAATTTCCTGTCCGCCACGCCGGACACCCTCTTCACCGCCGAGGCCCTGGGCCGCACCCGGCTGACGGCCCACGTCTCCACCAAGCTCAACCGGTCGCACCTGGTCACGGGAAGGCGGGCCCTCATCCTGCCCTGCCTGGGCCGCACCGAGATCGACCGCCAGGAAGGCGGGGAGCAGTTCGTCAGCGTCGAGAACTCCATGGGCTGCGTCTCCGCCTCCCGGGGCAACCTGGCCCCCGGCTCCGACCAGCTGCGCAGCGAGGTGGCCATCGTGGCCGGCCTGGCCCGGGCCGTCCTGGACGGCACCCCCCTTGAGGGCGCGGTGGACTGGCGCGCCTGGACCGCCGACTACGGCCGGATCCGGGAGCAGGTGGCGCGGGTGGTGCCCGGCTTCGAGGATTTCGACGCGCGGCTCCGGGCCGGCGGCTTCCACCTCCCCCATGCCGTCCGCGACCAGCTGCGCTTCGACACCCCCAGCGGCAAGGCCGAATTCACGGTCCACCCGATCCCCCGGGTGGACCTGCCCGAAGGGGCCCTCCTGCTCATGACCCTGCGCAGCCACGACCAGTTCAACACCACCATCTACGGCCTGGACGACCGCTACCGGGGCGTCACCAAGGGCCGGCGGGTGGTGTTCGTGAACGAACGGGACCTGGACCGCCGGGGCCTGCTGCCCGGCCAGCGGGTGGACCTCACCAGCCACTTCGAAGACGAGACCCGCCGGGCCGAGGGCTTCCTGACCGTGCCCTACGACATTCCCGAAGGCTGCGCGGCCGCCTACTTCCCGGAAACCAACGTCCTGGTGCCCATCGGCAGCGTGGCCGCAAGGAGCAACACCCCTGCATTCAAGAGCATCGTGGTGACGCTGGCGGCGGGGTGAAAGAGATCCTTGACGGAACAGGGATGCGCCGCCGCCCCGGGCCGAATACCATGGGTCCAACCCTTCCCCGGTAAGAACCCGCCACGCCCATGACGCCCCTCCTCAGGCTGTTCGCCACTTTGATCCTCGCCCAGGCCATCCTGGCCGCCCAGGGTCCCGGGCGCCTGCCCCTGCGCCATTACGGGAACGAGAACGGCCTCTCCAGCGAGGTGGTCACCTCCATGGCCCAGACCGCCGACGGCCGGGTCTGGGCCGGCACCGAGGCGGGGCCGGTCTACTTCGACGGCCAGGGCTTCGTCCCCTTCGCCGGGACCCTGCCGTCCGGGATGACCACCGACCTGTTCGCCGACGCCGACGGCTCCCTCTGGGTCGCCACCTACGGCGGGGTCGCGCGGATCCAGGGCGGCCGGGCCCGGGTCCTCGGCGAGGCGGAAGGGCTGGCGCCCGGGATGTACCCGAGGGTCGGCCGGGACGCCTTCCACCACCTCTGGGTGCTCGGGACCGGCGCCATCTTCATCGAGAACGGCCCCATGAACTTCGTCAAGGCCCAGGCGTTCCCGGTACCGGGCCGGCCCATCCAGATGTTCGTGGACCCCGCCTGCCGGGAGGTCCTGGCCATCACCTCCAAGGCCATCCTGCAATGGCGCGGGGACCGCTGGGAGGTCCTGCCGGGCCCGCCGATCGGGCCCAGGGAGGAATTCCTCAACCTGGCCAAGGACGGCTCGGAGGCCATCTGGGTGCGGTCCGGCCAGGCCCTCTGGCAGCGCCCGAAGGGCGGCGGCTGGCGGCGGGAGCGGGCCAACATGGGCGGCGGCTACAATTTCAGCTCGCGCCTGGAACGGGACGCCCAGGGCTGGGTCTGGTTCGACGACGCCGACGGCCTCTGGCGCATGAACGGCGACCAGCGGGCCCGCTTCAGCCGGCCGGATGAGGAGGCCCGCGGTGGGCTGGTGGACCGGGAGGGCGGCATCTGGATCCGCACCGACCGGGGCATCAACCGCACGCTGGGACAGGGCCGCTGGCAGCTCTATGACCGCCGGGACGGCCTGGCCACCGATCTGGCCTGGCAGCCGATCCGGGACCACCTCGGCCAGCTCTGGGTGGGCACGGAAAAGGGCCTCTGCGTCTCCACCCGGCAGGGGTTCCGGGAGGTCCTGCCCGGGCGCATCCTGAGCCTGGCCGTGGCCCCGGACGGCCATGTCTGGGCCGCCGGGAGCCCCGGCGGGACCGTCTTCGAGATCGACCCGCGGACCCTGGCCGTGCAGGCCCGCACCGTGGACGTGCTGCCCAGGGCCCGGATCACCGCCGGACTGGCCGTGGACGCCGACGGCACCCCGTGGGTCGCGGACCAGTATGCCGGCGTGGCGCGGGGGACCCGGAAAGGCCAGGACTGGGCCTGGTCCGCCGTCACCCTGGGCGGCCGGCCCATCAGCGCGGTCCAGGGCCTCATCGCCGTCCCGGGGGGCGGCCTGATCGCCATCCACGACGGCACCGCCTCCCTGATGCGGAACGGGATCTGGAACCCGATCCCCGACCTCCTGCCGGAACTGCCCGCCTGCGTCGCGTTCGGCCCCGATGGCCTGGTGGCGTTCGGCTACCGGCACAAGCCCATGCTGACCCTGCACCGGCTGGAGGGGGACCGGATCCTGCGCACCGGCGTCGTCCCGCTCCAGGGGGCGGGCAACGGCCTCTACACCATCTTCTCCATCGGCATCGACGCGGCGGGCCAGATCTGGGTGGGTTCCAGCGCCGGCCTGGGCCGGATGGCCGGAACCGGGGCGGCGGACTTCCGGATGCTGGGCACCGAGGACCGCCTGGTGAGCCCCGAATGCAACGAGTGGGCGATGCTGGTCGAACCCGGCCGGATCTGGCTGGGCACCACCTCGGGCCTGGCCGCGTTCGACTCCGCCCTGCCCCTGGCGCGGCCGGAGCTGGCCATGCCCCTGGTCCTCTCGGCCCGGGCCGGCGCCCTGGAGCTGGATCCGACCAGCCCGGCCCTGGAGCTGCCCAGGCGCAACAATGAACTTGAGATCACGTTCCTGGTCCCCTCCTACCAGGTGCCCGACCGGATCCGCTACCAGGCCTGGATGGAGGGCGTGGACCCCGGCTGGGTCCAGCTGGAGAGCCCCTCCCTGCGCTACCCGGGCCTCCGGGCCGGAAAGCACGTGCTGCGGCTCCGGGGCGTCCTGCCCGGCGGCAGCGAGGGCCCGGTGCGGACCCTCCCGTTCACCGTCACCCCCGCCTGGTGGGAGACTCCCTGGGCCCAGGGGCTGGGGCTGCTGGCCCTGGCCGGATCCCTCTGGTCCCTGTTCTGGCTCCGCCATCTCGCCCTGCAGGCCCGGAACCGCCAGCTGCAGGAGGAGGTGGCCCGGCAGACCAGCGCCCTGCAGGAGGCCTCGCGGGCCAAGAGCGCCTTCCTCGCCAACATGAGCCACGAGCTGCGGACGCCGCTCAACGCGATCCTCCTGTACTCCGAGCTGCTCCAGGAGGACGCCAAGGAACGGGGGCTGGCCTCCAGCATCGAGGACGCGGCCCGGATCAGCCAGGCCGGCAGCTCCCTGCTGAACCTCATCGACGACATCCTCGACATCTCCAAGATCGAGGCCGGCCACATGCAGCTGGATCTGGAGGAGGTCCCGATGGGCCCCTTCCTCGACCAGTTGGACACGGCCCTCCGGCCGGTGGTGGAGCGCAAGGGCAACCGGTTCCTGGTGGAGCGCCGGGACGCCCCGGCCGGCCTGCGGACCGATTCGACCCGGCTCCAGCAGATCCTGGCCAACCTCCTGGGCAACGCCGCCAAGTTCACCGAGGACGGCACGGTGACCCTGCGGGTCGCGGCCGTGCCGGACGGCACCGTGTTCGAGGTGGAGGACACCGGCATCGGCATGACCGGGGAGGAGCAGCAGAAGGTCTTCAGCGAGTTCGTCCAGGCCGATTCCAGCACCACCCGCAAGTACGGCGGCACCGGCCTGGGCCTGGCCCTGGTCCAGCGGCTCACCCTCATGCTGGGGGGGAGCGTCCACATGGCGTCGGAGCCGGGGGTCGGGACCCGGGTCACCATACGCATCCCCTCCCCTGTGTGATAATGGGAAACCCAAGGTCGGGTTTAAAGGCGTGATTCATGATCCTTCGCAAGGAATACGGCTTCGAGGCCGCCCATTTCATCTACAACCACCCCGGCAAGTGCCGGAACCTCCACGGCCACAGCTACAAGCTGTTCGTCTCCCTGGAAGGGACGGTGAACCCGGAGACCGGGATGATCATCGATTTCGACGATCTGTCCAAGGTGGTCAACGAGAAGATCACCCAGCGCCTGGACCACCGCTTCCTGAACGACCTGATCCCGCTCTCCACCGCCGAGAACATCTCCGTCTGGATCTGGGACCAGCTCAAGCCGGCCCTGCCCGAACTCTGCCAGATCGAGGTGTTCGAGACGCTGGACAACAGCGTCATCTACCGGGGCGCCTGATGGCCGGGGCCTGGCGCGCGCTTCCCATCCTGGCCTGTGCCATCGCCTGCTCCCCGATCAAGGACTACACGGAAGCCGCCCGGGCCCTCACCTTCCAGCTGCAGCGGGTGGAGCCGCGCCTGCACATGGCCCTGCCGCTGGAACGCTCCCAGGTCGGCTTCCGGGTCACCCTGGGGGTGACCAACCCCTCCCCGGTGCCCTTCCACGTGCTCGGCTTCACCGGCCAGCTGCGGCTGGAGGCCGGCGGCGCCCAGCGCCCCATCGGCCGGATCGAACTGGCCCAGCCCCTGGAGCTTCCCGCCGGCGGCCAGGGCCGGCTGGAGGCGGATCTGGCCTTCACCTACCAGGACCTCAAGGACAACTGGCCGGCCCTGGTGGCGGCCATGTGCGGCGCCCCGGGGCGCTGGCACCTGGAAGGCACCCTGCGCGCCACCGCCTACGGGTTCCCGGTGCAGCTGCCGGTGCGGACCAGCCGGGGCCAGGGGGATGCGCCATGATCCGGGCGGTGGTCTTCGACCTCTGGAACACCCTGGTGCACAGCCCCGGCGGCGACCCCTTCCAGCACCTCCAGCGGCTGCTGTCCCCGGACCAGGCCGGACTGTTCCCGGAGCTCAAGCGGGAGGCCATGGACCGGCCCTATCCGGACGCCCGGACCTTCCTCGCGGGCTGGATGGACCGGCTGTCCCTCAGCGGCCGCCAGGTCCTGGACATGGCCGAGGTGTTCCAGGCCGCGGCCGAGGACGCCGCCTGCTTCCCGGAGGCGATCGCCGCCCTGGAGGGCACCCGCCGGCTGGCCCGGATCGCCCTGCTGTCCAACACCCAGAGCTTCGACATGGGCTTCCTGTCCCGGCTCGGCCTGGAGCGGGTCCTTCCGGTCCGCTGCCTGAGCGCCGATACCGGCCTCCTCAAGCCCGATCCCCTCGCGTTCGAGCACGTGCAGAAGCACCTGGGCCTGTTCCCCGGCGAGATCGCCATGGTCGGCGACAGCTGGCGGGACGATATCTCCGGCGCCCTGGGCGCGGGCTGGACCGCCATCTGGGTGAACCGTTCCGGCAAGCCCAGGCCGCCCTGCGACCCGGACGACCCGCTGGTCGAGGTCCCCGACCTGGCCCCGGTGCCCGCGGTCATCCGCGAGCTCCAGGCCGGCGCCCGCTGCAGCACCTGCCTGGGCTGAGATCCTTTCATTTTCCCGGCTTTCCCGCTAGAACTTACTTGGAGATTGCGATGACCGCCACCGTCGATACCATCCTGGCCGAAACCCGGAAGCGCATGAAGACTTCCATCGAGACCCTGAAGAAGGAGATGGCCACCGTCCGCACCGGCCGCGCCAACGCGGGCATCCTGGACACCCTCCACGTGGAGTACTACGGGGCCATGATGCCCCTGAACCAGATCGCCGGCGTGAGCGTGCCGGAGGCCTCCATGCTGGTCATCACCCCCTTCGACAAGAGCGCCATCAAGGCCATCGAGCACGCCATCCTGAAATCCGAGCTGGGCCTGAACCCCGGCAACGACGGCACGGTGATCCGCCTGCCCATCCCGCCCCTCACCGAGGAGCGGCGCCGGGACCTGACCAAGGTCGTCAACCGGATGGGCGAGGAGATCAAGACCGCCATCCGCAACGTCCGCCGCGACGCCAACGAGGACGTCAAGAAGCTCGAGAAGGACAAGGCCGCGCCCCTCAGCGAGGACGCCGCCAAGAAGGCCCTGGACCAGATCCAGAAGGCCACCGACGAGGCGATCCGGGAAGTGGAAGAGATCGTCAAGCACAAGGACGCCGAGATCATGCACATCTAGGATGGCCACCCTGCTGGTGGTCAGCCCCGCCGTCCTCTGCATCCTGGTCCTGGCCTCCCTCCTGGCCGGCTTCGTCGACGCCATCGTCGGCGGCGGCGGGCTCATCACCATTCCGGCCCTGCTCCTGGCCCTGCCGGCGGGGATCCCGATCACCACCGTGCTGGGCACCAACAAGGTGGTGGCCTGCACCGGCACGACCTTCGCCGCCGGGCAGTTCGTGCGGGCCCGGATCCTCCATTGGCGGGAACTGGTCCTGCCGGTCGCCTGCGCCATGGCCGGGGCCGGCCTGGGCGTCGGCCTGGCCTACCTGGTGCAGGGCCGCGCCGACCACTACTTCCGCCCGGTGATGGTGGCGCTCATGCTGGCCATGCTGGCCTTCACCCTGCTCAAGCCGGATCTGGGCAAGCTCCACGCGCCCCGCTTCGGGCTCAGCCACCAGCGCCTGCTGGCGGCCCTGATCTCGGCCGGCATCGGCTGCTACGACGGCTTCTTCGGCCCGGGCACCGGCTCCATCCTGATATTCCTGTTCGTGGCGGTGCTGGGGTTCGACTTCCTGCGCGCCTCGGCCCTGGCCAAGAGCGTCAACTGGGCTTCCAACTTCGCCAGCCTGGTGCTGTTCGTGGCCCGGGGCAGCTGGCTGCCTTTGGTGGCCCTGGCCATGGCCGCCGGCAACGGGCTGGGCGGCTACCTCGGCGCGCGCACCGCGCTGCGCAGGGGCAGCGGCCTGGTCCGGGCGGTCTTCATCGGGGTGGTGGGCGCGCTCATCCTGCGGCTGGCCTGGCAGATGCTGGGCCGGTAGCAGGTACGCCTATACTGTCCAGGGCGGCCCCGGGCCGATCGACGAGGTTGGAGGAGCGGATGGCGCGACCACAGACAGTGATCATCGGCACGGGCTGCTGCATTCCGGGCCGGACGGTCGGCAACGAGGAATTCCTTGGCCACACGTTCTACGAAGGCTACGGCCAGTCCTACCCGGCCGGGGCGACCGCCGGGATCGTGGCCAAATTCCATGAGATCACCAACATCTCCGAGCGCCGCTACGCGGACGACGACCTGGTGGCCTCGGACCTGGCCCTGGAGGCCGCCCGGAACGCCCTCGCCTCCTCCGGGACCGACCCGGAGACCCTCGACTACCTCATCGTCGCGCACAATTTCGGCGACGTCAGGGCCGACAACCGGCGCTCGGATCTGGTGCCGACCCTGGCCGCCCGGGTCAAGGCCCTGCTGCGCATCGCCAACCCTTCCTGCGTGGCCTACGACCTGCCCTTCGGCTGCCCCGGCTGGCTCCAGGCGGTGATCCAGGCCGACTACTACCTGCGCTCGGGCGACGCCCGCCGGGCCCTGGTGATCGGCGCCGAGACCCTCTCCCGGATCGCCGATCCCCACGACCGGGACAGCATGATCTACGCGGACGGGGCCGGCGCCGTGGTCCTGGAGGCCCAGGAGCACCCGGACCGGGTCGGCATCCTCGCCCACGCCACCCGCTCGGACACGGTCGACCACGCCGGCCTGCTGTGCATGGACACCTCCTTCAAGCAGGACTCCGGCGACCCGATGCTCTACCTCAAGATGCAGGGCCGCAAGCTCTACGAATACGCCCTGGCCACCGTGCCGGGGGTGGTCAAGGAGAGCCTGGACAAGGCCGGGCTCACCTTCACCGACGTGGCCAAGGTGCTCATCCACCAGGCCAACGGCAAGATGGACGAGGCCATCCTCAAGCGCCTGCACCGCATGTACGGCATCCGCGACCTGCCGCCCGGCATCATGCCCATGACCGTCTCCTGGCTGGGCAACAGCTCCGTGGCCACCGTGCCGACCCTCCTGGACCTGATCATGAAGGGCCAGATGGAGGGGCAGTCCCTCAACCCCGGCGACAACGTGGTGTTCGCCTCGGTGGGGGCGGGCATGAACATCAATTCGATGGTCTACCGCTTCGTCTAGACGATCTTGCAGGGGATCCCCGCGTCCTCGTCGAAACTGTAGACCGCGCACAGCCGGTGGTAGCCGTCGGCGATCACCAGCCGGCCGTCGCCCCGGACCAGCAGGATGGGCGAGAGCGCGATGCCCTTGTCGATCTTCCGCTGGTCCTTGGCCACGTGCGAATTGGATACGCCCAGCAGGCTGAGCCCCGAGGCCCGGAAGATGTCCTTGGCCTTGTGCACCACCACCTCCGCCGCCCGGAGCCGGGCCCCGAGTTCCGCGGCGTGGTCGGGGCCGTGCAGCAGGGAAAGGTAGTCCACGGCGGCAGGGTAGTTGTGGTCCTCGGGAGCGTCAAGCCAGACGATCTTGGCAACGGACTTCGGCATGGGGACTCCATCGGTGGGGGGCCACCCTGGATTCTGGGTTCTAAATTTCCCGGGCGCCAGCCTGTGGCGGCCTGCTTTTTTTCGGGTCGCCGGGTCAGGAAACGACCACGCCCAGCGCACGGGCCGGCTCGACCACGAACGGCCGCGAAGCCGCCCGCGGGTGCGGCAGTTCCAGTTCCAGTTCCCGGCCCAGCGCGGCCAGGTCGGGGGGGGAGAGCCAGCGCCAGTGCCCGATCACGCCATCCACCCGGATCAGGTCCAGGTCCAGGGTGCGCGGGGCGTTGCGGCCCTGGCCGCGGTCCCGGCCGGCCCGCAGTTCGGCCCGCAGCAGGGCCTCGAGGAGGGCCCGGACGTCGCTCAGGCCGGTCTCCAGGATCGCCACGGTGTTGAGGTAGTCGGGGCCCTGGCCGGATTCGTCGGGGGTCTCGGTGCAGAGGGGCGAGGCCGTGACGGTGCCGAGTTCCCGGAGCAGGGCCAGGCCGGCTTCCAGGGAGCCCCGGCGGTCGCCGAGGTTCGAGCCGAGGGCCACCAGCGCGCGCACCGGTCAGCCCTCGATGAGGTGGGGGACGAAGCAGCTGCTGTTGTCGGTGATCGGCCCCCGGGCCTCGCGGATGCCCATGCCGGCGGGCTCGCCGTCGACGATCCAGGCGCCCAGCACGGGCCGGAAGCCGTCGAACTCGGGGATCTCCGCGTAGGCCTGGTAGATGTGCCCCTCGCCGCCGTAGCAGGCCTGCTCCGGGCCGGCGTGGACCTGGCCGCCGGCGTGGATCTCCACGTTGGCCCCCTCCCGGGCCAGGATCGGCTTGCGGACGTATTCCAGCAGGCGCCGGGGCCCGTCCAGGTAGGCCGGGAGCAGGTACGGGCAGTCCGGGAACAGCTCCCAGAGGATGGCCAGCAGGGCCTTGTTGGACAGCAGCATCTTCCAGGCCGGCTCCAGGAAGGTGCAGGGCCGCGGCTGGTGGGCCAGGCAGGGGCCGAATTCGTCCTTGACCATGAACTCCCAGGGATAGAGCTTGAACGCCGCCCGCACCGGGCGCTGGTCGAGGTCGCAGAAGCCTTGGGCGGCCGCGTCCCAGCCCAGGTCCTCGATCAGCATCTGGGCGGTGTCCAGGCCGGCCTGGTCGGCGGTGTCGCGCAGGTAGGCCACGGTCTGCTGGTCCTCGGGGGTGTCCTGGTGCAGGAAGTAGACCGGACCCGCGGGCAGGAAGTCCTTCGCCCGGGTCCAGGCGGCCACCAGCCGCTCGTGGAGGGAGTTGAACTGGTCGTGGCCGGCCCCCTGGGCCTCCAGCCAGTACCACTGGGCCACCGCCGCCTCCACCAGGGAGGTGGGGGTGTCGGCGTTGTACTCCAGCAGCCGGGGCGGCCCCTGGCCGTCGTAGGCCAGGTCGAACCGGCCGTAGAGGCCCACCTCGTCGCGCTCCCAGCTCTCCCGGATCACCGGGACCATCCAGGGCGGGATCCCGTACTCGGCGAAGCGGTTGTTGGCCAGCACGTGCTCGATGGCCTTCAGGCAGAGCCCCTGGAGCTCCGCGGCGGCCCGCTCGATCAGCTCGATCTCCCCGAGCCGGAACACGTAGCAGGCGTCTTCGCGCCAGTAGGGGGCGCCGTCGTCGTGGGTGTGGAAGATCACGCCCGCCTCCTCCAGGCGGGCCTCCCAGTCGGGTCGCGGGGAAATCGCCCGGCGCAGCATCAGCTGCCCGCACCGGCGTGGCCGCCGGCCCCGGCCGCGTGCCCGGCCGCACCGAACCCGCCCCGGCCCACCGCGCCCATGCCGGCCTTGCCGGCGAGGGTGCCGTGGGGCCCGGCCAGGAAGGCCTGACCCGGCAGTGACCCGGCCCCGCTCACCAGCGGCGGCCGCCAGGCGTTGCCGCCCAGGAACACCATGGACCGGCCGTTGGTGGCCGCCGCGGCCGGCTGGAAGCGCTCGGCGTCGGCGGCGGCGATCGGATGGCCCGGATCCTGGAACCGGTAGCCCGCGGGCATGGGCGCGAAGCCGGCGCCGCCGTGCCACCCGTAGGCCGCGGGCCGGTGGAACAGGTAGTGCCAGAGCAGATAGTCGTCCAGCCAGGAGCGGGTCCCCCAGGAGGCGCGGTAGTGGCGGTCCCGGTCCTGGTCCTGGATCCGGTCGATCTCCTCGCCGAAGCCGTGCCGGCCGGCCATCTGCCGCATCTTGTCGGCGCTGGCGTAGTCCACGACCCAGAGCAGCTGGCCGTTCTCCCGGGCCTCGCCGCCTTCACCCCAGGAGACGTCCCGCAGCCGCTCGGCGGTGAGCTGGGCGACGTAGGTGTTCTCGTGGATCAGGTCCTTGACGTCCACCCCGACCAGGAAGAGGTTGGGGGTGAGCGGGGTGAGGGTGGCCCCCTGCACCGCCAGGTCCGGGTGGTGCTCGGCCATGAAGGCGTCGGTGGCGGCGCGCACCTGGGCCAGCACCTCGGGCGTGGGCGGGGCGGTCTCGGCCTCCCGGCGCTGGCCGGCCTCCCACGCCTGGTTCCGCCGCAGCTCCTCGGCCCGCCGCTGGCGCCGGGCCTCGGTGTCGCAGCCCAGGAAGCCGGTGGCGGCCAGGATCAGGATCAGGGGCGGGACAGCGCTGCGGTACCTCACGGCCGGGTACCGTGCACGGCCATGACCAGCGTGCGGATGCCGCCGCGGATGAGGAAGTCGCCCTCCACCTGGATCCAGGTGGGCTTCAGTGCCGCCACCAGGTCGTCCAGGATCTGGTTGGTGACCGCCTCGTGGAAGGCGCCCCGGTCCCGGTAGCTCCACAGGTAGAGCTTGAGGGATTTGGATTCCACGCAGAGCTGGTCCGGCAGATAGGTGATGCGCAGGCGGGCGAAATCGGGCTGGCCGGTCATCGGGCACAGGCAGGTGAACTCGTCGGTCTCGAAGCGGACCTCGAAGGGCCGGCCCGGCCGGGGGCTCAGGAAGGTCTCCAGGTGGGTGGAAGGTTCGGTGACCTTGCGCTTGGGCAGGGTCTTCAGGGTCGGCTGGGGCTTTTTCGTGGGCATGGGTCCTCAGATGCGGAGGGTGTCGGGGATGTGGGCGTAGGGGATCGGGTCGGCCACGCCGGCCTCCTTGAAGCCGCGCAGGCGCAGGAGGCAGGAGTCGCAGCGGCCGCAGGCCAGGTCGGAGCCCTGGTAGCAGCTCCAGGTCAGCTCCAGGGGGGCCCCCAGGGCCACGCCGAGGGCGACGATCGCGCGTTTGCGCAGATGGATCAGCGGGGCCTTGAGGCTGATCCGGGTGGTGGGCTTCGTGCCCAGTTCGGCGGCGGCCTCGAAGGCGCGCAGGAAGGCCTCCCGGCAATCCGGGTAGCCGCTGGAATCCTCCTCCACGAAGCCGACGTGGATGGCCTGGGCGCCCAGGACCTCGGCCCAGCTGACCGCGGTGGCCAGCAGGTGGGCGTTGCGGAACGGCACATAGCTGACCGGCACCCCCTCCCGGCCCAGGTCGCCCTCGGGCAGGGCGATGCCCGGGTCG
>Ga0316227_1000963_pt1 | contig 34559 bp, 25 predicted proteins | sample TBH18019metaG_FD_206012 | JGI IMG/M metagenome (GOLD analysis project Ga0316227, IMG submission 206012) | Freshwater microbial communities from Trout Bog Lake, Wisconsin, USA - TBH18019 | ecosystem: Environmental > Aquatic > Freshwater > Lake > Hypolimnion/Profundal zone | place: USA: Wisconsin... | reverse complement strand
CCGGGCGTCCGCCTGCAGGGCGCAGGCGGCTTTGGCGTTCTGGCTGTCCGGGTTTTTGATGTGCTGCGCCTCGTCGAGCACGGCGGTGGAAAACCGGCGCCCGTTGTATCGCTCGATGTCGCGCCGGAGAAGCGCGTAGCTCGTGACGACGATGTCGGAGCAGGAGATTTTTCCGAGGAGTTCCTCGCGTCCCGCGCCTTCGATCGCGAGGACTTTGAGGCCGGGCACGAACCGCTCCGCCTCGCGGCACCAGTTCCAGACCAGCGAAGACGGGCAGACGACGATGTGCGGGCCCGGCAGCGATTCCATCATGGCGAGGGCCTGGACGGTTTTGCCGAGCCCCATCTCGTCGGCGAGCAGGCCGCCGGAATTTTTTTGAGCCAGAAAGAGGAGCCAGCCCGCGCCGTCGATTTGATACGGGCGGAGAAGGTCGTGCAACGTGCCGGGCTTCAGTGGCGCGACCTGGGCGGTGCCGCCGGCAGCACCGGTCCATCCGGAAATACAGGCTTCGAGGTAGGCGCGCTGAAACCCCGGAACCCGATAGATCCCGCGTTCCTGCCGGGGTTCGGCGTCGCGGAGAACTTCCTCGAGATCCGCCGCGAGGCCTGCGTCCGGCACCGCCACTCGCCCGTCCTTGAGCCGGAGCTGGGGAGAACCGCTTTGCAGGAGCCGCTGGATTTCCTGATGCGAGAGCACCGCTTCGTTGCCGGCGGTGAAGTGGATGTGAAAATCCAGCCAGCCGTCGTCTTTTTCCTTGAGGGCGAACCGGGGCTCGATGCGGACGATGTCGCGCGTGACATGCCGGAACCTCTCGCCCTCGCGGACCGTCCATTTTTCCCGGAGGCGCGGGAGGGCGGATGAAAAAAACCGCACGACCGCGGCCTCGCCCTTGAGGGCCGCTTTTCCGCGAAAGTCTTCGAACCCGCATGCGACCAGCTCGCGCAGCGCGGCGGCTTCGGCCTCGTGGTTGGCAACGCCGGGCCAAGAATACTCGAACGCGATCTCCGCATCGAGATGACGTAGCGAACCCTCCAGCGCGAGGACGACACGCGGCTGCTCGGACGTGGGATTTTGCTTTCGCGAAACCAGGGCCGCCGCCGGGGCCGCCCGCTTTTCCGCGGGATGAAGGAACTCGAGCCCAATCGCCACCGAGTGCGCGCAGATGATGCCGCGGACCCTCGAATCCCGGCACGGGCACAGGTTTTCCACGTCGGTCGCGGCGCGGATTTTCAAGCCGGCCAGGAACGGTTTCCCCTGCGAGACCACTTTTCCCTTCAACAGCGGAGGCGCATACGTCGCCTCCGAGACACGCCCGGCGGCATGGATCGCGCGGGCCTCCTTGAAGACCGGCCAGCCACACATCGCCACGAGGAATTTTTCTGTCAGCTCCATGCCCGGATCCCTCTTCTATCCGGAAAACGGTTTTTCAACAGCGGATATTCGGAGTTGAGCAGGCGGGGGATTGTCGGGCATTGTGGTGATTCTTATGCGCGTCCTTGTTGCCGTCCTGCTCGCCCTGGCGATTGTTGCGGCGCAATTCGTTTACGGCGGGCTGATGAGGACCGTGTTCAGCCTCCCCTGCTACGCGCTCGTGGCTGTCGCCGGGATCCTGGGCGCGTGTGCGGTATTTTGGAAACGGGCGGTGCCGCCCCGGCCGGAAGCGGTGGCCGCCACCCTCGTGGCGGGCGGGTTTCTCCTGTGGAGGTCACTGAATACCCCCGGCCAGGATCTCGCGGTTTTCTACACCTTCCTCGTCACGGCCTGCGTGGCTGTCTATTGCCTCTGCGCCTGCGTGGTGACGTCGCCGGCCTCGCGCTATGTCTTCGTGTCGCTGCTTTTGTTCGCCGCCCTCGGGCAGGTGGTTGTCGCGGCCATCCAGTTTTCCGAGCCCGGCTACTTCTGGCCGTTGCCGTGGTTCAGCGAGCAAATCCGGCAGTGGTATTGCAGGCCGGGAGCAACCGCCCTCGCCCGCGGGCACGGGCTTTTCCTCAACGGCAACCATCTGGCATGGTTCCTGAACGGGATGACTTTCCTCGCGCTGGGAATCGCATGCCTCGGGAGATCCAAAGTCTGGGTCAAAGTCGTTCTGGCCTATCTGGCCGCCGTCTGCATCGCGGGAACGGTCCTGACTCTCAGCCGGGGCGGAATGGTCGGCCTGGGCGCGGGGATGGCCGCATTCCTTATCCTGAGCTTGGTCGCCCTGGGGATCGGCGCCCAAGACCGCAGGCTGGTGATTCTCCTGGTGACCCTGGCCATTCTTACGGCCGGCTTGGGCGGAGGGTATTACCTTTTTTCCCAGAGCATGACCGCCCAGGTGAGAATGAGCAGAATCACCGAGGATGCCTACCGGACAAATCTCTGGCCCGCCGCTCTCCGGCAGGCACAGCTCGAACCGCTCACCGGGACCGGTGCTGGCTCATTCACCCAACTCTCCCGGCGGCTGCGCGACTTCTCGTCGGATGCCGATGACACGTTCGCCCACAACGACTGGGCGCAGACGATGGCGGATTTCGGATTCATCGGGCTCGTTCTCGTGGCGGCCGCCTTATTTTTGAACTGGAGAGCGGGTTTCGAAGGGTTCGTGGACGCCTTGAGGCAGCGGATGTCGGTTGCCAGCAGGCCGCAGAGCAATTCCGCCGCCTTCGGGATCGGAGCTTTGAGCGCTTTGGCCGCCTTTGCCGCCCATTCCTTCTTTGATTTCAACATGCAGATCCCAGCAAACAGCCTGCTCGCTGCCGCATGCGCGGGGATTGCGGCCAATTCTGGCGTTGCCCCGTGGGGTGCCGGGAAAAGGCGGCTGGCGCGCTGGTTGGCAGGAACCGCCTCCTGCGCGTGTGGGGTCTTCCTGGCTGTCTTGCTGTTCTGGCATTCCGAGGCGGAGTGGTGTTCGCTTCGTGCCGAGAATGCGCTGCTCGAAGGGCATTCTGTCCTGGCCGGAGATCTGGCCGAACGAGGTTTGGGCGTCGCTCCCCAGCATTCGCGCCTTCGCCGCCTTTTGGGAGAGGCTCTGATCCAGGGAGCTCCGTCAGCGAAAAACCCGAGGGAAAACTTTGTCCTTTCCACTTATCACCTCCGCAGATCGGCCGAATACGATCCCAACGAAAGGTGGAGCCAACTGATGCTGGCCATTTCGCTCACCAGCCTCCGGCAGATGCAGTCCGCCGAGGACGCGCACATCGAGGCGATCCGCCTGGACCCGGGGAATCCGGTCGTCCTAGAATACTACGCATTGTTCCTCGAAGGGGAGGGAAAAACCGATGAAGCGATCCGGGCCTACGAGGTCAGCCTCGCCGTGCCGGGCACCAAGTTTGCCGCCCAACGTCTCCAGGCGCTCCGGCAGCGGGCAAAATTGGCTCCATCGCAACATTGATTGACGGCGATAATTTTCTCTAAATGTGTTGCCAAGTCCGGCATTGGCGGTAAAACGCCAATCTACCCACTATGAAGACTCATCGCTTTTTCCCGGCACGTGCCGCGCTCGTTCTGGCATCGCTTTACGCGGTGGGAAGTTTGGGCGCACAACAAAGCTTCACCCCAAGCGGTTTTTTTATCCCGCCACCGCCTTCCGAGACCCCCGCCGACATCGGCGACCGCCCGGGCGCCGTGGGGACGGGTTCGGGTGCAGGCTCGAACCTGAACCCGATCGGGATTTTTGAATCGAGCCCGTTCACATACTTGTTCAAAGTCAACGAAGGCTACAACAGCAACTTCTACGCGGTCCACGACAACCTGACGCCGACATGGTTTACCAGTTGGCAAGCCCAGGTGAACTACAAGTTCGGCGGTCCGAGACTCCAGCTCACCTCCAGCCTCGGCGGGGGAGTGACCTACAACTACAGTGTTCCACAACAACAACTGCAGTTCAACGGGCGGTTCACCCTCGCGGCGGTTTACCTTGCCACGCCGAGATTGACCATCAGCGCCAATACGTCGACCGGATTCCAGCCCCAGCAGAACGGGGGGGGCGCAAGCCTCGCCAACCAGTTCACCGGCAGCCTGGTTTTCTCGAACACCAGCCTCCAAGCGGCCTACCAGTGGTCCGAAAAGTTTTCCACTGTCACCAGTTACGGCGGCACAGTGAATTACTTTATCGATCAGCAAGGGAACAATCAGCAAGGGAGCAACAGCCAGTCGTCCTGGCAGTCCACGATCACACAGTCGTTCAACTGGCTCCTCCTCCCAAAAACGACCATCACCGCCCAGTATCTGGCAACCCCCACCATCTTCTTCGGGAATTCCGGACTCAACAACTTCGGAAACGGTGTGCAAGTGGGCTTCACCCAGATCTTCAACCCGCGCTTCAAATGGACCCTCCTCGGCGGCTGCCAACAGATCTTCAATCCCATCCGCGTTTTGCCCACTGGCCAAACCAGTCTCTCGTACCAGTTCGGCCCCGCTTCGACGCTTACCTGGAATGCCCAGTTGGGCACGCAAGCCCCCAACATCAACGGCGTCGGCCTGACCGAGACGTTCAGCTCCGGACTCACCGTCAACCATGCGTTCACCCCGAGAATCTCGGCCAGCCTCGGTTTCAACTTTCAGGAGATGTTCTACAAAGACCAGCCCGGCGTCATCAACGCATTCAACCAGACCACATTTAATGTCAATCTGGTCGTGAATTACCGGATCAACCGCCACATCTCGCTCAGCGCGGGCTGCCAGTATACAGACGTCCTCGCCTCGCAAAACATCTCGCAGGCATACACCCAGTACACTCCGTTCGCTGGAGCCAATTTCAGCTTTTGAGGGTGGTCATCCAGCGGATGCGGCGCATGTCATCGGGCCTTGCATGGGGGTGTCATTGTGCTAGCTTGATGCACCCAGGCCGCTGCCCAAATCTTCCAACACCTTCCGCAAACACATGAACAACAACGACAGCGGTGAACTCAAGCTTCACTTCCTTGACTACTGGAGAGTTATCCGCGTCCGGCTCCCTCTCATAGTCCTGGTGTTTCTGCTTGTCGTGCTCACCTCTGCGGTCGTGACCTACTTCATGCCGAAGGAATACGCCTCCACGGTGACGATGCAGGTGCAGCAGAACGACACGCTGCTGCAGGTTTTTGACCGGTCGGGAGGGGTCGGATTCGACCCCCGGTTTCTGACCACCCAGTTCGAAATCATCCAGAGGAAGGAAATGCTTTATCCCGTGATCGACTCCCTCGGGCTGGAGCAACGCTGGAAGGGAGCCTACGGGTTCACCAACAAAGAACAGGCCTACTTCCGGCTCCGCAACATGATCGATATCCGGGAAATCCGGAATACGGAGCTCATCCAGATCATCGTCATGAGCGCCGACCGTCAGGAGGCGGCGGAGATCGCGAACCGGATTGCCGAAGAATACCAGAAGAAGCGCATTGAAGATCAGCAGCAGATGGTCGCAAGGTCGCTGACCCAGCTTCAGGACGAAGTGGAAAAGCAGCGCAAGAAGGTTGACGGTTTGCGGAGCGAGGCGACCAGGATCCGGACAGAAAACAAAATCCCCGATTTCAGTCCGGACACGATGACGGATCCCAGAGATGCCGCCAACGAGGTCTATGCTTCCGTCGAACAACAGGTCAGCACGGAACGCTTGAGGGTCTCATCCCTCCACGCCAAATACGATCAAATCGCCAAACTGACGGACGATCAAGTGATGCGCAGCATCACGACGCTCGAGATACAAGACCCCACGATTTCCCAAATCCTGCCGCTCTACCAGCAGGGTTCCTCCGAAGAAGCCCGGATGCTGCAGAGCGGGCTGGGAGTCAACCATCCCACGGTCAAATCTCTCCGGGCAAAGAACGAGGTGATGGCGAAGCAATTGCAGCAGCAGATCGGATCGCTGCGGACCAGCTTGGAAGCGAATCTGAACATCGCAAACTCTTCTCTCAAGGAGCTCGAAAACCGCCTCGCCGAAGCCAAGGATAACCAACAAAAAGCCAAAACACTCTCGTCCGGCTACTACGAAGCAAAAAACAACTACATCCAGGCGAAGAATGTTCTCGAAGCCGCCGTGATGAGGCTTTCCACCGAGACGATGCAGCGCAAGATGCCGCAGAACCCCGCGATCATCTGGGAACGAGCCGAGCCGGCCAGCGCCCCCTCTCGGCCCCGCGTGATGCTCAACATCCTCCTTGGCGTGGTGGTCGGCCTGGTCTTCGGCGTCGGCCTCGCGTTTTTCATCGAATACCTCGACACCAGCGTGAAAACCATGGAGGACGTGGAATCGTTTCTCCAAGTGCCGGTCCTGGCGGTCATCCCCAAGAATATCACCCTTCTCATCGACGATACCGACGACAACCCGGATGCCGAAGCCTACCGGATCATGCGCACGAATATCGAATTCAACCGCAAGTCGCCGGACGCCAACACCATCACGATCATCAGCGGAGGAACCGGCGAGGGAAAATCCACGACCCTCATCAACCTGGCCTATACGTTTGCCAAGGGCGGCTACACGACTCTGGTCGTGGACGCGGATTTGCGCCGTCCCGCCCAGCACCGGCTGTTCGGGATCGAGAATGAGGCGGGCCTGAGCGATTACCTGACAACGGAGCTTGATCTCGAGGAGGTCGTCCACCTCACCAAAGTGGACAACCTCTACCTCATGACGAGCGGACAGTTGCCGAACGATGCGGTTGGCATCCTGAATTCCCAGCGCATGGTCGAACTGATCGAGGAGGTCAAGGGACGATTCGACATCATCTTTTTCGACTCCCCCCCGATTCTCGGTGTGAGCGACGCCTCTGTCCTTTCCAGCGCCATGGATCTCACGATCATCGTCGTGCAGCACAGGCGTTTCCCGCGAGCCATGCTCCAGCGCGTCAAGCAGGCCGTTGCCAATGTCGGAGGAACGATCCTGGGGGTTGTGCTCAACAACGTGGATGTGCGCCACGACCAGCACTACGAATATTACACCAGCTACTACAGCTACTACCACAAAGGCGGAAAAAACGAACGGAAGAAAGCCGCCCGGAAGAAAAAAGAACCGGTGGTCGCTTCGGCGGTTCCAGTCAAACCCGAGACAGAAGAAGATGCTTACTAAATCCGCTCTCCTGGCATTGCTTTGTGCCCTCGCGCCCGCCATTCTCGCGTTTGGTCAGGATGCGGTGCTTCGCGCGGGAGATCAGATTGAAATCCGCATTGGAGGCGTGCCGGCCGAGGAAGTGAGCCAGGTGACCGGCATTTACACCATCGACGGTGACGGGTTTATCAACATGCCCCACATCGGCAAGATCCATGCCGCCGGGGACACCCAGTCCCAATTGCAGAGCGCGATCGAATCCTCCTACAAATCCCAGCAGATCTACACCAACCCGTCGATCACTCTCGCCGTCCCGAATACCGCGCGTTTCGTGGATGTGGGCGGAGATGTGAGGTCCCAGCAGCGCGTGCCGTTCACGGCGGATCTCACGGTCCTCGGGGCCATTACCGCAGCCGGCGGGTTCACGGAGTATGCCGACCAAGCCAAGGTCAAACTCCTGCGCGACGGGAAGGTCATCATGATCAACATCAAGGATGTCCGCAAAGATCCGACGAAAGACATCAAGCTCAAGCCCGGAGACAAAATCCAGGTTCCTCAGAGCTTCTGGTGATCTGTCGGGTCAGCAGGCCGGGCACAGGGGAGCAGGCCACAAGGTATCCCGGTGGTTCGGGAGAAGCTGTTTCCCGGGCTCGTCCGGCTGGGCCCCGTCGACGTGGCAGATCCCGAGAAGCGCCCCGCCTTTTTCCACCCTGACCGAGCGGGCATGGACTTCGGCTTCGAGGCGTCCGCCGCGGCGCACGTGGACAATCCCCCGGCAGTGGACGATCCCCGTGAGATGCCCGCGCACCTCAAGATACTCGGTCTCCAAAGGCAGCGTGAAACACGCCCTCGCCTTCTTCTCGATGAAAACCGCCGGGGCAGCGATCTGGCAGGAGCAGACGCAGCTGGTGGCGATATGCACCCCGCCTTCGGATTTGAGCACGCCGACGATGCCCCCCTCGATTTCGGCGGATCCGCAGACGATCCACGAACTGCTCAGGCTTCCCGCAGGGCCTACGGTGAGCCTTCCGCGGATATCCACTTGGCACGAGGCTGCCGAAAGAATCATCATGTCCCCCAATTCAATGGCGGCGTTGCAGCAGGGACAGATGGTATTGAGGGCATGCGAAGAAACAAAGTGGGACTCTCCGCACCGATGGCACAGGACCGCGCGCCTGTCGGAAGTTGCGGCGGGCGGAGCCGGGTCGGGATTCGGGCGCGCCCTTTCCCCAACCTTGTAATAGTCCCCGCAGGACTGGCAGTATGTCGAGATCAGGCGGGGCGGCTCGAACTGGAGAAAGCCGCACCCCGGGCACTGGAACTGCGCCTTCTTCGGAAGACGGGTCATGAAAAGTTCAGGCTGATGCCTCGGCGGCCTTGCCGCGGGCGGTTTCAACCGCCGGCGTCACCGAGCGTGGGCCTCCCCCCTGCGTCTTCGCGGAGGTGACTTCGGATTTGCCGATGAACGTCGCGCCTTCCTCGATGATGATGCGCATGGCCTTCAGGTCGCCGTTCAACTGGGAACTCGCCTTCAGCTCGCAACGCTCGCTCACCGAAATATTGCCGTTGACGACCCCGTGGACGGTGACCGCCTTGGTCTTCACTTCGCCCTTGATCTGGGCGTTCTTCCCGAGTGTCAGGACACCCTCGGAAACGATCTCGCCGTCCAGCTTGCCGTCAAAAATCAACTCGTTTTCAAACTTCAGCGTCCCTGTGATTTCCACATCGTTGGCCAGGATGTTTTTTGCGGATGAAGGTTCTGCTGCAAAAGAAGTCAGGTTGTTCAAATTCATAGTCGTAACCGGTAACAGTAGCAGGCTCCGCACCAAGGTCAATGCCGATGCCGCGCGATGCCGCGCGGTTGCCGATGCCGCGCGGTGTGCCGCTCTCGCGGCCCACGCATGATGGATATTGAAGTCCCGTGCCCGACCCGGTAAAATCCCGCTTCTCTTGAAATGAAAATCCAACGCGCGCTGATCTCCGTTTCCGATAAAACCGGCATTCTCGAACTGGCGAAAGAACTGGCCGCCCACGGGGTCGAGATTCTTTCGACCGGGGGAACTGCCAAGGCCCTGCAGGCGGCCGGCATCGCGACCGTCGAGGTTTCGAAGTTCACCGGATCCCCGGAAATCCTCGAGGGCCGGGTGAAAACCCTGCACCCGAAAATCCACGGCGGACTGCTCTATCTGCGGGGGAACGGGGAGCACGAGGAACAGGCGAAGGCGCACGGGATCAAGCCGATCGATCTGGTGGTGGTGAACCTCTACCCGTTCGAGGCCACGGTCGCCAAGGAGGGCGTCACGCTCGGCGAGGCGATCGAGCAAATCGACATCGGCGGCCCCTCGATGATCCGCAGCGCTTCGAAAAATTACCAGTCCGTCTGCGTGGTGACCGACCCGGCGGATTATGCGGCGGTGATCGAGGACCTGCGCGAGGAGGGCGGCGGGACCAGCCGCAAGCTCCGCGAGCGGCTCGCCATCAAAGCGTTCGCCACCACCTCCGCCTACGATGCCGCGATCGCGGACTTCCTCAACCAGGAGCAGGAGACGTGCGCCAGCTTCCGCCTCGACCTGCCGCTCGAGATGCGCCTGCGCTACGGCGAGAACCCCCACCAGAAAGCCGAGCTCTACGGAAATTTCAGCGGCCATTTCGAGAAGCTCCACGGCAAGGAACTTTCCTACAACAACATCCTCGATATCAGCGCCGCCAGGAACCTCATCGAGGAATTCACCAAGCCCACGGTCGCGATTCTCAAGCACACGAACCCGTGCGGGGTCGGCACCGACACGGACCTGCGCGAGGCCTGGGAAAAGGCGTTCTCCACCGACAAGCAGGCCCCCTTCGGCGGCATCATCATCTGCAACCTCCCGATCACGCTCCCGCTCGCCAAGGCGATCTCGGAAATCTTCAGCGAGGTGATCATCGCTCCGGAATTCGAATCCGACGCCCGCTCGCTCCTCCAAAAGAAGAAAAACCTGCGCCTGATGCGGATTTTGAAGCCGCTTTCGCAGAACACCCGCGATGTCCGCAGCGTGATCGGCGGGCTCCTCGTGCAGGATTCCGATTCGGCGGATATCCCCGATCTCGAACACAAGGTCGTGACCTCGCGGCCGCCGACAAAGGCCGAGATCGAAGCCATGGAGTTCGGGTGGAAGGTCGTCAAGCACGTGAAGTCGAACGCCATCGTCTATGCCTCCAAGGACCGCACGCTCGGCATCGGGGCCGGCCAGATGTCGAGGGTGGATTCCTCGCGCGTCGCCGTCTGGAAGGCCCAGGAAGCCGGGCTTTCGCTCAAGGGCAGCGCCGTTTGCAGCGACGCATTTTTCCCTTTCCCCGACGGCCTCATCGCCGCCGCCAAGGCCGGTGCCACCGCCGCGATCCAGCCCGGAGGATCGGTCAAGGATGCCGAGGTCATCAAGGCCGCCGACGAAAACGAGGTCGCCATGGTCTTCACCGGCACCCGGCACTTCAGGCACTGAGGGAGGTTTAAGTCTTAAGAATTAAGTTTTAAGCAAATGGCAACCGATGATCGCCGCAGCTTCTGACCACTTAATTCTTAAACCTTAATACTTAAAACTCATGCCCCCCCTCGTCTGCATCACGTGCGGCCCGGCCTGCGAACCGCTCGACAATGTCCGGCGGATCACCAATTCCGCAACGGGGGAAATCGGGTCTGTCCTCTCGGATGCCTTCCGGCGGGCCGGATGGGACGTCGTCTGTTTCCGCAGCGAGGCCTCCACGTTCCCTTCCCCCGAGGGAGTGGATGTGCGTCCGTTCTCGACCAACGGATCGCTCGCCCACGGGTTGCGCTCGCTCGAATGTTCCCCCGCTTTCATCCTGCACGCCGCCGCGCTCTGCGACTTTGTCCTGGAGAGCATCGAAGGGGCCGAAGGCTCTGCGAAACTCAGCAGCCGCGCCGGATCGCTCCGGCTGACGCTCAAGCCGGCGGAAAAAATTCTCCCGAAGATCCGGGGCTGGTTCCCGGATGCGCGGATCATCGGCTGGAAATTCGAGATCGACGGCACGCGCGAGCAGGCGATCTCCCGCGCCACCGCCCAGATCCGCGAAGCCCGCACCGATGCCTGCGTCGTGAACGGCTCGGCTTACGGCCCCGGATTCGGCCTCCTCGCCCCCGACGGTTCCCTGCTCCATTTTCCCGACAAGGCCGCGCTGGCCGGTCATCTGGCCGGGCGGTCCTGAGCCCGGCGGAGAAATGCTTTTCACGGAATCAAGAAGCGGGCAAACTGGGCGCATGCTGAAATTTGAGGAGGTCTGCTGATGCCCGCGCTGCCCGGATTCCGGGATTTTTATCCCGAAGATTGCGAGCGGAGGAACTATGTCGTCGAGGTGTGGCGCGCGGTGGCGCGGCGCTACGGGTTTGTGGAATACGACGGCCCGACGCTCGAGGGCGGGGAGCTTTACCGGAAAAAGAACGAGGAAGGCGCCGAAATCCTGGAGCAGCTGTATTCGTTCCGGGACCGGGGGGGCCGCGAAGTCGCGTTGCGCCCGGAGATGACCCCCACGCTCGCGCGGATGGTTGCCGCGAAGGAGAAACATTTCCGGAAGCCGATGAAGTGGTTCTGCGTGTCGAATTTCTTCCGCCACGAGCGGCAGCAGAAAGGCCGGCTGCGCGAGTTCCTGCAGTTCAACGCCGACATCATCGGGGAAAGCTCGCCCGAGGCCGACGCGGAGATCGTGGCATTGGCGGTGGATCTGATGCGGGGGTTCGGGTTCGGCAAGGAACATTTCGTCGTGAGGCTCAGCGACCGGCGCGCCTGGATGGATTTCCTCGCCGCGCGCGGGTGCGACGGGGCTCAATCGGCGACGGCGCTTGCCTGCGCGGACAAAATCGAACGCGAGCCCGCGGAAAAGCTCGACGAGAAACTGGCGGGCACAGGGCTCACGGTGGCCGACCTCCGCGGGTTTATCGCCGGGGGAAGCCCGGCGGCCTTTGCTCCGGTTCTGGCGGCATTGGACGCGCGCGGCATGCGGGATTATGTCGAACCGGACCTGTCGGTTGTCCGCGGTCTCGCCTACTACACCGGCGTGGTTTTCGAGATCTTTGACCGCTCGAAAAACCTGCGTGCGCTCGCCGGCGGAGGACGTTATGATTCCCTCATCCAAGGCCTGAGCGACGGGGCCTCGGACCTTCCAGCCATCGGGTTCGGCATGGGCGATGTCGTGCTCGGGCTCCTCATCGACGAGATCCCCGCCGCCACAGAAAAACGCCGCGCCGCCACCGCTCCGGCCTGCGAGGTCTTTGTCGTCGTGGCCGACGAGGCCCGCCGCGCAAACGCCTTGCAAATCGTCCAGGCCGCGCGGGACCTCGGATGGAGGACGGACTTTTCCCTCAAGCCCGCCAAAGTCGGCCGCCAGTTTCAGGATGCGGAGGGCATGGGTGCCCGGCACGCGGTTGTGGTGGGTGCCGAATGGCCGGCCGTCAAAATCAAAACCCTCGCCACCCGGACAGAAATTTCCGCCGATCAGAGCGAACTGGCTTCGCGCCTTGGAAATCCGGGCGCCCGCTGAGAGAGAACGGCAGCCCGGGCGGCACCTGTTGGACTTCAGGGAACCGGGAATCCTCGCTGGAGAAAACCCAGCCCGAATGTCAGCCAGAGCGGAATCGTAACCAGGCCGACGAGCGAAGTTCCCAGAACGACCCGCAGCGCGGTCGGCATGTCGCCATCGTGGATTTTGGTGAGCACGATCGGGAACACGGCACTCGGCATCGCGGCTTGGACGACGAGCACGGCATGAAGCCCCGGATCGGCGCGGATGGCCGTGGCGATCAGCAGGAACAGAACCGGCAAAACTCCGAGCCGGATTCCGATGCCCAGAAAGATGGCGGACCATCCGGCGCGCAGGACGTGCGGGGTGACGTGGTCTGCGAGGACGGCCCCGGTCATCAGCAGCCCGAGCGGGACGGCGCAGAGCCCGAGCATGTGCCAGGCGGTGTTGACCGTGGAAGGGATCCAATGGCCGGCGCCCAGAAAGTTGAGAGCGATGCCGCCAACGACCGCGAGGATCGGCGGGTTGAGGAGCGGGGCCCACCAGCGCCTGCCGGTTTGGCGGCCCGAGATCGTGGCGACGGCGACGGTCCACATCGCGACCTCCACGCCGAGGTTGAATGCGAAAAGCACGCCGACCACATCGCGGCTGAAAAGCGCCTGGCACAGCGGCAGCGGGATATATCCGTAATTCTGGAGCCCGGTCGTGCAGGCGAACGTTCTCCGGATGGTGCTGTCCTTCGTGAAAATCCGTGCCGCCAGAAGCGAAATGCCAATTCCGAGAACCACGGAGGCAAACCCCGCGAGCGGAGGCAGAACGAGATTGGACGGCCGTATCAGCGCTTCGTTTCCAACGATCACGTCAAGCGCCAGGCAGGGCATGAAGAGCTTGATCAGAACCCCGAGAAGCGACCGGTCCGCCTCCTCGGTGAGGATCCTGGTGCGCCGCATGGCATAGCCGGCACCGATGACGAGGAACACCGGCAGGACGATCTGCAGGAGGCGGGACGTGTCGTGCATTTAGTGGCCAAAAACGAGGTTGCAGACGACGACCGCCGCCGTGACACCGGCGAGGTCGGCGCACAGCCCTGCCGGAACCGCGTGGCGGGTGCGCCGGATTCCCACGGACCCAAAATAGACGGCGAGCACGTAGAACGTCGTCTCGGTTCCGCCCATGATCGTCGCACCCATCTGCGAAACGAGGCTATCCGGCCCCTGGCTCTTCACCAGCTCCGCAAAAATGCCGGTCGCCCCGCTCCCGCTCAACGGCCGCATCAGCGCCAGCGGCAGCAGCTCGGAGGGAAACGAAACCGCGGCCAGCGCGGGGCCGATGGCTTTCGTGATGAGGTCGATGCCGCCAGCGGCCCGGAACATCGCCACCGCAGAAATGATCGCCACCAGATAAGGGATAATTTTCACCGCCACCTGAAAGCCTTCCTTCGCACCCTCGACAAATTCCTCGTAAACCTTCACCCGGCAGAGCGCCGCGTAGAGCGGAAAAAATCCCACGAGAAACGGGATCGCCAAGTAGGACACCGATTCGACCAGCCGGACGAGCGGCTGGCGGGCGATCTGCTCGGGAAGCGAAGCGTGCTGCCAGCCGAAATAGACAAACGCCGCCGCGAAGACGAGCAGCGCGTAGCTGCCCCACCAGACAAGGTGCGGAGCCAGGCGTTCCTCCTCCACCGCGGCTTGCGACGCCGCGACCGGTCCGGCCGGTGGCAGCGCGAACATCGGCAGCTTCTCGAAAAATTTCACCGAGACGATGCCGGCCGCTGTCGAGCAGCACGAGGCGAAGAAGGCGGTGCCGATGATCTGGGTCGGGTTCTTTGCGCCAGCCGCCGCGAGGATGGCGACCGTGGTGGCGGGGATCAACTGCACCGAGGCCGTGTTGATCGCGAGAAACGTGCACATCGCGTTGGTGGCCGTGCCCGGTTGCGGGTTCAGCTTTTCGAGATCCTGCATGGCGCGAAGCCCCAGCGGGGTGGCCGCATTGCTCAGCCCCAGCATGTTCGCCGCGATGTTCATGACCATCGAGCCCATCGCGGGATGCGTCGCGGGCACGTCCGGGAAAAGCCATTTCAGCACCGGCCTCAACGCCCGCGCCAGGATCTCGACGAGACCGGATTTTTCCGCGAGCTTCATCAGGCCCAGCCAGAGCGCCATGACTCCCGCCAGCGGGAGCGCGATGTTCATCACGGCCGCCTTGCAGGCCTCGAAGGCCGCATTCGAGACCTCCTGCAGGTGCCCGGACCCCCCCCCCATGAGGACCGCCATCACGACGAGGCCGAGCCAGATGTAGTTCAGCATTCGCGCAGAATGGGGGGATCCGTCGGGAAAATCAATCGCGCGACCGCAGCGACTTCAAATCCGCATTCCGGAAACCGGTTTTGGCAGGCACGTTAACTGCGGCGGCGCTTGACGCGGATCAGGGCGAGGGATTTCTGGAGCGAGGCTTTGACGGTCGCGTATTCCTCGTCGTCGAGCTTGTGCTCCTTCATCGCCTGCTCGGCGCGCTGGACGGCCTCCTCGGCGGCGGACTCGTCGATCTCGCTTTCTTTGACGGCCATGTCGGTGAGCACGGCCACCTTATCGGGGCCGATCTCGACAAACCCTTCTCCCACGGCCAGGCGGAGCTCCTCGCCTCCCTTGAGCACCCGGAGTTCGCCGGGGAGGAGCTGGGTCATCAACGGCACGTGCTCCGGGAGCACGCCCAGTTCGCCCTCCACGCCGGGGATCACCACCGAGTCCACGTCGTCGGAGTAGATCTTCTGCTCGGGAGTGACGATTTCCAGGTGAAGCATGGCGGGAAAGTTTTAAGTTTTAAGTGGAGAGAAGTCGGCAGGTTGGTTTGGAATCGTGAGGCTTTTCTTAAAACTTCTAAGCCTCTTTGACCATGTCGATGCTGCCCTTCATGTAAAAATTCCCCTCGGGCACATCGTCGTGCTTGCCGTCGAGAATCTCCTGGAAGCCTCGGATCGTCTCGGCGACCGGAACATACTGGCCTTTTGTCCCAGTGAAAACTTCGGCCACATGGAACGGCTGCGAAAGGAAACGCTGGATTTTGCGGGCGCGATAGACCGTCAACTTGTCGTCGGGAGAAAGCTCGTCCATGCCCAAGATGGCGATGATGTCCTGGAGGTCCTTGTAGCGCTGGAGCACATTCTGCACGCCCCGGGCCACCTTGTAGTGCTCCTCGCCGATGATGTCCGCGGAAAGCGCTTTGGACGTCGAGGCGAGCGGATCCACGGCCGGATAGATGCCGAGTTCCGCGATCGAGCGCTCGAGCACGATCGTGGAATCGAGGTGGGCGAAGGTGTTCGCAGGCGCCGGGTCGGTGAGGTCGTCCGCAGGCACATAAACCGCCTGGAACGAGGTGATCGAGCCCTTGGTCGTCGAGGTGATCCGTTCCTGCAGGTCGCCCATTTCCGCGGCGAGGGTCGGCTGGTATCCGACGGCGCTCGGCGTGCGGCCGAGCAGCGCGGACACCTCGGAGCCCGCCTGGGAGAACCGGAAGATGTTGTCGATGAAGAGCAGGACATCCTGGTTCTTTTCATCGCGGAAATACTCGGCCATCGAGAGCGCGCTGAGCGCCACGCGCAGGCGGGCGCCGGGAGGTTCGTTCATCTGGCCGTAAACCAGCGCGACCTTGGATTTTGTGAGATCTTCCTGGTTGATGACGCCGGACTCGCTCATCTCGGCATAGAGATCATTTCCTTCACGGGTGCGCTCGCCAACGCCGGCAAACACGGAGTATCCCCCGTGGCCTTTGGCGATGTTGTTGATGAGCTCCATGATGACGACGGTCTTGCCGACGCCCGCGCCGCCGAACGCCCCGACTTTCCCGCCTTTCGTGAACGGGCAGATGAGGTCGATGACCTTGATCCCGGTCTCGAGGATTTTCGCCTTCGTGTCCTGCTCGATGAGGGGGGGGGCCTTGCGGTGGATCGGGTATTTTTTCTCGAACTTCACCGGCCCGCGCTCGTCGGTGGGATCACCGGTGACGTTGAAAATCCGGCCCAGGACACCCTCGCCCACCGGAACCGAAATCGGCGCGCCGGTATTGAGGACTTCCATGCCTCGGGAAAGCCCTTCCGTCGAACTCATGGCGATCGAGCGCACCCAGTTCTCCCCGAGGTGCTGCTGGACTTCGAGCGTCAGGCGGTTCGAACGGCCGGCGGCCTCGAACGTGATCTCCAGCGCGTCGTAGATCTTTGGCAGGGATCCTTGGGACGGATTGAACTCGACGTCCACAACGGGACCGATGACTTGAACGATTTTTCCTTTGTTACTCATGGGAATGGATTTGCGGTCTCAGGAACTGGGGAGCCACGACACATACCCGTGACCCTCGTCATAGACAACAGGATTTTTGCACAATCTCCGGAAACTTCCCGGAGCCCCGGCAAAAAAACATCGACGCGTTCCGCGCGCCGGGCATCATTTCGCCTTCCCATGAAGATCCTGATCCTGGGCGGCCGCGGCCGCCTCGCAGCCGCCCTTGCCAGGGAGTGGAGCTTCGCCCACGAGACCGTCTGCTTTGCTCGTCCGGAACTCGATGTCGCCGACATCCCCGCGCTCAGGCGCCTGCTGGCGTCCCGCGAGTTCGACGCGCTTGTCAACGGCACGGGCCTGACAAATGTGGACGACTGCGAGTCGCGGCGCGGGGAGGCCCGGGCGGTCAATGCGCTTGCGCCTGCCGCGATGGCTGCGGCGGCCCGGGACCAAGGGGCGCGGTTCATTCACTTCAGCACCGATTATGTTTTCGACGGGCGGAACCTCGCGCCCTACACCGAGGACGACGTACCCAACCCGCTCGGCTGGTATGGTCGGACCAAGCTCGACGGGGAGCAGGCGGTTCTTGCCGACGGCCCGTCCCACCTCGTCGTCCGCGTGTCCTGGGTCTTCGGGCCGGACAAGCCGGGCTTCCCAGACATGATCCTCGACCGCGCCCGCACCAGCCCGCGCGTCGAGGCGATCGCGGACAAATTTTCCTCGCCGACATACGCCTGCGATGTCGCCGCATGGCTCGAACCGTTTTTCGACCCATCCCTGCCCGGGGGCCTCTACCATGCCTGCAACAGCGGCGGTTGCTCGTGGAGGGACTACGGAGAGCACGCGCTGCAATGCGCCGCGGCGGCCGGCCTACCGCTCGCGACAACCGAGGTCGCCCCGATCCGCCTCGCGGATATGAAGGCTTTCAAAGCCCTCCGTCCTGCCCATACCATTCTCTCCACTAAAAAATTGACCCGCGTCACCGGTATCGTTCCCCGGCCTTGGCAGATTGCCCTGAGCGAATACATTAAAAAACATGCACCGCTTCCACCTGCCCGCTGAGAATTGGGAATCCTCCACGCTTCCTCCCGACGAATCCCACCACTGCGCCAATGTTTTGAGGTTGCAGGCCAAAGAGCGGGTCACCGTGTTCGACGGATCCGGGCGCGAAGCCGAGGCCGTCATCCTCGAGGCCAACCCCAAGGCCGTGGTCATGAAGGTTTTCGCCGCCACGAAGACCTCGCGCCCTCCCTGCTCGATCACTCTCGCCCAGGCGATCCCGAAGGGAAAAAACATGGACCTCATCGTGCAGAAGGCGGTGGAGCTCGGGGCCTCGGTGATCGCGCCGATCCTGTCCGACCGGACCGTGGTCCAGCTCGACGCGGCGGAACTGGAGAAAAAGCGCGCCAAATGGCGGGAGGTCGCTCTCGAAGCCTGCAAGCAGTGCGGGCAGAACCACCTCCCAGTGGTCGCTGAACCCTCTCAGCCCAAAGAATTTTTCGAGCGGGCCGAACGCAGCGAGCTCATGCTGATCGCCTCGCTCCAGCCCGATGCCCGGCCGCTGAAATCCATCCTCGCGGATTTCGTCTCGGCCCATTCCCGCCTCCCGCGCAGCGCCACCGTGATGGTCGGCCCGGAGGGAGATTTCACGCCGGCGGAACTTTCCCTCGCGAAAAGCAACGGGTGCATCCCGGTCACCCTCGGCCCGATCATCCTGCGCACGGAGACCGCCGCGATCTACTGCCTCAGCGTCCTCGCCCACGAGCTTTTCCAACCAACAAAACTCTGATGCGGCCGCACCAAAGTTTTGTCATCGAGTCATGAAATCCATCGCCTATCTCGGACCGGAGGGAACATTTTCAGCGATCCTGGCGCGGCAGCGGTTTGGGGCGGATCCGGAGTTCCTCGACTGCGGGACGATCGAGGGCGTTTTTGACCGCGTGGTTGCCGGAGAGGCTGACATGGGCCTGATTCCTGTCGAGAATTCCTCGGGAGGCACGGTTTACGACACGGTGGATCTGTTGATCCGGCACGCGGGGAAAATCTCGATCCGCGAGGAATTGTCGCTGGACATCCGGATCGCGCTGCTCGGGCGTTCCGGAAAAAAAGTGCGGACTGTATATTCCCACTTTGTGCAGATCAAGCACCACAGCGCCTGGCTGAAACAGTACCACCCCGGTGCCCGGCTGGTGCCGGTTTCCAGCACGGCGCTCGCCGCGAAGCGCGCGGCGGAAAGCGCGGATTCCGCGGCTTTGGCCTCTCCGGCGACGGCGGAGATCTACGGGCTTGACGTGCTCGAATTCCCCTCCGGCGGCGAGCCCGTTAACGTCACCAACTTTTTCACCATATCGCGCAAAGCCTCCGCAAAGACCGTCTCCGACCGCACCGCGCTGGTGGCGGCATTGCGGAACGAATGCGGCAGCCTGCACCGGTTCCTCGGGCCGTTCGCCCGCGAAAAGGTGAGCCTGACGCGGATCGTTTCCCGTCCTGTCCCCGGGCAGCCTCAGACGTATGTCTTCTACGTCGAAATCGAGGGCGGGCCGGGCACCCCCGCCGTGGCACGCGCTCTCGAACGCGCCGGAAAAACCGCCCGCTCGCTGAGCAGCCTCGGAACCTTCCCTCTCGGCAAACGGTTTTCTTCCTGACCCGCCAGGTGCGGCTCATGCCCTGCCTTTCCGCGCAATGCGCGACACCGCGGCGTATTGGGCCCGCTTGCTTTTGCTCAGCACCACCGGAAGAGCGCAGCCCGCAGCGCCTCTGCATGCCCGGCAGCAGCTCCGGTTTCTCAATAAGGCGCGTAGTCCGGCACAAACATCCTTGCGGCCGCGTACTGCTCCAGGTCGTCGGGACGGGGGAGCTTGGCATAGCCCAGGGTGTAGGCGCGCTCGGCGACAGCTTTGGCGATTTTCAGAGAAACCGAACGGATGCGCGTCAACGAAGGATAAACGCTGCCCCGCGCCAGATCCTCCGCCGTCACCTCCGCGGCAAGCGTCCTCGCTGCCGCGAGGAACATCGAATCGTCAACCCGCTCCGCCGCACAGGTCAGAACTCCGAGGCCCACGCCGGGAAAAATGTAAACATTGTTGCCCTGTCCCGGATGGATGGTCCGCCCCTGGTAGCCGACCGGTTTGAACGGGCTCCCGCTCGCAAATATCCCCCGGCCCTCGGTATGCACATACGCCTCCTCGGCCGTGCATTCGGCTTTCGATGTCGGGTTGGACAGCGCAAAAATGACCGGCTTCGCGTTGATCGCCGACATGGAACGCAACACCTCGGCCGTGAAGGAGCGACCCACGCCAGAGACGCCGATCAGGGCGGTCGGACGGATTTTATCAACGGCTGCGGCGAGGGAGGCAATGTGCTCCGCCTCGTGCGCGAATGGGATTTTGTGCTTGGGCATGTCGTCCCCCCGGTTTTTGACCAGCAGTCCCCGGGAATCCACAAACCAGCAGCGCAACCTCGCGTCCGTCTCGCTCACGCCTTCCTCGCCCAAAGCGCTGACAAAGAGCTCCCCGATTCCTGTGCCCGCTTCGCCGGCCCCTAGGAAGACGATCTTCTGCTCGCGAAGCGGCACCCCGGTCTCCCTCGTGGCCGCGATGAGACCCGCCAGCGCGACCGCGGCGGTTCCCTGAATGTCATCGTTGAAGCAGCAGATGCGATGCCGCCACTTGCCGAGCAGGTCGAAGGCATTGTGGTTTCCAAAATCTTCGAACTGGATCAGGCTGCCCGGGAACACCTTCTGGGATGCCAGCACGAATTCATTCAAGAACTCCCCGTATTCCTCCCCCTTCGCCCTCGTGCGGGACAAACCGATATAAAACGGGTCCTCCAACAAACTTTCGTTGTTGGTTCCCACATCGAGCGTGATCGGCAGGCAGTAGTACGGATGCAGGCCCGCGCAGGCGGTGTAAAGCGCGAGCTTTCCGATGGGGATCCCCATTCCGAGCGCCCCGAGATCCCCGAGGCCGAGGATTCGCTCCCCGTCGGTCACGACGATCAGCTTGACCTTCTGGTTCGGCCAGTGACGAAGCACGCTCTCAACGCGGCCCTTGTCCTCGATGCTGATCCAAAGCCCACGGGGACTCCGGAAAATGCCGCCGTATTCCAGACACGCTTGCCCGACGGTCGGCGTGTAGATGATCGGCATCGTCTCCTCGAGATGGTCCAGGAGCAGACGGAAAAACAGGGTCTCGTTCCGCTGCTGGAGCGCCGTCAAGAAGATATACCTCTCGAGATCGGATTCCTTCCGGCGCAGCTGCTTCAACGCCCGCTCCACCTGCTGGGCCATGGGAAAAATCCTCGGAGGCAACAGCCCCCGCAGCCCGAGCCGGTCACGTTCCTCCTCGCTGAATGCCGTGCCTTTGTTCCAAAGGGAATCTTTCAGAAGCGAGACTCCCGTGGGAAAATTGAAACCGCCCTGAGAACGGATGTCTAGTGGTTGGGAAGGCATACACGGCGAGCAAACCACTGACGCGGCTGCCTGTAAACAGTGTTCGCCGGGAAAATGACGAATCTATTGACTGAAAGCATGAATGCGGCGCACCCGGCTCCCGCTGCCGGCGGCAACCGGTAATTTTTGAGAAAAACGCGGCGGATCGGAAGGCCGGTTTCGGCTCTGCATTCACGCATTTTTCCGAGGGGCCGCAACTTTTTCCTCCTGACAGTTTTTTTTGTTATTTTTTTGTTGACGCTTGGGAATGCCGATTGCAAAAGGGTTTCAGGCTTGTCCAGCCGCATTTTTTCCGCCGGCATTCGGTCGCAGGAAAATATTTACGAAAAACCATTGACGTTTTTGCGGGCTGGGATATTCTGACAATCCCGCTAGCGAAAAGGCTGGCAGGAAATTGATCTCCGGGGGTGGCCTCGACACGTCGGAACAGCGGAATAACTTCCCTGCCGGACGCGCCGCCAAACGGGTTTGTTTTTTGATAGTCTGATTCGAATTTTCGCCGGTCATCGGCAAAATTCAGAACGCAAACACAAATAGACAACCAGCAATATATGCTGAATTGTGCGTTTCCGTCGGTTTTGTAATTTTAATTTGACGGCCCAAATAGTAGCCGAGTCTCACTCGGCAATATATGGATAGTCAGGAAATTTCCACCAGCAATGGTGGGCAAACTTTTCACGGAGAGTTTGATTCTGGCTCAGAACGAACGCTGGCGGCGTGGATAAGACATGCAAGTCGAACGGGATCACGTTTGTAGCAATACAAATGTGGTCCAGTGGCAAACGGGTGCGTAACACGTGAGCAATCTGCCGGGAAGTGGGGGACAGCTCGCCGAAAGGCGAATTAATACCGCATATGGCCAGGGAGGACATCCTCTCGCAGCCAAAGTCGCAAGACGCTTCCTGATGAGCTCGCGGCCTATCAGCTTGTTGGTGAGGTAACGGCTCACCAAGGCTATGACGGGTAGCTGGTCTGAGAGGACGACCAGTCACACTGGAACTGAGACACGGTCCAGACACCTACGGGTGGCAGCAGTCGAGAATTTTTCACAATGGGGGAAACCCTGATGGAGCGACGCCGCGTGGAGGACGAAGGCCTTCGGGTCGTAAACTCCTGTCATGCGGGAACAAGAAAGTGATAGTACCGCAAGAGGAAGAGACGGCTAACTCTGTGCCAGCAGCCGCGGTAATACAGAGGTCTCAAGCGTTGTTCGGATTCATTGGGCGTAAAGGGTGCGCAGGCGGCGTGGAAAGTTGAGTGTGAAATCCTGAGGCTCAACCTCAGAACTGCACTCAATACTCCCATGCTAGAGGAATGTAGAGGAGAGTGGAATTCACGGTGTAGCAGTGAAATGCGTAGATATCGTGAGGAAGACCAGTTGCGAAGGCGACTCTCTGGGCATTTCCTGACGCTCATGCACGAAGGCCAGGGGAGCAAACGGGATTAGATACCCCGGTAGTCCTGGCAGTAAACGGTGCACGTTTGGTGTGGGCGGGCTCAGACCCCGTCCGTGCCGGAGCTAACGCGTTAAACGTGCCGCCTGGGAAGTACGGTCGCAAGATTAAAACTCAAAGAAATTGACGGGGGCCCGCACAAGCGGTGGAGTATGTGGCTTAATTCGATGCAACGCGAAGAACCTTACCTGGTCTTGACATGCATCTCTAAGTTAATGAAAGTTAGCGACTTGGTAGCAATATCAAGGATTTGCACAGGTGCTGCATGGCTGTCGTCAGCTCGTGTCGTGAGATGTTGGGTTAAGTCCCGCAACGAGCGCAACCCCTGTGTCCTGTTGCCTGCAAAGGCTCTCTGGACAGACTGCCCTGTGAAACGGGGAGGAAGGTGGGGACGACGTCAAGTCAGTATGGCCCTTACGACCAGGGCTGCACACGTACTACAATGCCCAGTACAGAATGACCCGAATCCGCAAGGTGGAGGAAATCTCAAAAACTGGGCCCAGTTCGGATTGGAGGCTGCAACTCGCCTCCATGAAGCCGGAATCGCTAGTAATGGCGCATCAGCTACGGCGCCGTGAATACGTTCCCGGGCCTTGTACACACCGCCCGTCACATCATGGAAGTCGTTTGTAGCCGAAGCACGTGCGCCAACCCGCAAGGGGGGCAGCGTTCTACGCTATGAGCGGTAACTGGGATGAAGTCGTAACAAGGTAGCCGTAGGGGAACCTGCGGCTGGATCACCTCCTTTCTAAGGAGAAAGACCTAACATCTGGAATGGCTTCGGCCAAACCAGGTCACGGTCAGTCTGATCCCGCGCAAGCGGGATGAAATCCAATCCGTCGAAAGCCGGGTTGGTCAAAATCTCGGAAGCGCACAATTCAGCATATTTTGTCTGTCACTTATCAGGCCAGCCGGCATCCGCCGGCGGACCCGATCCCTTCTGCCAATCACCTGGGGGTATAGCTCAGTTGGTAGAGCGCCAGCTTTGCAAGCTGGATGTCCGGGGTTCGAGTCCCCGTGCCTCCACAAATCACGTTTTCAGTTTTCAGTTTTCAGTTTTCAGCTCTGAACACTGAACACCGGCCACTGAACACTTTCCTTCGGGCCTGTAGCTCAGTTGGTTAGAGCATGCGCTTGATAAGCGCAGGGTCATAGGTTCGAGTCCTATCAGGCCCACCACCACGTTTGCGCGTTTTGAATTTTTCCGATAACGGACACCAAAAAGTTCGGGTTGGATCAAGCCCCGCGGCATTGCCGCGGGCGGGGTTCTTTGACATTCGCATATTAGGGAAGAAAAATTACAACTTCCAAATAGTTGACAAGCTGAGTCTGTGCGGATTTCGTGGCGAAAGCCATAGGAGTCCGCCTAGGAGAAATTTCAGTAATATCAAGATGAAAAAAGCTACTAAGAGCACATGATGGATGCCTTGGTGCCAACAGGCGATGAAGGACGTGACAAGCTGCGATAAGCCACGGAAAGCGGCAAATACGCTACAACCCGTGGATGTCCGAATGGGGTAACCCGGCTGGAGCAATATCCAGTCGCCGCCGTGTGAATACATAGCACGGCGCGCGCAATACCCGGTGAAGTGAAACATCTCAGTAACCGGAGGAATAGAAAACGAAAGTGATTCCGTGAGTAGTGGCGAGCGAAAGCGGAAAAGCCCAAACCCGGGTGCTTGCACCCGGGGGTTGTAGGAGCCCGATAACGGCAGTTGGGCGGTTAGGTGAAGCGTGTGGAAAAGCGCTCCGCAGAGGGTGAGAGGCCCGTAACCGAAAACCAAACAACGCCCAGGGAATTCCTGAGTAATGCGTCACACGTGAAACGACGCATGAATCCACGCCGACCACGGCGTAAGGCTAAATACTAGTTGGCGACCGATAGTGAACAAGTACCGCGAGGGAAAGGTGAAAAGAACCGCTGCGAGCGGAGTGAAACAGTACCTGAAATCATGTGCTTACAAGGTGTCAAAGCCCGCAAGGGTGATGGCGTGCCTTTTGCTTAATGAGTCTGCGAGTTAGTGTTTGTGGCAAGTCCAAGCCCCTCTGGGGCCGAGGCGAAGCGAAAGCGAGTCCGAAACGGGCGAATAGCTGCGGGCACTAGACCCGAAGCCGAGGTGATCTACCTATGGCCAGGTTGAAGCGACAGTAACATGTCGTGAAGGACCGAACCGATGGGCGTTGAAAAGCCCCCGGATGAGCTGTAGGTAGGAGCGAAAGACTAATCAAACCCGGTGATAGCTGGTTCTCCCCGAAATCTATTGAGGTAGAGCCTCGTGTGCTGACCTGCGGAGGTAGAGCACTGGATGAACTAGAGCCCATACCCGGGTATCGAATTCAATCAAACTCCGAATGCCGCAGGGCGTAACACGGGAGGCAGAATGCGAGGGATAAGCTTCGTATTCGAGAGGGAAACAACCCAGACCAGCAGCTAAGGTGCCTAAATAACGTTTAGTGGAAAGGATGTGAGGTTGCTTAAACAGTGAGGATGTTGGCTTAGAGGCAGCCATCATTTAAACAGTGCGTAATAGCTGACTCATCGAGCGATCTCGCGCCGATAATGATTGGCGATAAGCGTTATACCGAAGCTCTGGATGCGCAATTTATTGCGCGTGGTAGGGGAGCGTTCCCGGTGCGTCGAAGCCGGCGGGAAACCGTCCGGTGGAGTGCCGGGAAGTGAGGATGCAGACATGAGTAGCGATAAGACAGGTTGAATTCCTGTCCGCCGTAAACCCAAGGTTTCCTGGGGAAGGTTCGTCCTCCCAGGGTTAGTCGGGTCCTAAGTCGAGGCCGATGGGCGTAGACGATGGAAAGCAGGTTCAATATTCCTGCACCGCCGAAATTTAAACCGGAATGACGCGGGTTCGGAGAAGAGCGGGGTGATGAATGTCCCCGTCGCGCAAGCGGATGTGGAGGCTTCGGCCGAAGCAGATTCTTTGAAGGGTCCGCCAAGAAAATCTCCGGCGTATACTAAGGCGCCCGTACCGTAAACCGACACAGGTGGGTGGGCATAAATGTGCCAAGGCGCGTGAGTGAAACCTCGTTAAGGAACTCGGCAATCTAGCCCCGTAACTTCGGAAGAAGGGGTGCCCTCGCAAGAGGGTCGCAGTGAAATGGGTCAACCGACTGTTTAACAAAAACACAGCACTCTGCCAAGTCTTATGACGACGTATAGGGTGTGACACGTGACCAATGCGGAAAGATTACGGTAAGGGGTCAGCCGCAAGGCGAAGCTCCGAGCCCAAGTCCCCGTGAATGTCGGCCGTAACTATAACGGTCCTAAGGTAGCGAAATTCCTTGTCGGGTAAGTTCCGACCTGCACGAATCGTGTAACGAGTTGACCGCTGTCTCAACGAGGAGCTCAGCGAAGTTGTATTGGCGGTGAAGATGCCGCCTACCCGCAGTAGGACGGAAAGACCCTATGCACCTTTACTGTACGCTGTCACTGTTGTTTCGATTTTATTGCTTAGCGTAAGTGGAAGGCTTTGATCCGCTTCTTTCGGGGGGCGGGGAGCCGACAATGAAACACCACCCTGTGAAATTGGAACATCTAACCTCGGCCCGTCATCCGGGCGAGAGACACTGGCAGCCGGTCAGTTTGACTGGGGCGGTCTCCTCCCAAAGAGTAACGGAGGAGTACGAAGGTTGGCTCAACCTGGTTGGTAATCAGGTGACGAGTATATGGATATAAGCCAGCTTAACTGCGAGACTTACAAGTCGAGCAGGTACGAAAGTAGGTCCAAGTGATCCGGTGGTTTAATGTGGAATTGCCATCGCTCAACGGACAAAAGGTACGCTAGGGATAACAGGCTGATCCTGCCCAAGAGCTCATATCGACGGCAGGGTTTGGCACCTCGATGTCGGCTCATCACATCCTGGGGCTGGAGAAGGTCCCAAGGGTCCGGCTGTTCGCCGGTTAAAGTGGTACGCGAGCTGGGTTCAGAACGTCGCGAGACAGTTCGGTCCTTATCCACTGTGGGCGCAGGAGATTTGAGGGGTTCAATCCTTAGTACGAGAGGACCGGGATTGACAAACCTCTGGTGATCCAGTTGTTCCGTCAGGAGCATCGCTGGGCAGCTATGTTTGGAAAGGATAAGCGCTGAAAGCATCTAAGCGCCAAGCCTCTCCCGAGATGAAATCTCCCTGAAGAGTCGTGGAAGACCACCACGTTGATAGGTCGCGGGTATAAGCGCAGTAATGTGTTCAGCTTAGCGATACTAATGCTCGTTCGGCTTTTTTCTCCATCTTACAGTCTTGTTGCTGGTGGAGTTGTAATCTTTCCCCTAATGTGCGAATGTCATGGAATCAGGAGGTTCCGGCGCCTGCGGCCGGAGCGAGGAGTTGTTCTTTTGACAAGCAGAAAAGCGGGGTGTCGCCAGACACCTGGGGATTTGAATGATCGAATCGTCATCGTCTGGTGATCCCGCGCAGTGGCACCACCCGTTCCCATTCCGAACACGGAAGTGAAACGCTGCAGAGCCGATGGTAGTGCATCTATAGGTTGTGCGAGAGTAGGTCGTTGCCAGTATTGCGCCCGGCACTTTGGAAACAAGGTGCCGGGCCTTTTTTTGGACGCGCATCGCTTTTTTATTGAGTCCGCCGCGCAGTAGTCTAATTTTCCATTTTCCGCAAACCCGCGCGGTTTTCCAAACGGAGGCGATTGCTCCGCTGGAAACAGGTCCGGAAGCGGGTATCATCATATTTTTATGTCAGCAAATCCCAACTCACCAAACCGCGCGTTTCCATTGGAGCGCACACGCAACATCGGCATCGCCGCGCACATCGATGCCGGGAAAACCACGCTGACCGAGCGCATTCTGTTTTACACGGGGATGATCCACAAGATTGGCGAAGTGCACGAAGGGACGACGGTCACGGACTGGATGGAGCAGGAGCGCGAGCGCGGGATCACGATCACGTCTGCAGCGACCACCTGTGCGTGGATGCAACGCCAGGAGGAGGGCATCTACAAGGCCTACGAAGGGATCAAGATGCGCGTGAATATCATCGACACTCCCGGGCACGTGGATTTTACCGCGGAGGTGGAGCGGTCGCTCCGCGTTCTGGACGGGGCGATTGCCGTCTTCTGCGGCGTGGCGGGAGTTCAACCGCAGTCCGAAACCGTGTGGCGGCAGGCGACGAAATACGGAGTGCCCCGCATCGCGTTTGTCAACAAGATGGACCGGGTCGGAGCCGACTTCGAGGCGGCGGTGCAGAGCATGCGCACGAAGCTTGGAGCCAATGCCTGGCCGGTCCTGATCCCTCTTGGCAAGGAGGATTACCTCAAGGGGCAGATCGACGTCATCAACCACAAGGCGGTGATTTACCTGGACAACGACCTGATGGGTTCGACGTATGAAATCCAGGAAATCCCGGCCGAGTTCAAGGAGGCGACGGAAAAAGCATACGCCGATCTCGTCGCCCAGATGTGCGATCTCGACGAGGAATTGGGGATGCTCTACCTGGAGGAAAAGCCGATCACGAAACAGGATCTGAAAGCGGCGATCCGCCGTCAGACGATTGCCAACAGGTTCGTCCCGGTTGTCGGCGGGTCCGCCTTCAAAAACAAGGGGGTGCAATTCCTTGTTGATGCCGTGCTGGACTATCTCCCGGGCCCGCTGGACATTCAGCCCGTGAAGGGCCTGAACCCCGACAACGTGTCGGAATCCATCTTGGCCCCTTCGGACGACAACGGGAAATTCTGCTCTCTGGCGTTCAAGCTTTGGAGCGATCCGTTCGTCGGGAAGCTCGTGTTTTTCCGCGTCTATTCCGGGAAGCTTTCCAAAGGCGACACGGTTTACAATCCGCGCACAAACAAGCGCGAGCGCATCAGCCGCCTGATCCAGATCCAGGCCGACAAGCGCGAGGATATCGACACCTGCTACGCCGGCGACATCGCCGCCATTGTCGGCATCAAAAACATCACCACCGGAGACACGCTCTGCGATGAGGATCATCCGATCCTTCTCGAGCCGCCGTCGTTTCCCGATCCGGTTATTTCGATGTCCGTCGAGCCGAAGACCAAGGTTGACCAGGAGAAAATGGGCATTGCCCTCCAGCGCCTGGCCGAAGAGGACCCGACGTTCCGCGTCTTTACGAACGAGGACACCGGCCAGACGATCATTGCCGGAATGGGCGAACTCCATCTGGAGATCATCCGCGACCGCATGCTGCGCGAGTTCAAGGTGGAGGCCAACTCCGGCAAGCCGCAGATCGCCTACAAGGAAACGATCCTGACGCCGGCCGCCGGCGAGGGCAAACTCGTCAAACAATCCGGCGGACGCGGACAATACGGCCACGTCATTTGCAAGGTGACGCCGAACGAACGGGGCAAGGGGATCACCACCGAAAACAAAGTCGTCGGCGGAACGATTCCCAAGGAATTTATCCCGGCCGTCATCAAAGGCTTCAACGAGGCCGTTCTGAACGGCGTGGTCGCCGGTTATCCGGTGGTCGATGTCCATGTGGATATTATCGACGGCAGCTACCACGACGTGGACTCGAACGAAATGGCGTTCAAGATGGCTGCGATTTTCGCGCTCAAAGACGGGCTGAAAAAAGCGAAGCCGATCCTGCTGGAGCCGATCATGAAGGTGGAGAACATCACGCCGGATGAATTCCAAGGGGACATCATGGGCGACCTGAACCGCCGCCGCGCGAAGATCATGGGCATCGAGACCAAAGGCAACCTTTGCACGATCAATGCCGAGGTGCCGCTCGCGGAGATGTTCGGATACGCCACGGCCATCCGTTCGCTTTCCAAAGGCCGCTCGTCCTATTCGATGGAGCCCTCCCATTTCGAGCAGGTGCCCGAGCAGGTCAAAGCCGCGATCCTGGACCAGAAAAGCTGACCCGAAATTTGATCGGCAACTGGGCGGCAACGAGAAACCTCACAAGGTTCAGGCCGCCCTTAAAATGGAGTGGTCCATTTCCGTCGCGGCAAAGGCCAGGCAGGCATTGATATCCTCCGCATCCAGATACGGAAAACCCTCGAGAATTTCCGCCGCGCTTGCACCGCCGGCCAGCAGGGGAAGCTGTGGGAGGATGCATTCGGTGAGTATTGATGCCATTCCCGGGTAAGCGTCACGTAGCGGACCGCCTTCCGGAGATTTCATAGACGTCGTAGCCTTGGGGCTATGACAACTACGACAAGCACGGCGCTGGAGATCCTGAAGCAAGACCGGAATGGGCGAGTGCGCACGCCGAGGGGGAAGCAGGAGGCGATCCTGGATGAGTTTGATCGCAGCGGGATGAGCGGCGCGGAGTTCGCGCAGTATCTCGGGATCAAGTATCAGACGTTTGCGACGTGGGTTCAAAAACGGCGAAAGCGGAAGGGGGGAGGGAAGATCGTGGCGAAAAGCGCGGTGAGTTGGCTGGAAGCGGAGGTGGGAGGAGGCGGAGAAAGCCAGGCGGGGAAGTTGGTGTTGGTGGTGGAACTTGCCGGAGGCGCGAGGATGAGAGTAGGCGATGAGCGGGAAGCGAAGCTGGCAGCGGCGGAGCTGCGCCACATGGGAGTCGGGAGGTGCTGAGTTTTACGGGAGGGTTGCGGGTGTTCGTGGCGCTGGAGGTGTGCGACATGCGCAAGGGATATGAAGGACTGGCAGGGCTTGTGGGAGAGGAGCTGAAGGAAAACCTGAAAAGTGGCGCGCTGTTCGTCTTCGGGAACCGGAGGCGGACGCGGTTGAAAATCCTGTATTGGGATGGCACGGGGCTGTGGCTGATGACCAAGCGGCTGGAGGCGGGGACGTTCTCGTGGCCGAGGGATACGGAAGGCAAGAAGAAGCTGCGGTTGCGGCCGGAGGCGTTGGCGATGTTGACCGACGGAGTGGAGCTGCGCGGAGCCAAGTTGCTCCCGTGGTATGAAAGGGAAGAAAAAGTTGGGGAAGGCTAATATTTAGGCATGGTTCCTGCTGTGCTAATATCCAGTGGAAAACCTGAGCAAAAAGCAGCTTTTGGAAGAGCTTCGCAAGCGCGATGAAGAGATCGCTCGGCTCAACCATGAAATGACCCTGATGCGCCAGAAGATGGACCTTCTCATCCGGCGGATGTTCGGGAGATCGAGCGAGAAGATGGACGCCAACCAGCTGGACCTGTTTTTGCTCAATATTAGCGACGAGCCGGGAAAAGGTGAGGCCTCCTCGCTGCAGGAGGCGGACCTTCCCAGGAATACTTCGTGTCAGCGCAGGGAGCCCCGGCGCGAACGCTGGCCAGCGGATCTTCCAGTCATTGAGGAAATCATCGAGCCTCAAGAAGTGCAGGCGGCCCCGGAGGACTGGCGGTTTATTGGAGCGGAGGTCAGCGAGCAACTGGACTACGAACCGGCGAGGTTCCTTCGCCGGCGTCTGGTGCGGCGCAAGTATGTCCACCGGATGGATCGGGATGTGGCCCCCGTGATCGCCCCGCTTCCCGAGGTTCTTTTGGAACGCTGCATCGCGGCTCCCGGCCTGCTCGCGGCGATCATCGTGGGAAAATACTGCGATCATCTTCCTCTTTACCGGCAGGAATCCATTTTTGAAAACCGGCACGGGGTTTACCTGCCACGAGCAAGCCAGGCGCGATGGATGGGGCTCTGCGCCGATTGGCTGCGGCCCATTTACGAAATCATCCGCACCGGAGTCATGGGCGGCGGATATGTGCAGGTGGATGAAACCCCGATCAGATACCTGGCTCCTGGTCACGGGCAAACCAAACTCGGATACCTCTGGACGGCGCTCTCACCCGGTGGCGATGCGTTCTACCATTGGGAAACGAGCCGGGGTTCGCATTGCTTGAAGAACATCATTCCCGCTGACTTCCGGGGCAAGGTGCAGTGCGATGCCTACGCGGCTTACCCGAGCTTCACCAAAGACAAAGAGCATATCGAACTGGTCGCCTGCTGGGCGCACGCCAGGCGCAACTTCTACGAGGCCCGCGAACATGTGCCCCAGAGGGCCAAGTGGATCCTTCGCCAGATCGGAATGCTCTACGCCGTCGAGGCGAGCCTGCGGGAGATCGGAGCCGGACCACAACTCCGTGCCGCCTTGCGTGCCAGCCACAGCGCCCCGATTTACCGGCGCATCCACCGCGCACTGGTCACCTTCAAAAAGTCCGGGCACCACCTGCCGCGCAGTTCCTTTGGCAAAGCCATCGCTTACGCACTCTCCAACTGGAGCCTCTTGGGAGTCTATATCCAAGACGGGTGTGTGGAAATCGACAACAACCTTGTGGGAAACGCCATTCGCCCAACGGCGCTTGGAAAAAAGAACTGGCTCTTCGTCGGCGATGCCGGAACCGGGGATCGCAGCGCCATCCTCTACACCATCATCGAATGCTGCCGACGCCGGGGCATCAATCCTTTCGATTACCTCCGCGACGTTCTCACCCGACTGCCCAGCGCCACCAACTGGACCGTTGCCGGACTCACCCCGGAAAACTGGAAGAAGAACCTCTCCTCTTCCCGCCTCGCGGCCTGATCATCATATTCGTCGTAGCCGTAGCGCTACGACATCTACGATCCGAATCTGTCAATGCGGTCCGCTGTGAGTCGCTTACGGTTGGTCCTCCTCGTAAATCAATAGAAAATACCTCACAACCAGATCTAAAACTGCTTATCCAATATCGAGCTTCTGCCGCCTTTTGCTATTGACTAAAAGCACGACCGCTCCGATGCAGGCCAGTGCGAGCGAAGAGTTTTCAGGTATCGCATAAGAGAATATAACCCCATCGTTGTTATTCCCCCCGGCATAAGTTGTCCCAAACAAAGATGTGCCGTCAAGCGTGAGGCTGCCCATCGGAGTTGAGCCATCCGTGCCGTTGAACGAAAGGAGGCTATTAAAGCCCGAGCCATCTGTGTTATACGAAAATATAGTGCCGTTGTTGCTATTCCCGCCTTCAGAGGTCGTGCCGAACAATGTTGTGCCATTGAGGGTTAGCTGCCCCCACGGGGTTGAGCCATCCGTGCCGCTAAACGAATAGAGGGTGGTAAGGCTGCCATCGGCGGGATTATACGAAAAGATTGTGCCGTTATTGGTGGTGCCGCCTGCTGAAGTGATACCGTAAAGCAGATTATTGGGTCCTTGGATGAGATCGCCAGCAGGGTTCGCTCCAATATAACCGCCTGATGTGCCGGGGAACGATACCAAGTTCTTAAAGGTGCTATTGGCTGTATCATACGAAAAGATGGTGCCGTTGTTTGTGCCATTGCCGCCAAGAAATGTCATCCCGTAAAGCATGGTGCCGCTTCGCAACAAACCTGTATGGGGCTGCGAACCTGGGTAGCTTCCTGAGCTACCGGTGAACGATACCAGATTCGTAAAGGTGCTACTGGCCGTGTTATACGAAAATATTGTGCCGTTTGTGACTGAGGCCGTGCCGTTCATTCCCGAAGTCATCCCATAGAGCGTTGATCCGACTGGGGCCAGTTCAACACCATGAGGTTGCAGGCCGTCCGTGCCTGTGCCGCTGAAGGAGTATAGGTTGGTGTAATTCGAGCCATCGGTGCCGATGGAATACACGTTGCCGTTGCCGCTACCGCCAATTAATGTCGTCCCGTAAATTGTATTCCCGCTCACCGTCGGGAACCCGTGGTGGGGTTGATCGCCATCTGTTCCACCGCCGAATGAGTAGATCGGTTGATATCCGGTGCCACCTGGGGTATACGAAAATATGGTGCCGTCGGTGCTTGTGCCTCCTGCAGAGGTCATCCCGATCAGAGCCGTGCCATCCAGAGTCAAACTGCCCATGGGATTCGCTCCGTCGGTGCCGATGCCTGTGAACGAATAAACCACCGTGTAGGGATCGTTGGCAAAGAGAGATTGCACGGCAATAATCAGGCAAACCAGTGTCGCTTGGATGGGTTTCACTCCGAATAGCCGGTCTTTCATATACCGATCGTGATTGTCGCTCCACTTCTCTGCTTTTCAAGATGTTTCGTGGTCTTTTTTGGTTCTTCCTGGTCAGTCGATTGCCGTTCGGAATCACCATGGCGTATTTTGTAAATCAATAGAAGGATGTTTCATCTGAAATCCGGGAAGGCATTTCATGCTTCTTCTGACTTGTTTATGAAATACTGACTGAAATGCCGAAATATGAGCCGAAACAAGTAATTGATGGCAAGCCCGATCAAGCAGCCGATGACGACACTGCACATCCGAAAGATCGCACCTATCCAATGGTCGTGGTTTTTTTCATAGGCCATCACTATGATCAAACCGACGAGAGCGGTCCGGCTAACCTGTAACAGATTCAGTTTGAAACAGATCAGAATCGTCAGCACCACACCGATAAAAACGGCCAGGAGACTCGGAGGCGGGAAAAGAGGAAACATGATGAAACCCACGAACGGGCCGATGATGTTTGCCCGTATCCGATCATGGGCAGCTTTGCTGTTGTTGTCGGGTGTTATCGAAAGGAGCACGGAAATCAGCAGCCAAAGGCACAGGTCCTTGTGTTGAGGAAATGCTATTGATAGATAATTGGCAATCGCTATGCCGACCAAGCATTTAACAATATATTCCCAAAGCTCGAATGTGCCACACCCGACAGTTTGTTTAAGGCTCCTCATGGAAACTGGTTTATCGTGGCAAAGTGATGGCGTCAAGGCAACGTTTGCAAACGGCGCTGGAAATTGCCTGTCAAGAGGTTATGCGTTTAGGTCTGTCATCGGTTTCCTCAACGAAATACCAATCGTTTTTATGTGATTTGTTCTTGTGAAGCCAAAGGGCATACTGAAGGTCGTTGAAGAAAAGCCATTCGTGCGTTCTGCCTTTGTGTATTCAGAGGTGGCGCGCTGAAACGGAGCCAGTGAGATCGTTAGATTTCGGAGGGTCTCTGGGGTATAACCAAAACCAACAGAGACATGAAACAGAAGAGAAGAAACCACAGTGCGGAGT
>Ga0316227_1000962_pt1 | contig 34614 bp, 19 predicted proteins | sample TBH18019metaG_FD_206012 | JGI IMG/M metagenome (GOLD analysis project Ga0316227, IMG submission 206012) | Freshwater microbial communities from Trout Bog Lake, Wisconsin, USA - TBH18019 | ecosystem: Environmental > Aquatic > Freshwater > Lake > Hypolimnion/Profundal zone | place: USA: Wisconsin... | reverse complement strand
GGGGTGCAGGGAGCTGACCTTTCATATGCTGGGCTCACAGGAGGTCGACGAGACGTTTCGGGCGCGCGTGGAGAGTTCGCCGCCGCTGTCGGCCTCGCAGATGCGGATGATCGACACCGCCATGGAGCGGGCGGTAGGGGAAACGGCGTTGCGACTGGAAGCACAGATGATTCTGCTGGCCACCGCGGTGAGCGGAGCCCCGTTCCTTGGGCTGCTCGGGACGGTCTGGGGCGTCATGGACACCTTCGGCGGGGTTGCGCAGGCGGGTTCGGCCAACCTGGCCGCCATGGCCCCCGGCGTATCCGCCGCGCTCATCACCACCGTTACCGGCCTGCTGGTCGCCATCCCGGCCATGTTCGGGTACAACTTCCTAGTCACCAGCATCCGCGCGACCATCGTGCAGATGGACAATTTCGCGGCGGAGCTTTCCTCCGAGTTCGAACACCAGTTCGCCCGCCACGGCGATCACGCCCGTCGCGGATGAAACGCTTTTCCGAACGGCATCAGCTGACGACGCTCTCGGAACTCAACGTGACTCCGCTGCTGGACCTGGCGTTCGTCCTGCTGATCATCTTCATGATCACGACGCCGCTCATGGAGAAATCGAGCGAGTTGATTGTCCCGACCTCGAAGGGCAGCGCCGATGCCGTCCCGCTTTCCCAGGTGGCCACGATTTCGATAGACCGCAATTCCGCGCTCCGGATCGACAATGTCGAAGTGACTCCCGCGGCCCTGGAGCAAACCCTGGCCAGGCTCAAGTCCGCCAGAACCGCGCTCGCCGTCGTGGTGCGCGCCCACCGGGAGCTTCCGGTGCAAAAACTGGTCGATCTGATGGAAGCGGTAAAAAAGGCCGGGATCACCAAAATCGGCGTCGTGAGCACCGACGCCCAAGCGTATGGCCGATGACTCGCAGTTCCGGCGGAATACGATCGTCGTAGCGGTTGTCCACATCCTGCTGCTGACCATCATCGTCTTTGCCACGCGCCGCCGGGAAACGCCCCGGGTCACCTGGCTGGACGGCGGTTCGGCGCCGAACGCCGCCGACAGCGCGCCCGTCGAGAACGAAGCAGCCGCACCGGAAGAGGTTTCGCCAACGCCGCCCCCAACTCCAGAACCGACCGCAACGCCGGAGAAACCGGTCCAGACCGCCGCGCTTTCCCCTGGCACGGAGCCACGGAGCCAGCTTGTTTGGCCTCCGCCCGGCCCCACCCCGACGGCGACTCCGCGGGCAACACCCACCCCGACTCCAACACCCACCCCGACTCCAACACCCACCCCGACGCCGACCCCAACCGCCACTCCCAAGCCGAAGCCGACGCCGGCACCGACCGAACATCCCCATCCGAAGAAAACCCCGAAGCCGACGCCAAAGCCGACCCCGAAACCAAAACCGAAGCACTCTCCCTCACCGACGCCAAAGCCCAAGCCGAAGGTTCCCAAGCCCACACCCGTGCCCGATGACAGGGACGACTCCGATAACGACGCTCCGAAAACCCAGGGCAAGGCGGAGTCCGCTCCCGAGGCGCACGTCAGCGGCACGGCCAGGAGCGAAGGAGGCGCGAGAGCCGGCGCCGGCAAATCCCAGAACGTCAATTCCCAGGGCGGACCCGGCGGAAGCGGGCCCGGCGTGGGCAGCGGCAAGGGGGCGGGGCACGAAGGCGGCGGAGACAAACAGACGGATTTTGGCTGGTATTACGCAATGCTTCACGACCGGTTCTACGCCCGCTGGGACCAGCCCATAGCGCTGTTGCAGGGCGGGCAGGGTTTTGCCACCACCATCCTTATCCGAATCGAAGCGAGCGGTCACATCGGCAGCGTCTCCCTGGCCAAGTCCTCCGGAAACAACATCATGGACGACTCGGTCGTGACCGCCGCACAGGGCGTCAGCCATGTGGACCCGCCGCCGTCCGGGTTGGGCGCCGGGCCGATCGACCTGAAGATCGAGTTTAAATTGAGCCCCTAAAGAACCGGTTATCGCCCGCCGCCTCTCAGAGGCTCTCCCCAACCGGCAGGCTCTTCGCAAGCTCAGGATGACAAAATAATATGGGCCGCTCCGGTTTCCGTGCTCGGTTTCGGTGTTGCGGTTAATGGAAAGGGTACTTCACCGCAGTCCTCGAGCTTCCTCTGCCGTTTTGGGTTCATCCATTTCGGACCGTCCCGAAGTTGGGCTCATTTTCATTCTCCAATCGGGCCGTTCTTTCCAGGTAGAGGTCAGGAGGTCTGAGACTCCGACGGCCGCAACCGATCCCACGTCAGAAGTTCGTCCAGGCGAGACGCCTCGGCCAGCACCCGGAATTCGCCTCCGACGCTCCTGGGATGACAGCTTGCCGGGCGCTGTTCATCCTCAGGACTCGAACGGCATTACCCCCCGGCGGGGGTCGGGGAAACCCCGTGGACAGATGGGGGTTGATTTCCTGATGGACGCCTCGAAGTTCACCGGTCATGAAAGGAACCCAATCTCCTGTCTGGCTGCGCTACGGTGTTGCCGTCCTGATGGTTGCGCTGGTCGCGATCTTGCGGACCCAGTTCTTCCGGTCGCTGGAACCGGCGCATCCATTCCTGCTGTTTCATCTGCAAATCACCCTCTCGGCCCTCTACGGCGGCTTCTTTCCCGGGTTGCTGGCGACCGCGCTTTCGGTGATCATGGCATATTACGGGCCGGGCAGCCACCCTGGCGTGCCCTGGAGTCACGACGAACTCCTCGGGCTTTCCGTTTTCTGCTTCAGCGGCGTGATTGTCTCCACGGTATGCGGCGCCATGCACCGGGCGAACCGCCGACGCAGGATCGCCGAAGCGGACCTTGTCGAAGGGCGGCAGCGGATTGCCGGTGTGCTCGACTCGGCCATGGATGCGATCATTACCGTGGACTCCCAGCAACAGATCGTGATGTTCAACCCGGCCGCGGAGCGCATGTTCGGTTATCCGTCGGCGGAAGCGATCGGGACGCCGTTGAGCCGGCTCATTCCGGAGCGTTTTCGTACGGCGCACGAAGGACACGTGCGGCGCTTTGCTAAAGCGGGAACCACCAGCCGAAGGATGGGCGCCCTCGGGCAGATTTCCGGATTGCGAGCCGACAGGACGGAGTTTCCCATCGAAGCTTCGATTTCGCAGGTAACCGTGGCGGACGGAACGTTTCAAACCGTCATCTTGCGGGACATTTCTCAACGCCAGCAGGCGGAAGAGCAGTTGCGTCTCCAGTCCGCCGCCCTGCAATCGGCCGCCAACTCGATCGTAATAACCCGCAACGATGGGACCATTCTCTGGGTGAACGACGCTTTTACCGGCCTGACCGGGTACAGCTCCGAAGAGGCGGTCGGACAAAATACGCGAATCCTGAAGTCCGGAGAGCACCCTGCTGAATTCTACAGGGGCCTGTGGGAATGCATCCTGGCCGGAAGAGTTTGGCAGGGCGAAGTCATCAACAAGCGCAAGGAGGGCAGCCTTTATACGGAGGAGATGACGATCGCCCCGGTTAAAGACGATAAAGGCACGGTCACTCATTTCATTGCCATCAAACAAGATGTGACCAAACGGAAGCACATGGAGGCGGCCCTGGCCACGGCGCGCGATGCCGCCGAAGCCGCCAGCCGCGCCAAAGACGCATTTCTCGCGGCGCTCAGCCACGAGTTGCGCACCCCGCTGACGCCTGCGCTGCTGCTCGCCGGCGCGATGGAGAACTCGCCCGAGGTGCCCGATCCTTTGCGCCGGGACTTCGCCATCATTAGCAAGAACATCCAGCTCGAAGCGCGGCTCATCGACGATCTGCTCGACTTGACGCGGATCACCCACGGGAAACTGCGCCTCAAACTGGAGGACACCGACATTCACGCCTTGCTCCAGCAATGCGCCGAAACGCTTGCAAGCGATTTGCGGGCGAAGAACATCAGCCTCACGTTCAACCTCGACGCTTCCGGCCATTGCGTTCGGGGGGATGCGGTGCGCCTCCAGCAAGTATTCTGGAATGTGATCAAGAACGCGATCAAATTCACGCCGCGGGACGGGAAGATCGTGATCCGCTCCCGCAGCGGGCCGGCGCAGGATGTTTTGGTTGAGATCGCCGACACCGGGCAGGGCATCGCCGCGGACGATTTGCCCAAGATTTTCGAGGCGTTCGCACAAGGCTCCGAAGCGAGCTCCCCGCGTTTTGGCGGGCTGGGTTTGGGGCTGTCCATTTCGCGCTTCATTGTCGCGGAGCACGGCGGACGCATCTGGGCTGAAAGCGCCGGCCTCGGCAAGGGGGCGGTGTTCTTCATCGACCTGCCCGCTCTGGTCGCAGGCGAAGACGGGAGCAAACCGGTGGAACACGAACCGGGGCCGGTGCCCGCCGGGCTGCGCATCCTCCTGGTCGAAGACGACGAATCGACGCGCGTTACGCTGGAGCGCTTGCTTCAACGGCGCGGCCACCGCATCGCGGTCGCCGCCACCGCCGGGCAAGCGCGCAAACTGGCCGCCGATGGTGAGTTCGACCTGTTCATCTCCGATCTGGGTCTGCCGGACGGAAGCGGCCACGATCTGATGCGGGAATTGCGCCGAATCAAGGAAGTTCCGGCGATTGCCTTAAGCGGGTTCGGAATGGACGAGGACGTGTTCCGCAGCCGAACCAGCGGATTTGGCGAGCATCTCACCAAGCCCGTGGATATGGCCGCGCTCGACAGGGCCATCGCAAGGGTGATGAACGAGCGATAGCGCTTCAGAAAAGGACCAATGGTTTTTTACGCGGGAGGCGGGATTACCGGAAATCGTACCGGCTCGCTTCGGCGTAGATCAGCCGGGCGACGGCCCGCATGAACGGGTTGTCGCAGACGGTAATCGCTTCGGGTGAAGTGCTTTCGGCCGGAACGTTGGCCGCGGTTTCTGGCAACGGGACCTCCCCGTTGTTTCGCGATTCGCCAGTGACGGATTCGGGTAACAGCATACTCTCGCTTTCTCTGCGAAAAAGAATCGGCGCGACCGGCGGCGGCGAGCGACAGGGATGCCCCGTTGCAATCGTACGCAAACGCCCTGTCCCGCGGCCTCCGCGTCCCTTTAGGACCATTAGCCTAAAAACGGCGATGAAAATTTCGCGCAAAGGCGCCAAGCACGCAAAGAAGAAGGGTTGGAAGAGTTTTAAGTAACCCAAGTGGCTAACCCTCACGGTGATCCACAGCAAAGTTGTAAGTCTCTGTCTTTGCGTGCTTTGCGGCCTTTGCGCGAGATCCATTCCCGCGTTTAGGCTTAGCGCCCGCGCCTCATCCCAGCAGCTCCCGCAGAAACGGCGCGGTGCGGCTGGTCTTGTTTTTCGCCACTTGCTCGGGAGGGCCGCAGACGACGATCTGGCCGCCGGCGGCTCCGGCTTCGGGGCCGATATCGACGAGGTAATCGGCTTCGGCGATGAGGCTGAGATTGTGCTCGATGACGATGACCGTCTGCCCGTCGTCCACCAACCGGTGCAGCACGTCGAGCAGTCTTTTCACGTCGGCCATGTGCAAGCCGATCGTCGGTTCCTCCAGCAGGTAAACGGTCGATTTCGGTGTGCGCTGCCTCCGGATGCGGTCGTTGACGGCGCGGGTGACGCCCCGCGTGAGTTCGCTCACCAGCTTCAGGCGCTGCGCTTCGCCGCCGCTCAACGTCGGGCTGGGCTGGCCGAGCTTGAGGTAGCCAAGCCCAGTGTCGCACAACAACTGCAACGGACGCGCGATTTTCGGATTCGCCGCGAAAAACTCCGCCGCCTGTTCAAGCGTCATGTCCATCACGTCGCCGATGCTCCTATCGTTATAAAGCACTTCCAGCGTCGAGGCGTTGTAACGTTTGCAGTTGCAGTCGCCGCAGGGGATGTAGCTGGCGGGCAGGAAATTCATCTCGATCTTGATCACACCCTGGCCCGCGCACGTCTCGCAACGCCCGCCGGCGGTGTTGAACGAGAACCGGGATGCCGTGTACCCGCGCATTCGCGCCAGCGGAAGGGTGGCGAACTGTTTGCGGATTTCGTCGAAGACCTTGATGTAAGTGCCCGGCGTGGAACGGGACGTCTTGCCGATGGGCGACTGGTCCACTTCATAGACAGTCTCCACCCACTGCGCGCCGGAGAGCGCATCGTGGGTTCTGGCGGCGCCGGGCTCCTTGCCGGTCCCGTGCCGCTTGAGCGCGTCGGTCAGCGCCGGCTTGAGCACACCGCGCATCAGCGTGCTCTTCCCGGAGCCGGAAATGCCGGTGATCACCGTGAGCCGGCCCACGGGGAAGCGCACATCGACGTTTTTCAAGTTGTGTGCGCGAGCGCCGGTCACTTCGATCCACGGCACCGCGGCCAGCGGCCGGCGCGAGCCGCGAATGGGGTGGCGAACCGGCTCGCGCAGACAGCGCCCGGTCTCCGAAGTGGGATGCCGCTGGATCTGCGCAATCGATCCGATGGCGACCACCTCGCCGCCGTGCATCCCGGCGCCGGGGCCGAGATCGACGATGGCGTCCGCCCGGCGCATGGTCGCTTCGTCGTGCTCGACGATGACCAGCGAATTTCCCTTGGCCCGAAGCGCTTCGAGCGTTTCGAGCAAAAAGACGTTGTCGCGCGGATGCAGGCCGATGGTCGGCTCGTCCAGTACGTAGAGGACGCCGCGTAGGTTGGAGCCGAGTTGCGCGGCCAAGCGGATGCGCTGCGATTCGCCGCCGCTGAGCGTGCGGGCCGAGCGTTCCAGCGTGAGGTAGTCCAGCCCCACCCGGCCCATGAATTCCAGGCGTTGCCGGATTTCCGGCATGATGGCGGCGGCGATCTGCTTCTGGACGGCGGTGAACTTCAGCTTGCGAATCCGCGCCAGCGCATCCTTCACCGGCAGCCGAACGAACTCGGGGATGGTCCAATCCTGAAACCGGACGTTCCGGCCAATGGGATTGAGCCGCGTACCGGCGCACTCCGGGCACGGTTTCACCTCGGTTTCATCGAGCCATTCGCGCCGGCGTTCCTCGGCCAGTTCCGCCTCCAGCACTGTCTCCGCCTCGATTTCCGGGCCTTCCCAGACTTCGCCGAAGCCGTGGCAGCGCTCGCACCAGCCGTGCGGCGAGTTGAACGAAAAAATGCGCGGATCGAGTTGCTCGAACGATTCGCCGCAGGACGGGCAGCTCATCGCGCTGCTCAAGACCGTCGCCTTTTTGTTGGAGTCGAGCAGCCGGGCCGTTCCCTTGCCGATTTCCAGCGCCCGCCGCAGGATGTTTTCCAGCCGGGTGGGCGACCGCCGCTCGCCGACCACCGCCTCGATCGTGTGTTCGCGGAACCGCTCCAGCTTGGGGAAGTCGGTCACCCGTACCAGCTTGCCATCGACGAGCAATTCTTCGAAGCCTTCCCGCGCCGCCCATCGCGCCACGTCGGCATGATACCCCTTGCGCGCTTTCACCAGCGGCGCCAGCACACGCACGCCGCCGCCTTTTCGCACTGCCGATTCCGCCCGCTTCAAAATCGCCCCGAAACTCTGGCAGTCCACCGGTTCCTGACATTTCGGGCAGAACTGCGTGCCCAGCTTGGCGAACAAAAGCCGCAGGAAATGATACACTTCCGTGACGGTCGCCACGGTCGATTTTCCGCCGCCGCGCGTCACGCGCTGCTCGATGGCCACCGATGGCGGCAGCCCTGTGACCAAATCGACGTCGGGGCGTTCCATCTGCTCGACAAACTGCCGGGCGTACGGGGACATGCTGTCCAAAAACCGCCGCTGGCCTTCCGCAAAAAGAATGTCGAAAGCCAGCGTGCTCTTGCCCGAACCGCTCAGGCCGGTTACAACGACGATCTTGTCCCGCGGAATACCCAGGGTGATGTTTTTGAGATTGTGTTCGCGCGCGCCGTAAACGCCAATGCGGTCCAAGCCGATCCCCTTTGCGCGGGCCGGGCGCGGTTGCCGCTCGCGCGCGGCCGGTTTCGCCGGCAAGGTCTTCGCCCCGGAGAGAATCGGCGCCAGATAGCGGCCGGTATGCGAACCGGATTGCGCGTGCTTCGCCGCCACTTCTTCCGGCGTGCCCGTGGCGACCACCATCCCGCCCTCCGCGCCGGCCTCGGGTCCCAGGTCGATCAGGTAATCCGCGCACTTGATGACTTCGAGATTGTGCTCGATGACGTAGAGCGTGTGCCCCTGCTTCACGAGCCGGTCGAAAACGCGCAGCAGCATCGCGACGTCGTCGAAGTGCAGCCCGGTCGTCGGCTCATCCAGGATGAACAGCGTCCCGGCGGTGTCCGCGCCCGTTTGCCCCGCCAGATGCGAGACCAGCTTCAGCCGCTGCGATTCGCCGCCGCTGAGCACGTTGAGCGGTTGGCCGAGTTGCAGGTACCCGAGGCCCACTTCCTCCAGCAGCCGCAGCGTTTCGCCCAGCGCGTTACTGCCCGAACCGAGAAAGCCGATTGCCTCGCTGACAGTCATCTCCAGCACGTCGGCGATCGATTTGCCGTTGAGCAAAATCCGCAGCACGTGATTCTGGTAGCGCCGCCCGTTGCATTCCGGGCAGCGCACGAAGAGATCGCTCAGGAACTGCATCTCGATCTTCTCGAAGCCCGCGCCGGCGCACCGCTCGCAGCGGCCGTTGCCAGAGTTAAACGAAAACGAACTGGCCGTCAGCCCCGCCGAGATCGCATCGGGCAACATCGCAAACCGCTCGCGGATGGTGTCGAACAATCCGAGATAGAGCACCGGGCTGGAACGCGGCGTGCGCGAGAGCGGGGACTGATCCACCATCACCACATTGGCCGCTCCTTCCGCGCCGACGATTCGCCGACACCCGCCGATCTCTTCTTCACCCGGCAACGCCCCCTCCTCGCGCACCAGGTTCCGGAATAGCACGTCTTCGAGCAGCGTGCTCTTGCCCGAACCCGAAACGCCGGTTACGCACGCCATGACGCCCAGCGGGAAATCGACATCGATGTCGCGCAAATTGTTGTGCCGCGCGCCTTCCACGCGCAGCCAGCCGGACGGCTTGCGCCTGTTCGCCGGCACCGGGATCGACTTGCGCCCGGTGAGGTAATCCGCGGTGAGCGTTTTCTTCAATCCGCTTAACGGCCCGCTGTAGACAAGGTGTCCGCCGCCTTCGCCGCGCCCCGGCCCGATTTCCACCAGGTTATCCGCCGCCCGCAAAACGGCCTCTTCGTGTTCGACGACCACCAGCGTGTTGCCGCGGTCGCGCAGGTCGTGCATCACGCGCAGCAGCGCCCCGACGTCGCGCGGGTGCAAGCCCACCGTCGGCTCGTCCATGACAAAGAGCGTGTTGACCAGCGACGCGCCGAGACAGGTCGTCAGGTTCACCCGTTCCACCTCGCCGCCGCTGAGCGATCGCGTGGGGCGATCCAACGTCAGGTAGCCCAGCCCCACGCCCAGCAGGTACTTCAGGCGTGTGCAAACCTCGCCGCGCAGCATTGCCGTGGTGGCGTCGTCGTCGGGGCGCGCTTCAAACAACGCCCGCAGGTCGCCGATCGGCATCGTCGCGAGATCCGGCAGGGTCTTTCCAGCGTACCGAAACCGCAACGCCGCCGGCTGGAACCGCCCCCCGTTGCACGACGGGCACACCGTGTAGCTGCGGTACCGGCTGAGCAGCACGCGCACGTGCATTTTGTAGGACTTCGATTCCAGCCACGTGAAAAATCCCTTCACCCCGTACCACAGTCCCGCTTTCCAGAGTTCCTCGGGAGTGGATTCGCGGCGGTCCCCATACAGCACAAACTCCTGATCGGCCCTCGGCAGTTCCGAGAACGGGCGGTTCACGTCCACTTCCTCCCGGGCGCACGCCTGCAACAGATCGCGCTGGCATTCGGCCGCCGTTTCGCTCTGGAACACCTTGATCGCTCCATGGGCGATGCTCAGCGAACGATCCGGGATGGCCCGCATCAGATCGATCCCGATGATGCGGCCGAACCCGCGGCAGGCCGGGCAGGCGCCCACCGGGCTGTTAAAGCTGAACAAGCCGGTGCTTGGCGGGGCGATCTCCACATCGCAATGCGCGCAATGCCAGCCGGATGAATACGGAAACAGACGGGCGCGCCCGCCGCCGACATCCGTCGCCGGAGCGACAAAACAGATCTGCCCCTTGCCAAACCGCAACGCCGTTTCCACCGACTCGCACAGCCGCCCGCGGTTCTCCTCCGTGACCGCGATTCGGTCCTGGATGACGCGCACCACCGGCGGCAGTCGCTTCGGTCCCCTGCCCGGCTCGTCGGTGCGATAGATTTCCCCGTCGATCCACACCCGCAGATAACCTTGCTGCTGGAGGAATTTGAAGAAATCCGCCGCCTTCGTTCCCGGCGGCGCGGGAACGCCGAACGTGACAATTACCGTCTCGCCGCCCAGCCCGGCGAAACCCTGCGCCACGATCGACTGCGCCGTCTCCGGGCGAATCTCCCGGTCGCATGACGGGCAAAACGCCTGCGCGATCCGCGGAAAAAGCAGCTTCAGGTAGTCGTTGATCTCCGTAATCGTGCCCACCGTCGAGCGCGTGGTCTTCACGGGATTCGACTGCTCGATGGCGATCGCCGGCGGAATCCCGCGGATTTCGTCCACGTTGGGCTTGTCCATCCGTTCGAGAAATTGCCGCGTGTACGGGCTAAAAGTCTCCACGTAGCGGCGCTGCCCCTCGGCATAGAGCGTGTCGAAAGCAAGGCTCGACTTGCCGCTCCCGCTCGGTCCTGAAACGACCGTCAACTTGCCGACCGGAATGTCGAGATCGATCCCCTTCAGGTTATTCTGCCGGGCACCGCGAATCTGGATGAATTGTTCTGAATTGCTCACTGGCGGTGTCCTTCAAATGTTGCGGCTGCGGAGCGGCGTGTCAAGAAATGGCGTGAGTCTCGGCTCCAGCCTGGAAACGAGCGCGGTTACTGACTTGAAACTTTTTGTCGCTGATTTGCCATAGCTTCCTTGACGAATGATCTGGCAAGGTACGCAGCCGGGGCGGGACTATTCTGAAATTACAAATAGTTTTGGCTAAGCTTACCCCCCCGGCCTCTGCTCCAACCGCTTCACGGCCAGTTCGAGCGCATGCACCCGGCTGAACAGGCGCTCGGCGACGAGGCGCAGGTGCTCGGGCACGCAAACGCACTCCTCGCAATGGTGGCGCGTGGCCGTGCTGCCTTTGATGGGATACTCGTATTGCTTGCCGCAGGCGCGGCAGGTCCGGATGCGGGTGGCGGGTTGCGGCTTTTTGGCGGACATGGCGTTGGCTGGTATTACCGGGTGCGCTTTTCGAGATCGCGCACAGCGTCGGTGCGCCCGCCGTCCATCAGCAGGCGGCGCTCGCGCGAGCGGGTCTCGCCGATGGCGGTGACGCGGATGGCGGCCTCATCGGTCACGGGGCATTCGTGCTCGCAGATGCCGCAGCCGATGCACAGCGCGGGATCGACATAAGGCCGGCGCAGCGTGATCGGGTTGCCGTCGCGTTTGACAATCGTGACCTCGCGGGAATAGATCGCCTTTGGCGAGACGGGGCAGACCTCTTCGCACACCACACACGGCGTTTCCATGCTCCACGGCAGGCAGCGCCCGTGATCGTAGAACGCCGTGCCGAGCCGGACCGGTCCTTGCGCCGCATACGGACCGACGCCGGTTTTTTCTTCGATCGAAATGCGCTGGATGGCGCCGGTGGGGCAGACGCTGCCGCAGACGGTGCAGTTGAGTTCGCAATACCCGAGCTTGTTATTGAGCACGGGCGTCCACATCCCTTCCAGGCCGGCTGCGAGGAACGCGGGCTGCAAGACATTGGTCGGGCAGGCGCGTATGCATTGATCGCACTTGATGCACCGCTCCAGAAATTCCTTCTCTTCCACCGAGCCGGGCGGACGGATGACTTTCTTGCTGTAATCGCGATCCTGCGCGCCCGACGAACGGCCGAACCCGAAGAAGCTGAATCCGATGAGACCGCCGAGCAGCGCGCGGCGGGCGGTGACCGGAGGGGCGGTGATTTCCTGCGTCAGCGACGGCATGAACTTGAAGGAGAGCGCGCTTTCGGGGCAGTCCTCGACGCAGTTGAAGCATACGAAACACTCGCTCTTGCGCAGTTGCGTGTGCGGATCGCAAGCGCCCTCGCAGTTCTTCAGGCAGAGATCGCAATCGACGCACTTGGTGGCGTCCCGGTCGATGCGCCAGAGGGAGAGCGTGGAGACGCTTCCCAGGAACGCCCCGAGCGGGCAGAGCACGCGGCAGAAGAATCGCGGAATGATGACGTTCATCCCCACCAGCACGAACAGCACGAACCCGATGAACCACGCGCCGGCGTGGAAATATTGCCTCACATAGAATGTTCCGGGCAGGACGAGATTCGCCGCGGGCAGAACGGCGGTGCTCATGGAGCGGTGGAAAAGGCAGATGGGATCGAGCAGCCCGATCTGCAAGCTGCCGAACAGCGCGGCCACGAGCATGGCGGCCAGGATGACGTATTTCGTCTGATAGATCGGCTTGAAGCGGTTCGACTCGATGCGGATCTTCTCCTCCGCACGCCCCTTGCCAAAGAGCCATCCGATGAAGTGATGGAGAATGCCGTAGGGGCAGATCCAGTTGCAGAAAATGCGCCCGAGCAGAATTGTCGGGATGAGCAGGCAGAGGCTCCAGAGCAAACCGCGGTAGATCGTGTGCGTCGTCAGCGCCGTGGCGAAAGCCACCAGCGGATCGAGTTCCAGGAACCACGACACCGGATAACCTTTCAGGTACCGCAGATCGGAGACGGCCACGAAAAACAGGAACAGGCCGAAGAAGAATACCTGCGAGATGCGGCGTGCGGTGCGAATTTTCATTGGCGTCAGGCCTGCACTTCGCGGTAAACGGCGTCCTTCCAGTTCTTGTTGCCGAGCCCGCGCTCGTGGGCTTTGTGGATATAGGTCAGTTCATCCAGGTTGCGCTCCAGCAGATGGCTGTAGCCGTAGCTGTCGATGGCGACCATGTCGGTGCCGGCGACCACGGTGTTCATCGGTTTCACGTCGGAGAGCCGTCCGCCGGTGGGGCCGTTGCGCATGAGCACGTTCATGCCGTCGAGGATGACCAGCGTCGGCTGGATGAGCATCGCGAAGTCGGAAACGATGCTGTGGATGTGCTGGTGGAACTGGTTGCGCCGCCCGCCGAGCAGGCCATACCAGTTCTTCATGGACATCGAGGCATGGCAGAGATTGTGGTCCTTGCACGGCGCCAGCCCGATGACCTTGGCGGCATGCTTGAACGGCTCGTAAAAGAACGGCCAGTTCTTGAGAATCTCGCCGTCCAGCTGGATGTCGGCGAACGAGCCGCTCTCCGGATACAGCAGCTTCAGGTTCAGTTCGTCGGCTACGGCGCGCAGGCCGCTCTTGAGAAAGCAACCGGCGGGGCTGTTAATCGGGTTGTCCGCCACGAGCACCTTCGAAGCTCCCGCCGCGAGCACCAGTTGCGCCACCGCCCGAAGCGCGTCCGGATGAGTCGTGGCCCCGAGCGCGGGTGGTCGGTCGAACGCCACGTTCGGTTTGATGACCACCACGTCGCCGCGCTTGATGAAGCGCTCCATGCCGCCCAGCGCGCCGACCGCCGCGGCGATCGTCTTCCCATGGTCGGTCCCGTGGGCGATTGCCATGGACGGCAGCGTCTTGCCGTCGTCGAGCTTGAAACTCGGCAGCGAGAGGCCTTTCTCCACCTGGAACCCCGGCAGATAGTGATTCGGCTGCCACAAGGCGCGCCCGGCAAGGACGGAACCGGCGATGGCGGCCCCCGCCGCGCCCGTTCGCAGAATGAACTCCCGCCGGGAAAGGGGTGAGGAACCGTCTTGCGGCGGTCCGTCGGGCTCGGGCTTCGGTGTCTGGTCGTGCATGGGATGATTGCGGCAACGGATACGCCACAGTTCCGATACACGAATTGAGGCTGCGCCGCAAGGAGTGCGTTCTCCCGCAGGGCGCGAAGCGCTGTGCCGCGCGTACTCCAAAGCGCTTCGCGCCGACTCCGGCCGTCACCGCTCCGGTTCGCTGTCGAAACGCTGAATGAAACTGCTGTCCCCTTCAGCGTAGGCGATCCACACCGCGTGGGTGGCGGGATTTACCGCCACCGAGTGGGTGCCTTTGTGCGTGGGCACGCTGCCAAGGGCTTTGAGGAGCCCGGCTGCGTCCACGACGAAGAGAACTCCGGTGCCGCTGGCGCAATAGATGCGTTTCAGGCCTTCGTCGAATCCAATCTCGTCCACCTTTGCCACGATTTCGACCGAATCGGCCACCTTGCCGCTCTTCAGGTCCAGGGCGGCCAGTTTTCCGTTGCCTCCGGCGACAAAAAGCCGGTTCCCTTTGGCATCGAGCGCCACGCCGTGCGGCTTCTGAGCCGGAGCCGTCGGCCACGAGGCCACGGGCTTGTTGCTCGCCGGATCGATAACGATCACCGCGTCGCCACTCTTGGCTGCGGCGTAGACCCGGTCGTTCGCTTCATCGTAAACCATGCCCTCCGGTCCCTCGGGGATTGCAATCGAGGCGACTACCTTCCGGGCTACGGTGTCCACGGCCCAGATTTCCGGGGCATCGTCGTGGCCGACATACGCGGTGTGGTATTTCGGACAGAAGATCGCGAGGTCAGCCGGACCGGCAAGAGGCGTTTCTCCGGAGACTTCGAAGGTGGTGGAATCGATGGCCAGCAACTTCTTCCCGGCGCTGATGGCAGCGTAATACACGCCGCCCGCCGAATCGATGGCAGCGTCCTGAACAGCGCCCGTCTTTACTGACCGAATGAGCCTCCCGTCTTTTGCGTCGAACACATCGAGCGTGGAATTGCCGGTATGCGCCGCCAGGAGGCGTCCGTTCTTCCCGTCTATTTCAAGGAAATCGAACTTTCCATGGGCGCCGGCAATTTCGATGGGGTCACTGGGTTTGAGTACGGGCGCAGCGCCGAAAAGACCTTGTGCCGCGAACGGTGAAACGAAGAGACCCAGCGCGAGAGCAACGCGGCGGAACTGAGGGAAATGGAAGAGTTGCATTACCCTGGATTCTGCTGTCGAAACGCAGCCGTGACAAGCGCCGAAACGCTTTGAGCAGCCCCGCCCGGCGCGCACCTTGATTCGGCAGCTGAAACCGCAGATTTCGCAGATATGCGCAGATGATTAGGAGGATTTTTTTCGCGCTCGTTCTTAATCCAACAAGTGAGCGTCGTCATCTGCGGTTTCCAGGGTTAATAAAACGGCCACTGCGATCCCGGTCGTCCGAGCGATTCCTGCTCGAAGACGCCGATGCGCCCGGCGGTCCGCATGGCGCTCAGCTCGTGTTTTTCGGCGTCGGTAAGGTGCGCGGACTCGTGAAGCTTGGCGATGAGCGCGAGTTGCGGGGCGGTCAGCGCCGGACTGGCGGGGTCGTCGCGGAAGCGCATGTGGAGGCTATTGATGGCGCGTCCGGCGGGAGCGAGTTTATCGCGCAAGTCACGGAGAATGTCGAAGCCGTTGGGGTCGGAATCGCCGAAATGCCAGCACTCGACTTCGGGAGGGAGGCGCTTGAGAAAGGCGATGGTGGCGGAGTTGGCGTAGCCGCCTTCGCTGCCGCTGCTGGCGAAGATCGTGTCGGTGCGCAGCTTGCAAAGTTCGTGCAGGACCGCGGCGTTTTCGACGGTGAGAGAGCGTGTTGCGGCAGTCCGAAAGCGGGCGCGTTCGATGTCGCGGCGGTCCACGCGGACGGCTACGGCGAGCAAGCCGAGGTCGAGCGTGCCGCCGTCGAAGTCCATCAGCAACGGGCCGTGCAACAGGCAGGAACGCTCGTTTTCGGTGATGCCGAGGTCGGCGAGAGTCATCGGGGAACGGCGTTGGCGTTCGCCTTCGCGGGATGAGGCCGCGGGTGATTCCGGGCTCCGTTTGCTGTCATCCTGAGCGCAGCGAAGGATCTCACGAGGCGCCAGTGTGCGTCTTCTATCAATCCGCTCCTCTCGAAGCTGACAATCCTCCGCGCCGGACGTCGTCAGCTTCGAGAGAAACTCTCCTTTCTCTGGAGGGATTTCGCGTGGCGTGAGATCCTTCGCTGCGCTCAGGATGACACCGCTTTTTGTGTTATCGCATTCGTCCAATATACCAACGTCGCTGGCACGTTCGGCGATCCGCTCCAAACACCCTTCCAGCTTGCCGCGAAGCTGTTCCAGGCGTTTGGAATCCCGGCAGAGCACCTGGCTGGCAAAACGGATCATCGACTCGCCCTCCCACGACAGCAGCCGCGGAAGCAACGCGAGCACTTCGCGAATTTCGTCAACGTTTTCTCGGTCGAGCGGCTGAAGCGATGCACCGGAGAGCGCCGCGGCGGCACGGTCGCGGCAGAATGCGACCCATGCGCAACGGTGCGGTTCGGGAACCGTGCCGCCGCGCTCCGCCGCTTCTTCGAAAACCGCCGCAAGCTGGCAGCGCTGTTCGGCGGGCGCGGGCAGGCCGAGTTTCGCAAAGAGCCGGGCTTCGTTGGCGGCGGGGAACCGGACGCACTGGGGCTTGCCGGTGCGGCGGTGACGTTCCACTTCAAGCAGCGCGTCGTGTTCGGCGTCCCGCAAGTCGCGCTCGGCGCAAACGCGAGCGTCGCCCTGGCCTGCGTGCGCTTCGGCGAGCAAATCTTCGTAGTCGAGAATCAGATCGCGCGCCGTTTCGCCCGTCCGCCCCGCCTGCGAACGCGCGTAGCGGGCGGCGAGAGTGTGGAGGACGGTGTTAGGAAACCGTCTGCCACAAGGTTTTGGCTCTCGCAACATATTCTTGGCCGTATTCATCAACTCGTGTTTCGATATATCCAAGGAAATCACGAATAGCTTGCCGCTGCCGCGAAGAATATCCGCCGCTTGGCTGCATCCTAAAGCTATCGGAAAGTGAATATAAAACAAACTGTGTAGCAAGGGAATCTGGTTTGAGCGCAGCGAAGCGAAGAAATGCCGGAAAATAATAACGCTTCGCATCATCTGAAAAAAACGAAAGCTGATCGAAGCTCTGCTCAACCCAAGAATCCGAAAGCTCATACGGCGTGTGGCCGCGAACATCATCGCGAAGAGCGCAGCACTCATCGCACTCGTGACACACAATGTTGTCATCCGCTGGCGTAGGCGCGTCCGCAAACGCAGATTTGATTTGCCGCATCAGTTCGTCAAATTCCATAACGCAAGGTCGGCTGACGCTCAATGGCGACGCTCACAGGCGGTCGTCCTCACGTTCAATGGTCGTGTCCATGCCACGGAGAAAGCCGCGCATCTGCTGAATCGGACGAACGGGAATGAATTCTACTCTGTCGGCGTAGCGCAAAACCCTGAGCTTCTCGCCAGCCGTAAGATGCAGAGCCTCCCGAATGGCCAGAGGAATGACGACCTGAAATTTGGGTGAAATAGTGACGGTGTCCATATCGATGGAATTACCGTAATACGATTATCCTATCGATGCAAGAGCGCGTGAAAGCCGCTTCTTGAAAGGGACGAAAGGGACCAAAAGGACCTAAGCCGTGACGATTCAGAATTTAACCGCAGATGACGCAGATGGGCGCAGATTTTCGAAGTGCTACGGCTAAAGGCCGTTCGGCAAATGGCTGTCCTTTTCGTCCCTTTGGTCCTTTTGGTCCCTTGGAAAGCCTCTCCCTCACGCCCGCGGCCCATACCGTTCCAGCGCCTCCTCGCGGGTCAACGACACCGGCAGGTTGCGAATGAGCGCCTTGCGCCCGGAGATCTTCTCCCGCTTCATCACGGTGACGATTTGGTCGCACATGTCCATGGCATACGGAATATTACCGCTGGACATCGAAAACACGCCCTGCAAATCGAGCGTCTTGAGCGCGTTGATGCAGTCACGGATGCGCTCGCCGGAGAGCTTCGAAAACGCCTCGTCGATCGGCACCAGCGCCAGGGACGGGTCGCGCCGCCGCCGCTCGTAGCGATGATACGCGCGCAGGTAGCACGCGAGGATTGCGATGAAGTAGGGCGACTGATTCTCGCCGCCGCTGAACTTCCCCGAATGCCGGTCCACGCTGCTGGGGCGGGCGTCGGCGGAGCGCGTGTCGGTCACCTGCATGTCGTAGTCATGGTAGTTGCGGTGGTCGAGAAACGCGAGCGCCTCCTTGCTCTCCGGGTGGTCGATCAGGCTCTGGAAAATCGCATCCACAGTCCGGCGCACGTCGCCGTCCATCGACTCGAAGAACAGGTCGTCCTCGCGCGCGGCGGCGGACGCATCGACCAGGTCGCGGTAGATCCGGTATTCGGCGTCCGGATTCGGACGCCGTGTGATTTGGTACTGGCTGTTGCCGATCGGCGCGCGCAGTTCCTGGTTGAGCACCGCCATGAGATTCTCCACGTCGAACAGCGCGGCGTGCAGCTTCGCCAGCACCTGCGTGCGGAAAAGATGCTGCCAGTTCGTCTTCTCCCGCTTCGCCTTTTCCTCGTAAGACGGAATATCGCCGGAGCGTATCTTCTCCAGGCGCGCGTCGTAGGCCGCGTTGGACGGCAGCTCGGGGTCGAGTTCCAGGAAGCCCGGATGCGCCATCGCGAGTTCGCGGCGAAACGCGATCAGTTCCTGGCGCAGGCCGGTTGCGGCGTTGTCCGCCTCGTGGAAGCGGTCGCGCGCGCGGTCGCCCGCAACCTCCTTCACCGGCCATTGCTGAAGCAGTTCCGCGCGCGCTTCGTGGTATCGATCCAGATGCGCGGAGATGTCCGCCTCAAGCTGCACGGCGCGGAAAGCGTCTTCGAGCGAGTTCGCGCGGGCGTCGCGCGATTTCAGGTCGTTGCGCACCTGCACCAACTCCGCCTGTTTCTGGTTCTTCAGCAACCCGTCGCGCTCGCGGTTGTCCGCGATGCGCTGGTTCTCCCAGCACACGATCTGCTTCTCCTTCTCGTCGATGCCCAGATCGCTGATCTGGCTCATCTGCGCGATGTTGGAGTCCAGTTCCTTTTGCAGCTCCGCCAGCCGCCCGGGCGCGGTGAGGTCGAGTTCGATGGAATCCGAGTCCAGTTTGCAGCCGCGAGCGAAGTCGATAAAGTCGCGAATCGCGTTCGTCTTGGGCGTCAGCACTTTTTGCGAGAGCAACACTTCGTCGAGCTGGTGCTGCAAGAACTCGCGTTGCTTTTCCAGTCCGCGTTTCCCGACGACAGGATTGTTCTGGTAATGCGCGCGGCGCTCGACGAACGGGCGCTGGTACATGAACCCGTCGCGCAAGATCGCCCGCGAATGATTCCGCAATTCGCCCACCGCGGACACGCATATCAAATCACCCAGCGTATGATCGACCACCGCGCGCGCGACGGGATGACTCGTCTCGATCTTCTCCGCCAGCGAACCGGAGCGCGCCTCGCCCTTTCGCGACAGCGCCTGCGCCGGGTTCACGAGCGCCTCGCGCGGCGCCTCCTGCTTCAGCGAATGGTAGACTCGTTCCGCGGCGTCGAAGTCGCGCTCATCGACCACCACCGCGAATTTCCGCGCAAACGCCACCTCGATCGCCGGGCGCCATTCCTCTTCGGTGTCCTTGACTTCGCAAAGCTCACGCAACGCGCGGGCGGGATTGTCGCTCGTGCGCTTCGGCAAATCGCGATTGAGCGTATCGAGTAACACGCTCGCCTCCGGCACGATGCCCAGCCGCAGCGCCGCCAGCAGTTGCTGGAGCCGGTTGCGCTCCGTCTCGATCCGCGTCTGCTCGGCAAACAACGGGCGACCGGCGCGATCGACCGTGTTGATCAGCTCCTTGACCCGGTCCGCCAGCCGGCGCACGCCTTCGCGAATTCCGTCCCCCTGGCTCTCGCCCAGCCCTTCGGCGGCCAGTTGCACCGAATACAGCGCTGGGGTGTCGAGTTCCACCGGCAGCGCTTTTCCCAGGTCGAGCCACTTGCCCGACTGCCGGATTCGCGCCTGCACGGCTTCCTCCACCGTGCGCCCGATTTCCTCAAGCTGCCGCAGCCGCGGCACCAGTTCCTTGTTGCGATTGCGCAGATGCAGGAAGAGCTTGCCCTCCTCCGTGGCGGTCAGCGCGGCCTTGAGCGAATCGAGTTTCTGCCCCGCCTCGGCGATCTGCCCGTCCAGTTCCGCCAGGCGCCGGTTGTCGTCGGCCAGCGCATCGACCAGCTTCGACTCCCGGCGGCGCTGCTCATCGGCGGTCTCTCGGGCGCCTTCCAGCTTCAGTTCCGCCTCCACGTACCGAAAAACGGTGCGGTCGCGGTCGGCGTCGGCCAGTTGGTGGGCGGCCTCATGAATCGCTTCGAGCCGGGTCAACTGGTCGCGCAACACCGCCAGTTCACGCTCGAAGTTGCGGAAGATCTGGAAGCTCTCCGCCACTGGGCGAATCTCCACGTCGCCTTGTGGGAGGATGTATTGCCGGCAGAAATCGTTGAAGCTGCGCAGGAAAGTGAACGACATGGCCGCGGGCAGCAGGTAGTCGATCACGCCGCGGTCGAAATTGAGATGCGTGGGGATGCTCATCTCGCGCCGGTAACTGTCCATCGTCTTGAACAGCGCCCCGTGGTTGTCATTGACGAAACGCGCGAACGCGGCGGCGTCCAGCGGCGTGCGATCCTCGTGCAACCAGTCGGTCTTTTCCATGGAACACGGAACGAAAAAGCCGTCCTTGCGGTTGGGCTGATTTTGCGCGGCGCTGTCGAACTCGATCCGCAGTCCCCACGTCTCCACGCGCTTGCGGTCGGGCCAGCGGAACTCCAGCGCCACATACGTGATGCACCCCTTTTCGCGCATGTATTGTGGGGCGCCGTCGATGTCCTGCTTGGTGTCGCCCAGGCAGTAGCTCTTCAGGTTGCGCGTCGAGGCGCCTCCGGTGGCGGACTGGTTGTACTTGGCGCGCTGATCGCCCACCAGCACAAGCTGGATCACGTCCATCAGCACCGACTTGCCCGACCCCGTGACACCGGCGATCAGCAGGTTTCCATGCACATCCAGCGTGTCGTTGTAACCGAACCAGTTGATCGCGTGAATGCGTGAAAGCGAAATCTTGCGGCTCATTCGGCTTCCTCCTCCATGCCCGCGGTTGCGAGTTCCGCTCCGGTTTCGGATTCCTCCGCGAAGCGCTCGGCGTGGCGCGTCCATTCCTCGATTCCCGAGAACGGAATCACGAAGCGGATGGTCGGAAGCACCCTCACCGATGCCGCCGCGAGATCTTCGGAGCCGGTCAGCCGCACCAGATTATTGCGGTCGAGCAGCCGGAGAATCTCGCGCATCCGGCTTTCGGAGGGCAGCTTCATGCGGTTGAACTTGCTGGCGAGCCGCTCGTTGAAATCGCGCACGGGAAACGCGACTTCAGTCGCGCCGCGGTCGCGCACTTCGACATCGTAGTCGTACCAAAGCGCCAGCACCACGAGCGTCTCGTCCAGGCGCAGCCGGCGCAGCAGCGGCGCCACCTCCGGCAGTGCGATGATAAGCCGTTCGTCCCTGTGCCAGACGATCTTGAGCCCCAGCAGGCTCGCCCATTCTTCGAGCATCTGCGTGCGGCTCTGGCACCAGTCGTAGAGCTCGCGCTCGTTCGGTTCCTCGCGCAGGATCGATCCATGGGCCAGCAGCCGGTGGGCCGCTTCGCGCATCCGCTCGCGATCCTGCTCGTCGAGGTGTGGAAAAAGGGTGGGGGTGGATTCAACGCCGTTCATTTCTTTTGTAATTCGAAACGCTCAATCAAAAACCCCGCTTTGCTATCCGCCGCAAGCTTTTCGACATCCTCGCGCTCACGTTCCGGCAACACCCGATACGCCGCATCGGCGGAGCCCGCATGCAACAACAAGGCGGCCACATCCGCGATTTCGTCGCCGGTGGGAATCGGCAGGTCCGCCGACGAAATCCGCCCGGACTCCCCAAACGCGATCTGTTCCACGAACCGGTTCGCGCGGAACACCGTCAGCGAATCGCGCAGGTTGCCCTCCATTTCCAGCAGGCACTCGTCGCGTTCGTCGTCGGTCGCCTCCAGGTCGATCGGTTCCACTTCTCCGAGGGCGGCGCGCTTGCGCGGGGTGTACAGGGATTCCAGACCGCCGACCAGCCGCGCGTCGCTGAGAAACACCGCCGGCAGTTCCGTTTCGGTCGTAACCTCTGAGATGCGCGCCCCGGCATGGCGGCGGTTGACGATTTCGAACACCGCCTGCACCTGTTCGCGGCGCGCGCTGCCGATCTCCTGCAGATAGCGGAATCGCGCAAACGACCGGCGCGCGAATTCGGCGGCGCGGCGGTCCATCAATTCCGCCTGCGGCTCGATGGCCCCCAGCAGCAAGAACAAATCGCGGATGCGCACGCGCACGCGGGAGAGCGCCGCGGCGGGATCGGCGGCAAGCTGCCGGCGAAGCACCTCCTTCTGCATGCGTTCCAGCACGGCGGAGTCGTTTTCGAGATCCTCCAGGCGCCGCCCGGCCTGCTTGAGCCGGATCGGCAGGCGCACGCGGACCAATTCCCGGTAGCAGCTATGGCCGATCGCCTCGGAGAATTCGTCGTAGAGCACACTCAGGTTTTCACGGAGCGTCTCCGCGGCGAGCTGGCGGCGGGTCAGCCGCTCGATGCTCTTCTGCATCCCGCGCAGTTCCTGCAATCCGGCGCGCGCGTTGGCGATGCAGGCGTCGAGGTCGCTCCACGCGTTTTCGGAAAACGCCTCGGGGTTGGTCAGCATCGTGCAAACCAGCACCAGCCTGTCGGTAAACTGCGGCACTTCCACGGCGCCGATGCGGCGCAGGGCGTCGAGCATGGTCTCGGCGGGCTGTTCCAGGAAAACGATGCGCTGGTAATCGGGCCGGGGCGGTTCGGAGAGCCAGCCGGTGGCGATGAGCCGGTTCAGGATAATATTCGCCTGTCCGCGCGGCGACGCAAAGTCTTCACCGTCCGCCGCGGGCTCGTCATCGGGGCGCAGCCCGGCGTGGCGTTCCACCACCTCCACGACGATCTCCAGCGCCTCCTGCCTGGACAACCCCGACGCAGCCTCGCCCGCCTCACCCCAGAGAGCGTCCAGGGCGTCCACGTACACGCGAGCGTTCGCCCCGCAGAGCACCCGGAAGAATTCCGGAGAGACCTCGGAGTACAGGGCGGCGCTAAGCATGGCTCGCAGCGGTGAATGGCATGACGGGCATAAAGTTGCACTCCCCGTCGCTGTCATGCAATCTGCAAGCGCAAGTGGCGATTTTTGACCACTTGGGGTGAAAAATGGCGATCGCGGCGGGCGGGTAAAATTAGTTTCCCGAATACGGTGCCGGTCATTTTAAAAAAATTTCGTGTTGGTTTGCGTGGGGCTTCGAACAACGCGCCGGTGTTGTGGATTACGGCAGTCCTCTCTTTCCATCACCCACAAGTTTACAGGCCAGACGCACGAACCAGCACGCCACCCCGAATGCATGTCATCCTGAGCTTGCGAAGGATCTCACGAAATGCCAGACAGCGCCATTGTACCATTGGCGTCCTCGAAGCTAACGGCGTTGCTTCTGACGCCGTTAGCTCCGAAACATTCGAGGAAGATATTACGCCCGTCCGGCCTCGTGAGATCCTTCGCAAGCTCAGGATGACAAATAAGGAGCGCCGCCCTGGCTCGTGTGCGCGGCATTTACTGCCGGTCTTCCTATTCGTCCCATCTGTCTCATCCGTCCTATTCGTCCCTCCAAAGCCCGTTGCCCACCCTGCGCACCCTCCCAAAGCGGCAGATGACTGCCGCACTCCAAAGCGCTTCGCGCCCCGCATCCAGCGCGCTTTGCCCCCTCCATTTCACAAACTTTTTCGCCGCTGGCATGGCGCGTGCTTTGGGGCGCTGTCGCCACAACGGCAAATAAAACAACACTGAACCGGAGCATTAAATGACCAATAAAGAACAACCCTCACCGTCACGAGGAACCCTGGGCCTGACGGGGCTGACCATGAACGCCATGGCGCTAATCGCGCCTGGCGCCTTCCTATGGCTGACCTTCCAAATGCAATCCCTCTATGGCGCCCCGCTTGCGGGGATGTCCATGTGGTTCGGGATTCTCCTCGCGCTGCTGCTGTGCCTGGCGACCGCATATAGTTATGCGGAACTCTCCAAGCTCTACCCCGGCGCGGGTTCTTCCTACCTGTATGCGGAACAAGCGTTTCTCTCCAAGACGCACGCCTACAAGTTTGCGCGAATCGCAAAATTCATCACCGGATGGGCGAGCCATCTCTACTACTGGGTTTACCCGGGGTGCATGGTAGGGGTCACCGCGATTCTTTCCGGTTACCTGCTGAATCAATTGCTGCCGGACACCTTCTCGGGCACCTATAACAGCCCGATCTTCATGTGGGTGTTCTGCGTGGTGTTCTCCCTGGGCGTTGCCTATATCGCCTATCGGGGCGTCACCGGAACCACCGGCGTCAACACCGCCATCAACGTGATTCAAATCAGCGCCCTGCTGGTCTTCACTGTGATTGCCATCGGTTACCGCATTCAACACAAGCAAGACTCGGTGGGCTATCACCTGTCCAACGGAACCGCGGTCGACTATCAAGTCGATACCACGCCCACGCTCGACGACAAAGGCAAGCCTGTGCCCGACGCATGGGCCGACAACAGCCCGAAGCTCGACGACAAAGGCAAGCCGGTCTTCAAGACCAGCGACCGGGCCGTGACCAAGGCGGATCTGGAAAGCAAGGAAATCCCGCTGCCCGCGGGCTTGGCTGAGGGCGATCCCTACCCTGTCCTGAAAAAGGACTCGGCAGGCAAGTTGATCCTGGCCAGCGGTCATGCGGTGGCCGTGCCGTTCACGGTTAGCTATAAGGCGGAGGACGCGTATTCAGGCAAGGCCGGGGACGCCAAGGATCCGCTTACCTTCAACTTCCACGCCTCCGCGAAGTCGGTGATAGCTCCGCACAACTTCAACTATATCTTCATCCAAGCGTGTATCGCGATTCTGATCCTGGTGGGATTTGAGTCCGTCACCGCAATGGGTGAGGAAGCGAAGAATGCAAGGCGGGATGTGCCGCGCGCGGTGCTGCTGTCGCTGGTCGTGCAAGGCTGCTTCTGCTACTTCCTGGAGTATTTCGCCGCCAACTACTTCCTGCACAACGGCTATACATTGCCGATGGCTGGAGCTTCGGGCGCGCCGGTCGGTGACATGATGGTCATCGTCGGAACCTGGTTGTTCGGCAGCTATGCCCTGGGCAAGACGTTCATGCTCGTGCAAGCGTTCACGGTTTTCCTGGCGTTGATCGGCACCACGCTCTCCTGCTTGAGCACGGGCGCGCGGGTCACTTACGCCATGGGCCGCGACGAGGAGGTCCCATCGCACTTCGGGTTGCTCCACGGCAAGACCATGTCGCCGCATCGCGCGATCTGGGCGCTGGGCATCCTCTCGGCGATCATCGGGATCATTACCACGGTGGTCTACCTGGGCGGAACAACTCCCACGGCGCTGGAGGCCAAGTATCATAACATCTGGTACGCCTTCGGGCTCTTTGCCCCGGAGACCTACGCCAAGATGCCGAACACGCTGGTGATCGTCACGCTGGTCAGCAACTTCGGAACGTTCCTGCTGTATATGATTACCTGCGTGATCACCATCGTGGCGTTCCGCGAGCATCACACGTTCCACGGCTTCAAGCATGTGGCAATCCCGGTCTTCGGACTGGTCGCCAACCTCGCTTGCATGCTGTTCTACTTGGTGGGCCCGTTCACCGTGGCGGGAATGAGTTGGAAGGAACCGTATATCGCGCTCGCCGTAGCCGGCGTGTGGGCGATCTATGGAACCGTCTACTTCGTGCGGTCCAGCAAGGCCAAGGATAAGCCGATCCTGGTTTCGGCGCCCGTGCGCGCATGAGAAATAATTAGCAAAGGGAGGGGGGGCGGCTATTTTCCGCAAGGAAGTAGCCGCCCTTTTTTGCTCTTTTTCATCTTTGCAGCGTTCTCAACACCGAAGGTGCGACCACACTGTAGCCAAGGGCAACGCCCCGATGTTTGAATACATTTTAGTGCAGGCTTGGGACATGGAGTCGGCAGGGGAGCGCGGGCATCCTGCCCGCACGTGTCGGCATCCTGCCGACGCGAACAGGCGGCAATCGAGATACTTGCCACTCCCATGCTCTCCTCGGAGGTCGTCGGCAAGATGCCGCCGACTGCGGGCAGGATGCCCGCGGTCCCCCTGCGTGTTCTGCGCGCTCTCCGAAAATGTGTACAAACGCCTAGGGCAACGCCCTAGGTCTGAGGAACGAGGGTTTGGGCTGAAGGCCCATGACAAGCCCCGTGTGGTTCCTTGTGCCAGGCCTTCAGCCTGAAATCGTTATGAAATCGAAGTCCTAGGCCGTTGGCCTTGGCTACAGTGTGGCCGGGCCTTCGGCCCTGAAATCGCGTTTGCAAAGATTAGAAAGATCCCTTTTTTTATATTATGAAAGTCATTGCTCATTCCCTTTCGTCGCAAGGTCCCGTTCGCCAGAAGAACGAGGACTTCGTGGCATTTTGGGAACCGGAAGACGACGAGGAGCGGCGCCAGCGTGGCTCCATTGCGATCATGGCCGACGGCGTCGGCGGACACGGCAACGGCGAAATCGCCAGCCGGATGGCGACAGACGTGGTGCTCCAGCATTTCAAGGAAGCGGAACTTTCGCTCTCGCCGCGCAAGCTGCTTAAGGGTGCTTTCACCGCGGCCAATCTGGCCCTCTACGATTGTGGACTGCGGGACGCGAGTCTCAGCGGAATGGCAACCACGCTCAGCGTCTGCATCTTCCGGGACACGACCCTTTTTGTCGGTCACGTAGGCGACACGCGCGTCTACCTCGTGCGGAACGAGAGCATCAAGCGGCTCACCAACGATCACTCGCAAACCGGCCTCAAGGTGCGGCTTCGCCTCATGACAGAGAACCAGGCGCGGGCGACCACCGACCGCTATTCGCTCACGCGCAGCCTCGGTTTTCGCCCGGTGGCAAGCTGCGACATCATGGAAATGGAGATGCGCAAGCACGACCGCATCGTGCAGGTTACCGACGGGGTGTACTGTTTCATGGGCGACGGCGAAATCTCCGAAGGCGTGGACCGGCTCGATCTCGGCGACATATCCCCTTACCTGATCGCCCTCGCTGAACGGCGCGGCACCGACGACAACGTTTCCGTCCAGGTCGTTCACGTTGACCGCGTCGAAGAAGCGAGGTACTATCGGCCCCTCTCCATCCTGCAACAAACATTACCGAATTCCCAATCTGTGAACAACGAACTACAACCCGGGCAAATGCTCGATGGGCGTTTTGAAATCGAAAAAGTCGTCAATCGCAGCGGGATGGCCAGCATCTTCAGGGCGATCGACAAGAAGACCGGGCAGGTCGTCGCCATCAAGGTGCCACATCTCCAGTTCGAGGCGGACCCCGGCTTCTATTCCAGGTTCGAGCGCGAGCTGGAGATCGGGCGCAAGCTCAATCACCCCAACATTCTCCGCTTCGTCGACGTGCCCGAGCAGACCCGGCCCTACATCGTCACGGAATATCTGGAGGGTAAGACGCTGGCGGATTTGCTGGTCGAAACCAGGCCCTTCCCGGTCGAGGACGCCATCCAGGTCGTCAGCCGGCTCTGCGACGCCCTCGCGCACATGCACGAGAAGAACATTGTCCACCGCGACCTCAAGCCGGCCAACATCATGCTATGCACCGACGGAACGTTGCGCATCATGGATTTCGGCATCGCCAAATCGATGGAGGCCCGGCGGCTGACTTTTGTGGGCTTCAGCACCACGATGGGCACCCCGGACTACATGGCGCCCGAACAAGTCCGCGGCAAACGGGGCGACAGCCGCACCGACATCTACAGTCTCGGGGCCATGCTTTACGAAATGACCACCGGCTCCGTCCCGTTCGACGGCCTCAACCCGTTCATGGTGATGAACTCGCGCGTCAGCGGCGATCCCCTTTCGCCGCGCCGGCTGAACCCCGACATCTCGCCGGAGCTGGAGGAGACCATTCTTCACGCCATGGAGCGCAACCCGCGTTTCCGCTTCGCCACCGTGCTGGAAATGAAAGAGGAGCTGGAGAACCCGTCGAAAGTCATCATGACGGGGCGCGTCACCCGCCTGCAACGGCCCAAGGCGTGGAAAGCGCGCTGGGAAGGCAGCCGCCTGGTGATTCTATCCGCGCTGTTTCCGATCCTGGTGTTCTTCACCGCCTGGCTGCTGGTGCGGTTTCATGTGATCGGGCATTGAGGGCGGAAGGCCGGGTGTAATATTTCATCGATCCCCCCCGGCTCAAGAAACACGTCTGCCCGTTATCTCGCCGAAGCGGTCACGGTAGTGTATTTCTCGACGACGGGCTGGATTGCGTCCGCCCAGATCTTGTACCCGGCGGCATTGGGGTGCAGGAAATCGGGCATGATCTCGCGCGGCAACGTTCCGTCGGCGGCGAGGAACTTCGGGCCGAGGTCGAGGAACGTCACGCGTTCGCCGGCCAGCGAGGCAATCTCTTTGTTGATACTGGCGATCTTGGCGCGGGCGGGGTCCGTCGCTTTTTCCGCGCGGGGAAAGACAGCGAGCAGGAGAAGATGCGCGTGCGGGCAACGCTTGAGATACTCCGCGCTTGCAGTCTTGATTCCTTCGGCGATCTGGTCGGCGCTGTCGCGTCCAGTGTTGTTGGTTCCGATCATCATGACCACCAGCTTCGGGTCCATGCCGTCCACCTGGCCCTGGTGCAGACGCCACAGCAGGTGCTCCACCTTGTCCCCGGAAATGCCGAAATCCACCGCATTGCGCGTCGCGTAATGGGCTGCCCACACCTCCCTGCCGCTGCCCTGCCAGCCGTCGGTGATGGAATCGCCGTCGAAGACGATGTCGAAATGCTTGCACCGGGTCCGTTCCAGCGACGTTTGAACCCGCTCGACCCAATCCATTCGAGGAGCGGGGAAAACGGCGGGATTGCTTCCCTGCGGCGGCGTGGGACACGGCCATACCGCCGCGGCGGGAATCTCCGCGGAGGCTGAAGCGGCAACGACGAGCGAGGCGGTAAATGCGAAAAGGAGGTTACGAATCATGGATTTTGTGTTGGTGTAAATTAAAGATTTAGACTTTGGCAGTCTAAATTTCGAGAATCGAGATTGCAGCTCAAAAATTCAAATTTTTCGTATGACCCGCGTCAAGCCGCACTAACGCATATCCATATCCCTCGTGCCGGGATGCACCCAGCCTGTTTCGTAGAAGTGCCGATCGTCGGGGTCCTGGGCGCACCCGGCCAACAGCACCGAAGCGGCAAGCAGGAACAAAATAGCGGTCGTTTTCATATCGGGCTGAAACGCTCGCCAACCTGGGTCGCGGGCGCCGTCCGGCTCATTTCCACCGGAGTTCTGGCACCCGAACACCCGCCGGTGGCATTCGCGAATCTCTGGAAAATACCCGTCGGGGATACTCCCGCAAGGCGATTTCGATGCGAAAGTGGATCGCAATTACGGACTTTCGCATTCACCGCTCGGAATCTTGGATGCGTTAGGATTCAACGCGACCCCGCCCAAGAGGTCCGATGTCCGAGGCCCGTTGGGAGTTATTGGCAGGGTGCTGCCACGAGCCGGGCGATCTGAGGAGATTCGCTTCCGGAGGGCGCATAGACTTTTACGGTCAACGAGCCTTGGTCAGCGGGTGTTAACCGGATACGCACCCATTTTCCCGCGCCAGTGTGGTCGCCTACGTAGCAAGCCGAGCGTCCCGCCTCCAATACCGCCGATGCTTTCGGGCTGTCGTTGTTCTTTACCAACAGAAATAGATCACCTGCGAACGCGGCCGGTGTGCTGATGCAGAGCTGGAAATCGCGTCCAGTCCAGACTCCTGCTTTATCGTAGCGTCGGCAGACATTCGGGGCGGTTTTGCGTCGAGTTTCCTCCTGCACTTCCAATCGGTAATCAAAGCCAGGCTGACGCACCCGAATGGCATCCGCTGCCTGTGACCAGGGTTCGGTTCCTGCAAAGCTCCCGGATGCGAGGACATCGAGGGTCGCACCTGCCAGCGGGGGCTCGCCACTGAGGACTTGGAACCGGTCGCCCTCAACCAACGTGCGGGCTCGCTCCTCGGTGAGCTGCACCGCGGGACTCGCTTTCCCGGAGGCCGCATAAGCCAGCAAGCTGCGCCGGAACTGAGCCGCCGCCGGACGATGAGGAAGATCGTTGGAAAGATCCAGCGAGGTAGCAATCAGGGTCCCCGCTCCGACCTTCGCCTCCCAGAGCAGACCGAGGCGGAATGCGCGCAGCGGATTATCGATCCCCTGCACCGGAATGCTTAATCCCACCGGCGCGTCGTTCAGAATAAAACCGCGGGCCGAGAGCGGCAACAGGTCGAACCATTGCCAGTCCCCGTGGGACTCCGTGGGGAATCGGGCCAGGGCCGGGTGAGCGGGATCGATCCACACGCCGCAAGTCTTCACCGATCCGCCGCACCAGGGATTCCAACATGCGTTGACGAAATTCACCGGCACGGCGTTCGGCGCATTGTGGCCGAGCCAAACCACGGTGGTGCCACCCTTGAGCCGACCCCATGCCGCGGAATCCATCTTCTCCGTTACTAATAAGGAGGACGGTATCGGTGGCTGGGCCGCCCCTGCCTCCGGCAACACCCAGAGGTTCCAGTCGTTTGCGGCCAGACCGGCGGCTTCGATGCCAAGCCGGTATTCGCCGGGAGCCGGAATGCCCTTCAAGTTCAGCTTCAGGGTCCCGAGCGTGGTCTTTGTACCCCTAGATATATCGCGGACCGCGCCGACCTCCCCTTTTGCGAGCTCTTTCCCCGCGAGGTTTCGCAGCGTCCAACGGGTGTGGACCGCAACCGCATCGCGCGGCCCAAAGTGAACAACCTCCACCGGCACGTCGCAGCTTTCTTCACCCGAGAAAACAAACTTCGGCAACCGCGCCACCACGACAGACGGAGCACAGAACCGCCGCCAAGCCTCCGGAGCGATCAGTCCTTTGGTGTTCCATTGCGCGTCGAGTATACCGACGAGAGACGTGTTCTGACCGCTGTAGTCGTGCAGATCGAGCAACTGAAAGCCGCCGATGCGATTCGTTCGAAACATCTTCTCGATTTCCTCTTTATAGATCGTGATCGATAGCTTGCCCGACGCCGCGGCAAACGCCGCCACATTTTCCGATAGCCCAGCGGCTTGCACCCGGTCCCTGAACAGCTTCAACGCGCCCGGTTGCATGACGCCTGTATAGGAGTCGATCTCCTTAAAATTCGGGTAGATCCAGTATTGGCCCAGTTCATGACTCATCACCGGCACCTCGAATTCCCCAACGATATGATTGAAATCACTAGCAGGCTCCGGCACCGCGCCCCTGGACCAGTCGTCGAAATAGCGGAGGCGTTCGAGTCCTTTGCCGAGTCCCCACATGGTCGCAGCGAAGCCATCGCCCGGGTTCACGGTCCCCTTGCCCTTGCGGATATATTCGTTGCTGGAAGCGGCGTAGAAGCGGCGGGAATCGAGCCGTTTGCCGGTATCGACAAAATCCCCCAAGACTGTCCAATCGCCGCTGTGCTCGTTGCCCATCGTCATCAGCGCGAAAGAGGGATGATTGCCGTAAGCTTCGATAATACGAATCAACTCGGCCCGAAGAAAAGCCGTGCCCGGCGCGTCTTCCTTGATGTGCCCCCACGCAGGCAGCTCGGCTTGCACGATGATCCCCGCAATATCCGCCGCCGTGAACGCCGCCTCGGGTGGGCAGACGGAATGGAACCGAATGTGATTGAGACCATAAGCCTTCAGCGTCTGATAAATCCGCAGCCAGCTCTCGACGTCCGTCGCCGGGTAACCGGTTAGAGGGAATCCCATTCCATCGTGCGTGCCGCGCAGAAACGCCGTCCGCCCGTTCCAGAGAAACTGCGTGCCTTTGGCCGTAAAGGAGCGCATCCCGAAAATCTCCGTTGAAACATCGCTCACCTTCGGCAAGACCCCCGCCGCGTCCTTCTCCGCAAGAGTGGCGCCCAAATTCGCTTCCATCTCATACAGCGTTGGCGAGAACTCGTCCCACGCCGTGAAGTCCTTCATCGGAACATCGGCCATCAAATGGGTTTCCGCTTCCGTGATTCGGATCACGATCTCCTTCGGGCCGAAGGGGTACCCGGTGGCTCCCCGTTGTCTCGCCCGAAGCCGCAACACTCCAGCGTAAGCCGCACCGGTGGTGTTGACGATCGTCATTCGCGCCCGCACCCGGCTGTTCTCAAGATCGGGCTCCAGGGTAAACGCGTCGATATATACCGGGTCGCGCGCGCTCAGTTCCATGCGTCCGACAATGCCGTTCCACTTCGGCTGGATATCCTCCCCGTACCCGTGGGCATTCGCGCCGGGCCGCCCCGAGTTGTCCACGCGAATCGTGAGGCGGTGGCGCCCCGGCGTCAGCAATCCGCTCAGGTCGAAGTGGTGCGGCGTCGAGAGGCTGTCCTGAAGTCCCGCCGGGCGCTCGTCCACCCACACCCGGCTTTCCCACATCACCCGTTCCAAAAAGAGCCGAACTCGCTTCCCCGACCACGAGGCGGGAATGTCGATTTCCCGCTGATACCAGGCCGGCCCGACGAAGGTCTTCTTCTTGTGCAGATTCGCAAGGGTCGGTTTGTCCGAATCCTCTCCGTACCCGCCCGTATCGAGCGAACCCGGCAGCGTGATGGGCGACTCAAAAGCCAGCTTTTGCCACCCTTCGACCAGCCCCTGCCGATCTGGATCGAGCCTGCACTTCCAGTTGCCGGCAATCGACAGAGTCTCCCCCTTTTGCCCGGCCTGCAGGATGTCCCGGGCATGAGCGGGCACTTCGACTTTGACATTGTATGCACCGTATTCAGCCCCAGTATGCTGCACCCCGGGGGAAATGAATCCGGGTTGCTGCGCCAATACCAGGGCGGGCACGAAGAGGAATCCAAGAAGGGAAGAAAAATGCATTGGGCAAGAATCCGTCGAAATTGAACGCGACGCCACTCAATAGCGTGCATTTCGCATCGGGTTTTGTGCATGAAACCTGGTCCAAAACGCACGAAATCGAATAGACCTGCAACGGATGGCAGCTCTGTCATTCCACCACTGACACTGGCATTGCCAATCAGGAGATTGGGAACGAGTCATCATGGGCCGCCGTCCTCCACGCTTCGCTGTGAACTGCAGAGTTTACAGAGTAGGCGGCGGAGAGATGGGGTCGCCGAGGAGCTGAATTTCGATCTTTCACCTCGCTCCATTCACGAAAAGATTGAGCCGCGCGGCGCTTTCGTGTCAACTTCCACAGGGTTCGCCTGGTCCAAACCGTTTCTCCCGCCAATGACTCACACTATCGACCGCCGTTGTTTCCTGAAACTCGCCGCCGCCGCGAGCGCTTCCGTCTTTGTTCGCCCCTATGCATGGGGGGGCGCCGCAAGCGCTGTACGCGTCGGGGTGGTTGGCGTGGGCAGAAAGGGATGGGAACACGTCAAGAGACTGCTGGGCATCCCCGGTGTCCGCCTTGTGGCCTTGTGCGACGCCGATCGCGCCATCCTCGACCGGTGCCTGCGCGATCTCGACAAGCTCAAAGTCAAGCCCGCCTCGTTTGTGGATTACCGGAAAATGCTGGAGCTGAAGGATCTGGACGCCGTCGTTGTCGCCACGCCCAATCATCAGCATACGCTCCAGACCATCTGGGCCTGCCAGGCGGGCAAGGATGTGTACGTGGAGAAACCGGTCTCCCACAACCTCTTCGAAAGCACGCAGATCGCCCGCGCCGCGACCAAATACGGACGCATCGTCCAGGCGGGCACCCAGAAGCGTTCCGACCTTGGCCACGCTCAGGGATTCAAGTACATCCGCGAAGGCAACCTCGGGAAAATACGGCTGGTGCGCGGATTCTGCCACAAGCTGCGCAACTCGATCGGCAAGGTGACCGGTCCGCAGCCGATTCCGGCAACCGTCGATTACAACCTCTGGAGCGGCCCCGCGCCGATGGAACCGCTCCTGCGCCAACGCTTCCACTACGACTGGCACTGGTTCTGGACAACCGGCAACGGCGACATCGGCAACCAGGGACCGCACGAACTCGACATCGCGCGCTGGGCGCTCGGCGAAACGGGACTGCCCCGGCGCGTGATCAGCGTCGGCGGACGCCTTGGATACCGGGACGACGGCCAAACGCCCAACACGCAGTTGGTGCTCTACGATTACCCGACTGCGCCCGTGCTCTTCGAAGTCTGTGGCCTTCCTGCAAAACCCGGCTACGGGGACACGCCGGCCTTCCGTGGAATCCGCATCGGGAACATTATCGAATGCGAACACGGGAGCTTTGTGACCGGCGACGGCGGCGGCTGGATTCTCGATAATCAAGGCAAGAAGGTGAAACAGTTCAGTGGCGACGGCGGCGCCACTCACATGGCTAACTTCATCGAAGCGGTGCGGACGCGCCGCCCGGAGAGTCTCGCAGCGCCGGTTCGCGAGGGAGCGGTGTCGGCGGGCTTGATCCATTTGGGGAACCTCTCGCATCGAGTCGGCAAGGCGGCATCGCCCCAGGCAATCCACGAGAAACTCGCCGCCAATCACGATGCGAACGAGTCGTTTAATCGAATCCTCGGGTACCTGGCAGCCAACAATGTCGATCCCGCCAAGACGCCGCTGACGGTCGGCGGCTGGCTGGAATGGGACGACAAAGGCAAACGGTTCACCGGCGGCGAAGGCTACAAAGAGGCGAACGAAATGGTGACGCGAAACTATCGCGCGCCATTCGTGGTGCCGGCGAAGTTGTAGGGATTTTCGGTTGTCCTCCTGAGACTTGCAGGCGGCCAAAGCGCGGCGTCGATTGCTGGGCAAGAACCGGTGATCGCGCCGGCATCCGGGGAGCGCACG
>Ga0316227_1000959_pt1 | contig 34651 bp, 30 predicted proteins | sample TBH18019metaG_FD_206012 | JGI IMG/M metagenome (GOLD analysis project Ga0316227, IMG submission 206012) | Freshwater microbial communities from Trout Bog Lake, Wisconsin, USA - TBH18019 | ecosystem: Environmental > Aquatic > Freshwater > Lake > Hypolimnion/Profundal zone | place: USA: Wisconsin... | reverse complement strand
CTTGTAGGTGGCGCCCATGGGGCCGGCCTTGGCGAACTGGGCGGCGCGGGTCCGCACCATGCGCGCGTAGGCTGCGTCCTGGATGGGCAGCTTCAGGGTGGGATCGGCGCTGAGGTCCATGACCAGCTTGCCCACGGTGATGTGCCAGCCCTGGCAGGTGCGGCCGGCGACCTGCTCAACGCCGGTTTTTTCGACCTTGCAGTCCTTGGGGTCGCCGAACAGGGATGCCATCACCCCTTTGCCGCCGCCGGAGGCCTGGTTCAGGGAGTCCAGGGCCGCCGCGGCGTCGTCGAAGGTGATCTTCTGGATGGTTTTCTTCTTGTGGTCGATGAGGTAGCTGATCCCCTGCTGGTAATCCACCAGCTGGTCCTGCCCGGAATCCACCCCTTTAGTCAGCTGGCGGGTGGCGCTGTAGTAGTGGATCTCGGTGCCGCTCCTGGCCGAGCCCATCATGACCTTGCTTTTTGAACTGAAGGTGATGGACAGATCGGCGGCCGAAAGCCGGCCGAACACCAGCGCGCCCGCGAGGGCAATGACCATGCCTGCTTTCATGCCAACCTCCTGGTGAACGGACCTGGCACCAAGGTAGGCAAAAAGAGATCCGATTCCAGTTCCGGCTGGTGGCGGCATGCCGAAAAAATCCGATACTGAGGCCAGTTCGATCGAAAACCGAGTCTGCGCCCAGGTTCCCCCGGAACGGATTAAAGGATCATGAGCTATACTTCCTTCCGCAAACCTACCCATCAGGAGGTCACCGTGCTGCATCGAGCCCTGCTCGCCCTCTCCCTCCCCTGTTTGCTATCGTTCGCCGCAGCCGCGCCCGTGGCCAAGAACGAACGGCCGCGCCTGGTGGTCCTGGACTTCCCGGTGGCCAACGGCGCCTACGAAGGCTGGCACGGCTGGGGCTATGGCGGCGGCGAGACCCACATCAGCAGCGCGCTGCAGGAGCTCATGACCACGTCGCTGCTCACCAAGGGGGAGGGCAAGATCCGGCTCATGGAGCGCAAGCAGCTGGAGCAGATCCTTGGCGAGCAGAAACTCGGCGCCAGCGGCCTGGCGGATGAGGCGACCGTGGTGAAGATGGGCAAGCTGGTGGGCTGCCGCTACATGGTGACCGGCAAGGTGACCCGGTTCGCCTACAAGAAGAGTGGTTTCGGCACCGGCTGGGGCGTCACCTCGCTGCTGAACAAGGTCAATCCCAACGCCGGCGCGGCCAACGCGGTGGCCGGCGATGTGCATGTGGGCAGCGCCACCTTCAGTGGCCGCCTGGACGTCAGGCTCATCGACGTCCAGACCGGCGAGATCCTGGCTGTGGCCAAGGAGGACGGCACCGTCAAGGATGTCAGCGTGAAGGTCGCCGGCACCGGCAGCGACGTGCAGTACGACCAGGAACTGGTGAACAAGATCTTCGAGCCGATCGCGGACAAGATCTCCGAGACGCTGATCAAGAAGATCTCGCTGATCCGGGCCGAAGAGGGCAACTAGCAGCCGTCGCGGAGCGTGCTCCGCTACGGCTGCTTGTGCCCGGCACGGACCATGGATTCAACAAAATCCAACGGTACTAGTTGACGAGATTCTCCAGCCACTGGGCATAGGTCTGCTCGAGCTTGCTCCGGAAATCCTCCTTGAGCTTCTGCTCGGCCTGGAATTCCGTGACGCCCAAGCCCTTGGCCTCCACGTCCATGGACTCGTACTGGGTGCCGGACCGGTCCTTGAGGGTGATGGTCAGGACGCCCCGGGCGACGATGATGCCGGAATCCTTGCTGACGGTGTGGCTCACCCAGCCGCCGCGCCACCAGCCGTTCCACTGCTGGTGCTGGACATCGATCTTGGCGCTCTTGGCGTCGCTCCGGTAGTCCATCACCAGCTGGAATTCCCCGCCGCTTTCGGCCCAGCCCAGGCCGGCCTTCAGGGCGGCGTTGCGCAGCAGGCCGGCGATGTTGGCGGCGCCCTTGGCGCCTTCCAGCGAAAGTGTCAGGGAGCCGCGCAGCTGGTCCATGCGCCGGTCCACGGCCAGCTTGGCGGCCCGGACCTGGGCGCGCAGCTGCGGGTCCCCGCCGCCGGCGGAGATCAGGGCGGCCATGTCATCCAGCTTGGCCAGTTCGACCTGGGCATGTTTCAGGCGGCCCAGCAGGCGTAGCCGTTCGCGCGGCGCGGCGGGGGTGCCGGATTCCTGGGCCAGATCGTTCTTCTGGGCGGTGAAGCGGGTCCGCAGCTCACTCTCGGCGATCGGCACGTCCAGGTAGGCGAGGGCGTAGGCGGTGGCGCCCTTGGCTTCCAGCCAGGTCTCCTCCACCACCAGCCCCGGGAGTTCGGTCGCCTGGGTCTGGATCCGGGTGTCCTGGCCGACCTGCTGCTCGGAACTCCCGGTCACCTTGCCTCCCTGGTTGCTCATGCTGGCCTTGCTGACCACGCTGGTCTCGGACCGGACGTTGGCCCGGAGCCGGGTGAGCACCTCGGCCCGGGCGTTCTGGGAGGCCTGGGTGAGCGCCTCGGCTTCGCCGGAGGCGCCGGAAGCGATGCCCATGGCGTAGATCCGGCCCGGCTGCTGGGGCAGGGTGGTGACCCAGATGGGCTTGACCCGGGCCATGGGCGCGGCGCCCAGGGTGCCCGCCAGAAGGGCGAGGAGGAGGAAGGCGGTTCTGGCCATGGCGGCGCTCCATTCCTGTTGGGTGGCGCAAATATGCCAGCTTAATAGCAGCGGCACAATCGGCTATTTCCCGCCGCGGCGCAGGTAGCCATAGAACAGGTTGGCCAGCGGCGCAAGCACGGCCAGGGGCGCCAGCCAGCCCCATCCCGGGAGCCGGCTGAGCAGGCTGGGCAGCATCCCGGCGCCGCTATGGACCTGCCGGGTGCGGGCGTCGTAGCCGTGCACCTGCCCGGCCTGGGGCAGCCCGGCCAGTTCCGGCGCCACCCGCACCAGTTCGGCGTTCTGGAACGGGAAGGACACCACCAGCCCGCTGGTGTCGCGCCGCTGGATCCAGTCCACGAAGCGGCGGCAGCCGGCGTCCTCGGCGTCGTAGGCCAGCACGTACGGGGCGGCAAGGGCGCTGCTCAGACCGGGGACGGGCTCCGCTCCCTCAGGAGCTCCCGGACCCATTCCACGGCGGGTTTCACGCCCCTTGGCGGGTCCAGGGCCTTCTTGTAGCATCTCAGTTCCCCTTCATGGTTGACCACGAAATCGGTTTCCTCAAGGTAGGTCGCCACCGGCAGCCGCGCCGTCGCCAATTCGCTGAGCGGTCCCGGGATCGGCTCCAGCACGAGGCTGAACCGGGCGGCCTCGAGGATGGCCCGGAGCTTGCCGGTTTCCGGCCCGCTGGAGAAGGCCTCATCGTGCAGGACCACCACGGCCCCCACCTCGCCCGAGCGGACCCGCTCAAGCAGCTCGTCCAGCTGGCCGAACCGGTAGCCGCGCTCGATGAACCCGCGCCGGTTGAAGATGCCGTCCGCGCTGGGCTGCAGGGCCGGGAAGCTGATGGGGTAGTCGCAGTCGCCGCTGCCGAAGCGCAGGTCCGGGGCCGCGGCCAGGTCGCCCAGGCGCTGGGCGGTGTCGCAGCCGAAGGTGCCCTGGGCCAGGACGGCCACCGGGCCGGCCTCCAGCAGTGCCAGGGCCACCTGTTCCGCCGTGGCCTCGGCGCCGCGCAGCACCGGGCGCACGGCCCGGGCCGCCGGATCGAGGGCGTAGCGGTGGTAGGCGTAGCGTTCGTGGTCGAAGATGAAACAGTTGTCCTTGGTGCCGGCCTTGGGCCGGGGCCGGAAGCGCCAGACCCGGTTCTGGTCCACGTCGGCCCAGATCGGGTTGGCCATGGCCGAATGGCGGCTGATGGTGGGGACCGGCTTCAGATACCAGACCCGCTTGTTGAACCGGAAATCCCGGCTGGTCAGGGCGCCCACCGGGCAGAGGTCCACCACGTTGCCGGCCAGGGGGTTCGCGTCCATGGACTTGCCGGAGTAGGTGGTGACCTCCAGCTCGGCGCCCCGGTTGGCCACGGTCAGCTCCGAGGTGCCGGAGATCTCCTGGGTGAACCGGATGCACCGGGTGCAATGGATGCACCGGTTCTTGTCGATCACGATCTTCCCGCCGAGATCCTCGTAGCGGTAGCGGCGCTTGGGCTCGACCATGCGGCTGTCGCCGCTGCCGTACCGGTAGCTGTAGTCCTGGAGCAGGCATTCCCCGGCCTGGTCGCAGATGGGGCAGTCCAGGGGGTGGTTCATCAGCAGGAATTCCATGACCCCGGCCCGGGCGTCGGTCACCGCCGGCGAGGTGGTGGACACCTCCATGCCGTCCATGGCCACGGTCGTGCAGGAAGTGGCCAGCTTGGGCTGGCCCTTGACGTCCACCATGCACATCCGGCAGGTGGCCACCAGCGAGAGGGCCGGATGGTAGCAGTAGTGCGGGATGTCGATCCCGGCCTGGGCGCAGGCTTCCAGCAGCAACGTGCCGGGCGCCACGGTGATCTCTATGTTGTTTATCTTCAGGTTCGGCATGGGGCCCTTCGCGTCGCTTCCAATATGGGCCATGCCGCCTGCGGGAGCAACCCAAGCTATGGCTGGCCGGGGGTGCCCACCAGACAGTTCCGGCAGAAGTTCAGGAAGTCGGTCAGGTTGGGGATGTCCACCTTGACCCCGGAGGGCACGACGTTGGTGAGCACCACCCGCTTTTTCAGTTCGCCGCTGGCCTCCAGGGAGAAGACGAACCAAGCGAACCGGTCGGCTTCCGAGGACAGGTTGACCGAGACCGTCCGGGTCTCGAAGAACAGCTGGGGCCGGGTCTCGGTGTCCTGGATGATCTTCCAGTCGGGGAAATGGCCGCGCCGGACGAAGGCTTCCTTGAGCTCCTCCAGGGTGTGCTGGATCGTAAATTGAACTTCCACCTGGACATCCATGACGGGACCCTCCACCCGGTTTCATCGGCAGGCTGGCTCAAAGCTATGAGTTCAGGACATAATGACCCTTTGCGGGGTAAGCCATGCCCACGGCACTGTTCTCGGTCTATGACAAGAAGGGCCTTCTGCCCCTGGCCGAGGGCTTGAAGGCGCTGGGCTGGGAGCTGCTGGCCACCGGCGGGACCCTCAAGGCGCTCCGGGAGGCCGGCGTGGCGGTCCAGGAGGTGGCCGAATACACCGGGGCGCCGGAGGCCTTCGGCGGCCGGGTCAAGACCCTGCATCCGCGCATCCACGGCGGCCTGCTGTTCCGCCGGGACGCGCCCGAACACGTGGCCGACGCCGTTCGCCTGGGCATCGATCCGATCGACCTGGTCGTGGTGAACCTGTACCCGTTCGAGGCGACCATCGCCCGGCCCGGGGCGACCCCGGAGGAGTGCGTCGAGCAGATCGACATCGGCGGCCCCAGCATGCTGCGCTCGGCCGCCAAGAACCACGCCTCGGTCACCGTGCTCACCGATCCGGAGCAGTACCCGGGCTTCCTGGCCAAGCTGGTCCAGGGCACCTGGTCGCTGGAGGACCGGAAGGCCTGCGCCCTGGCCGCCTTCCAGCGCACCTCCCGCTACGATTCGGCCATCAGCGCCTGGCTGGCGGCCGCCACCGGCGCGCCTGCGGGCGACCAGGAGGCCCTGCCCGAACGCCTGAGCATCGGCCTCGAAGCCAGCCACTCCCTGCGCTACGGCGAGAATCCGCACCAGCTGGCGGGGTTCTACGTGCAGCCCGGCGCCAGCTCGGAAGGCTTCTCCGCCTGCCGGCAGATCCAGGGCAAGGAATTGAGCTTCAACAACCTGCTGGACGTGGACGCGGCGGCGCGCTCGGTGTTCCAGTTCGCCGCGCCGTCCGTGGTCATCGTCAAGCACAACAACCCCTGCGGCGTGGGCCGGGGCACCCATGTGCTGGAGGCCTTCCACCGGGCCCAGGCCGGGGACCCGGTGGCCGCCTTCGGCGGGACGGTCGCGTTCAACCGTCCGGTGGGGCTGGAAGTGGCCCAGGCCATGGTCCAGACCTTCTGGGAAGTGATCCTGGCCCCGGGCTTTTCCCCGGAGGCCCTGGCCCTGTTCTCCACCCGCAAGCAGGTGCGGATCCTCGAGACCCCCGCGGTCTGGCCGGTCTCGGCCCACGGCCTGGACCTGCGCACCATCGGCGGCGGGTTCCTGCTGCAGCGGCCGGACACCCTCCAGACGCCCGTGGAGCAGTGGCAGGTGAAGGCCACCGGCCGTGGGCCCTGGCCGCTGGTGGAGGACATGATCCTGGCCGACACCGTGGCCAAGGCCGTGAAATCCAACGCCATCGTCCTGGTGAAGGACGGCGGCACCGTCGGCATCGGCGCGGGCCAGATGAGCCGGGTGGACTCGGTGGAGATCGCCTGCCGCAAGGCCGGGGACCGGGCCCGGGGCGCCATCCTGGGGTCCGACGCCTTCTTCCCCTTCGCCGACGGCCTGGAACTGGCGGCCCGCAACGGCGTGACCGCCTTCATCGAACCGGGCGGCTCGCTGCGCGACAAGGAAGTGATCGAGGCCGCCCAGAAACTGGGCGTCTGGCTGTTCTTCACCGGCACCCGGCATTTCCGCCATTAGGTTTCTGTTACGTTCTAGCGTGTCCTCCTCTTTGAAAGCCGACCTCATGAAAACTTCCGAGCTCCGCCAGCGCTTCCTGGACTACTTCGCCGCCCACGGCCACCGGGTGGTCGCCTCCAGTTCCGTGGTGGGCCCGGCCGACGACCCCACCGTGATGTGGACCAACGCCGGCATGGTGCAGTTCAAGGACGTGTTCCTCGGCAAGGAGAAGCGCGACTACACCCGCGCCGTCACCGCCCAGAAGTGCCTGCGCGCCGGCGGCAAGCACAACGACCTGGACCAGGTGGGCTTCACCGCGCGCCACCACACCTTCTTCGAGATGCTCGGCAACTTCAGCTTCGGCGACTATTTCAAGGCCGACGCCATCCGCTACGCCTGGGAGTTCGTCACCGGTCCGCAGGAGCAGGGCAACCTGGCGCTTGATCCCAGCCGGCTCTGGGTGACGGTGTTCGAGGGCACCGAGGCCGTGCCCGCCGACGCCGAGGCCGAGGAGATGTGGATCAAGGCCGGCGTGCCCCGGAACCGGGTGGTGCGCTGCGGTTCGGACAACTTCTGGCAGATGGGCGACACCGGCCCGTGCGGCCCGTGCAGCGAGATCCACTACGACCGGGGCGCCCACTACGCCGGCGACGCCACCCCCAACGGCGAAGGCGACCGGGTCATGGAGATCTGGAACCTGGTGTTCATGCAGTACGACCGCGAGGCCAACGGCACCATGAAGCCGCTGCCCAGGCCCAGCATCGACACCGGCATGGGCCTGGAACGGGTCGCCTCGATCCTCCAGGGGGTCGACAGCAACTACGAGATCGACCTGTTCCGGCCGATCTTCGAGGCGATCTGGAAGAAGGCGGACGTCGAGCCCGCGCTGCGGTCGGAAACCACCAACCGCACCGCCTCCCAGGTCATCGCCGACCACATCCGCGCCGCCACCTTCATGATCTACGACGCCGTGGTGCCCTCCAATGAAGGCCGCGGCTACGTCCTGCGCAAGATCATCCGCCGCGCCCTGCGTTTCGGCCGCAAGCTGGGGATCCCGGGCCGGTTCTTCGCCGACCTGGCCCCTTCGGTGTTCCAGGCCATGGGCGACGCCTACCCGGAGCTGGAAGCCGAACTGAACCGCATCATGAAGGTCCTGGCCCGGGAGGAGGGGCAGTTCAGCCTCACCCTGACCGCCGGTCTCAAGCAGCTGGAAGCGCTCGATGTGTCTTCGGGCGCCCTGCCCGGCGAGGAGATCTTCAAGCTCTACGACACCTTCGGCTTCCCGGTGGACCTGGTGGAGGACTGGTGCCGGGAGCGCGGCCTGAAATGCGACCTGGCCGGCTTCCAGACCGAGCTGGCCGAGCAGAAGGCCAAGAGCCGGCAGGCCCAGAAGGTCCATGACATCCGCCTGGGCGGCGACCTGGCGGCGCTGGCCGACATGCGCGCCACGGCCTTCCTGGGCTACGAGGTCACCGACGCCCAGGGCAAGGTGGTCGCCCTGTTCGACCAGGCCCAGAAGCGGGTGAAGGAGCTGTCCGGCCAGGGCTTCGTGCTGCTGGACCACACCCCGTTCTACGCCCAGAGCGGCGGCCAGGTGGGCGACACCGGCACCCTCAGGGCCGAGGGCCTGCTGGCCCAGGTCACCGACACCACCGCCCCCGCGCCGCGGCGCCACCTGCACCACGTGACCGTCTCCGGCGCGCGCCCCCTGCGCGAAGGGGAGACCGTGCAGGCTTCGGTGGACCCGGAACGCCGGGCCCGGATCCGGGCCCACCATACCGCCACCCACCTGATCCACGCCGCGCTGCGGGAGGTCCTGGGCACCCACGTCAAGCAGGCCGGATCGGTGGTGGACGCCGACCGGCTGCGCTTCGACTTCAACCACTTCGCCCCGCTGGAGGCCGAACAGGTGGCCGAGGTGGAGCGCCTGGTGAACGAGCAGACCCTGCGGGCGTTCCGCACCACCAGCCAGCAGATGCCCATCGAGGAGGCCCTGGCCGCCGGCGCCATGGCGCTGTTCGGCGAGAAGTACGGGGACCAGGTCCGGGTGGTTTCGGTGCCCGGGTTCTCCCGGGAGCTGTGCGGCGGCACCCACGTGGCCAACACCGGCGAGATCGGCCTGGTCAAGATCGTGGGCGAAGGCGCCGTGGCCGCCGGCGTGCGCCGGCTGGAGGCGGTGGCGGGCGCCGCCGCCCTGGGCCGGCTGCAGGAGGACGAGCATCTGCTGGCCGCCCTCAGCCGGCAGGCCAACTCGCCCCGGGAAAAGCTGGCCGGCCTGCTCGCGAGCAAGGAAAGCCGGATCCAGCACCTGGAAAAGGAACTGAAGGAAGCCAAGCTCAAGGCCGCCAGTGGCGGCGGCTCGGCCGAGCAGGTGGAGACGGTGAACGGCCTGACCCTGGTCACCATGACCGTGGACGGCATCGACGTCGCCGCCTTGCGGGAGATGATGGACCAGTGCCGGACCCGCCACCGCAGCGCGGTGATCGCCCTGGCCTCCCGGCTGGCCCCGGACAGCCTGGCCATCCTGGTGAGCGTCGGCCTCGACCTCACCGCCCGGGCCGACGCCGGGGCCCTGCTCAAGACCATGGTGCCCTTCGTGGGCGGCCGGGGCGGCGGCAAGAAGGAGCTGGCCCAGGGCGGCGGCACCAGGCCAGAGGGCCTGCCTGAAGCCTTCGCCGCCTTGAAGGCAGCGCTCTAACGCATCATCCCCATGTAGGCGCTCCAGATGGCCGGCCCGTAGAACACCACCACGGGCGTCGCCATGGCCAGGGCGCAGCCGAACGGCAGCATGGTCTGGCCGCGGGCCTTGCGGGTCACCAGCATGGGCAGGCCCACGGCGCTGCCCAGCAGGGAGCCGCCGAACAGGATCCCCAGCATCGGCGCCCAGCCCCAGAAGGCGCCGATCCAGGCCAGCATCTTGAAATCGCCCATGCCGATGCCGTCGGTCTTGCGGATCAGGCGGTAGACCAGGTTGAGCCCGGCCGGCACGCCATAGCCCACCGCCAGCCCCAGCAGGCTGGACAGCAGGGACACCGGCTGGCCCAGCAGGGACCACGCCGGGGCCGGCTGGAGGCCGTTGGCGAAGGTCTCCACCCGCAGCAGGGTCAGCCCGGGGGCCCAGATGGACGTGAGGTGCATGGGCCAGACCAGCTGGGGCAGGGTGAACATGACCCCGAGCGCCATGAGCGGGAACTGCACCGCGTCGGGCAGGATGAAGGCGGTGAGGTCGGTGAAGAACAGCACGATGAGGGCGTAGCCGCAGATCACTCCCTTGGCCCAGATCAGCGTGCCGAACGGGAAGACCCAGACCGATCCCGCCAGCAGCAGCCCCGCCAGCAGCTCCACCAGCGGGTAGCGCACCGGGATGCGCCAGCCGCAGGAGGCGCAGCGGCCCCGCAGCCAGACCCAGCTCAGCAGCGGAATGTTGTGCCAGGGGCGGATCCGGGCCTTGCAGCCCGGACAGTGGCTGGGCTTGGTCACCACGTTGCGCTCGGCCGGGTCCTCCTGGGGCAGGCGGTGGATCAGCACATTGGCGAACGATCCCAGGATGAGCCCGAACGGGGCGAGGAACACGGACAGCAGCCAGGTGGGAAAATCGAAGGTGGGCATCACGAAAGCATAGCGGACTTGCCCATCGGTCCGCCGGGATCCCTTATAATCACCGGGGAGAACCCCATGAAAGCATACCTGTCGGCAGCGATCCTCTGTCTGGCCCTTCCCGCCGCGGCGCAGGGGGCGCCCAAGCCCAAGGTGCAGATCGATACCAGCTACGGTCCCTTCGTGGTGGAACTGGAGCCGCAGCTGGCGCCCAAGACCGTCGCCAATTTCCTGCGCTACGTGGAGGAAGGCTTCTACACCGACACCATCTTCCACCGGGTGATCGAGGGCTTCATGGTGCAGGGCGGCGGGCTGCTGAAGGACCTGTCGGAAAAGCCGACCCACGAGCCGGTCTTCAACGAGGCCCGGCTGACCTTCGCCGCCGGCCTCAAGAACACCCGGGGCACCATGGCCATGGCCCGCACTGATGCTCCGCACAGCTCCACCGCCCAGTTCTACATCAACACCGCGGACAACGCTTCTCTGGACCCCACGGGCGAGACCGACGCCGGCTACGGCTACTGCGCGTTCGCCCGGGTGGTCTCGGGCATGGCGGTGGTGGACAAGATCGAGAAGGTCCATACCGTCTGGTTCCACGGCATGCCCAATGTCCCGGAGTACCCGGTGCGGATCAAGTCCGCGCAGGTGATGCCCTGAGTGCCTAAGGCTGGCCATTCCGGGTACCGGATGGGAGGATGAAAGCTGATGTCTTCCGGCGCGGCCCGAACTGCGGTCCGCCCTTCCAGGAGTGGTGCAATGGCTCAATTCGACCTCATCGTCATCGGTTCGGGACCGGGCGGCTACATCGCGGCCATCCGGGGAGCGCAGCTGGGTCTGGCCACGGCCATCGTGGAGAAGGACCCCGCCGGGCTGGGCGGCACCTGCCTGCGGCGCGGCTGCATCCCGGCCAAGGCCTGGCTGGAGACCTCGCACCGCTTCGGCCACATGCCTGACCTGGCCGAGTTCGGCATCGCCGGGGTGGACATCTCGCAGATGCGCGCCGACCTGGCGGCCATCGTCAAGCGCAAGAACCGCATCGTGCTGAAGAACGGCAAGGGCGTGGAATTCCTGATGAAGAAGAACAAGGTCACGGTGCTCAAGGGCAGCGGCAAGCTCCTGGGCGCGGGCAAGGTCGAGGTGACCGGCGAAGCCGTCGAGGTCCACGAAGCCAGGAAGATCATCCTGGCCACCGGCTCGGTGCCGAAGGAGATGCCCGGGATGGCCACGGACGGGGTGCGGGTGCTGAACAGCGACCACATCCTGGATCTGACCGTGCTGCCCAGCCACCTGGTGATCCTGGGCGCGGGCGCGATCGGGGTGGAATTCGCCTCGGTGTTCGCCCGCCTGGGTTCCAAGGTGACCCTGGTGGAACTCATGGACCGGCTGCTGCCCATCGAGGACGCCGCCATGGGCGAGGAGCTGGCCAAGATCCTGGCCAAGCAGCATAAGATGGACATCCGGGTGAAGACCAAGATCACCGCCATCGAGCGCTTCGAGGACAAGGTGGTCTGCACCCTGGAAGGGGACAAGCCCGGCGTGCTGGAGTGTTCCCACCTGCTGGTGGCCGTGGGCCGCGGCCCGGTCACCGCCGGGGTCGGCCTGGAGGCGACCCGGGCCGTGGTCGACCGGGGCTTCGTCGGCATCGACCCGTTCCTGCGCACGGCCGAGCCGGGCCTGTACGCCATCGGCGACATCGTCCGCACCCCGATGCTGGCGCACGTCGCCTCGGACGAGGGCATCGTCGCCGCCGAGCATGCCGCCGGCGAATTGGGCAAGGACGCGCATCCCCACGCCATCCGCTACGACCGGGTGCCCAGCTGCACCTATTGCGACCCCGAAGTCGGCTGCGTCGGGCTCACCGAGGCCCAGGCCCGGGAGCAGGGCCACGATGTGGAAATCGGCCTGTTCCCGTTCATGCCGCTGGCCAAGGCGAACATCATCGGCGAGCCGTACGGCTTCATCAAGCTCGTGGCCGACAAGAAGTTCGGCGAGATCCTGGGCATCCACATCATCGGCCCGAAGGCCACCGAGCTGGTGGCCTCCAGCCTGGCCCTGCTGGCCGGCGAGTTCACCGTGGACGAACTGATCGGCACCATGTACCCGCACCCGACCCTGAACGAGGCCTTCCCCGAGGCTGCGCGGGCCGTCTACGGCAGGGCGCTGAACGCCTGACCGCCTAGTTGTTGAGGGCCCCGGCGTCGATCCAGCTCTTGAGCAGGGTCAGATTGGCCGCGGAAGGGGTGTGGTGTCCGTTGGTCGTCAGCTGGATCACCAGGGCGCTGCCCGCCGAATTGCCCGGGATGACCCGGGTTCCCGAAATCGTCGTGGCCGGAACGTTCACCAGGTTGCTGAAGGCGCTGCCGGCACTGAGCACCAGGCCCGCCGGCGCGCCGGAGCCGCTATGGCAGCTGGTGCAGGACGGCGTGAAGATCGCCGCCTGGACCTGGGTCAGGGTGGCCGCCGTCGCGGCGGGGTTCACCGTGATGGTGCGGGTCGGCGCATTGGGATCGGCCAGGCCATGGGAATCCGTGGCGGTGAAGGTGACGGTGAAGGTCCCGGCGGCGGCGTAGGTGTGGGCGCCCGGCGCCAGCGCCGTGGAAGTGGTGCCGTCGCCGAACGTCCACAGCACGGTGACCGGGTCGCCATTGGGATCCGAGGCGGTTCCGGTGAAGCTGACTGACTGGCCTGCGGTGATGGTGACGTTGCCGGCGGGGGCGGTGATGACCCCGGCGGGCGGCGCGTTCGCGGTGACCGGCAGGACGGTGATGGTGCGGGTGGGTGGATTCGGATCGGCCAGCCCATGGGAATCCGTGGCGGTGAGGGTGACGGTGAAGGTCCCGGCGGCGGCATAGCTGTGGGCGCCCGGCGCCAGGGCGGCGGAGGTGGTGCCGTCGCCGAATTTCCACAGCACGGTGACCACGTCGCCATCGGGATCCGAGGCGGTGCCGGTGAAGCTGACCGACTGCCCGGCCGTGATGGTGACGTTGCCGGCGGGGGCGGTGATGGCCCCGGCGGGAGCCCCATCCACCACGGGGGCCTGGACGGTAATGGTGCGGGTGGGCGGGTTCGGGTCGGCGAGACCGGTCGAATCGGTGGCGGTCAGGCTCGCCGTGTAGACGCCGGCCGTCGCGTAGGTATGCGCGGGCGGAGCCAGCGCCGTGGAGGTGGAGCCATCGCCGAAATGCCAGAGGACGGTGACCGGCTCGGCGTCGGGATCCGTCGCGGTTCCGGTGAACGTGACGGACTGCCCGGCGGTGATGCTGACGTTGCCGGCGGGGGCGGTGATCGTTCCGGACGGGGACTGGAGCCCCGCCGCGGGCGCCTGGACCACGATGGTCCGGCTGGGCGGGCTCGGGTCGGCCGTGCCGTCCGGATCCGTGGTGGTCATGGTCACGGTATAGGTGCCTGGGGTGGCGTAGCTGTGGCTGGGGGGCGCCAGCGCGGTCGAAGTGGTGCCGTCGCCGAAATTCCAGAGCACGGAGACCGGATCGCCGTCGGGATCCGTGGCGGTGGCGGTGAAGGCGACCGGCTGCCCGGCCTGGACGGTCACGTCGGCGGCCGGAACGGTGATGGTCCCCTTGGGCGTCACCGCCGGGGTCGGGGCTGGGGTCGGAGACGTTGCCTGTCCACCGGAATGGCTGCTGCAGCTGGAACAAACGAGGAAAACGAGAGAAGCGCCTGCAATGCAGACCAGGGACCGCAACGACTTGGCCATGAAACCTCCTCCACGATCAGGGCCCCGGCGAACAGCCGTTTGATCGCTGGATCTGTGGGTAGGATTGCCCGGAATTCGACTGCCTCCTCCCACGGGCGGTCGGTAGGATCGGTTAGAAAATATTAGATTCCGCAAATTTGATTTTGTTACAAGCTCGAGCCAAGGCTACAGCCCCATCTGTTGGCTGAGCAGCTCCGAGAAGGCCGCGTCCAGGCTGTACGGCTTCACCAGGATCTGGGACACGCCGTTGCGGTGGGCGGCAAGCACGATGGCGGCGGAGGCCTCCTCCACCGCCAGGATGACCGGGGGCAGGTCCGCGAAGGTGCCGCGCAGATGGGTGACGAACTGGAGCGCGTCCAGGGAGCTGAGGTTGCCGTCGATGAGGAGGAGGGCCAGGTTGGGCTGCTGCAGGTATTCCAGGAATTCCTGACGGGCGTGGCTCACCAGCACCCGCCCGTAGCCCTCTTCCTGGAGGTATTCCTTCATGAGGTCGGCTAAGGCCGGGCTGGGAGCCAGAGCCACCACGGCCCGGGAGCGCTTCTTCAGCCGGAGCAGGGCATCGTTCTTGTGCGGCGCGGCGGGTTCCGGCGGGTTGCCGGCGGCCTCGGCGGCGGGCGGAGCGGGGCTGGGCTGGGGCTCGGCCTGGGCCGGTTCCTTCGGGGCGGCCTTGGCCTCGGGAGGCGGTTCAGGCGGACGGCTGGGCTCCGGAGGTTCCGCGGCCGGCGCTTCGACCTTGCGCCGGTTCTTGGGCGGGAGCACCGAGGGCACCGGGGTGGTCCTGGAGGCCACCAGGCCGCGCAGGGCCGAGGCGATGTCCGATCGGGGCGTATCGAAGGCCAGGCCCATGGTCAGGCCCCCGGCCGAGGTGTCCAGGAACACGGCCCGCCCGGTGAGTTCCATCACGGCGGGGCATTTGGGGGCCTTGTTCAGCTTGATCAGCATGAACGGCTGGCCCGGCGGCACCAGGGCGACGCCCAGGGGCAGCCGCTTCTCGCCCTTGAGGTTCATCGCCTTCTCCACCCGGATCCGGGCGCCCCCCTCGGACAGGTTCTCCACCACCCCGGTGATCCCGACCCCGTCGAAGATGCCGGTGAGGGCCGTGATGGTGGTGCCTTCCTTGGGGTTCAGGCGGGCCCTGGGCTGGCTCCGGCGCTCCTTGATCTCCAGCGTGTCCGGAATGGGCACCAGCACGAGGTTGCCGCGCTTCTCGGCGATGCTGCCGGACCCGCAGAGGCGCAAGCCTTCCTGGAGGAAGATGAATTCGACCTTGGCGCCCTTGTCGGCGGCCAGACTCAGCTGGGTCTGGAAGGTGATCAGCCCCTCGCCTTCGTCGATGGCCTGGAGGGTGGCGGAAACCTCGGCTTTCCGGGGGCCCACCAGGGTGAACCCGGTCCGGGTGCGCTGGGCGTCCTCCAGGTAGGCGAGGGTCTGTTCGGAGGCGTTGCCGGTGTCCTTCTTGTCCTTCCCGAACCCGAAGATGGCCATGTTCCCTCTCGAAAACCTATTAAATGCTGGGTGATCTGATTATTGCACGCAACCCAAGGTTTTTCCCTAACGCTTCATACTGCCCGGACACCTGGAAGGTGATGGTAATCTCGTTGCCTATGGATGATCCACGCCTTCGCTGCTTCCTGCTCGCCCACCGAAGAGCATCTTGCCGAGCTGGAAGAATTGGCCAAGGCGTGCGATCTCCAGCCGGTCGGGCGCCAGCGGCTGCGCCGGGCCACGGTGGAGGCGCGCCTGTTCTACGGCAAGGGCCAGCTGGAAAGCGTCAGCGATGAAGCCAAGCGCCAGGGGGCGCGCCTGCTGATCTGCGACAACGACCTGTCCGGCGGGCAGATCCGCAACATCGAAAAGGCCACGGGCATGGACTGCCTGGACCGCACCGGGCTCATCCTGGCCATCTTCGAGCAGCGCGCCCAGACCCGGGAGGCCAAGGCCCAGGTGGAGCTGGCGCGCTACGAATACGAGCTGCCCCGGCTCAAGGGGGCCTGGACCCATCTGGAACGGCAGGTGGGCGGGGTTGGCGTCCGGGGCGGCGCGGGCGAGACCCAGATCGAGGTGGACCGGCGCATGACCCGGCTGCGCATCAGCCAGCTCAAGCGCGAGCTGGAGCACCTGCAGCGGGTCCGGGACACCCAGCGCCAGGGCCGCTCGCCCAAGGTGCCCCGGGTCTGCCTGGTGGGCTACACCAACGCCGGCAAGACCAGCATCCTGCGGGCGCTGACCGGGGAGGGAGAACCCCGGGACATGCTGTTCGCCACCCTGGACACCACCACCCGCAAGGCCTGGCTGGGCCACGATCCCGAGTCCCTGGAACCCCGGCACGCCCTGGTTTCCGACACGGTGGGCTTCATCCGCAAGCTGCCGCACCAGCTGGTGGCGGCGTTCCGCTCCACCCTGGGCGAGGTCCGCACCGCCGACGCCCTCCTGGTGGTGGCCGATGCCAGCAGCCCGGAACTGGAGGAGCACCTCAAGGTGGTGGGCGCCACCCTCAAGGAGCTGGGCTGCGGCGAGCACTCGCGGCTCCTGGTGCTCAACCAGGTGGACCGGATCACCCGCCCGCGCAGGCTCGATCTCAAGCGGCTCCACCCGGACGCGGTCCAGACCTGCGCCCTGACCCGCGACGGCGCCGACGAGATCCGCCGCTGGCTGCTGGAGCTGATCCCCGGCGTGCCCGCGCCAAGGGTGGAGGAGGACTGGGAAATCTAGCCCAGCAGCGCGTGGAGGGCCGGAATCAGGTCCTCGTAGGGCGCGCGCTTTTCATGGATGTAGATGGCATCGATGGCCTCGGCCACGGCCTCGATATGGGCGTCGCGCCGGTCGGCGATCAGGATGACCGGGGTATCCAGGAGGAGCTCATGCCGATGCAGGGCTTCCAGGATCATCTGGCCGAAGTGGCCGCCCACTTTCACGTCCAGCAGGAGCAGGTCGAACCGGTAGGACCGGGCCAGGTTCTGGGCCTCCAGGTAGGATGTCGCCTCGAACACCTGCTTGAAATCGTCCTCGCGCATGCTCTGGGCCAGGGACACGCCGCCCTCGCTGGCCGCCGAAATGATCAGGATGCGCTTGACCGCCTTGCGGATCCGCATGACCGCGGTCACTTCGGGCCGGGGCGGTTTCGCCGGGGCCGGAGCGAGAGGCGCGGCGGGCAGGGCCACCACTTCGGGCGCCTTGGCCGCGGCCTTGACCGGCACCGGGGCTCCCGCCTGGTCGGCGATATCGGTCTTGCGGTGCTTCTGCGGGAAGGCCTGGCCGAAGGTGGTGGGGAACCTCCGGGCGAGGATCCGCTCGATGTTCTTCCGGTCGGTTTCCTTCAGGCCGGTGAGCAGGAAGCCGACGGAATGGCTGTCCGCACCGGTCCGCACATGGGCGACCAGGCCGCCGCACTGGATGGTCGGGGTGAAGGGCAGGCCGCTGATGCAGACCGCCGCGAAGCTGTCGCCGCGCTTCAGGGGCAGCGTCTCCCCCTGCGGGTCGCTCAGCTCGTCCAGGGCCACCTGCATCCCCTGCAGGCTGAGGTCCATCAGCCTGCCGACCAGGAACCGGCCCCCCAGGAAGGGGGGGGAGACCCTTTCGCAGGCGAACACCTCGATCTTGTCGGCCCGGCTGAACTCGGCCCGGAACCGCTCGCGCCGCTCGCCCTGGCCGAGCGTGATGGGGATCTTGAACACCCCGGTGGCGACCACCCGGGTGTTGGCGGTGAACCGCCTGGAATCCAGCATGAATGCGACGTGAAGCTGCTGATCCTGGGGCAGCGCCGGGGTCTGGGCGGTGGTGAAGGTGTCCCGGCCAACCCGCGCGATGGTGGTTTCGAAGGGCAGCGCGTCCGACTGGGAGACCCAGAGCTGGACCGGGGTCTTCTTCAGCACCAGCTCATCCAGGTAGGCCCGGATGGTGTTGCCGTCGCGCAGTTCGTTTTTAAGCCCCAGATTGCCCATGCCGCCTTTCCCTGACAGTCTTGATAGAATAATCGGCACGTTGCCCGAAGTTCAGCAGCAGTTCTCGGCGCGGGGCAGGGCCATGATCCCCGCAGCCAGGGCCAGGGCCAGCAGCAGGCGCAGGCCCATGAGCTGGCGCGAGATGCCGTGGGCCCTCTGGTAGGCCTTGCGGTCGGGATGGTCCGGTGCGAAGGTCTCCACCGGGCCGTCCATGCGGGCCCGGATGGTGCGCAGCTTGGGCGAGATGATGAAGCCGCTGGTGAAGCACATGAGCAGCGCCAGCACGGCCGCGGCGCCCCACAGGCGCATGGGGCCGAGCACGTCGGGGTCGCGCAGCTCCATCATCCAGCGGGCGCCCTGCACCAGGAGGATGGCCGCGCCGAACGCGACCCATGCGGCCAGGTCCAGCCGCGCCACGACCTTGCCGGCGATCAGGCCGGCCAGGTCGCGGCTCGGCAGGATGCTGAACAGCAGGGGGGCCATGAGGAGGGCAAAACCGAGCACCATGCCGGCCCAGAGGAGCAGCAGGACAGCGGCGGCGACATCAAGCCGGGCGAGGGATTTGCGGGTCATGCGGGTGTCACCATTCGTTGTAGGGGATCTGGTTCTCCCCCAGGTCCGTGGACCCGCTGCGGATGCGGAAGATGCCCACCTCGGCGTCGGGGTTGTCCGGGTCGGGCGCTTCGAATTCCGTCGTCCAGGTGTCCTTGGATTGGGTCATGGGATCCACCGGAATGTCGCGCAGGTACTTCTGTTCGCGCAACTGGCCGATGGAGGTGGGGTACTTGCCCCGGTCGGCCTGGTACTGCTCCAGGCTGTGGTTGAGCTGGAACAGGTCCTCCTTGAGCACCGCCTCCCGGGCGGCCTTGGTATGCCTGCGGTAGCCGACGATGCCGACCGTGGCGAGCATGGCCAGGATGGTCATGACGGTGAGAAGTTCAATGAGGGTGAAGCCGAACTGGCGACGCCGACGTGGCTGGGAAATGGGCATAACAGCACCTTACCAGGAGGATACGGCAAAAGGCCCGACGGTTCACGCCGGGCCTTTGCTATTTATTCATCATGGAAAACCTCAAGCAAGGCTTGTGGCCGCGACCTTTTCCCGGGTGTAGAACTCCAGGAGGTCGCCTTCGTGCAGGCCGGTGAAACCGTCCAGCTCGATGCCGCAATCCAGGCCGTTCTTCACTTCATGGACATCGTCCTTGAAGCGCTTGAGGGTCTTGATGTCGCCTTCCCAGAGCGTGTCCGGACCGCGCTTGACCCGGGCCTTATAGCCCTTCTGGACCTTGCCCTCGGTGACGAAGGAACCGCCGATGACGGACTTGTTGACCTTGAAGATCTGCCGGACTTCCGCCTGGCCCTGGACGGTCTCCTTCTCGATCGCGTCCAGCAGGCCGACCATGGCCGCGGCGATCTCCTCGGTGACCTTGTAGATGATGGTGTGGAAGCGGATGTCCACGCCCTCTTCCTGGGCCAGTTCCTCGGCCTTGCGCTCGGCCTTGGCGCTGAAGGCGATGATGGTGGCGTGCGAAGCCTCCGCCAGCAGCACGTCGTTCTCGGTCACGGTGCCGGCGGCGGCGTGGATGATCCGCACCCTTACCTTCTCGGTCGAAAGCCGCTCGAGGCTGCCCACCAGGGATTCGACCGAACCCTGGGTGTCGCCCTTGATGATCAGCGGCAGTTCCTTGATCTGGCCTTCCTTCAGGGTGGAGAACAGGTTCTCCAGGGTCACCCGCTGCTTGATCTGGGCGGCCGCCTTGGCCTTCTCCTGGCGGAAGCCGACGATGTTCCGGGCCTTGGCCTCGTCCTCGACCACCTGCAGGTTGTCGCCCGAGACCGGCACTTCCTCGAAGCCGAGGATCTGCACGGCCATGGATGGCGTGGCTTCGCTGATCTTCTCGCCGCGGTCGTTGAACATGGCCCGGACCCGGCCCATGGTGGCGCCCGCCACGAAGATCTCGCCGGCGTGCAGGGTGCCCTGCTGGACCAGCACCGCGGCCACGGGGCCGCGTCCGCGATCCAGCCGCGCCTCGATGATGCTGCCGGCGGCGGGGCAATCGTAGACCGCCTTCAGGTCCTTGAGGTCGGCCACCAGGAGCACGGTCTCCAGCAGGGCCTCGAGGCCCTCCTTGGTCTTGGCGCTCACCCGCACGCAGGGGATGTCGCCGCCGTAGGCCTCGGTCTGGATGCCGTACTGCAGGAGCATCTGCTCGACCTTGTCCGGGTTGGCGCCGGGCTTGTCGATCTTGTTGATGGCCACGACCATGGGCACGTCGGCGGCCTTGGTGTGGTTGATCGCTTCAATGGTCTGGGGCATGACGCCATCGTCGGCCGCCACCACCAGGATGACGATGTCGGTGACCTTGGCGCCCCGGGCGCGCATCTTGGTGAAGGCTTCGTGGCCGGGGGTGTCGATGAAGACGATCTGGCGGTCCTCGCCTTCCTTGCTCTTGACGTCCACGTGGTAGGCGCCGATCGCCTGGGTGATGCCGCCGGCTTCGCCGGCCGCCACCTTGCTGGTGCGGATGGCGTCGAGCAGGGAGGTCTTGCCGTGGTCGACGTGGCCCATGATGGTGACCACGGGCGGGCGCCAGAGCTTCTCGCCGACCGCTTCCGCGCCTTCCTCGGCGTGGATCTGCACGTCCTCTTCAAAGGTCACGATATCGGCCAGGTAGCCGAATTCCCGGGCGATCTCCTTGGCCAGCTCGGTGTCCAGGGGCTGGTTGATGGTGGCGAACACGCCCCGGTGCAGCAGCTTGGCCACCACGTCCTTGGCCGGGCGGTTGCACTTCTCCGCCAGTTCCTTCACCGAGACGCCTTCGGACAGCATCACGATGCCGATCTCGTCGTCGATGTATTCGGTGGCGATCTGCTGGGCGCGCGAGCGAGGCTGGCGGAGCTTGAGCTCCAGTTCCTCGGCCATGCGTTCGGCGCGGGAGCGCTTGTCGTCCTTCTTCTTGCCGGTGAAGTGCCCGGTGCGGCCGGGGCCCTTCTGGGCGTTGGGATCGGGGGCGGTGTTGGTGGGGAGGGACGGGCCGCGCCGGTTCATGCCGGGGCCGCTGGGCCGGGCGCCGGGTCCGCCGGGACGGCTGGTGCCGCTGCCGGGGCCGCCGGGACGGCTGGGTCCGCCGGGACGGCTGGGCCCGCTGCCGGGACCGCCGGGGCGGCTCGGGCCGCTGCCGGGACCGCCGGGGCGGTTCGGGCCGCTGGGCCGGGAGACCGGGGGGCGGGCCTGGGGCAGCTGGATGTAGCGGGCCGGTTCCGCGGTGCGGGGCGCCGGGGCCGGGGTGTCCGACATCTTGATCCGGGTGAACCCGGAGTCGGAGCGCAGCTCGGTGATGGAGGGCGGAATGAACGGGCGGCGGCTGGGCTGGGCCTGGATCGGCTCGTGCTTGACGGCGCCCTTGCCGGTGTTGGCGGCCATGGGCAGCAGGGTCTTTTCCGGCTGGGGCTGGCCCGAGCGCTGGACCTGGGCCTGCTGCCCGGGGCGCTGGATGACCGGCCGGACTCCGGCTTCCGGCCGGACCTTGGCCGGCGCCTGCTGGGGCAGCTGGATGTAGCGGGCCGGTTCCTGGGACTTGGCCGCCGGCGCGGGCGCCTGGGAGATGCGCAGCCGGGAGAAGCCCTCGGCGGGGCGGCCGAGCACGGCCGTGGCGGAATCCCCGGAGGAAGAAGGTTGATCCATGACTGTCGCCTCGCTCGGTTCGGCCGAAGCTGGGACAGAATCCGCTTCAACGGGAGTTGAAACCGCCGCCGGGGCTTCGGGTTTCCTGAGGAGAACCGCTGGCGGGGCGGACGTGGGCGGCGGGGGCGGCGCAAGGATGGGTTTCACGATTCGAATCGTCGGAGGTACGGCCTTGGGAGCGGTTGCGGTTGGTTGCGGGACGGCCGCGGGGCGGTCCTCGCCTTTGGGCTTGCCCTGCACGACTCGGCGGATCGAATTGATCTGATCTTCGCTGAGGTTGGAGCTGTGGCTCTTGCCCTGGACGCCCAGGTGCTTTTCGAGGGCGTCGAGCACGACGTGATTGCTCACGCCGAGCTCTTTGGCTAACTGGTTGATGCGCAACATGAAGGGGCGTACCTCGATCTGATGAAAGGGGCCAAAAGACGGTGAAGGTTCGATCTGGGACTACTCTCCGAACCGGGCGTGCACGGCGTCAATAAGCCGGAAGGCAAGATCCTGATCGATGCCGTCGACCGTGAGCAATTGCTCAACCGTTACAGTGTACAAGGATTTTGCATCCGTATAGCCGACCGAGGCGAGGTTTTTGACGATCGCCTCGCTCAGGCCCTCGATGGCGCCCAGTTCCTCGAGCAGCATCGACGCGGGCGCCTCGGCCTCGTCCCTGGGCGCCACCTCGGGCAGCGCCTGGACCATGGCGGCCTCGGTTTCGCGCCGCTTCTCGGCCTCGCTGCGCACGTCGATGTTCCAGCCGGTTAGCTTGGCGGCCAGACGCACGTTCTGGCCGCGCTTGCCGATGGCGATGCTGAGCTGTTCATCATCCACCACCACTTCCACCCGGCGGTGCTCCAGGTCGGTGACGGTGACCCGCAGGGCCTTGGCCGGGTTGAGGGCGTTGGCGATGAAGCGTGAGCTGTCCTCGTCGTAGCGGACGATGTCAATTTTTTCATTCTTCAGTTCGCGGATGATGGCCTGGACCCGGCTGCCCTTGAGGCCCACGCAGGCGCCCACCGGATCCACGTCGGGATCCAGGGAGTGCACCGCCACCTTGGCCCGGTCGCCGGCTTCCCGCACGCAGCTGCGGATGACTACGGTGCCGTCATGGATTTCCGGGACCTCCTGGTCGAACAGCTTGATCAGCAGCCGGGGATCGGTGCGGCTCACCTGGACCTGGGGGTCCTTGGCCGACTTGTCCACGGCCGAGATGACCACCTTGATCCGCTGGCCCTTGTCGAACCGGTCGCCGCGCAGGGCCTCGCTGCGTTTCAGCATGGCCTCCACCCGGTCGATCTCGAGGATGATGGCGCTCTTCTCGAAGCGCTTGACTTCGCCCACCACCACTTCGCCGATGCGGTCGGCGAAATCGGTGAAGATCCGGTCGCGTTCGGCTTCCCGCACCTTCTGCACCAGCACCTGCTTGGCCGCCTGCGCCGCGATGCGGCCCAGCTGGGAGGTGTCCTGGGGCAGCCAGAGGGTGTCGCCCTCGGCGGCGTCCGGGTTGAGCGCCTGGGCCTCCTCGAGGCTGATCTCCAGGTCCTCCTCCTCGACGATGGGCACCACCTGCTTGAGGGCGTAGACGTGGAACTCGCCGGTCTCGCGCTCCATCTGGGCCTGGAAGTTGCCGTAGAAGTCGAAGCCCTGGAAGTACTTCTCAGCGGCCTTGACCAGGGACTCCTCCACGGCCTTGAACACATCCTCTTCGGGGATGCCCTTCTCCACGGCGATCATCTTGACGCTGTCGAAAAAACTGGTGGCTACGAGTGCCATGGTGTCTCCTTGCCGGCGCTTTTCTCTACGCCGGCGGCATCGGGTTGAACCGGCGGCGCGCTGGATGCGAGCAGCCGGGCTGGGGGGGCCTTCTCTTCATCGAAGGGGGCGAGGCGGGCCTTCTGGATCGCATCGAGGGGAATGCTCTTGAGCACGCCGTCCTCTTCCAGGGTGACGGCTTCCGCGGTGGCAGTGCCGATCCAGCCCTTGAACCGCTTCTGGCCGCTGATGGGGGCGCCGGTCTGGACCCGGCACAGCCGGCCCTGGAAGCGGCGGAAATGCTCGGGCTTGACCAGCGGGCGTTCCAGCCCGGGGCTGGAGATCTCCAGGTTGACGGTTTCCCGCAAGGTGGGGAATTCCACGTCCAGCCAAGCCACCAAGCCATCATTGGCGGCCACGCAGTCGTCCAGGGTGATCGGCCGGTCGCCGCCGGGGCCGAGCTCCAGATGGTCGATATAGAGGCGGAGGATGCTGTCCCGGCCTTCCTTGGCCGATTCCAGGCAGACCAGTTCGAAGCCCAGCAGCGCGAGCTGCCGTTCCACCGGGGCTTTGAGTTTTTGCAGATCCATTTACCAACCTTGGTAATGATTATGGAAGGCGGGGGTCAAACCCACCCGACGTGGTCCACTTTGGTTCGGGGCACCAGCACGATGGCTACCTGTTGCGCCTGAACCCGGAAAACCCAGGCCGAATTCAACAGAAAAGATTATCGCTAATTGAACTAAGGGACAAGGGGAAATTCCCGGCATTCCCCTGCGCGGCTAAAAAGGGCACCATGGAATTTCCTGATATACGGAGTACGCAGATGGTTTTGATCCTGGACGGGAAGGCCCATGCCGACAGAATGCTGGCCGAGGTCGCGGCGGGGGTGGCGGCCCGGGCGGAGGCGGGCCTGCGCCCGCCCGCGCTTGCCGTGGTGCTGGTGGGCCAGGACCCGGCCAGCCAGGTCTACGTGCGCGGCAAGATCGCCGCCTGCGCCCGGACCGGGATCCGCTCCCTGGAGCACCGGATCCCCGCCGGCACCGGCCAGCGCGAACTGGAAGCCCTGATTGCGAAGCTCAACGACGACCATGAAGTGGATGGCATCCTGGTCCAGCTGCCCCTCCCCGCCGGGCTTGACGCCAAGCGGGCGGTCCGGTGCATCGATCCGCGCAAGGACGTGGACGGGCTGCATCCGGTCAACCAGGGGCTGCTCATGGGCGGCCAGCCTGGGCTGCGCCCCTGCACCCCCTCGGCCTGCATCAGCATGCTCAAGGCCTACGGCATCGCCCTGAAGGGCAAGCGGGCGGTGGTGCTGGGCCGCAGCGAGATCGTCGGCAAGCCGATCAGCCTCATGCTGCTGGAGGAGCATGCCACCGTGACCATCGCCCACAGCCGGACCGAGGACCTGCCCGGCCTGTGCCGGCAGGCGGACCTCCTGGTGGCGGCCGTGGGCCGGCCCGGCCTGGTGGAGGGTTCCTGGATCAAGCCCGGCGCCACGGTGGTGGACGTGGGCATCAACCGGGTGGAGGACCTCGCCCTGGGCGAGCGCATCTTCCGGATGGATCCGCGCAAGCTGGAGACCTTGCGCCTGAAAGGCGGCGTCCTCTGCGGCGACGTGCGCTACGGCGAGGCGGCCGCCGTGGCCGGCGCCATCACCCCGGTGCCGGGCGGGGTGGGACCGCTAACCATCGCCGGGCTCATGGCCAACACGCTGCAGGCCTGCCAGGCCATGGAAGAGATCGTGCAGATCGAGGAGACCTGATGAGCTACGTGCGCAGAGAACAGTTCCTGCCCTTCACCCGGCCCATGGTCGGCGCGGAGGAGATCGCGGAGATGATCGATTCGATCGAGTCCGGCTGGATCACCACCGGACCCAAGTCGGCGCGCTTCGAAGAGGCCCTGTGCGAGTACAACGAGGTGCCGAACTGCTTCGTCATGAACAGCGCCACCACCGCCCAGGAGATCACCATGCAGCTGCTGGGGCTCGCGCCCGGCGACGAGGTGATCACCACGGCGCTGACCTGGGTCTCCACCCTCAGCACGGTGGTCCTGCAGGGCGGCGTGCCGGTGCTGGTGGATATCGACCCGCTCACCCTCAACCTCGATCCGGCCAGGATCGAGGCGGCCATCACGCCGCGCACCAAGGGCATCATCCCGGTCCACCTCACCGGCCTGCCGGCGCCCATGGAGGCCATCTGGAAGATCGCCGAGGCCCACGGCCTGTGGGTGGTGGAGGACGCGGCGCAGGCCATGGGCGCCCGCTACCGCGGCCGCAAGATCGGCGCCGATCCGCGTTCGGTCTTCACCGTCTACAGCTTCCACCCGAACAAGAACATGACCACCGGCGAAGGCGGCGCCATCGTCTGCCATGACGACCGGTTCCTGGACCGGATCCGGCGCCTGCGCTTCCACGGCATCGAACGGGATGCCTGGAAGCGCTTCCAGAAGGAGGGCAGCCCGCACTTCGACGTCATGGAGCCGGCCCGCAAGGCCAACTTCATGGACCTCCAGGCGGCCATGGGCCTGCACCAGATCAAGAAGCTGGACGGCTTCAACGCGCGCCGCAAGCAGCTGTTCCTGCGCTACCTCGAGCTCATGAAGGACCTCGGCGAAGTGATGCTGCCGGTGCCCGGCGACGCCGCGCACGGCCACTGCCATCACCTCTTCGTGCTGCGCCTGCACCCGGAGAAGGCCGGCATGGACCGGGACGCCTTCGTCGCCCGGCTCAAGGACGAGAACATCGGCACCGGCATCCACTACCGTCCCGCCCACGTGCACTCCTTCTACCGGGACTACTACCGGCAGCGCAGCCACGCCCTGCCCAAGGACGGCCTGCCCCACACCGAATGGAGCGGCGACCGGCTCATGAGCCTGCCGCTCTGGCCCGGCCTCACCGAAGCCGACCAGGACCAGGTGGTGGCGACCATCCGCCAGGTGCTGGCCACCCCTGAAAAGAAATAAAAAATTAATAACCTCGTACGATCCCGGTCCGGCCCGGGATAGACTGGTGCCGTTCCCCATGGAGGAAGCAATGCGCTGGCTGCTGCTCGCGGTGCTGGTCGCGGTCCCGGCGGGTTTGGCCGCCCAGGGTGCGGCTCCGGCGGGAAAGCCGTCCGCCGCGCGCCTGGCCGATCCCGGGCAACCCGGCTGGATCGGCACGTTGCCGGAACTCCCCGGCCGGCTCTATGCCCTGGGCACGGCCGAACTGGGCCGCAACGAGGGCGACGCCATCGTCCGGGCCTCGGACCGGGCGCGGCTGGAAGTGGTGACCCGGTTGCGGGCCACCGTCCAGGGCCGCACCAGCATCACCACCCGCAGCATGCAGACCCAGCAGCAGGGCGCCAAGGCCACCGGCGCGGGCGACCGCCAGGTGCGCGATGAAGTGAGCGTCGGCGCCCGGGCGGAGGATCTGCCGGGTCTGGTGGTGGAGCGCACCTATTCGGATCCGTCGGCGCGCACGGTGTTCGCCTTGGCCTACCTGGATCTGGCCCAGGCGCGCAACGCCCTGGCCGGGCGCCTGGACCAGGCCCGGGAGGGCCGGGTCCGGATCGGCGAGGAGCAGAGCCGCAAGGCGCGCTGGCGCCTGCGCAAGATCCAGGAGGAGCTGAACCGCATCGACGAGTCGATCGGTCTGCTGGCGGTGACCGGGGCAGGGCAGGACCTCCGGCCGGCGCTCCAGGCAGAGCGGGCCAGCCTGGACCAGGCCCTGCAGCGACTGGAGGACAAGGACCTGCCGCCGCTCGATCTCGCCAGGACCTCCATGGGCCTGCGCGCGAACGTGGCGCTGCCGCCGGGGATCCAGGGCTATCTGGAGGCCCAGATCGCCGAGTGCGGCCTGCCCTGCCGGAACCTGAACCCGGATCTGATTCTGAGCCTGACCTTCTCCGGCGGCACCCGGGGCCCTGAGTTCATTTTCACCGACCTGGATGTCTATTCGGGCATCACCTACCGGACCGAGGCGCAGCTGACCATCCTCGAAAGTGGAGGCGCCGCGCTCACCCGGCCGGTTCCGATCCAGGTCGACCAATTCAGCTCCCCCGACGGCATGGTGAACCAGTTCCGCCGGCTGTTCGAGCGCCGGCTTCCCAAGCTTATCTCCGAAGTGTTGACTGAACTTCAATAGCACCGCACGAAGAAATTAGCACTATCCCGGCGGAGTCGGCTCCACCGGGATCGTGGTCTGGCGGCAGATTCTACTCGAGAACCACCCATACGCGCCGGCTGTCCTTGACGCCCTGGACCAGACTCATCATGGCTTCGGAGAGCTGCTTCCCTTTGGAGGAGCCGTCTCCCAGATCGACCACCATGACCACGTCCTCGCTGCCGGCCGGGAGGCTGACGCTGCGGGGGAACTCCCGGTCCACCTTGGCGGATTCGGGGTGGGAGGGGGGATCGGGAATCTTGAATCCCATCCCTCCTTCCAACGCGTCCGTGCTGGTCCGGAAGAGCGAGGCCAGGGCGACGATGGCGGAGCCGGAAGGCTTGATCTTGTCCCGTTCCCAGAACGAGATGGAGGCCTGGTCTACCCTCAAGGCCTCGGCCATCTCCTCCTGCGACCACCGCCAGGTGAGCCGCACGGCTTTGATGCGGTCTCCCAGGGAGGTTATGGACAGCGGCGCGTCGGAATTAGAGTCGAATCGCTTCAAGTTGATTACTCCTTGCATTATTACGGAATTTCCAGATGCCTCACGTTATGCAACGGCACTTCTCTTTGATGACGGAAGAAAGAGCTGTGTTCCAATTCCGGCGTGACTCACGTTTGAAAAAAACTAGATGCGCTCGTGCGGGAGGGTTGGGACCGGGGCATAAAGAGCTGTGGTGGGGTCCACGAGGTATAGATTACTGATACGACCGGTGTATGCACAAGCGTATTGTTGGATCTGATCGGCGAATCGGGTCTGCTGGTACCCGTCCCGAAAGATACTACCCCAAGTGGGATTGAAAGCGGATTCCAATCGATGGTCGAGTTCGACGAGCACCTTTTTTTCGACCTGCATTCGCATTTTGGACGCCTCCACCTCCTCCTTCAGCCGGGTGGCTTCCTGGTCCATCGCCATGAGTGCTTCGGGGGAAAGCCGGGGGGCAAGCAGGCGGCGATGTTCGTGGTTTCGCCTGAGGGTGTCCTCCAATAGGGATAGGTGCACCTCGGATTTGCGCCGGATGGTTTCGAAACGAACAAAATCTTGTAGTTCGCCCGCCTGCTCTTCCAATTGCTCCAAAGTCGACGCCAACTCGGGGATCAGCAGCATCGTGTGCCAGGAAACATTCTTCTTGGAACGCAGGATGTCTCCATAGATATGGTCGCCCACATACATGACCTCTTCGCCAAAGGCCTGCAGGTTGTCCTCCATCCACAAGGCATTGCCGCCCATGAACGCCTTCGTCTGACCGGCCAGTTGAACGGGCGCCAGGGCTTCCTGGAAAAACTTCGGTTTGCAGGCGCTCGTCACCACCAGATCGAAATAATCGATCCAGTTGGGCCGGGCTGGATCCTGCCCGTCCAGCAGGAAGCGCAGCACGCCGTCGGTGAAGCTCCATTCACTGTTGCTCAGGATGAACATTTTTTTGCCGGCACGCTTCCAGCGGTCCAGGGCGGCCGCCAGTTCGGGATCGCGCAGGATGTAGAATTCCGGCCGGGCGAGGATCTCCGCTTTCATCTCGCCGTTGCGGTGGGCGGTGTCGATGGCCCAGCGCACGTCCTGGAACAGCTGCAGGCAGTCCTTGCCGGCGATCAGACCATCATCCAGGCCGTCGACCAGGGTGGCGTAGAGGTGGCATTCGGGAATCTCGAACAGGGTGTCGATGCTGCGGAAGCCGGGTCCGGAGGCGACCACCCGGCGCCTGCCGTAGGCCATATCGATCTTCTCGCGGCTCATGGGCCGGCTGCCGTGGCAGGCCCGCACCACCTGGCGCGAGGTGTCCAGCTTCAGCAGGTTGCCCCGGGCCCCATCCAGCACCAGGCCGCGGATCGCGAACTGGGGGTCGAAATGGGCGTCCAGCAGCCACTTGGGATAATCCCGCTCGCGCACGAGCAGCTGGGCCGAACTGTGGAAGGCCAGTTCCTCGATCTCCGGCGAGCGGTAGTGGCTCAACGTGTAGTCCATGTCGAAGCCGACCGCCTTGATGTCGCGGAAGTGGATGTTGCGCAGCGGGAACAGCTTGCGCGCGTGGGGCAGCTGGACGGCTTCTTCCGGGTCGACGTACCGGGGGATCGGCAGGAGTGCGGAGATGACGTTCTTCATGGGATCCGCCGGTTGCATGGCTGGGGGGTGCGCAGGCTTGGAGAAGAACGCCGCGCGAATGCCAGCTTACCAGCGTATGGACAGCATGGATTGATAGTTAGCAACAATTATTCAACCTTCATGGCGAACGGCTTGAACCCCCGGTTCTTGAGCTTGAGGGCCGTGGCGTCCATGGCTTCGCGCGGGCCGGGCGCGGCCAGGCGGACCTTGAAGAGCCCCTTCTCGGCGATGGTGGCGGTGGCGAACCCGGAGGACTTGGCCTTGGCGGCCATGCGCTGGGCTTCAGCCGCGTCGGGGGTGGAGATCAGCTGCAGGGTCCAGCGCGGCCCGCCTTCGGCCTTGGTTTTGTCCGCCACGGGCTTGCCGGGGTCCCCAGCGGGGGGGCGCGGGACCGGCTGAGCTTTGGCCTCGGCCGGGACCTGAGTGGCCGGAGGCGCCTCCGCCGGCGCCGGGCCGGCCTTGGCGGGCGGGGGCGGGAGAGGTTTCCGGATCCCCGCGTCGGGTCCGCCGGAGCCGTCCAGGGCGATGAGCTGGTCGGCCACCGAGGCGGGCAGTTCCTGGAGGTCCTCGCCGGCGCCCCGGGCCGCGGGATGGCGCAGGGCGGCACTCTGCTTGCCCACCTGGACCCCCAGCACGTAGCAGAGGGTGAGCAGCCCCACGCCCACGGCGGTGACCAGAAGGATGGTCTGGCGGCTGAGGACGACTGTCTGGGAATCGCGTACTGGCATGGGCGATTATACCGAATACCGCGAAGAGGTTATTATCGGGCCAGGAGCCTTGCCCGCCATGACCCCTGCCTTCTCACCCTTCCTGCCCGTCCTGCTGCTGTTCCTCATCGCCCTGGGCGTGGGCGCGGCCATCCTGGTGGTCTCGGGCAAGATCCTGCCCGGGCTGATGAAGCCCGACAACCCCCAGGCGGCCAAGCTCACCCCCTACGAGTGCGGCGCCCCGCCGCTGCAGCAGGGCGCCCGGCACCGCTACAGCGTGAAGTTCTACCTGGTGGCCATGCTGTTCATCCTGTTCGATGTGGAAGCTGCCTTCCTGCTGCCCTGGGCCGTCCAGTACAAGACCCACCTCGGGACCTTCTGGGCCATGCTGGGTTTCCTGGCCACCCTGCTGGTGGGCTACATCTACGTCTGGGGCAAGGGCGCCCTGGACTGGGAGCGCTGACATGGCCGGCATCAACCTCGACGATTCAGTGATGACCACGCGGCTCGACTCGGTGGTCAACTGGGCCCGCAAGAACAGCCTCTGGCCGCTGCCGTTCGGCACCGCCTGCTGCGCCATCGAGTTCATGTCGATGATGGCCTCGCGCTACGACTTCTCGCGGTTCGGCGCCGAGGCCCTGCGCTTCAGCCCGAGGCAGAGCGACATGCTGCTGGTGCTGGGCACGGTCACCAACAAGCAGGCCCCGGTGCTGCGCCAGATCTACGCCCAGATGGCCGAGCCGAAATGGGTGGTGGCGGTGGGGGTGTGCGCCTCGAGCGGCGGGATGTACCGCACCTACGCCACGCTGCAGGGCATCGACCGGGTGGTGCCGGTGGACGTCTACGTCCCGGGCTGTCCGCCCCGGCCGGAGACCATGATCTACGGGGTCATGGAGCTGCAGAAGCAGATCAGCCGGGAATCCCTGTCGGCCCGGAAGGACCACATCGAGCGGTTCTACCAGTCCATGGCGCGCCAGGAGGAACTGCAGCGGGCCAAGGGACTCACCTCCTACCAGGTGGTGCGGGAAATGGTGCTGGAGGCCGGCGCCGCCGGCGGGCAGCAGATCTGGTGAAGGAATGAGCATGGTGATCGAACGGATCGAAGCACAGCTGCCGGGGGCCATCCTGGAGCACCACGCCTTCCGGGGCGACGAGACCATCATCGTGGCCGGAACCCGTTTCCTGGACGTGGTGGACCTCATCTTCGGCGAAGGCTACCAGCTGCTTCTGGACGTCACGGCAGTGGACCTGGAGGCCCCGGACTACCGCTTCGAAGTGGTCTACCACTGGCTGAACCTGGCCAGCCAGGCGCGCCTGCGGATCAAGGTGCCGGTGGCCGAGGGCGCCGCCCAGCCCAGCCTGGTGAGCCGGTTCAAGTCGGCCGATTGGGCCGAGCGCGAGGTGTTCGACCTGTTCGGCATCCCCTTCGAAGGGCACCCGAACCTCACGCGCCTGCTCATGTGGGAGGATTTCCCGGGCCATCCCCTGCGCAAGGATTTCCCGCTGGATGGCGGCGACCTGTTCTGCAGCCAGGACATCGGCGCCTCCTTCGCCCCCGAAGCCCGCTCCTTGAACGCATAGGCCTGAGACCATGGAACCAACCGCCAAAAGCTCCGACCGCATGATCGTCAATATGGGCCCGTCCCATCCCGTCACCCACGGCACCCTGCACATCGTCCTGGAACTGGAGGGGGAGATCATCGTCAAGGCCACCCCCAACATCGGCTACCTGCACCGGGGAGTGGAGAAGCTGGGCGAGAACCTGACCTACCAGCAGTTCATCCCGCTCACCGACCGGCTGAACTACTGCAGCTCGCTCATGAACAACGTCGGCTACACGGTGGCGGTGGAGAAGCTGCTGGGCATCCAGGATCCGCCCCGGTCCCAGGTGCTGCGCGTGCTCTGCTCGGAACTGGCGCGGATCGGCGACCACCTGGTGTGCATCGGCATCAACGCCGTGGATATCGGCGCCTTCACGGCCTTCCTCTACCTGTTCCGGGAGCGCGAGACCATCTACGACCTGTTCGAGATGATGGCCGGCCAGCGCCTGCATTCCAGCTTCACCCGCATCGGCGGCCTGTTCCGGGACATCCCGCCGGAGTTCGAGCCGCTCTGCGAGCAGTTCCTGGAAAGCTGCCCGCGCACCGTCGACGAGATGGAAAGCCTGCTCACCCACAACCCCATCTGGGCCGACCGGACCAAGGGGGTGGGCGCCATCACGCCGGACAACGCCATCAACTGGGGCTACACCGGCCCCTGCCTGCGCGCCGCCGGCGTGCCCCAGGACCTGCGCAAGGCGCAGCCCTACCTGGGCTACGAGAGCTACGAGTTCGACATCCCGGTCGGCACCACCGGCGACATCTACGACCGCTACCTGGTGCGCACCGAGGAGATCCGCCAGTCTCTTCGGATCGTGCGCCAGTGCCTGGACCGGCTCAGGCAGATCGGCCCGGGCCCGGTGATCATCGAGGACTACAAGATCGCCCTGCCGCCCAAGGAGAAGGTCTACACCCGGATGGAGAGCCTCATCCACCACTTCAAGCTGATCATGCACGGCATCGAGATGCCGGTGGGGGAAGTCTACAGCGCCACCGAAGCGGCCAACGGCGAACTGGGCTTCTACCTGGTCTCCCACGGCGCCAAGAGCCCCTACCGGATCCACGTCCGGCCGCCCTGCTACCCGATCTTCAGCAGCTTCGAAGAGCAGGTCCGCGGGCGCATCATCGCCGACGCGGTCTCGGTGCTGGGCGGCATGAACGTCATCGCCGGGGAACTGGATCGATAGCGGCGTCCGTTGTCCCGTACGGTTCACTGGAGGCCTCCTGTCAGGCGCGGGATAGTCGCCATAGATGGGGTAGGCGATGCGCACTGGTCCGGGACCCCCTGGGCGCGGTTTAGCGCCCCTGCGCGGCAGGCTGCCACAGAACGGCTCATATACGGGTGATCTGCTCCTGGAGGAACTTTTGCGGATTCCGGAGCAATCACTCAACGCAGCGGCAGGTGCAGGTCCGCAACCGCCCTGATGGAGAACCGCCATGAAGACCCATGTTGTCCGCGCGGCCCTGGTGGCCGGGCTGGTGGCCCTTCCGTCCCTGGCGGACGAAAAGGTGACCCCCGGCTACCTCAACCTCCCTGGCACCGACACCAAGTTGCGCGTCTACGGCACGGTGTGGCTCAACAGCTGGTACTACTTCAACCAGAACCTCAAGGACAACGGCGCCCTGGTAGGCGGTGAAACCAAACCGCTGGACGCCCGGTCGTCTCCCGACCGGCAGTTCGGCCTGACCGCCAAGAATTCCCGATTCGGCTTCACCACCACCACCCCCAGCGCCCATTGGGGCGACATCATAACGGTGGTTGAAATGGATTTCGCCAGGGAACAGGCCAAGAACGGCGGCGCCAACCTGCGCCACGCCTACCTGACCCTGGGCCGCTGGACCGCCGGCTACACCTGGTCGAACTGGCTCGACCTCGACGGCACCGGCAGCACCGTGGACATGAGCGGGCCGGTGGGCCAGGCCTGCAACGGCACGTCGCGGTTCGCCCAACTGCGCTGCACCGTTCCGCTCACCAGGCGGTCCAGCCTGGCCTTCTCCGTGGAGCAGAACCAGAACGCCTGGGAGAAATTCAACGATGTGACCGGCGTGGCCAAACCGGCCGATCCGGCCAATGGCACCAAGCCTGACGCGCGCTACCCTTCCGTTGTCGGCGCCTACACCTATACCGACACCTGGGGCCATGTGGGCCTGCGCGCCCTGGGCCAGAACTACGGCGCCTACACCCCGGCGGCCGGGACAGCGCCCCAGTACCGGCCCAGCCGCTGGGGCAATGCCGTCCAGCTGTCGGGCGGGCTCAAGCTGGGCAAGGATCTGCTGGTCGCCTCGATCTACAACGGCCAGGGGCTGGGCGAATACGGCGCCGCCATCCAGGGTGCGCGGCTGGTCTCGCCCGGTGATCTGCGGCTATACAGCAACCTTGGCTGGCAGACCGGATACACCCATCCGTGGACCGGGCGGGTGCGCTCCAACCTGGTGCTGGGCGGAGTGATCTTCCGCAGCAACGGCGCGACCCGGCCCGAGGACATCCGCAGTTCCACCAGCTGCTTCGTCAACACCTTCGTCAAGCTGCGGCCGAGCGTCGAACTGGGCATGGAGTACGGCTACGAGAACCTGCATACCTTCGGCGCCGATCAAGTGGCTCGACGCTACGGCGGCCAGGCCGGCCACAACCAATCCAACAAAGTGCAGGTCTCGTTGACCGCCAGTTTCTAGTGGTGGCCGATCGGATTAGTGGAACCATTTCGACCCACCCGGATTATTCCTTCTCAGGCCCTGGGGTCCAATTAGTGGGTTCGGTAACTGCGGCTAAAAAGCTGTAAACGCAGAGCAAGCAGAGGCGCTGAGGCCGCAGAGCGTGCCAAGCGAGTCAAGGCACCGCCACACTCCACCCACGCCCTGCTCGCTGCGCTCGCCGAAGCTCTTCGAGCTTCGCGTCCAATGGGCGGGGGGGACCCTGGGGA
>Ga0316227_1000954_pt1 | contig 34832 bp, 26 predicted proteins | sample TBH18019metaG_FD_206012 | JGI IMG/M metagenome (GOLD analysis project Ga0316227, IMG submission 206012) | Freshwater microbial communities from Trout Bog Lake, Wisconsin, USA - TBH18019 | ecosystem: Environmental > Aquatic > Freshwater > Lake > Hypolimnion/Profundal zone | place: USA: Wisconsin... | reverse complement strand
AGGCTGTTTCCTTGTTGCTGGAGGTCGTCGCCGATTGCCCGGAGATTTTTACGGCCCGACGATTACTGGAATTGATCGCCTTAGCCAACAAATGATATGCTGACGTTATCGCAACAGCCATCTGCCATTTGTAAACCCGCCCATTCTTTTTTCACGAAAGGAGCACGCTTCCTCCGATGCATCGCCTACCAAAGTTCAGCGCATTTTTCGCACCCCGGCACTTGACCGCGCTATCGGTCCTCGTTTGCCTCTTTATTCTGCCTTTTGCCCTTCGCGCCTCCGATGCCCAGGAATTTGCGCTCTATTTGGAGTCTACAAACAAATATTACGGGGTTTTCGACTACACCAACAATGCCCCGCTCCAGCTTTTGGGCAGCAAGGCAACGTTACAGGTGGATGCCCTCCGGACATTCCACATCGGAATCCCCCAACGGGGAATCCTTGTTTCCTACGGACCATACGCCTTTACCAACGGAGCTCCTGTTCAAATTGGAAAATATTCCTTTACGTTGATCAACCGAGGACTGTTCGATATTCGTGAAAAACTTGCGCAGGAAGCGGCGGCGGAAGAGGGCTTCAAGAAGGAGCAGCAGGCAAAAGGACTGGTTGAATGGAATGGCGCCTGGGTGTCCTCCAATGCGTTGCGCGTGGCGCTGGCCAGGGAGAATGCCATCCTTTTGCCCGCCGAAAAACGCCTTGCGACTATTCCCGCGCCGAGCCGCTGCACAACCTGCTCAGGCTTGGGTCTGATCCAGCAGGGCATGGAAACGATCGAAGGCATTCTGATGCCCAAGTACACCAACTGCCCATCCTGCAAAGGCACGGGACGCGAAATCCCGATGACAAATAACACGCCCAATTCCGCCATGAATCCGGATGGCAGCTCCAACGCCCCGCCCGTGAAATTTATTGGCCTCAAAAGACCGGGTAGCGGCAGTTCCAGTAAAGGCCGTCTGGGCGATTAATTAATCGGCCATCCGACACGCCGCCGTAAATGTCGTCCGCGCGTCGACGCAGCCACCGCCTCGGATGTCCTTGTCGCGCAGGATCAAGCGCGCCACCGGCGGCCGGCCGAGCATCTGCTCCATTTCCCGCAACGTGCGCTCCGCGCCACAGCCGCCCTGCGTGCAAAAAACGGCCGCACGCCGCATCCGCCCGGATTCCCGCGACAGCCACGTGCGAATCGCGGGACACATGGTGAACGCCCAGACTGGCGTTCCGATGATGACAAGATCGTAATCTCCCGGTTGGCGCGTGGTGGGCTGCAAGACTGCCGGACGTTTTTGCATGGCATCACGCCCGGCCAGCAGATATCCCCCGGGACCGCTGCGATCCGCAGCCTCCCGTAATTCTTCCGTATCGGCGCCCAACTGTGCGGCAAGTTCGTGCGCCGCCCTGCGTGTGCATCCGGTGCGCGAGTAAAACACAATCAGCGTTTTCATGAGCGACCCCCTTTCGCAAGATGCATATGTTACACTACCACCGTTTCGTCTTTGCCGGGGTATGGCAGCGCCTGATTGAATGCGCGTGACTCGAAAGTATAAAAGGTTTATGGCCATCACGGCGCACAAAGCAGGTAAACGGGAATCTTGCCGATCGCCACGGAAGAACCGGCGACCGGATTTCCCAGGATGTCCAGGCCTGGATACCTTCCGCGGATTTCATCGTATATGGTTTTCCGTCCGTGCTCCAGGCGTCTGGTCGCAGTTCGCCAACGCATCCATCAATAATGACTTTTCGCTCATGGACAGTCATCCTGTTTTTCAGGCGGAGGAGCGCACGATTCACGCACCACTAGTTCCGGCTGCACATCAAACAGTCTTGCCGACGCAGCCATCGGCGTACGGCCGATCGACAGCGCAAAAGCTAGTTTTGCCATGGCCGCAATCGGCGGGCGAAGCGTGGTCAGCGCGGGCACGGCCAAAGACGCAAAGGGGATGTCGTCCAGCCCGACTACGGAAAGATCACGCGGCACATGCACGCCGGATTCATGCAGCGCACGCAGCAGGGTCAGCGCCAAAACATCGGACGCAGTCACCAAAGCCGTCACCCGCCCCACGCCGGAGCGCATCATCGCGCGTGTCACAGCCACCAACGTACCTGTCTGGCTGTCCGGCAGGGTAACAAACGCATCCGGAGGCGCAGGCAGTCCCGCCTGCTTCAGTTCGCGCTGCAACAGGTCCGCACGCCGCGCCGATGTGGGCGTGCCGTTTCCCAGGTACCCGATCCGGCGATGTCCCAAGCCGCGCAAGTAGCGCAGCAACTCGGCAAACCCCAACGCATGCGCCACCCGCACCTGCGCAATTTGTTCCTCCGCCGGCCCCTCGCCCAGCCGAACCACCGGCGTGCTGGAGTGCGTCCAGCGGTCATATCCGGCCGGCTGAAAGTCACTTCCCATGAGAATGTATCCGTTAAACCGATAACGGCTGAACGGCGAATGGTCGCCAACCCCGCTCCCCGTCATGACGAGCGAACAGGCCGGTTCTTCGGCCGCCAGCTGTTGCAGCGCCCCCAACAATGGCCCGAAGAACGGGTCGGCAAAATCACGCACCACCACGCCCAGCAGAAGGTTGGTCCTGTCGCGCAGCGAAAGGGCGGCAAAGTTAGGCACGTACCCGCATCGGGCGGCTTCTTCACAAATGCATCGGATCGTTTCCGGCGAGGCCCCGATGCGCGCGCCTTCACCCCGCAATGCACGGGAAACCAGCGAAACCGAGACACCCAGCCGCTGCGCAATCACTTTTTGAGTCGCATGCATCTAGATCCGTATGGCAGGCCGATGGATAGCGCGCAACAACATTCTCAATCGTTTGAGCTTGTCTTTTGTTCTACCGCTGTACGCGCGCCGAACCGCCCGTGGCCAACGCGTTCACCTGATCCAGGGTGACCATGGTGGTGTCACCCGGTGTTGTGGTCAGCAGCGCGCCGTGCGCCCAGCCCATGCGAAGCGCCTGTTCCGGGGACTGTCCGGCCAAAAGCCCATGAAACAATCCGGCGGCGAAGCCATCACCCCCGCCGATCCGACAGATCACATTCAATTCGCAAGTCGGACTGACAAGCGTTTTGCCGTCAATCCACAACACCGCGCCCCAACTGTGACGATTGGCGTGCTGCACCTCGCGAAGCGTCGTGGCCACAGCCTTCACGTTGGGAAACTCCGCATGCACATGGTCGATCATGCCGACGAACGTCGCCGGATCGAGCTTCGAAGAGGACTTGGCCACATCCGGTCCGCGCACGCCAAGCCCGAGCTGCAGGTCCTCCTCATTGCCGACCAGCACATCCACGTAAGAGGCGATCCGGCGGAGGACCTTCTGCGCCTGCGCGCGCCCCCCGATCCGGTTCCATAACTTGGCCCGGAAGTTCAGGTCGAACGAGATCACCGCGCCGTGCGCCTTGGCCGCCTCCATGCCCTCGATAATCAGGTCCGACGTGGTGGACGAAAGGGCGGCAAAGATTCCCCCGGAGTGGAACCATCGCACACCGTCACCAAAAATTTCGCTCCAATTGAAATCGCCGGCTTTGAGCAGGGCTGCCGCCTCGTTGGCCCGGTTGTAAAACACCACGGGGGCGCGAACGCCCTGTCCCCGGTCGCTGTACACAGTGGCCATGTTCGGACCGGTCACGGCGTCGTGCTCGAACATCCTGTAAAACGGCTTCACGCCCATGGACCGGACGCCTTCGGCGATTAGATCGCCGATCGGGTATTGAACGAGTGCCGTGGCCACGCCGGTCTTTTGCTGAAAGCAATCCGACAGATTGGCGGCTACGTTGTATTCTCCACCACTCACCCATACGTCGAAGCGCTTGGCTTTGCGGAACGGGATCGCCCCCGGATCGAGGCGGTGCACCAATGCGCCCAGCGAGAGAAAGTCCAACCCGTTCTTGTTTTGCGCCGGAATCAACATGCCATGCCTCCTTCATGCAACTGTTCAGGGTTCGGTCAGGGTCCGGAAGTGCGGTGCGCCTTAAACCGTATACGTCGAGGCTGCGGTCTTGCCGCCGCCCTCGGTCCAGATGTAATGGAAGAATTCGCCGCGCGGCTTGTCGAGACGCTCGTAGGTGTGCGCGCCAAAGTAGTCGCGCTGCGCCTGCAGCAGATTGGCCGGCAGCCGGGCGCTGCGATAGGCGTCGTAATAATTGAGCGCCGTGCCCATGGCTGGTATGGGAATGCCCATCGTGACGGCCTTCTTGATCACCGTACGCCACGAATTCTGCGACTTGCCCACGACCTTCTTGAAATAAGGGTCGAGCAGCAGATTGGCCAGCTTGGGCTTGTGGTCAAACGCTTCCTTGATCTTGCCCAGGAACTGCGCGCGGATGATGCAGCCGTTGCGCCAGACCAGCGCGATCTCGCCGTAGTTGAGATTCCACTTGTATTCCGCAGCCGCGGCGCGCAGCAACTGATACCCCTGCGCATAGGAGCAGATCTTGGCGGCATACACGGCCGACTGCAATTGCGCGAGAAAGGCCGTGCGATCGCCGCGGAATTTGCCCTTGGGGCCGCGCAATTTTTTGGCAGCTGCCACACGCTCGTCCTTGATCGCAGACAGGCAGCGCGCAAATACGGCTTCGGTGATTTGCGGGATGGCAATGCCCAGATCAAGACCAGCCTGTGAAGTCCATTTGCCGGTCCCCTTCTGACCGGCCGTATCGAGAATCACATCAACCATGGGCTGCCCTGTGCCCAGATCATCGGTCTTGCCCAGAATTTCGGCCGTGATGTCGATCAGGTAGCTGCTCAGATCACCCTTGCTCCATTCGGCAAACACCTTCTGGATTTCGGGGGCCGTCATGCCCAACCCGCGCGACAGGATGTCGTAGGCTTCGCACACCAGTTGCATGTCGCCGTACTCAATGCCGTTGTGGACCATCTTCACGAAGTGCCCGGCCCCATCGCTGCCCATCCAATCGCAGCACGGCGAACCGTCCTCCACCTTGGCGGCAATGGACTGGAAAATGTCCTTCACAAACGGCCAAGCGGCCTCGTCGCCGCCCGGCATTATGGCTGGGCCCTTGAGCGCGCCTTCTTCGCCGCCCGAAACACCTGTGCCAATGAACCGCAGTCCTTTGGCCGCCAGCGCCTTGGTGCGGCGGATCGTGTCCTGGAAGTAACTGTTGCCGCCATCGATCAAAATGTCGCCGGGCGAGAGATGCGGGATGATGGCATCCATGGTTTCATCGACAGCCTTGCCCGCCCTGACCATCATCATGATCCGGCGCGGCGGCTTGAGGCTGGCAACCAATTCCGGCACGGTGTGGCAGGCAATCAACTTCCTGCCCTTGCCGCGGCCATTCACGAAAGCGTCCACTTTCTCGACCGTGCGGTTGAAGCACGCCACGGTGAAACCCTTGCTTTCCATGTTCAACACCAGGTTCTCGCCCATCACGGCAAGGCCCACCAGACCAATGTCAGCCTGCATCTCATTCATTTCGATGCTTACTCCTTTGGTTATAATAAAATACGCACTGCCATTCAGACCTTCACAACAAACAAAAAAATAACTACTTGGTATCAGGGTTTGGGGGTCAGGGTTCAGAAACTTCGCTTGGATTAAGAGGGCAAAAATCATCCCGCGCGAAAAGAGATGCAATTCGCCTGAACCCTAACCTCCTAGGTAGTTATCAAAACAATGGATTTTCCGGAACGGAAAATTTACACGCCGCTAAACGCCGAGAATCCACCATCCACCGGCACGACCACACCGGTCACGAAGCCGGCGGCATCATCCGAGACCAGCCAGAGCAGCGCACCGAGCAGATCCTGCGGATCGCCAAAGCGCCCCATGGGCGTGTGCGACATAATGGTCTGTCCGCGTGGCGTGAGCGAGCCGTCCGGTTGGGTCAGCAATGCGCGATTCTGGTCGGCTAGGAAAAATCCCGGCGCAATCGCATTCACACGGATGCCGGCCTTGGCCATGTGCACGGCCATCCAGAGCGTCAGGTTGCTCACCGCTGCCTTGGCCCCACTGTAAGCCGGGATTTTGGTCAGCGGACGGAAGGCATTCATGGACGAAATATTGATCACCACGCCTTTGCGGTTCTGCGCCATCTGGCGCGTAAATGCCTGCGAAGAGAGCAGCGTGCCGAGAAAATTCAGGTTGAACACGAATTCAATGCCCTTGGGATCGAGATCGTAAAACGTCACGAAATCCCGATTTTCCTTCAGCAAATCGTCCGGATTCAGGTACTCCATCGAAGTCGTGCCCTTGGGATGATTGCCGCCGGCGCCGTTGAGCAGGATATCAACCGGCCCGAACTGCTTCTCGATCTCGGCATTGGCTGCATCCAGGCTGGCGCGCTCCAGCACATTGCACGCCACCGCCATGGCCTTGCCGCCTGCCGCCTGAATTTCCTTGGCAATCTTGTCAGCCGCCTCAAGCCGCAGATCCGCCACCGCCACCGACGCGCCGCATTCCGCCAGCGCTTTGGCCATGGTGCTGCACAATACGCCACCGCCGCCCGTGACCACAGCGACCTTGTTTTTTAGATTCACACGAAAGGGTGCTGACATCCATCATCTCCTGTTTTTGTTGTTCCAAACACAAGCCTGCCGACATTCTCAAGCAAACCGGTCGCGGTGCGCCCACAAGCCGATCGCGGGGTTGCTGATATAGAATATTTCCTCGCCATCGGGGAGCTGGTTGAAGCCGTCCTTCAAGCGCTTCGGGTCATAGCGCTTTAGCATCGCCGCGAGCGGCGAATAGCGGAAGTTGACGCTCTCGATCTCGGCCTGCGTCAGGTGGCCGGGACAATACGTCACTTGAAAACGCCCCTCGCTGGAACCGTGGATCAGGTGCGCAGCGGCGCTCAGATTTTCACACAGTTCCGCCTGCTGTTTCACCGCTTCGAGCACACGCGGCGTGCCGATGTAACCATACTTGCGGATCAAGCGGTCAATTTCACGGTCTTCGCCGAACTCTTTCAGCCCCGGCGCCAGCACGATCAATTCGCCGCCAGCGGCCATGGCCATGCGGGTGCGGTAGATGCTTTTGTTGCCCAGCCAGGTGCTCTTGAATTCGCCGGGGTCGAGATGGACTACCACCTTGCGCAGCGGTTTGTCCAACATCTCGAAATTGACCTGAAGGGACAAGGCCGCCGCCTGATGGAAACATTCGATGTCGTCGCCGACAAAAAGGCCACGGGTGTGCAGTTTGCCATCCGTACCCCGCCCCACCACGGTTTGCGCATAGACAATGGGCGGCAGTATCTTCCCAAACAGCTTATCCGCCTGATTGAAAACAGCGCGCACCGGGTTGTCGGCACGCCCCATGATGCGCTCCATGCCGTAGGCTGCGCCGAGAAAGTGGCTCTTGTTAATCCCCTCTGCGCCGCCCGTGCCGACAAAAATATTCTTGTTGAAGTTGGCCATGCCCGCAACTTCGTGCGGCACCACCTGTCCCGGCGAGAAAATCAAATCATGCCCGCCCTCGGACATCAGACGCGCCACCTGCACAGGCCAGGGATATTCCACGCGCCCCTCGGAAACCTTCTGCACAAATTCAGCCGGAACCTGCCCCAGCGTCACAACGCCCTTGCGCCAGTCGTGCGAACGGAAGAGCGAAACCGGCATGTCGCCGAACATTTCGCGAATCTGCTGTGGCGTCATGGGCGAGTGCGTCCCCAGCGCCGGCAGTACGTCTGTCAGGCGATCGCCATAATATTGCCAAGCCGCGCGGGTCAGCTCGCCAGCGCGCGAATGAAAACGCGTAAAATCCGGCGGCACGGCCAGCACCTTGCGCCTGGGTCCCAGTTTTGCCAGCGCCGCGAGCAATCCCTGTTGCAGTTCCGCTGCGCTCAGACTTTCCTGAACCCCGCCCCGGGCAAACAAAAGCATACGTTCCTCACTGATTGGTCTTGCGTAAGCGAGCTAAAACGCACGGGAAACCAGCGAAAACCGACACATCCAGCCGCGGCGCAATTGCTTTCTGAGTCGCCTGCACGCAAATAAGTATGGCAGGTCGACGGATGGCGCGCAACAACATTCTCAATCGTTTGAGATGTATTTGTTTGTTTTGAAATGCCGCTTTCGAGGGTTGCGGCGATCCGTCTGGCAAGGATTCCATGCTTTTAAACACAGCGTCATAAGTAATTGCGCATCACAGCAGGCTCAGCTACGATACCAGTCCATGAAAGCACTGAGCATTGGCAACACCGAAGAGATGATTTTTGCGTTGCAGGACGAGATTCGGCGCAACTCCGAATCCCGATACGATCATCGGTTGCACGCGGTGTTGTTGGTGGCACAGGGGATGAGTTGTCGTCAGACGGCAGCCGCATTGGGCGATGGGGCGCGAAGCGTAGAGTATTGGGTGCATCGGTTCGACCATGCTGGGTTCGCAGGGTTGAGCGACGGAGATCGCCCAGGGCGTCCGCCACGCTTGAGCGAGGCGGCGCGAAAGCAGGTGGAACAAGCCCTGCGCCGCAGTCCGACAGATTTCGGCCTCGATGCCCAACTCTGGGATGGCCCGCTCTTGTCGGCCTTCTTGAAGCAACAAATTGGAGTGACGTTGCATGTGCGACAGTGCCAGCGGCTGTTTCGTCAGATGGGTTTTCGGCTACGCAAACCACGCCCTCAGATAGCCGCCGCCGATCCACAGCAGCAGGCTGCACACAAAAAAACTCAGAAGGCTGGCCGCTGATCCCACTGTCGACCTTTGGGCGCTGGATGAGGTCCATTTTCAGCAGCATGGAAGTCGTTGTCGAATGTGGGTGCCACCAGAGGTGCTCGATCCGATTTGCCAACATGCACCAACGCGCAAAAGCATCAGTTACTTCGGTGCCGTCCGGATTCGAGACGGCAAACTCTGTCACTCCAAACCCAGCGGCCGATTTGATGCCCAAACTTGCTGGGCTTTCCTTCGCCGCCTTCGTCGTATCAGTTCTCGTGCAGGTCGCCGGGTGGTGGTCATCACAGATAACGCCAAGTACCACCATGCGACGCTGCATGCTGCCTGGCGCAAAAGGCAAGAACCGGACTTTCGGCTCCATTTTCTGCCTCCGTATAGTCCTCAACTCAACCCCATCGAGCGTGTCTGGAAACTGCTTCGGCGGCTCCGCGTGCACAACCGGTACTTTGCGTCGATACCTGAACTCACAGAGTCCGTCGATGCACAGTTTGCCATCTGGGCGAGACCGAACCCTGTTCTCAAACGACTCTGTTCTGTCTAGCATCATGCGCAATCATTTACGTCGTCGTGTTTAGATCACGGACTCGGATTCTGCTCTGGGGTTGGAATGTCTTGCGTTCTCATTGGCCGCCCACGGCGCCAAATCGGCCAAGAAACGTTTATAGGCGCTATTCTTGACGCGGACGGATTGTATGTATATTCTGGGAAACGTTGTTGCCATGGGGCCTGGTCTCCAAATGCACGACAACATCTTGACTTAAATGCCAAGACCACAAATCTCTGTTCTTTCATAAGTAATTGGTAATCAATGTGGAGGGGTGGCAGAGCCTGGTTGAATGCACATGACTCGAAATCATGCGTGCTCGCAAGGGCACCGGGGGTTCGAATCCCTCCCCCTCCGCCACTATATTTTTGGCCGCCGGAACGCGCTGCTGATCATCCGGCCGATTTAGGCCGTTTAGGCGCCCAATCACTCTCCGTTCAATGCCTCGAGGAAGCTCCGAAAGCCGCGAGAGTGCCATCTTCCATGGTCAGAAAAATGCGTCCGTGTGCGACACACAGACCGTGGGGCGCGGGGGCGGCGGCGGTCTCGGTTTGGGCGATCAGCTCTCCATTGCTGCGCTGCAACAGGGCCAGAAAACCGTGCATCTTGGTCGGATCATCCGTCCGAATACGACCGGCGATCACCACCGTTTGGGGCGTGAGCGCCATGGTTTCGGTCTGGCGGTTGGGCGTGGGCTGGCTCTTCCAAAGCTCCGCCAGGTCGGCTGCTTTCGCAATGGCTTGCGCATTGGTCCGGGAAAAGGCGATCAGCCGGCTATACGGCGTGCTGGCCAAGACACCAAAGCCGGCGTCTTTCTCCCAGGCCAGCGCATCGAACAAAACGCTGCCGCTGGCATAGTTTCCCCCGCGGCGTTTGCCCACGCGGGTCCACGCGGTGTCGAGCCAGCCGTCGAGTCCAGCCCAGGAGCGTACATCGGCATTGGTGTGCGGATTGAGCAAGGCGCCATCGGCGGGAGCAAAGGAGAAGGTTTGGAAGCCAACATCCGGACCGCGGGTGCTCAGGATATCTGTGCGACGACCATTCGAAAGAAACGGATTGGTGAAAGTCGTGGCCCAGCGCGTACTGCCCGTGCGTGCGTCCAGCGTCACCAGAGCAATGCCGCCATCGGCATCTGTGGATCGCCCAGCGAGGCACCAGACCACGCCATCACGGACCAGTGGCGATCCGGTAACGGGCCAGGACCCTTCCACCTGACCGAAGGAGAGGATGCGGCGCTCGGCGGGGGCAATGCGCGTGCTCCAGACCAGTTCGCCGGAAGCGGCGGTGAGTGCGGCGGCGCGACCGTCGCGGCAACCCACAAAGCATAGGCCGCCGTCGATCGTCGGCGGTGCGTCGAGACGCGCGCCCATGGCAGTGCGCCAGCGGGGGGCGCCGGTGGTGAGATCGAACGCGGCGACTTCGCCAGCTTCGCATGCCGAGACCCAGACCGTCTCACCCACGGCGACAGGTGCGCTGATCAGGGGCAGGCATCCCTCCTGTGCGGCATCGCGGGAGGGATGCTTCAAAGGACGCGTCACGATGGCGGTCCACAAGGGTTGAAGGGCTGACGGCGCCTTGCCAGACGTCGCGGCGGTGCGTTCGTAGTCGTGCCGAAAGGTAGGCCAGTCCTCGGGCGTCAATGGCGGTGCCGAAACAGGGGCCGACACATCGCCATGTTCCACGGGGCGCGGAGCGCGAAAAGCGGCTTCCGTCGGTGGCGCGTTAGAACCCAAGGCAAGAAAACCGGGAACGTGCGCAGGTGCACAGCGGCAATTATTCTGCGCGACGTAAATATGCTGGTCGGCGAAAGCCAATCCGTCGATGCAGGATGTGCGGATGCCGTTCAGCGCAACACTTTTGGTCGTGGGTCCGTTTGCCGGGTTCAGCAAACGCCACGTAATGCCGCGACCCGTTCCCCCCATCCGTCCGAGCAGAAAGGGCGGCGTACACATGTTTTGGGAGACTCCGATGCCGTTCTTGCCGAGATTTGCGCCAGTCTGGGCGTCCAAGCGCTCATTGCCATACAAGACTTCGTTTTTAACAACGAGGATCACGGGGAATCCCGCCGTTGGCGATTCCCACAGAATACTGCCGTTGGTCGTCGAGAGGGCCAGGAGGGATCGACAACGCACGGAGTGCAGTTCGGTGCCTGGCGTGTGGCGTCCGAAATAGGCACGCTTAGCATCGAGTCCAACCAGGATCAGGTCGGCGCCTCCGTTGTCAGCCGAGAACGTCTTGCGCCAAAGTTCTTTGCCCGAACGTGCGGCGCGGGCGAAAACAATCTGAGACGTAACCGGTGGAGCACCCTGCGCCAGCCCCACGACGAGATCCCCGGTAGCCAAGAGGTTCTGTACGGAAACATTTTCCTGCCAGAGACGGCTACCCGTGGTCGGATCGAACGCCTCCACAGCACCCTGGTCGGTGCCGGTTGTGCGGATGCCCCAAATTCTCCACGAGTCCGTACGATTCGTGCGCGGCACATCCCACATGGTGCAGTTGGTGGGCGATCCCCACCCGGCGGTCACAATTACTCCGTTGGCGTCGACCAGTTTTGCCGAAGGAAAGGCGGTCGCAAGCGTGCATTCAAGATTTCCTGTGCCGGCATTGACTACGGCGATGCCCTTGTCTTTCACCGGAACGCAGACGCGGGCGCCATCTGTGGCCAGCGGGTATGTGTTGAGCATGGTCAGATCGGAATTCGGGTCCTTGCCGCCAAGCGGCATCTTCCATAAGAGCAACCCATTGGCTCCCCGGCGTGCCATAAGCCATTGCTGATTCGAGGACGCGCCGTAGACTGTCTTGATATTGGATGGGTCGTTCATCGTCACAGCGAAAACCCGGCCCTGTGCCGCCACATAGCCCCGCGTGGACGCCCAATGCACCAGGTTTTGCGGTGTCCCCGCCTGCCAGACCAGCGCAAATGGGCCTGCAGGCGCATCCGGTGCGTAACGATTTCCTTCCGGGCCGCCAGCGGGGTGCGTCCATGTTGTAGTCGGAGAGCGCACCGGGCGCGTCGCGCTCTTCCACGTGCCATCGCGCCAGGTGAGCAACACGCCACCATCGGCCAGCACGCGCAGGCATTCTGCCTCATCGACTCCTTGGGCTGAGAGGGCGGCCGGATTTTCGACCAGCACCAGATCGGCAAGACCTTCCACATAAGGCAGGGGACCATGGGCCAGGTAGGTCAACTGGGCCGCACCGACGAGATTGGCACTGTCCACAGCTGCGCGGGCGCGTTTCAACCCTTCCGCATCGAAAGCCAGACCGTGCACGATCCAACCGGCACCGGCTAACACCGCCGCGTCGGCGCCTCCAATGTCGATGCAGAAACCGGGCCTGACGCCTGATAGCGGTGGCGGCAGGCTGGTTTCAGCAGCGGCAACGGAAGAAAAAGCGCCGGGGAGCGCTGCCAAAAGCACGGCGAAAACAAGTTTCATGGGATCAGTATCCTTACGTCGGCAGCCATGCCTGGCCTTCTCCCCTTCACGCGTCACCGTGCGCAACGGCGGGAAGCAGTCCGCCGGCGAGGAGCAGGCGTTTCTGGCGCGCCGTCAGGTTGGCGATAACCGGTATGTCTTTTTTTTGCGTCTCGTTCCGCAGCACCGCCCGGCCATCGCCTGACACGGCTGCGCGCAGGTTTTTGATCACCAGGCGGTCACCGGCAGCAATGGCCTCGTAGTCCGCCGCCTGTTCAAATGTGAACGGCACAATGCCAAAATTGATCAGATTCGCCAGGTGAATGCGTTCGATGCTTTTCGCCAGCACCGCTTTGACCCCGAGATACATCGGACACATGGCCGCATGTTCGCGGCTTGATCCCTGACCGTAACTCTCGCCCGCCACGATCACATTGTGACGGCCCGCATCGCGGTTGGCGGCGGCACGCCGGGCAAAATCCTTGTCCACCGGCTCAAACACATATTGCGAATATGCCGGCACATTGGAACGGTATTTCAAGCGCGCGCCGGCAGGCATGATGTGGTCCGTGGTGATCTTGTCGCCGACCTTGATCGCCGCCACGCCGTCGAGCTTCTCCGGCAGCGGCGTGTTGGCCGGCACCGTGCCGATGTTCGGGCCGCGGACAACGGCCGTGTCCGGCACGCCCGAGCCGGCTGTGGCTGCGAACAGGAACATGCTGTCATCCAGGGTGAACTTTTCCGGCTCCGCCACCGCGGGCAGGTTCTCCAGTTTGCGCGGGTCCGTGAAGACGCCGGTGAGCGCGGCAGCAGCGGCGGTTTCGGGACTGACCAGATAAACATGGGCCGAGGCGGTGCCGCTGCGCGCCTCGAAGTTGCGATTGCTGGTGCGCAAACTCACCGCGTCCGTGCCGGGCGACATGTGGTTGCCGATGCAAAAACCGCACGCGTTTTCAAGGATGCGCACACCCGCCGCCACCAGGTCGGTCAGCAACCCCTCCTGCGCCAGCATCCGCACCACCTGCCGCGAACCCGGCGCCACGCCCACCTCGACATCGGGATGAATCTTCTTGCCGCGCAACAGCAGCGCCACGGTCTTGAGATCGCGGTAGGATGAGTTGGTGCAGGAACCGATCAGCACCTGGTTCACCCGGCGTCCGGCGAGCGTGGTCACAGCGGTCACATTGCCCGGCGAATGCGGACATGCCGCCATGGGTTCCACGGCGGAAAGATCAAGTTCCACTGCCTGGTCATATTGGGCGTCCGCATCGGCGGTCAATTCGCTCCAATCCTGTTCGCGCCCCTGTGCCGCCAGGAAACGCCGCGTCATGGCATCGCTCGGGAAGACCGAGGTGGTGACGCCGAGTTCCGCACCCATGTTGGTGATGGTGGCGCGCGCCGGCACATCCAGCGAAGCCAGGCCGGGGCCGCCGTATTCCAGCACGCGTCCGACATTTCCCTTGGTGCCGTAGATCGACAGCACATGCAGAATCACATCCTTGGCGGAAACGCCCGGTCGCAGGCTGCCGGAGAGGCGCACGAGCGTGATCTTCGGCGCGGTCAGATAGAACGGCCCGCCGCCCATGGCCACCGCCACGTCAATGCCGCCGGCGCCGATCGCAAGCATGCCGACGCCGCCGCCGGTGGGTGTGTGCGAATCGCTGCCGAGCAGCGTCTTTCCCGGCTTGCCGAAACGCTCCAGGTGCAGTTGATGGCAGATGCCGTTGCCGGGGCGCGAATAGATCACGCCATAGCGCTGCGCCACGCTGCGCAGGTAGGTGTGGTCATCGGCATTCTCAAATCCGACCTGGATCGTGTTGTGGTCCACGTAGCTGACGGAAAGTTCCGTTTTCGCGCGCCCCAGACCCATGCTTTCAAACTGCAGATAAGCCATGGTGCCGGTGGCGTCCTGCGTGAGCGTCTGGTCAATGCGGATGGCGATTTCACGCCCCGGGATCAACTCGCCCGAAACCAGATGCGAAGCCAGGATCTTCTCAACCACGTTCTTGCCCATAAAATTCCTCTGTCCTTCCATGCTGCAACGTAAATTATTGAAGATACCGTCAGCCAGCGCAAGCGTCAATGCGGGGCGCCGCCGGATTAGCTCAGGATTGCCCCCGCATGATCGACAATGCTAGAGTCCCCGTACTTTCAAGGAGAACCACGCATGCATTCGACAAACCGCCCGGATTTTGAAGCGCTGGCCAACCGCCAACGCGCCTTTCACGCAGCCGCGTCCGGTCTCGTCGGCCACCTTCCCACGATCGCCATTACGCCCGTGGCGGACGGCCGCACCGGCGCCTACGAGGGCAATGCCGCCAAGACATGGCAAATGGTTGAGCGGGTCTACAACCTGATCGCCGAGCGCGTTTGCCTGCCCGATGGCCGCCCCGTGCGGGTTGTCGTGGCGCCGGAAATCGTCTATGGCGCACGCAGCGGCGCCACCGCACAGGCTTTCTATGCCACACAGGGCGTATGCGCCAATATCTGGGTCAGCCGCTCCTGGTCCTACAGCGACGAACTCATGACCGCCAGCCTGGGCGTCGGAAGCAGCGAATGGCAGCAGGCCGCCTATGGCTTGAATCAGACCGACCGCCCCGGTGCGGTGTGGCTGAAGGCCTTTACCGCCGCCATGGACGAAAAGAACCGCCCCATCTTTGCCATCTACAGCCCGGAGATCGAGAACGAGGACCAGCCCATCCATGATTTCGTGGCGGGCCGCATCCTGCGTTTCGCGCGCTGCGCCGCCGCGGTGGGTTATCTCCGCGGCAAGAACTACCTCGGCATTGGCGGCGTCTCCATGGGCATCATCGGCTCCGATCTGCGCCGCAACACGCTCCAGCATTACCTCGGCATGGGTTCGGCATCGTTCGACATGGCCGGCCTGCGCGGCCGCATCGAAAACCGCTTCTACGATCATGAGGAACTCGAACTGGCATTCAAATACATGAAGAAGCGCTTCGCGTGTGATTTCGGCAAGGGCAAGCGCCCGTTGCCGCCGGACGCGCTGCTGCGCGAATGCATCAAGATCACGCTCATCGTCCGCGACTTGATGGTGGGCAACCCGCGCCTCGCCGATCGCGCCGCTGGCAAGGCCCAGGGATTTCGCGCCGACATCGAGTATGCGCAGGGCTACAATGCCATCGCGGCCGGCACGCAGGGACAGCGGCAATGGAGCGATTATTATCCCAATTTCGATCTCACGGAATCGATTCTCTGCAGTTCCTTTGACTGGAATGGCTTCCGCGCGCCCATGGTTGTGGCCACGGAAAACGACAGCAAAAACGGCATCGGCATGATCATCGCCAGCCTGCTGTCCGGCGGTTCGGCCCAGCTGTTTGCGGACATCCGCACCAACTGGACACCCGCCAGCATCCGGAAGGTCACCGGCGCGAATGTTGCCAAGCTCTGCCCGAACGGCATCATTGACAAACGCAACTCCGGCGCCGGCGCGCTCGATTATGCCACCAACCCGTTCCAGCTGATCCCCGGCGGAAGCAAACTCAGCATTCAGGATCTCAACGCCGCCATTCGCGAAGACCGCAAGGCGCAGGAAGCGCTGATCGCCACCGCCATAACCGGCACCCGTTACATGGCCGCCAATCTCGAGTATTTCCCCGGCGACGGCCTTTCGAGTCATTTCCGCACGCCCGGCAACATCCCGCTCACGGCCTACCGGTACAACGTCATCGGCGACCAGCTCACCTGTTCCATCGTCGAAGGCGACACGGTGGAACTGCCGGCAAGCGTGGCGGATCAAATCAGCGCATGCACCGACCCCGCCTGGCCGGAAACGTATTGGACGCCGCGCGGCATGAGTTCCTTTGACTACATGAGCCGCATTGGCCCCAATCACGACGCCAATTCCTTCGGTCTGATCGGCGCGGAGCTGGCGACGTTCAACGCCATGCTGCGCATCCCGGTGGACCTGCACAATCTCGCGGCCACGGACATCTTCCGCCCCACAATGTGGGACCGCTTCGGCAACGACGATTTCCGCGTCTGCCAGCACCTGGGCCCGATGTACGTGTAGCCAGACGTTGCCCGCAACCGGCAGGGGTTCACGCCTTGACCTGCAAAAAACTGCAGGCCGGTGAAAAGTCCGCAGCTGCCGTGCGTTGACACCGCCGTGCGTCCGCTTGCGGATCCAGTCTCTCGCTGCTAGGATGGCGGCGTTTCAACGCGTTATAAATGCTGCCGCGCCAGCGAGGAAATATCGAATGAACAAACTGAGCGAGTTCGTCAAAACAGCGGACTGGAAAAGCGAAAAACACGTGCCGGTCATCGACTGCCCGGAGATGGTCAGGGCCGGCGAGTGGTTTGCCATCAACGTCACGGTTGGCAAGGAGATTCCGCACCCGAACACCACCGAGCACCACATCGCCTGGATCGCCGTGCACTTTTTGCCCGCCGGAAGCAAGACCACCGTCGAAATCGGCCGCTTCGAATTCAGCGCGCATGGCCAGTCGCCCACCGGCCCGAACCAGGGCTCCATCCACACCGACAGCACTGTGACCGTGCACGCCAAGGCAGCCGCCGGCGGCACCATTTTCGCCACCGCGTATTGCAACATCCACGGCCTCTGGGAGGCGGACAAGACCATCTCCGCATAAGCCAGCCCAACGGAAAAGGATGGAATGACGGCAGAACGGAATGATGGAATCCCGGCGATTTTGCAGAGCGAATAGCCTGTCGGGCCCGAGACCGGCAATCCCGACATTCCATGGTTCCACGATTTCGTCTTCCAGTTTTCAAATGAAGCTGCCGCTCCTCCTCATTTTGACACTGCTGACCATCCGGTTGTCGGCATCCGCAGAGGAGTGGACCAACCGCGTGGCAATCGCCGACCGCCATGCGCTGGCGACCATGACCTGCGCCTGGCCGAAAAAAGGTCTGACCGTGCAGTTGGCCGGCACCAACCAGGCGGCGCTCGAATTCCGGATTGTCCCCAGCCGCAAACCAGCCGTGCGGCTGATATCAGACGAACGCTTTCCCGAAAATTTCGAGGACGCCATCCAGACATGGCCCGCGCCGGCGCCCGCCACAAACCCGACGACCCTGGCCCTGCGCCGTCAGTCACACGCCTGGATGCTCTACGTGGCTGACGCACCCGTGGCCCGCTTTCCGGAACCCTGGGCCACCGGCGCCGTCACGCTCCGTCATCCGGTTCGCGCCTTGCCGCCGGCCGGCGCGCGCGCCGCGGGAGTGCAGCGCACGCCGCCGTTTCACCTCGACGCGCCTCCCCAGCTCTTGCAACATGGCGTCGCGCTGCTGGGCAACGCATTTGACCACAGCTACCGGTTCCACGCCGCCGTGCAACACCTCGGCGGCACCAATGGACTGGTTTTTCTGGTGACCGACACCGGCGCCTGCCATGGCTTCACGGTGGCCACAGACCCCGAAACCCAACACCTTGTCTTTCAGCTCTGGCGGGGCAATGTCGTTGCTGATGCGCCGCGACAGGCACTCGCCACAATTGCCACCGAGCTTCTCGCCGGCCAGTGGACTCTGATGGAAGTGCGTGTGCTCGACGATTGCATTGTCTGCCGGGTCAACGACATCGAAATCCTCCGGGAACGCCTGCCGCTTCCATCGGGCGGACGCTTCGGCTTGATTGAGTCGACCGGACAAGCCACACGCTTCAGCGACATCTCCGCCGCCTCGCAGGAGGACTACCGGCTTGATTCCGCCGCCGATCTGCAATTTCACACGCTGCAACAAAACGGCACTTTTCGCGATCAATCCGCTGATCAACCGCTGACCCCGGCTGGCGGAGACGCCGCGTCCGTCGCCCTTGAATCTCCGGGCAGCCGCACACCGCGCCAGTGGATCTTCGGCGCCACCGACGACGGTCCCCACAAACTGGAACTCTGCCTTCAGCCGGAAACCGCAAAGGATTTCGCGTGCAGCCTCATCACCGGCTGGCAGGGCTCCGCGCGACCCTACTTTCGATTCACCTGCCGCCAGCAAGGCGCACAGCGTATTGCCATGCTGGAACAAGTCTCCGCCACCAATCTTACACGGCTGGATTCCGTGGATCTGGGGCCGGTGGCCGTCAACCCGTTGCGTCTGACACTTGATGCCCTGCGCCCGCACGAACTGCGCGGATTGATCAACGGCCGTGTCGTCGCGGTTGCCCACACTGCCGATTCTGTCATTGGCGCCAGCGGTCTCCAACTGGAAGGGCGCAATCGCATCCGCTTCTCGCTGCCGCAACTTGTCGGCACAGACGCGGTTTATGCCGGAAATGTGTTCGACACGGAGGACCACAAATCAGCCTTCCCCTGGACATCCCATGGCGGCGACGCGTCCTCCGGCATGATCCTTGCAAACACCAACTCCTTTGCCGGGCTCTGGTCCAACTTCGAATTGTCCGGCGATTTCTGCGTAGATTTTGACGCCGGCATGTGCCGCGGATGCACCCGCGCCGGCGACCTCAATCTGACCGTCCTCAGTCGCCGCGATGCCCCCTGCGACGGTTATTCCGTAACCCTCGCCGGCTGGGATCCGGACCTTTCCCAGCAGTACACACGCCTTTTCCGCAACGGCGAATTGGTGGCCGTCTCAACCACCCACACCGTCCCGCGTTTCCGAGAAGGTCCTTTAACCAACGACGCCTGCTACACCATGCGCTTCCAGCGCGTCGGAAACCAACTCCATTACATCTTCAACAACGAGTCCATTTTGTCCTGGAAAGACCCTGCGCCGCTTGCGGCCGGTTCGCTGGGTATCTGGACCTACCGCAATGCCATTGCCGCATCCCGCGTGCGCGTAACCGCGGAATCCATGCGCCCCAAGCCATTTCGTTTCTGGACCGTCGCAACCATGCCGGAGGTCACGCCGCAGATCAGCCATCCGGTTCCGAAGGAAAACCTGCTCAATCCGGCCATCTGGCAGGGCGCTGACCCCGTCAGCCAGCCGCAGTTGCAGTTCACGTTCAACCAGCAAGCCAATCCTGAACTGCGCGTCATGGCGCTTGCAAGCGGTGGCACATTTCTCGCCACGCCGCATCTTCCATCCGTTTCAGCGTCCGGCATCCGCGGCTGGCATTTTGAAATCGCGCGCCATCCCGAAGCGCGCTTCAATTTTGAGTTTTCCGCCGGAATCCCGGATGCGACACACCCCGACGCCATCCTGAACATCTGCACCCGCTATTCCTTTGTGCTGTGCGGCAGTGACGATCCGCGCGGCGAGCGACGCCTTGCCGGACGCCTCCCGCAACCGCCCATGGCCTCGCCGCCGAATGCCGGCAGCAGCGCTTGCATTTGGACCCCCGTGGATGTGTGGCTTCCTTCAGAAATTCCGCGTTCGAATTTTTCCGTGCGCATCACCGGCTTTGGCAACCTGCAACCGGGAGACCTGCAGCAGGGCCTGGCCGGCAATCCCCCCGGCGCGTGGTATGCCGTCCGCGACTTTCATGAAATTCCTCGCGCCGGGAAGCCCGATGACCCCTCCAATCTTGTGGTCCGCCCAGACCCCGAAATCTCCGAAGCCCTGCGTATTTCATCCGGCTTCCCATGGCCGAACGAACTCCTCCCCGCCCGCTCTGTAATTCTCGACGGTCAGCCCGCCATGGTCTGGCAGGACGGCAATGATCAGGTCGTCCTGCTGCCGCGCTCCATCCTGCCGCCGTCTGGTCCCACAACACTCCGGCTTGATTTTGAGGATGGTCGTGCCTTCACCCGACAAGTGCCGCCGGCTGCCGGCAATCCATCGCCCGTGTTGCTGGCCTGCGAAATGACCGCAGGCGGCATCCAGACCTTCGAAACGCGCACCATGGCTCTGCAGCAGTTTCAAGGCCGCGCCACGGTTTCCCTTTTCTGCGCCGACCCGCTGCAAGGCACCTGCATCCGTTTCCAGAACAATGGCGCCGCCGATGCCCGGCTCGATGGCCGCCTGCTACGAAACTACGACCCGGTTGTCACGCCGCTGCTCCAGTTCCGCTACAAGGCCGATCCCATGGCCCATATCTCGCTCACCGCCGGACAAACCTTGGTTACGTTTTCCGAGGGCGCCGACGCACCCGCCATGCTCGACAATGCCTGGCACACCTGGCTGTGTCTGCCGCTGCAATCGAACCATGGCGGTCTGTTGCGGGAGGGATTCGATCAGCCATCGACCGAATTGCGCATGGGCTCCCGCCTGCAGCCGGATCAAACCGGCTGCTACAGCGCCATCGCGGTGGACGACATCGCAACCGGTCCGGTCGTGGGGCCCAAACGTCCCCTCTCCTTCCGCCTCAACTACCACGACTGTCACGGGCTAGCCAAAATCTTCTATGCCATCGCCGTCGGCCCTGAGCCATGGTCGAATCGTCCGGAACAGGAACAGGCCGCCGTGCCATGGATTGCCGTAACCAACAACGAAACCGTGACGCCTGATCTTTCCGTCCTGCCCGACGGATGCCATCACATGGTCATGCGAGCGCACGGCGCGCACGGCACCTGGTCCACCGTATCCGACATTCCCTTCCTCATCGCGCGTCAGCCGCCGCATGTTGCATTCGATGTCCGCTCCGTGCCCGACCGTTACAACGGCACCTGTCTGGATATCTTCCTCACCGGCAAAACCGCGCCGCCGCTGCTGCGCAATCTGCGTCTGTCGCTCGACGACAAACCGCTGGATCTCACCACCGACAATGGACGTTATTCGTGCAACGCCACAAACGTGCATCTTGAAATCGACTGGCCCTGGCTGCTCCGCAGAGAAATCCGCAACCACAAGGACGGCGATACGCTCCTGCTGACGCTCGACGGCATGACCGACGCCGCCGGCAACGATGCCGCGCCGCTGCACATTCCGATCCGGCTCGACCTCGCTGCCGACAAACAGCCGCCCACCGTGCTCCCGCTGCAACCCACCACCAACCTGCTGGTCTTTGCGCCGCAGTTCCACGCCCAGCAGGATTTTTTCAACCATGCCCGGCAAATCGTCGCGCGGGAATCCCAAAAGGAAAATGGCTGTTCATTCGTCCCGTTCCGCTGCCAAGGCGAAGGCCGCGACGCACCCTCCCTGTCGCGCCGGTTCACGGAGCAACCGTGGGATCCGGAAGCCTTTCCCTGGCTCGCCATGAGCGTCCGCATCGAAGGTCCCTACTCCGCGGACACCGCGCCCTTTGCCTTGCAATTGCGCCCATGCGCCACCAGCCAAACAAACAACCCCGCATTCCTTTGGAGTTTGCCGTTGACCGACCACCAGCCGTTCGTCATCGGTCCTGTGGATTGGAAACCCGGCAAATGGGTGGATCTCCTCGTGAACGTGCGCGACCTGCTGCGCAACCAGTGCAAGACGAACAAGGCCTGCACCCTGCGCGAAATTGCGTTCCTCTTCCCGCCCAAGGCCAGATTCACCCTCCAGGTCCGCGGCATGGCCATCCTTGCGCCATGGGAGCCTTCCGATGCGCTGAAATTCAAGGCCTACGATCTCAGCGGCATTGGCGGCCTGGTCTGGCAGAACGGCGGCAAATCCGCCAAGACCGGCATTCGTCCGGCGTGCCTGACATTGCCCCCGGAGGACGCTCCGTGGTTGAAACTGCGCGTGGCCGACCGGCAGGGAAATCTCTCGCAAGTCTTCATGGTTCCCCTGCCGCCCAATGCCGCGCCCATCCCCGACAATCTGCCGCTGGAAGTGGATGTGGAGGATTTTTAAGTCATGATTACGCGACTGACTGTCCCGTTCCTCGACACCAACATCCTGGATGTCACCGTCACCGCATGGCATAAAGCGCCCGGTGATCGCGTGCAGGCCGGCGAGATTCTGGCAGACCTCACGACCGACAAGGCTACTTTCGAATTGGAATCCACCGCCGGCGGCACGCTGCTCGAGATTCTTGCCGCGGCCAAAAGCATTGTGCCCTCCGGCTATATCCTGGCCCTGGTCGGCGAACCCGGCGAGATGGATGCAACCGCCGCCGCTTGCAACGCCCAGGTGATGGAAGATTACCGAAGCGCGGGCACTCGGAAGTCAGAGGGCAGAGGGCAGAGGGCAAACCCCGGTATTCAACCAGGAACTTCTTCCCCAATACGTCCGCGCGCCACCCCGCGCGCCCGTCGCCTGGCGCAGGAACACAATCTCGACCTCGCCCGCATCCAATCCGAAACCGGCGCCGACGTCATCGACGAAGCGGTGCTGCAGGCTTACCTGAAGAAGTGATAGAATCTTGCCAAAGCTGTCTTCACTCATGTCCATCATCCCATCCACCACCCCATCCGTAGCCCTCGTCACCGGCGCATCGCGCGGCATCGGCAAAGCCATTGCCCTGGCGCTGGCCGCCGACGGCAACCGCGTGGCTGTCAATTACCGTGCCTCGCAGACTGAGGCCGACGCCGTGGTGACCGCCATCCGCGCCAGCGGCGGCGAAGCGCAGGCTTTTTGCGCCGATGTGGCCGAGCCAGCCTGTGCGGCGGAATTAGTGCAGCAGGTTGAAACTGCGCTGGGCGCTGTCACCGTTCTGGTCTGCAACGCAGGCATCATGCCGACCCAGTTCCTGGCACTCTCCCGGCTGGAAGACTGGCGCGCCACCATGGCCGCCAATCTTGACAGCGCCTTTGTGCTGACCAAGGCGGTTAGCCGCAACATGGTGCGCCTGCGCCGTGGCCGCATCGTCTACATCTCTTCCGACGCCGCATTGCTGGGCGACCTGATGCGCGCAGCCTATAGCGCCTCCAAATGCGGACTTCTCGGCCTTTCCCGCGCTGCCGCGCGCGAACTGGCCGCCAGCAACATTACCGTCAATGCCGTCGCCCCCGGCCTCATTGATACCGCCTTGCTTGCCGGCATGCCCGAAACCCGCCGCACCAGGCAACTCGCCGCCATCCCCATGGGCCGGTTCGGCAAACCCGAGGAAGTCGCCGGCGTCGTGCGCTTCCTCTGCTCCGACCACGCCGCCTACATCACCGGCCAGACCATTTGCGTGGATGGCGGGCTGAACACAAAATAAGACCAATCATGTCTGTCCCGCCGTCACAACGCATCTTCGTCACCGGCATGGGCGCCATTACGCCGCTCGGCTTTTCGGTGAATGAGACCTGGCGTGGACTCCTCGCGGGCCACAGCGCCATTGGCCCGCTCGATCTTTTCGATCTCGGCGGGATCTCCTGCACGCAAGCCGGACAGATCCGCCATTTCACGCCCCCCGCCGCAATCCCCGTTGCCGACCGCGCCACCGGTTTCGCCGTTGCCGCCTGCATGGAAGCCCTCGCGCAGGCTTCGATCTTCCCAAACAGGAACCAGGAACCGGGAATCAGGAACGTTCCACCCATCGCCCTCGTCACCGCCACCAACTTCGGCACGCTGGATCACAACGCCTCCGCCCTCGTGAACGAAGGCCCGTTCGCCACAGCCGATCGCCTGGCCACGGCGCTCAACCTGACCGGACCCCGCGCCACCATCACGCTCTCCTGCGCCGCTGGCGCGGCCGGACTCGCCTATGCCGCCGGACTCATCCGCCACCACCGCGCCGCGCGCGTGCTGGTGGTCGGCTATGACGCCATTTCGCGCTTTGCCTGGAGCGGCCTCTGCGCCTTGCGTACCATGACCAAGGACCGCGTCCGCCCCTTCGATCTCAACCGCAACGGCACCATCTTCAGCGAAGGCGCGGCGGCCCTGCTGCTGGAAAGCGAAACTTCCTGCCACGACCGCCCTGCCGCGCCGCTGGCGGAACTGCTCGGCTGGGGAACCAACAACAATGGCTTTCACATAACCGCGCCGTCCCCGCGCGGCGCCGGCTCGGCGCTCGCCATGCGGCAAGCCCTCCGGCGCGCCAGTCTGACGCCCGATGCCATTGACCACATCAACGCCCACGGCACCGGCACCAAAGCCAACGATGCCACCGAATCACAAGCCATCGCGGATGTCTTCGGCGCGCATGCCCCGCGCATCCCCGTGACCGCGCTCAAATCCTCGCTCGGCCACATGCTCGGCGCGGCCGGAACGATCGAAGCCGTGGCCTCCGTGCTGAGCCTGCGCGAAGGCGTCATCCCGCCGACAACCAATTTTGAAACCCCGGATCCGGAATGCGCCGTGAATCTGGTCATCCATCGCCCGCGCGAGGCGAACCTGCGGTACGTGCTCTCCAACTCCGCCGGCATCGGCGGTTGTAATGCGGCCGTGATCTTCGCGAATGCAACCCTCCGCGCCTCTGCGCCTCTGCGCGAGAACCCTTCATGAACGACCCCGTCGTCATCACCGGCATCGGCATTCTCTCGCCGCTCGGCATCGGCAGCGCAGAGACCGCTGCGGCATTGCGCGAGGGCGAATCCGCGTTGTCGCCCGTCAGCCGCTTCACGCCGCCCCGCGGGGTTTCTCCGCTCTGCGGCGAAGTGCCCGCGTTCCGCGTGGAGGATTTTCTGGTTGCGCCCAAGGCGTATCTCGACCGCAACAGCGAACTGCTGCTGGCAGCCACCGGCATGGCCTTGCGCAATGCCGGAATCGACGCCGCCACGCTCGCTCCCGAGCGCACCGGCATCATGATCGGCACGGCATGGGCCGGACAGGACACCATGCGCGCCTTCTTTGCGGATTACGCGCAAAAAGGCCCGCGCCTGGTCAAACCGTTCCTCTTCCCGCACACCTACTTCAACACCGCCATCAGCCTCGCCGCCATGGAGTGGTCGCTGCGCGGCGCGCATCAATCGTTCGCTTCCGGACGGGTCGCCGCCGCACAGGCTTTGATCGAAGCCTGCGATCTGCTGGCGGACGACGATGCCGATGTCATTTTCACCGGTGGCTGCGAAGCGCTCGGGCCGTCGCTGTTCAATACGCTTGCGGCCATGGGCGTGCTGCCGCCAACCACCGCGACCGATGGGCCACACATCTTCGACGCCCGCCATAATGGACTGGTTCCTGGCGAAGCCGGCGTCATGCTGGTGTTGGAGCGGCAAAGCCGTGCCACTGATCGTGGCGCGCCGATACTGGCCACGATCACTGGGAGCGGCCTCGGCTTCCGTGATCCGCCGCAGGACGGCGGGTCCGCGCTGCCGATTGAATCCGGAATTGCAAACGCGATATTCGCCGCACTGCAACAGTCTGGCATCGAAACGCATGAGCTCGCCTGCGTCTGTGCGTCGGCCAACGGCGCTGCAACGGTGGATGACGCCGAAGCGCAGGCCTTGCGGGCGGTGCTGGGCAATTTCCCCGTGCCGGTGATTGCGCCCGCCGCGCTGTGTGGCGATACGATGGGCGCCTGCGCCGCGTTGCATGTCGCCTTGGCGGTCTTGCTGCGCGGCAACGGAACATTGCCGCCTGTGACTGGACTCAAAACGCCGGCTGTGCCGGGCCTGGCCTACGTCACGCGAGCAGACACCCCTTTGCGCACCGGACCGATCCTCGTGCTCGCCACCGACCCTGCCGGCTCATCGGCGGCGCTTGTTGTGCGGTGAATGCTCATCCAACGGCCCGCGCGTCAACCACCTTATGGCTGTACCAATTTGCGATCCAACACGCCGATCGTTTCCGGTCCCAAAACAAAAATCACATCGTCGTGTCCCAACACCATGGCATAACGACCGCCATCTGCCGCAGCCCGCCCGATCTGCAACACCTTGACCGCGGCATCGGCGCCGGCCATGCTGATTTTGATTACCAAGCCGGGTTGTGCCAGTCCATAGGTTTCCAGATCGTGGGTGGCGCCCGCGCCGAGCCGTTCGATCCGCCTGGCTTTCAGGCGGGAAAGCAATGTCAGCCACGCCGTGATCGTGTCAGTGGCCGCGGTTCTGCCCGGGGGATTGTCAACCACCTGCCACGGCTCGCTGTCCGGCATACGCTCGATGGCCTCCGGTTCCGCATCGCCGCGGCGCACAATCACACGCCGCACGGCGGAAGTGTCCACAGCCAGCACGATCCGGTCGCACAATTGAAAGGCGTTGGTCAGCGCACACACCGCGGGCGGCAGGCTGTCGGCCGCCACCACATACTGAAAGGCATTGGTGAACACGATATCCGTCCATCCCGACGACTCTCCCGGCGTCACGGCAAAGCGATTGGTCCGGATGGGTGTTGCCAGTTCGACCACGCATACCGGATTGGTCGGCATGCCGGATTCTGTCGCGGTTGCGCTTCCCGGAACCACCTGCTGCGCGCGCAGGCGCAACAAGCCCCCCAGCAACCGGCCGACGGCTTCCTGATCCGCCGCAGCCTGCAACGGCGCCACCAAGGACCACAGCCGTTTTGCATCCCGGCAGCATTCGATCACCTGATCCGGAAAACGCAGCTGCACGCGCGTAATCTCGTCCGGCTTTTCATGAAACAGGTTGCGATCGAGCAGCACGGGCGTCGCCACCAGCAGTGCCTGCAGCACGGCATTGGTTACGGCCACCACGCTCTTTTCATCCACCGTCAGCGCGTAAATCCATCCCGGATGGTCCTCGACTTTTTTGCCGAACCGCAGCGACATGCCAATCGGGTCGCCCGCTTCCCGGATCTGCACCTGCACGGCAGCATCCGCATCCAGTCCATAGAGCGGCAGTCGCGACCGCAGGTTGCCGGGCTCCGTCGCCGCGCGATTGACGATGGACGGCCAGACAAACTCCTCGATCCGTGTCGTGCGCAAACAGGTGAGGATGCGTTCGACGGTTTCCGGATCGACTACAGCCGGATACGGCTGTGTCATCTGCCAATCGCCGCCCGCATGCGCGAGGCTGACAAATGGCATTCCCGGACGCCGCAGTTCCAGTGCCGCCACGAGGCGGTTGCTGTCACGCAACAGGGCCCGCTCCCGCACACGTTCGAGGGAGTCTGGCAAGGCATCCAGCACGGCGCGGGAAGTCACCAGCACATGGGAGGCCGCGCCCAGGCAGAAAAAAACCTCGCCGCCATCCGGCGTCCGGTTGCCGAAATCCAGTTCGATGCGGCGGGCGGCCGTGCGCACAATCACCCGTGTCTGCGCCGGTGACAGGCCAAAATCCTTCAATTCCAGTTTTCGGCGCTTCAGTTCGTCCAGCGAAATGCGCTCGCGCACCGCCAGGTCGGAGAGCGTATCGAGAATCCGCCGCACCGCCACCTGGTCAACTTCCGCGTCAAACGGTTCCACCTGGCGCCACCAGCCTCCCTGGCGTTGCAAATCCATGCGGAATGCGCCCTGCTCGACGATCAGCGATTCGGCGTCAACCAGCCCGTGCGGAAACAGCAAACCCTGCGCGTCGTTCACGGAAACCCCGCTGCCCCCTGAACGCCAGTGTTCCAGCGTCCACAGCGACAGGCCGCATACAATCACCGCCACTGCCATTCCCAACGTTATCCGAACATTCGGCACGAATTAGACTCCCCCATGACCACGAACGATTGTCCACGCGTTATCCCAGCTTCCGCCGCCAACTGACCAGCATGCCCGCCAGCAGCACAATCAGCGGCATCGCGCCGGCAACCAGCAGCGTGAACCGCATCCAGCCATGCGAATCCAATCCGGTCCAGAACGCCGCATCGCCGCCGCCGCCGGAAACACCCCGGCCGCCTTCGACACCGGTCAGCCAGTTGAGTGCATTGATAAACAGATCGCGATTCGCGCTGGAGCGGGTTGCGAGCGTGGCGTTGGCGACAAATTCCCGCTCGCCCACCACCACCAGCCGCGTAGGCTGCAATGCAATATCCGCGCCGGCTTCGCCCCCGCGTTCCACGGCGGCCGCCACGATCACAGGCCCCGGCAGATCCTCGTGCGGGTCACGCACATCGTGAGCCCCCCAGCCATCGCTGCCGGTCAGCGCCAGCGCCGTAAAGCACACACGGTCCGCACCGGACGACTCGGCTGCGGCTGCCGGTTGCAGGCAGCGGCTGCCGATGAAAATCGTGGCGGAATTGGTGAGACTGCGCGTGATCGGATGGTTGCCATAGTTCTTGATCACCAGATCGTTTCCAGACAACGTCTCGCGACTGATGGCTGTCCAGGGCGTGATGCTCACACCCCAGTGCTCCAGCGTTCCTTCGAGCCCCGAGGCATGCACGGGATTGACGAGATACAGCAGGCGACCGCTGCGCGTCAGATAATCCTCGACCCATTTCCGTTCCTCCGCCGACAGCGTCGTTTGCGGTCCGGCAACGATCAGCGCCTCGGCGTCGGCGGGAACACCATTCGTATTCCAGAGTTCGAGCTTGCGCAGCTCATAGCCCTCGATGCGGATCTCACGCGCAATCGTGGTGAACCCGGTCAGCGCATCATAATCGGACGGGTCGCCTTCCCCATGCCCCATGAGCCAGTAAACGACGGGCTGATTCGCGCGGGCCAGACGGGCAATGGCGGCGGCACACACCGTTTCGCCGCGGAAAACGGATCGTGTCGCGCCATTGGCATACACCAGATCCGCGGCCGGCACCACGATGCGCCGCCCCTGCGCTTCGAACAACACCGCATTCGGCGGTACGCCCTCGGCAGTCAACCGCGCGGCCTCGCCCAAATCCCGTCGTGGGTCCACGGATCTGATTTCCAGCGTCACGCCTCCATGCCGGACCGCCGCAGCCTTGAACCCGCGCAGCAGACGTTCCGTCGGGCGGAAGGCCCGTTCGTTCTGGTCGAAAAAACAAACCACATGCACCGAACCCTGGGCATGCGCAAGGATTTCCTGCGTCCGCGCGGAAATGGGACGCACCATGGCAAAGCCCTGTTCGCGCGTCACGTTCAGACGCGTGGCGAGCAGGTTGACCAGCACGGTGAGCGTCACGGCCAGCAGCACGGAGGCCGCAATGTGCGCGCCCACCAGCCGTCGACCGCCCGAAGGCGGCAGCTCATTCTGCTCCTGCTCTTGATCCGCCATGCCCATCCCTTTTTATCTCGTTCGGACATCCCGCGCCTCGATCAGGCGCACGCAGATGAACAACACGCACCACGCCACGGAACTGTAGAGCACCGGCGGCGCCAGCGCAAACAAACCCGTGGCCGCGTCCGACACATGCCCGAGCGGCGGCCAGCGCCAGACGCCGTGCGGCATCTTCGGTATCCAGGCAAGCAATCCGGCGTACAGCGCATAGGGCGCGCCAATGCACAGCACCGTCAGCACGCCGGCCGCAGCCTGCTGTCCGGCCTGCAGCGAGGCGAATGTGCCAATGGCCGTCCAAGCCGCAGCCTGTAAAAAAAGCAGCAGCGCCGCGGCAGCCAGTCCGGCCATGGAAAACGCGCCATCCATGCGCGGCGCCCCCTGCCGCAACACCGTGACCTGGAGCAACGCCAGCAGAATCCCAGCGCCCACCAGCGCGAGCGCCGCACAGAATTTTCCCAGCACCAGATCGTGTGCGCGCACCGGCGCGGTCAGCAAGGTTTCGAGCGTCCCGGTCTGCCGCTCCTCCGCAAACAACCGCATTGTGGCCGCCGCCGCCAGGAAAGGAAGCCAGGGCGCCACGGACATCCCCCAAATGGCCTGGGCCGAGACAAAGCCGCCTTCGTTGCGACGCAGCAATTCGGCAAACGACCAGCCGGTCAGCGCCAAAAAGCCCGCCAGCATGCCGTAGCCGGAGGTGCTGGACAAGGCCGCCCGCAAATCGCGCCATCCGATCAGCCGCGCAACGCCTTTCATGCGTCCCCCTTTGCGCCGGCCGAGCCCGTCGCGCCGGCGCGGCCCGACACCAGATCAGCCAAACGCGATTCCAGCGCCGGCGTCACCAGTTCGATCGACCGCAATCGCCACCCCTGTCGCGCAACTTCCATCGCCACCGCATCGCGCACCGCACCGGTTTGCCGCGTCAACCAGGAAACCTGCCACCAGCCATCCGGCAGCAACCGCACGTCCGCTGCGGCGCCTCCCGGAAAGAGGTTCGACACGCGCTTCAAGGCCGCCTCCGCCGCGCCGGAAACCTCCATCGCCAATCGCGCGCCGCCGGCGCTGGCCAGCAAATCCGCGCGGGGCACATCCGCCACCAGATGTCCGGCGCGCAGCACCAGAAACCGCGTGCAAAGTTCGCCCAGTTGCGACAGCGCATGACCCGAAATCAGCACCGTGGCATGCCGCGCGGCATTGACCACGCTGGCGGCCATGCGCTCGCATTCCACCGTGTCCACATTGGCAATCGGATCGTCCAGCAGCAACAGCCGTGGATCGTGCAGCACCGCATCGGCCAGGCCCGTGCGACGGCGACACCCCAGCGAAAGCGTGCCGATCAACCGGTCACGCATCTCGCCCAGCCCCAGTTGCTCCGCCAGTTCACGGCTCCGGATGCGGGCCTTGACAAAGGGAAAACCCTTGATGCGGGCGCGATACAGCAGATACTCGCCCACGGTCATGTCATCATAGAGCGGACAACGCTCCGGCAGATACCCCATGCGACTGCGAAAAACCAGCGATTCCCGAAACGAATCCACCCCGTTCAGCCGGATCACGCCCTGGGTGGGTTGCAGATAACACGCCGCCAGCCGCAACAACGTGGTCTTACCCGCGCCATTGGGACCCAGCAAGCCGACAATATCGCCGCGCGCAGCCTGGAACGAAACCTGTTCCAGCGCCACGCGGCGGCCAAAGCAGCGTGTGACTTGGATGACTTCAAGCATGTCAAATGTGAGACCGGAAAAACGAAGCTATTATCGCCCAGACATGCCAGTGAATCAAGGTCCGATGCCGGAACGGCTGTGCGAAAAACATGCGCTGGGCACGGTGCCGACGGAGCGGCACCCTCCAGTTATTTCACAACCGCCAGTTGCTGGCGAACTGGAGGGCGGCGCGCCGTCGCCGCCGCTTTCCGCCGATGACCAGTGAATGGATGCGCCGGCGTCACAGCGGCCCGATCAACCTCCTGGCCAGGCGTGGCAATCCGGGATCGCGCGCGCCGAACGTCACCAGCGCCACTCCGGGGGCGGCTGCAGCGCACAAAATGATCTCGGCGTCATCGAGCGACGCCACCATGTGCACCGGCACTTTCTGTGCGATCAGGCGCTCCACGAGATGTTCGCTGCACACGCTGCGGTCGGCCGTGCCACCCATGTCGTACACCGGCAGGATCAACAACTGGTCCTGCGGTCGGCACACGCGGCTGAAAGTCTCGACCATGGCATCCATCATGTTGCGCAGGGGTCCAAACCCGTGCGGTCGCCACACGGCGCAAACGCGCTCGAAAGCGCCAGCCAGCGTACTCCAGGCCGCGGCGAGTTTTTCGGGATTGTGGGCATAATCGTCAATCACCACGGCGCCCCGCAGCTCGCCCACGATTTGCAGCCGGCGTTCCACGCCGCGGAAAGTCGCCAGCGCACGCGCCAGATCGGCCACCGGCACGGCCGTCAGGCACGCCACACGCGCCGCATGCCAAGCATTGAAGGCGTTATGCCGCCCCGGAACCGGCACGACAAACGGCACGCCATCCAGCACAAAATGGCTCCCCCAGCGATCAAGCTCCAGTTTTTCTGGTTCCGCACTGCACGTGCCGTCTTCCGCCGCGCCATCGATCACCGTTCCCCGCACGCGCTGACGAAACCTCTGAAACACGTCGCGCGTCTCGGCCATGGAGAAATGATCGGCGGAAGCATTGGTGATGACCGCATGTTCAGGCTCGAAAACCAGCAGCGACCGGTCGCTTTCATCCGCCTCGATCAACGCCCATTCGCCGGCGCCCTTGCGCACCGAACCCACGCGGCCGCCCTCGTCCCACCCCACCACTGCCGCGCCGTTGACCACCAACGGATCCTTTCCGCATTGCTCCAGCATCCATCCGGCCATGGCGGTGACCGTGCTCTTGCCGCAGGTGCCGGTGATGGCAATCAAGTGACGGCCCGCGACCACCTGCGCCAGCGCGGCCGCGCGATGCAAAACCGGAATACCAAGCGACTGCGCGCGCAAAAGATCGGCGTTGTCCTTTTCAATGGCGCTGCTGACAATGATGCTGGCCGTGCTCGCAGTCACGCCACTGCCATCCTGCGGATGCAGCGTGACCCCCTGCCCGCGCAACCGCCGCAACGTTTCCGTGGCATCGCCGGCATCCAGCAACCGGTCGGAACCGGAAACACGGGCGCCGACGTCAATCAAGACCTGCGCCAATGCGCTCATGCCCACGCCACCAATGCCTACGAGATGATAATGACCTGTCATGGGGCCCGTTCTTGGTTCTTTGTTTCTGGTTCGGTGCCGACGGCGCGGCACCCTCCAATTTTTCAGCGTACAGGATGGAGGGCGGCGCGTCGCCGCCGGATGTTCCACGCCTATCGCTGGATATCCACTGCCACGCTGCGCGCGCCGCGCACCGCACCGGGCTTGTCGAGCGTGACCTGCACACCGCTTACGCCATCAAACGCCAGGCAGGTATCGGCCACCGCCTGCGCCAGCCGTTCCATCAACTGAAACCGGCTGCTGCGCACCACCGCGGTCACGCGTTGGCAGACAGCCGCATAATCCACCGTGTGCCGCAAATTGTCTGTCTTTCCAGCGCGGGAAAGATCGCACAACAACACCAGGTTCACCACCACCTTGCGCCGCCGCACACGTTCCGCGGGCCGTGTCCCGACAATGCAGGAAACAACCAGGTCGCGAATGTGGATTTTGTCAGGCCCTCGAGTCATACGTCGCTCCCGCTTAGGTTTCAGTGTTCAGTGTTCCGGTTTTTCGGAAAAATGCATCAGCCAAGAACGAAGAACCAGGAACGTCACTGAAACCTAAACCAGATGCTGCCCGCCATCCACATACAGAATCTGCCCGGTGATGGATGGACTTGCCAGCAGGAAAACAACGGCCTCGGCAATTTGTTCGGGGGTACATTGTTTCCCCAGCAACGCAGAACCGGCCGGTTCACGTCCAGTTGCCGTAACCGGCAGGAGCGCTGCGCCGGGTGCCACGGCATTCAGGGTAATCCGCGGCGCAAGTTCCACGGCGGCCGAAGTTGTAAAAGCCGCCAGCGCCGACTTGCTGACCAGATAGGGCAGACACCCGTCGCACGGCTGCGCAATGCGCTGATCCAGCAGATTGACGACTCCAGCCACGGGCGTAGTCGCCTGGGGGTGCTTGGCGGCAATATGTTCTGCCAGCAATCGCGTCAGCAGCATGGGCGCCAGCGCATTCACCCGCCAAAACTGCTCGAACGCGGCCGCATCGCTTGCAGCCAATGATTGCCGTGCAAATAGGGCCGCGTTGTTGACAAGTCCATCCACGCGTCCCGCCGCCGCCAGCGCGTCGCGAAAAACTCCGGCCACACCATCTGGAGTCTCCAGCGCCCCGCTCACACGCCAAGCCCGCCCGCCGCGTTCACGAATTCCCGCCACCAGCGCATCGCCGGCAGCCTGCGAATGGCGCGCATGCACCACCACGCCCGCCCCGGCACCCACCAGCGCGTCCACAATGACACGGCCCATGCGCACGGCACCGCCAGTCACCAGAACAATCCGATTATCCAAGCAATGGGACACGCTTTTATTCTCCAAAACAAATCACGGCGCAATTATTTTGGCCGCGTTCGGCCATTTGTGTCAAGAGACCTCGCAACCTCTTGACTGCAGAACCAAAACCACTACCGAGAACCTATCGTCGTTTCGGCTGCGCCCAGCATCCCGCCCCATTCCGTTACGGCGCGCTGCAATGCGCGGCCGCGATGCGACATGCCGTTTTTAGTTTTACCAGGCAATTCGGCAAAAGTCTGGTCATAACCTTCGGGCACGAACAGCGGATCGTAGCCAAATCCATGCCCACCACGCGGCGCTTCCAGAATCCGCCCCTCGCAACGTCCTTCCACCGTCCAGACGCGCCCATCCGGCGCGCTGAGCGCCAGCACGCAACGGAATCTTGCACACCGGTTGGCAACGCCTGCCAGTTCGCGCAGCAAGCGGGCATTGTTCGCCGGCGTACTCGCCTCCGGCCCGGCATACCGCGCCGAAAACACTCCTGGCGCGCCCTCCAGCGCATCCACCTCCAAGCCGGAATCGTCTGCCAGCGTCCAGCAACCGCTCGCCAAGGCCAGAGTACACGCCTTCTTGATCGCGTTCCCCTCGAACGTCGGCGCATCCTCTTCCACCTCAGGCAGCCCCGGCACTTCATCCGCGCCGACCAGGTCCAATCCAGGCACGGACAAGATTGCGCGAATTTCTTCAAGTTTATGATGATTGCGCGTGGCGATGAGTATTTTCATGGGTGGTTGGGAAGGGGTTTCAGGGTTCAGGGTTCAGGAAAGCACCGATAGAACCATGCATGAGGCAAGCGTGCTCGTACGTGTCCGTCGACTCGAAAATCGAAGGGCGCATCCCTGTTTCATTGACCATGCATCATATACGTTGCCATATGGAACTGTGTTGCGGTAAAGGTCGGGCGGGGCTGTCAGACCCGCCGCCAGCGGAGGCAAGCGGGCTTGCCTCCG
>Ga0316227_1000953_pt1 | contig 34855 bp, 15 predicted proteins | sample TBH18019metaG_FD_206012 | JGI IMG/M metagenome (GOLD analysis project Ga0316227, IMG submission 206012) | Freshwater microbial communities from Trout Bog Lake, Wisconsin, USA - TBH18019 | ecosystem: Environmental > Aquatic > Freshwater > Lake > Hypolimnion/Profundal zone | place: USA: Wisconsin... | reverse complement strand
TTCACGGAGATTCTTCCATGTCTTCCCTAGAACCATTGTCTTTCGCCTTTAACATCCGTGATTTTGGAGCTATCCCCGACCGTAAGACACTGGCTTCGCCGGCGTTGCAGAAGGCGATTGATGCCGCTGCCGACGCTGGCGGGGGAGTGGTCTATTGTCCGCCGGGAGATTACCTCATCGGCTCCATCGAACTCAAGAGCAACATTAATCTGCACGTATCGGCCGGCGCGACACTTTGGGGCAGCACCCGCAAAGAGGATTACGATCTGTCCTGGAAAATGCCTAATCCCGGGGCTCAGCATGCCCAGTCCAACTCGATACATCTGATCTGGGCTCGCCATGCTCGCAATGTAGCCATTACCGGGCGGGGAACCATTGACGGCCAGGGGGATAGCTTCTTCGTTGGCAGCGCTGATGACCGGCGTCTGAAACAGGGTTGGCGTCCGGAGCGGATGATAGCCCTGATTGCCTGCCACAATGTACTGGTGGAGGGCGTGCATCTGCATAATTCACCTGGTTGGATGCTCTGGCCGGTCGGCTGCGAACAGGTGCGCATCGCCGGGGTTCGCATAATCACCAGAAGGGACGTGCCGAACAGTGACGGTATAGATCCTGACTGTTGCCGGGATGTGCATATCAGCGATTGCCATATTGACACCGGCGATGATTGCATTGCCCTCAAGAGCAGCGTGGATATGTTTCTGGAAGACCACACCGCGTGCGAGAACATCACGGTGACCAACTGCTGGATGAGCACCACGTGTTGCGCTGTGCGCATTGGTTACGAGGGCGATGGTCCGATCCGCAACTGCGTTTTTAGCAACTTGGTGTTTGCCAACACCCGAACCGGTATCAATATGCTGGTGCCGCGCGACGCGCAAAATCGGATCGAGCACGGACCGCTTATCGATAACATCCGTTTTTCCAACATCGTCATGGATACACGAATAGCCTGGTACCTTTGGGTAGGCGATGACGCGGTGGCGCCAGGCGCCATCCGCAACGTATCGATCTGCGGCATCCGGGGCACCACCGAACGCGCTTGCTACATCGGTGGCAGTCGCTCTCTGCCCATCGAGAACATCGTCCTGAGCGATATCGATCTTACGGTGCGCGGTTCGATGAACGATGAGTTTGCCCAGTGCGTTCCCTATCCCTACAAGGTATTCGACTGGTGGACTAAGGCGGGTATTCCCCACGCGATGTACTGCCGCTACGTTCGTGGCCTGAGTTTATCCAACGTGCGCGTGCATTGGGCGGAGGCATCCGGCCCATGGCGCAGCGCCCTGCGCTGCGAACAGGTTGAGAATATGTCTGTGGACGGCCTCCTGGCCCGCCAGGGAATTGTCGATGACGCTCCGGTTGTCGATTTGACGGAGGTTCGAGGCGCATTTCTGCGTGGCTGTATGGCTCAGAAGGGCACTGGTCGTTTCTTGCGCATCAGCGGTCCTGGCAGCGTGGATATCGTGGCCATCGGCAATCATCTAGCGGCGGCAGCCACCGCGTTCGATCTTGCGGTGGACACCCAGCCGGGCGTGTTGACCGACACGGCCAATCATTGCGCGTTGGAATAAACCCATAGTCGTTAAGTTAATGCTCGACGAATCAAGACGGTCGGGAGTTGATTTCGTGGCTATTGACGATCGACTTGTACAAGCAGGAATCCGCGCGGCTCGGGAATGCCCGCGCGAAGACGACCGTTGGCCAGATTCACGTCGCCGGTTCCGGCGAGGATTGTGGCGGTGTAACGACCGGGAATCAGCAGAGGCAGTTCGACTTCCCAATTGGGCCTATTGTTGAACTCGCGGAACAGCAAAAGATACGCGCTGTGACGGTCGGGAGTTATCGAGGCGAAGCCGGTCCAGGAAGTGCCGTCGGGCTCAGCGCCGATAGGGAGGATGACGCCGCGGAAATAGGCTTCGCGGTGTTTCTTCCAGATGGCCACCAGCTTGGCGACCTCGCTCACGAAAGAGGCGGGCAGATGCGACATTTCGAACCAGCCGAGCGGGCTGCAACCCATGACAGTGGCAAAAAGGTATTGCGGGCTGTAGGCGCCGGGGGCCAGGGGGTCGGCGGCGTAGAGAGCCTGGTTGCGCGTGGGATTGAGAAATTCCATGCGCAGGCGCAGGGGATCGACCCAATGGGCAAGCTTCCACAGGTTGCGCAAGGTCTGGTGCGGCCAGTAGCCGCGCCGGTCGGTGTAGCGGTTCTCGACGAACAGAGGGCCGGCATGCAGAAGGAACCAGTATCCGCCGCGCTTGCCGGCGGTGATGTCGATATCGAGAACGACACGGCCGCCGGAGTCGGCCTGGATGGCGGCGACCAGACGTTGGAGATTTCGCTCGGCGGTTTTGGAACGGATGGAGATGCTGTCGATCTTGAAATAGTTGATGCCCCAGCGCCGGTGGAGGGCGAGAATGGCCTGGGCGTCGCGCTGCCAGTTGCCAATATCGTCGGCGGAATCGGGGGCGTACCAGAGACCCAGACGCAATGATTGAGTTGCGGCAGCCTCGACCAGGGGCGCCAGGCTCTGGGGGAAACGTTGGGGATGAACAGTCCAGAATGAGCCGCGGGCCCAGAAGCCCTCCCAGGCGCCGCCGGCGGTGACGCTGTTGGAGGTCACTCCGGCCTGCCAGCCGTCATCCAATTGTACGACATCGGCGCCAAGGCAAGCGCCGGCACTGATCTCGCGGAGCATGAACTCCTGACACATGCGGGCATCCTGGCTGCGATCGCCCCAGGTATTGCTCAGCAGCATGCCGTCGCGAGAGGGTTCGTAAGTGCGCCGCAGGCGCTGATAGGCGTGCAGGGCCATGGTGCGGCCGGGGGAGCCGTCCTGGTAGGCCAGCAGGGTCCAGCGGTAGCCCATTTCCTCTTCCGCAGGCACGTCGCGATCCTGGGTGATCGTCGCCGGATCGTCGGCGTCAAATCCATGCCCGTAGAAGGCACTGGCGAAGCCCTTGCCGAAAAACAGAGCATCGTGCCGGCAAGGCGCCGACCGCGCAGGAGGCAAGGGAGCTTCTTTCAGAAACACCAACCCTGTTCCGCGCAGAGTATCTTCCAGGGCGAAGAGGTTTCCCGCCAAAGCCAGGTCTTTCTCATTGGTTTGCAGCAGCCACTGCCGCGCGAATACTAGTTCGTTGATATCGTCCGAGCAGTCGCGCATTTCCACGGCCGTCAAGCGGAGATGTGCGGCGGCGGCATCGAAGCGTTCCATAAGATCCAGCGACGGGAACCGGTCAACCTCTGTCGCGGTGGCGGCCTGGCTGGCGTGCCGTCGGAACCAAAGGCGCATCGATACCCCGGCGATGGCCTCGAACAACTCGATCCGATAGCCGATGGTCATGGTGTTGCCTTCGGCCACGATGTCGATGAGCAGCCCCGGCGTCTGCACGGGCGGGGCGGCAGCGCTGCGTTTCAAGGTGACGGTGCGCACCTCCGGCGGGATGGCCACGGGCGGCGAGGGCGCCGCCAGATCCGCCCCGGCGGCAAACCACGAAACCGCTCCGGCGACAAACTCCAGGGGATAGAGCAATCCCGCCTCATCCACGCGCCAGACGCGGGAAAACAGCGCGTTGCCGACGGTGAGGATTCCGCCATCAAGCCTGGCGGCGCAGGAGCCGAAGGTGAAGTGCTGGGCATGGTCCATGTCCGCCAGTATATATGCCGGGTATGGCAGTACAAATATCCGTCGTCGCCGGCTCGTCCTTCGCATAGACCAGCGCCGCCATAACCGTTAAGATTGCTTTATTGTGTCATACTCATACGCCCTGATGCTGGATGTCAGCAGGCGGCTGGTGGTGATCATCGGCGGCGGGGAAGTGGCTTTGCGCAAGGCCAGGGGACTGCTGGCGGCCGGCGCGGAAAACGTGCGGGCGGTGGCGCTGCAATTTCATGGGGATTTCCCCGGGGGCGTGGAACGCGTGCTCCAGGCGTACAGGCCGGAGCATCTGGAGGGAGCGGGATTGGTGTTGGCGGCGACGGATTCGCCAGCGGTGAACGCCGCCGTGGTGGGCGACGCCCGGGCCCGCGGGGTGCTGGTTAGTCGCGCCGATGCCGATGAGGAAGCCCCGGGCGATTTCATCACGCCGGCCCGGCTGGACCGGGGGCCCATTACGGTTACCGTGTCGGCCGGAAGCCCGGCCTTGGCGGCGATGATCCGCGATCGCCTGGCGGATGGCTTCGATCCCGCGTGGCCGGCGCTGGCCAGTGCCATGCAGGCCATCCGGCCGCGCGTGCTGGCAAACGGCAAGATGGGTGGGCTGCGACGGCGCGAAGCGCTGCGCACTCTGGCCACGCCACAGGCCATGGCAATTGTGTCCGACAGCGGAAAAGAGGGACTGTGGAAGTGGATTGTTGAACGGTTCCCGGAATTGGCGTGACAGACTTGAGGACCCCATGCCCACTACAGGCCAACTGGCCCTGCTTATCGTCGCCATAGTGATTTTCGGCGTCGGCGGCTTCATCGCCTTTGCGCGACTCTGGACCCAAAGGCCACCGCGACGTCCCACGGTCAAGAGTTGCCTGTGGCTGGGGCTCGGCGCCGGCCTGGCGGTGCTGGCGTGGCATTCGCTTCTGCGCGGCTCGTGGTTGCCGTTGGATGCCAATTTCGACACTTTCATCTGGCTGGGCGTCCTGCTGGGGATGTTCCTGCTTTACATACAGCGGCACAAACCTCTGGGGGGGCTGGACTGGTTTGTCATACCCATCATCATTCTGATGTTTCTCGCCGCCGCCTTGACGGAGCCGGCAGCGCCCCGGGACTACGTCAGGAAAGCTTGGCTCTGGGCCCACCGCATAACAATGTTTATCGGCGCGATGGCGTTCCTGCTGGCGGCGGCCGTGGGGGCCATGTACCTGATCAACAATCGGAGGCTGCGCCATAAACATGTCCTGCCGGGACCGGACCTGGGAAGCCTGGAACGCCTGGAAAAGCTCACCCTCGCCTACGTCAGCCTGGGATTCGCCCTGTTGACCATTGGCATGATCCTGGGCCTGGCCCATTACAAGCAGTTGGGGAGCAACTGGTTCGCCAATCCCAAATTCGTGCTGGGCATTGCGGCGTGGGTGGTGTACGCGCTGGTCCTGCATTCGCCGATAAACCCCGCCTTTCGCGGGCGGCGGGCGGCGTTGCTGAGCATCATCGGCTTTCTGCTAATCTTCGGCGTGTTTGTTTTTGTTGTCGTACAGTAATTGCCGGAAAAGTGAGCCGGCATGCCATAAACCGCCATGGATCGACTGTTGCTTCTGGGACTGAATCACGGAACCGCGCCGCTGGAAGTGCGTGAAAAGTTGGCCCTCAGCAGCGTCCGGAGCCGCCAGGCCCTGGAGGCCCTGCGCCGGCAATTTCCCGCCGGAGAGTTCGTGCTCCTGTCCACCTGCAACCGGGTCGAGATATACTGCTCGCGTCCCGCCCACGGCCAGCCTCGCCCCGAAACCCTGATCGAATTCCTGGCGTCATTCCATGGCCTGGACGCTTCCGGCTTCCAGGGGTACCTCTATCAGAAGGCCGAACGGCAAGTGGTGGATCATCTCTTCACCGTCGCCGCATCGTTGGATTCAATGGTTCTAGGGGAGACGCAGATTCTGGGGCAGGTGCGTCAGGCCTACGATGCGGCGCGCGAACTGTCAGCGACGGGCACCATGCTTAATCCGCTCTTCCAGCGGGCCATCGCCGTCGGCAAACAGGTAATGAATCAAACCTCGCTGAGCGAAGGGCGGATGAGCATCGCCAGCGTGGCGGTCGACTATGCCCGGGGCATTTTCGATGATTTTGCGGATAAGACGGTGCTAAGCATCGGGGCGGGGAAGATGGCGGCGCTGGTGCTGAAACACATAGCTGAACTCGCGCCCGGACGCCTGCTGGTGGCCAATCGCACTCCGGAAAAAGCCGCCGCCCTGGCGGGGGCGCTCCATGCCCAAATTGTTCCCTTCCAGCAGATTGGCGAGTATCTGGCCCAGGCCGACATCGTCATTTCCTCCACCGGTTCCAGCGCGCCGATCATCACCCGCGCCGCCTACGAGAAATTTCTGAAAGCCCGGCGTTACCGGCCGGTATTCCTGATCGACATTGCCATGCCCCGGGACATCGAAGCGGCGGTGGGTAAGATGGATAACGTCTATCTGTATAACCTCGACGACCTTCAGAAGGTGGTATCCAGCACGCAGTCGCAGCGTAAGGAAGCCATCGAGGCAGCGCGGCGGATTGTAAGACAGCAGGTGGATGAGTTTGCGATGTGGCATCGTACCCGCGAGATGGGTCCGCTGATCGATGCCCTGTTCCGGCGGGCGCATCGGCTGGCTCAGGAGGAACTGGCCCGCACCATCAAAAAGCTGCCCAATATTTCCCTGGAGGAGAAAGCACACATGGATGAGCTGGCGCGGCGGATCGTCAACAAGCTGCTGCACGACCCCATAAGCAACCTGCGACAGGCCGAGCCGGCCCATGGTTCGATGACAGCGTATTTGAATGTCATGGAAAAGTTGTTTGATCTGGGGTCCGAAGGCGCAGGAAGCGTGTCCGACGAAGGGGATGACGTCCAGCTCAATACTCAAGGGCGAGGCGACGAAGACGGGCGCGGACAATAATGAACCACTCCCGGCGTTTAAGATAATGGTAACGGAATACCCGGAGGACGGTAAAGGAATCGAGTGGCGTTGGAAATACAGGAACATCTGGAAAGCGCATATCCGCTTCCCGTGGGCGCAGCGGCGCCGGGGCAAGAGGGGAATCTGTTGTTGCATGAGTTGTTCGAGGCTCAGGCCGGTCTGCGGCCCGATCGCACGGCGATCATATTCGGCTGTTTGTCGCTGAGTTACCGGCAGCTTGATGATGAAGCCCGGCGTCTGGCCGGCGTACTATCGTCGTGGGGCATCGGCAAGGGTTCGCTGGTGGGGATATTCATGGGGCGGTCGCACCTTCCCCTGGTGGCTATTATCGGCGTACTTAAGACCGGAGCCGCCTACGTGCCGATCGATCCGGCCTGCCCGGGGCAGCGACTAGGGCAAATCGTCCAGGACTCGGAGTTGCAACTGCTGCTTGCCGATGCCACGACCCAGGACGTCGCCCGGCAGGCAATCCCTTGCGAGCGCATACTAATGGCCCCGGCGTTCCGCGGCCCATGTGAATACAAGGCCGCACCACCGGCAGCGGCGGATATCGAACAGGGCGATGCCTGTTATGTTATATACACTTCTGGTTCCACCGGGCGGCCCAAAGGCGTGGTCATCGAACATCGCAACGCGGTGGCCTACGTGCGGGCGGCGTCGCGCGGCTACGGGATCCGCGATAGCGACCGCATCTACCAGGGCTTCTCCCTGGCTTTTGACGCATCGGTGGAAGAAGTCTGGTTGGCGCTGGTCAATGGGGGGACGCTGGTAGTCGCTCCCGGCGATGTCACCCATTGCCCGGAACTGGCCGCCAAATTTATCGCCGATAACCGTATCTCCGTTCTTTCGACCACGCCCACCTTCCTGGCCATGATCGATAGTCCCCTGGTTGGCGTGCGTCTGCTGATTCTTGGCGGCGAGGTGTGCCCCGATGAACTGGCGGCGCGCTTTGCCTGCGGCCGCCGACTGCTCAACACCTACGGCCCGACAGAGGCGACGGTGGTCAGCACGATGGCCCTGTGCCAGGCGGGGCAGAGCGTAACCATCGGCCGGGCCTTGGACGGTTGGCGCCTCGCGGTGGTAGATGAGAAGCTTCAGCCGGTGGCGCGGGGCGAGGCGGGGGAACTGCTGATCGGCGGCGCCGGCGTGGCGCGAGGATACCTCAAGCAGGCAGAGCTGACGGCGCAGCGGTTCATAGAACATCCACAGATCGGCCGCTGCTTCCGGTCGGGGGACCGGGTCCGCCAGCTTGAGAATGGCGAGCTGGTATTCCTGGGCCGCAACGATGCCCAATTGAAGGTGCGCGGATTCCGGGTCGAGCCGGCGGAGATAGAGGCGGTGTTGCTGCAGCAACCGGGCGTCAGAGCCGCGGTGGTGACTCTGCACGATCCGCGGGGAGTCTGCCAGCTTGCGGCGTACATCGTGGCGGAGACCCCGGCCGAGCCGGATCGCAGCGCCATCGCCGTCGTGCTGCGGCGACGCCTGCCCGACTATATGGTGCCGGCGTATCTGGACACGCTGGCGGCCCTGCCGACGCTGGCCAGCGGCAAGGTTGACCGCGCCGCCCTGCCGGCGCCACGATCTCCGATGCCGTCGCACCACGCCATGGCCAATCCGCCGCGGACACAGTTCGAGCGGCAGTTGGCCTCGGCCTGGAGCGTGGTCCTGGGGCACAACGCGCTGGATCTGGACGATGATTTTTTCCGCGATCTGGGCGGGCATTCGCTGCTGGCGGCGCGGGTGATCACGCAACTGCGCGCCACCTTCAACTTGGCGGTGAGCGTGCGTGACTTGTACACCCACCCGACCATCCGAAGCCTGGCGTCGCTGCTGGATGGTTCGCCGCCGTCGTATGCGGCGCCGTCGGCCGCCAGGGCCGCAAGCGTCAGTTCGCAGGCCGAGGTCCCCCGGCGTCGGTTGCTGTGTCAGGCGCTGCAATGTCTGGCGCAGCCACTGCTGGCCGGACTGCCGGTGGCGCCGCTGGTACTGGCGGCTTGGTTATGGGGGCGCTGTGCGGCCGGAGCGCTGGGCGCCGGTGTTCTTGCCGGCGGGTGCGCGATCCTTGTGCTGACGTCGTATCCGGTCATGCTGGCGGTGAGCGTGCTCGCCAAGTGGTTGCTGATCGGACGTTACCGCGCCGAGACGGCCCCGCTATGGGGCTGGGGGTATTTTCGTTGGTGGCTGGCTACGCGCATCCAGGCGCTGGTCGGCGTCGAATTGCTGGCCGGCACGCCGTTCCTGAACTGGTATTTCCGGTTGATGGGCGCCCGCGTGGGACGGGGCTGCGTTCTGGGCACATCGCAATGCTGGGCATTTGACCTGGTCGAGATCGGTGACAACACCAGCATCGGCGCCGAAACGCATCTGCTGGGGTGCCGGGTCGAGCCGGGGGGTATTCGCTTTGCACCAGTGAAGATCGGGCGCGGATGTTTTATTGGCAAGCACTGCGCCCTGGGGCTGGACGTGGCCATGGGCGAGGGGGCCAGGCTCGACGATTTGTCGCTGCTGTCCGATGGGCAGCGGATGGCTGATGGCCAAGGCCGGCGGGGATCGCCATCCCAGGCGGCGGCGGTCGCGGTTCCGCAGTCGATGGATTCTGGACAGATGCGGCGAGCTCCCCTGCTGCACGCCCTGGCCATCATCACCTATTTCGTCAGCCTGACGCTCGGGGCCCTTCCCACGCTTGTGGTTGCCGTATGGCTGATGCGGCGGTGGGGCCTGGGTTGGGCAATGACGGCGGCGCCGGTGACGGGAACGATCTACGTGCTGGCGATGGTCGGGGTAATCATCGCCTGCAAGTGGCTGGTGCTGGGGCGGGTGGCGCCAGGGGATATCCGGGTCGGATCCCCGCTCTATGTACGCAAATGGCTGTTCGACCGCCTGCTGGCCTTCAGCCGCACGGCGCTGCTGCCGATCTACGCCACGCTCTACACGCCGCCGTTTCTGCGGTTGCTGGGGGCGCGGATCGGCCGACGTTGCGAGGTCTCGACGGTTTCCCATATCAACCCGGAGATGTTCGAGGCCGGGGATGAATCGTTCCTGGCCGATGGGGCGCTGATCGGCGGCATGCGCATCCATGACGGCGTCGCCCGCCTGGGTGTCAACCGCATCGGCCGGCGCACTTTTATCGGCAACAGCGCCGTGCTTGGGGTCGGGGCGTGCATCGGCAACGAGACATTGATCGGATGTCTGAGCATTCCTCCCGAAGGCGGGCCGCCGGCCGATGGTAGCAACTGGCTGGGTTCGCCACCGTTTGCTTTACCCCGGCGGCAGGAAGCTCCGAATTTCGACGCTTCGGTCATTTTCAACCCCACGCCATGGATGGTGACCCAGCGCCTGGCATGCGATGCGTTCCGCATTGTGTCCCCGGCGACGATCATGACCGCGGGCGTGCAATTGCTGGCCTGGTTCGCGTATCACTGGCCTGGCGGCGTGACGATGCTGCTGGGCGCATCGGCGTTCATCGCATTGGGCTTGCTGCTTGTGGCGGCATTGTCCGTGGTGGCCATGAAATGGCTGCTTATGTGGCGGTTCCGGCCGACGGTGGCGCCGCTGTGGTCGCGGTACGTATGGATCAATGAGATTATCAACGGCGCCTTCGAGGCAATCTTCGCCCCGGCGGTTTCCGCCATGCTCGGCACCGGCATGGTGGCGGTGATGCTGCGGCTCATCGGCTGCCGGATTGGCAAAGGAGCCTGCATACATACGACATTGTTTTCGGAATTCGATCTGGTGACCATCGGCGACGGGGCCGTGCTTAACCACGGGGCCACCATCCAGACGCACTTGTTCGAGGATCGGGTGATGAAGTCATCGTACGTGAATATCGGCGCGGGGGCGTGCGTGGGCAATATGGCAGTGGTTCTCTATGACACGTGCATACGCGAAGGGGCAACGCTGGCGCCGCTATCGCTGCTGATGAAGGGCGAAAGCCTCAACGCCCACCAGACCTGGGTGGGCATCCCGACCGTTGCGGCCGAAGGGCTCGGCGAAGCGCTGGCCCCGGCAAAATGAACGCGAATCTCACGCAACAATACGAGGGGATTTGCGGGGCGTGCGGAGTGTATCCGGCATCAGGGCCGCTCGATAAGGATTCCGCTTGCCCCCGCCGGCGGGCCGGGAATTTTCCAATAGGTCCGGTGCAATCGGTCTAATTGTTCGTTGTCAACCACCAGCACGTCGCTGGGTTTTATTTCCTGTCCCGCCAGCCACCCGGCTATCGCCGAGCCACCATCGCTTCTTATGTCGAAGACCGTGCGATAGGTCAGGCGGGACATCGGCGTCTGGTAGACAAACGCCCGGGCGTCGCCGATCAGGCGAATGCGGCCATTAATCTTCTCATCGGCGCCAAGATTCCCGGTGCGCAGGAAAGACAGGTCTTCAACCCACAACAGCCGGTGCTCCGCCAGCAGGCGAAACCGATCTTGATTGAGCATTGCCGCCAGCCACGGCCCGGCGACCAGGCCCGCCTGGAGCACAATTGCGGTCAGGGCAATAGCCGGCCACAATTTCCAGCGCACCTGTCCCACCAACAGCGCCAACAACGGTATGGCCAACACGAAGAACCGCCCCTGAAGATGCGTGAAGCCTACAAAGAAGATGCTCAGAACCGCAAGCAAGATCCCCGCTATCCAGCTCTGGCCCCGCCCCATGGATGCGGCCCAGGCGGCCAAGCCCAGTGGCAGAAGCAGATACCCAAATCGCCATGCCGCCGGTTCCGGCTGGTTCGTCAAATCCGTCGGACTCCCATTCTGCACACGCCCGCTCCACGGATCATAATCGGCGACGATTTCCGTCCATGCCGCGTGCAACCTGGCGGCCAACACCTGCTGATCGGCTCGAGGCGAGTGCGCTTGCCGCCACCGTTGCACCTGGGTGTCATCGAAAGGCCTGTGCCCCAATTGTGGCAATTCCGGGAACACGGGATTTCCAGTCCAGATCGCGTTACGCAGCAGCCATGGCGAAAAGGTCACCATCCCCATTAAAACGAAGGCTCCCAGCGCTGGCAACCAGGACAGGAGTTTTCGCATCTGGCGAATCGCCAGAAGCCCGGCAAGCACTGCGATCGGCACGCCCATCAACAGCATCGGCACACCCGTTAGCTTGGTTCCGCAGGCAAATCCAGCCATGGCTCCGCCAACCAGCATCGGGCGCAGCGGCCCACTGGCCGATCGCAGCGCCAACATCGCCCATCCCACGGCCAAGGTGCCAAACAGCAGCAGTCCACCCTCATTGTAAGCCACTCCCGCCAGCAGGGTTAGCCAAGGCACTGTCGCCGCCGCCACTCCCGCGATAGCCGCGCAACGCGATGAATTGCGGCAGCCGCCCGCGGGAGTCGGGGATACCGCATCGCCCTGCAATGGATTGCCGCGTCCTTCTTGCTCTGCCAAAGCCGCGGCCACGGCCGCTACTGCCAGTACGCACAGGACCATGAATGCGACATGCATCAACTGTGCCGTATACATTCCCGCCCAGGGTCCGCCGTGGAGGTGCATGGCCGCCAGGTAATGCATCTCGACATTGAAGGGGAAATAGGAAAAGACATTATGATGCAGGGGCATCATGCGTCCGGCCTCAAACCATTCGCGGGGAACCTGGAGGTGGTATGCGACGACATCGTAGCCATTGGGTTCGCCACCCCAGAGCACTCCCGGCGGACTCAACGCCCCTAGCAACGCCACCGCCAGAAACGGCGTCGCAAGCAGCCACAACGACGCCCACGATGCCTTTTTAGCCATGGCCTTTCGGAGACGGTTCCAGTTCCATTTCTGCCTTACGCGGGCGATCTTTGCCAGGCCGCATACCAGACCAGCGACCATCAGACTGATAGTTGTATTGTGATTCAGCCATCCGGCCAGCGCCATCCCGAGGATTAGCAGGCTCAGAATACCTAATCCCGTCGCCGCCGCCGTCACCAGACGAAAGAGGCGCGGTTCCTGTTGGCCGCCCAGGCGCAGCGCATCAAGCGCGGCCCAACCCAGTCCTGTGGCCCCCAGCATCCAGCCGGGGACGATGAGTCCATCTATCAGCAAGCCCTGGAGAATCAACATCGACGAACGTCCCGCGAAGTACAGCAGCACGCCCAGCGTTATTCCCGCCCCGACCAATGCCGCTGCCGCCCGCGATTGCCAAAAATTCATCGCCACGCTTAGCGGCGTGTGACCCGCGGGCGCGCAACCGAGAGGAATGGGCTTGGCCATTGGGAGGCTATCTTACGTTGTAGAGCCGCATCCCGCACGCACCCATCCGCGGCAACCCCGCGTTTTTTCACTTCTTCCACCTTGGACCTTTCTTCGCTACCATTGGCTTCATGTCGTTCCTGGATATTCATTGGATAAGTTCTGTTTTGGAGAAATGCGTTGGCTCGCATGTAATCGTGCCCAACAAGGGCGGGGGACCGTTTCCGGTCATGTACCTGCTTCACGGGCTTTCCGACGATTACACCATGTGGCATCGTCGCACCCGCATCGAGTGGTATGCCGAAAAGTATCCTATGATAGTTGTCATGCCCGACGGCTATCGCGGCTGGTACACCAACAACGAACAGGGTCCGGCCTATGCTCGCTATCTCGGCGAGGAACTGCCGGCTTTTATCGAGCGAACTTTCCACGCCCGTGCCAGCGGCAAGGCCCGTTGCATCGGCGGCCTGTCCATGGGCGGATATGGCGCTTTGCGTCTTGCCCTGGGCTATGCCGGCCGCTACGTCAGCGCCGTAAGCCATTCAGGGGCGCCCATGTGGGGCCCAAATAATTTTCGGGCCACGACGACAGCGGAAGAACTGCGCATCTTTGGGGAAAAGCCCGCCGGAACCGATCACGACCTTCTGGCCCTGGCGAAAAAGGCCAAGGCCGCCGGTAAACTTCCCCGGATTGCTATCGACTGCGGCACAGAGGACTGGCACCTTGAAGCCAATCGCAGATTCCACAAGGCCCTGCATGGCGCCAAAATTCCCCACCAGTACGCTGAATTCCCCGGGAACCACAACTGGGATTACTGGGACATCCACGTCCAGGAAGCCCTGGCGTTTCACGCCAAGGCCTTGGGGCTGTAAACAATAATCAGGACAGGTCTAATTATTATACGGCGTTATCATCACGCAAGTGCCATTTTTAGTTACATATATATTAATTAGACCTGTCCTCATTAATTGTATCGTTTAATTGTATAGCAACTGAAGTTTGCGGCAGAGACGGGGACTATCCAGCAGGTCGGTAGTGGCTGAGAACTGGTCCACGCTTCCGACAAGTTGTAGCTTGCGAACTGCAACGTTGCGGATTTTCTGGAGGATAGCCTTGGTAAAGCGTTCAGCCCCGATGACGCGGAACGGTCGATCGTGGAAGCGGCGCCCCTGCGGCGTCAGCGGCGTAGTGATCCTCATCGCATTATGCATCTGCGCCGCCAGTTCGCAGGCTTTGACCACGGCTTGCTCCCGCCGGCGCCATATTCGCGATGACAATGCCTCCTGGAGACAGGGCGTAAATCGGCGCGCACAGCGGAGCCTGGAATATGCGGTGCCGAACCATTTACTGTACGGCGCGTATTGTTTTTCCATCAGGAAACACAACCGCATTACGTCGCTTACGAGCCTTGCGGCCACAATCCCACTGCCGACCCCATCTGCGACAATTCCCGTTCGCCCGATGAAGGCTTCTTCCTGAGCGATCCTGGTCCATTGGCAGGCTAGCAAGTACAGCCAGATATCACGCGGATAGTACCGTAACCTGCGGCGCAATTTTGCCAAGCATCCCAGGCCATCATGGAAAACCATACCACGCGTCAGTTCCAACAGCGCCTGTTCCGTTGCCGTCAGCCACTGGCAAACCGTCAGCGGCCGATCCGGATCGATTCCATATCGTCCATGAAAAAAAGAGCGAACCGTGAGAATCTCGACACGATGATTGATCGGCCCTTTGCCCGGATCGCCAAGACAACACGAATCAGCCCCCGGGGCACAGAAGAAATGCGTCCGGTAGCCAAGGAAAACACGCGGCAGTTCCCTGGCCATGGTGGCGCCAATGGAGCCGGCCAGCTTTCGGTGATCGCCATCCCCCAAGAACAGTAAGACTCGCGGACCCCACCCATGATCTGTGGACATCGCGGAGTCGAAGCCCAGCACCTCCGAACCGGAGCCCATGAGCGCTGCCGAGTGCCCCAGGCGCGGCCAGTGCCGGGCCAGAATTGGCTGTACGGCATCTTTGTAAAACCGCTTGCTGAGCTGCAATCCTGGTATGAATCCGGCCATACAGATATCACCGCCGATGGCGGCTTAACCACAAGCATAAAGAGTCGCAGACCGCTTGTCCTCGCAGAAACCCTACGACGGCACTAGAATCAACATCGAACAACAGGAGCCGCATCCTTTGGCATTTCTTCGTTTGCTTATCCTCCTTAGCATCTGGATGTGCCGCACCGCCACCCAGAGCGGTCCCGAAGAACTTAAGTTCGTCGGCCCTGCCTGGGGCGCCGCTATTTTTCTGGGTGTCTATGCTCTTACGGTCCTGGTTATGGCCTTTTGGGCCAGACTATTGACGCGACGTCTGGGATCGGCCGCCTCCCCGCGCAGTCTCCGCCGTTTCAACAAGGTCATCAACATTGTGCGCCTGGCCGTCCCCGCCTGGCTGGCCATAGCCATATTCGGCGGACTCCAGTGGGGCAACAGCATCGATACCATCGCCGGTCCGCTGGCCTGGTGGCCTTCTCCTGTGGCCCATATCGAATTGCCCCTGCTTCTGGCCGGAATTGCCCCGGCGCTGCTTGCCTGGATGGCTCTGTGGTGGGCCGAATACCCCGTTGACCGCGTCTGGCGCGAGCAGAACATGCTCCTTCAACTCGATCACGATCTGCCCATCCACGCGCCACCGTCTTTTTGGAGCTTCTTTGGGACCAACCTCCGCCTCCAGTTGCTGTTTATGCTCGCTCCCTTCCTGTGCATCCTGCTGGTTCACGACCTGGTGACCCTCCTCTTGTGGTTCCTGCGCCCGGATATTGCCGACGAATGGGCCAATTTGATCATGCTGCCAGCGGCCGCCATGATGTTCATTCTTGCCCCGGAACTGTTGCGAAGACTCTTGAGAACCGAACCCCTGCCGGATGTTCTCCTGCGGACAAGGCTGGAGACCCTCTGCCGCCGTACTGGTCTGCGCTACCACGAGATCCTCCTCTGGCACACCAACAACTCCATGGGCAACGCCATGGTGATGGGGCTTTTCCCGCGTGTTCGCTACATTCTGTTGTCGGATCTGCTGCTGGAAACCATGAGTGACGAGCAGATCGAGGCGGTCTTTGCCCACGAGGTGGGGCACATTGCTCACCGGCACATGTGGTGGCTGGTGGCCTTCGTGGCCACGTTTGCCACCTTTGCTCTGGGTCCCGGCGACCTGATCGCCCATGGCCTGGGAATCCTGCGGGACTCGCCGCATTGGCCGGGCGTGGCCAAATCTGCGCACGCCGCCCACGTCATTAGATTCCTCCGCTCCTTGGAAGGCCCCATTATGCTGATCGTGACCCTGGGTCTATTCCGTTTTCTCTTTGGGTATTACAGCCGTTGGCTGGAACGCCAGGCCGATGTCTACGGCGCACGTCTGATGCAGACCGCCTATTCCCAACCCCTGGCTTCCGCCCACCAGGCCTTTGGCAACACCTATGTTGGCGAGCAAGGGGCCGGCCTATTTTCCTCGGCCCTGCGCCGGGTCGCCTTCATCAACCATATTTCCACCAATGGCCGCAACTGGCGCCACGGCAGCATAGAGAAGCGTATTCGCTATCTCCATCATTTAAGTGCCGATCCCCAACTCACCGGCCAGTTTGATCGATTTATGAGGCGTTTATTTATCCTGGTGGTCGTAGCCCTGTGTACCTTCGCCATCTGGGACGCTCTATCCAATTATCATTGCATCGACCAGTCCATTCTCGAACGCCCCACCCTCATCAGGTCCAACTATTCCCATTCATAACTATATATAATGTTGATACTTACGTGTCATATGACAAGTAAATGGTCACTTGTTTTTTGCCTCTGAATAGCCGACAGGATGCAGACGTTCCGGCCTGTATCCTTGACACCTCCTCTGGCTTCCTTAGAATTTCACCCGTTTGGTGAGCGCCTAAGGCGGTCGGACTTCCGACTGTCACGGGAAACCCAACGTGAGGCTCGTGTCTCATGACGTCAGGCTGCCGGAGTTAAGGCTCGGCGCGCCTGGCAGGGGCTAATCGGCCTTTTGGTCGAGGGAGACTTTCAACTCCCAGCCCGTCAGCTAACCCCGTCGGCCTATGAAAGGGCACAACGCTTGCTTCCTCCCCGCTAGACGCGGGAAAGGCTTGATCCTTCCGCAATGGCGATATTTGTCGTCGCCAGCATCGAAATTCGTTAATTCGTTATTGGAAATGCACTTAGCACCTTTGCGGTCTCCGCCAAGGTGTCTGCTGCCTGTACGATTGGAGTTTGTCTTAAATGGCTTCCGTTCCCAACACCGGTGTGGATCTGGCTCAGCTCCCCACCACCGCCCAACGGCGCAAGATGAACGTGCTGGTGGTCAGCAGCGTCGCCTTGGCCTTTATCAGCTTCTGGCAGGCCGCCGCCATTGTCTTGTGCGACCTGGCCAGTTCCGCATATTACGTCGGCGGTATCAGCGAACAGGCCATCGGCAAGGCCGCCCCCTGGTTTATTCTGGCGGTCATGCTTTTCAGTTACGCCGTCCGTTCCGTGTATGTCGAGAGCTGCACGATGTTTACCCGTGGCGGCGTGTACCGCGTGGTCAAGGAGGCCATGGGGGGATCGCTGGCTAAATTGTCGGTTTCGGCCCTCATGTTCGACTACGTTCTGACCGGGCCCATCAGTGCCGTCACTGCCGGGCAGTACCTGGTTGGCTGGTTCATAGACGTGCTGAATCTCCTGGGCCGTCACGTCTTGCACAACTACGTTCCTATTGATCACACGACCAACGACACGCAGCACATTGTCGCGGTGTTGTCCGTGGTCATCGCCATCTTGATCACGATCTATTTCTGGCGGTTGAACATCATCGGCATCAGCGAGAGCAGCGACAAAGCCTTGAAGATCATGAAGCTCACAACGCTGATGGGCGTGCTGATCATCGCCTGGAGTTTCCTGACGCTGCTGCTTAAGCCCCACGGCATGACGATCGCGAAACCGCCGTTGGCGCCGGTATTCACTGATGAATCGCTGGGTTGGCTGGCTGGGATGAGGATCATCGGACCCATCGGCTGCATTATCGCCTTCGGCCATTCGATCCTGGCCATGAGCGGCGAGGAAACTCTGGCCCAGGTCAATCGGGAAATCGCCGCCCCCAAACTCAAGAATCTTCTGCGAACGGGATTCGTCATCTTCCTGTATTCGCTGCTGCTGACCGGCCTGGTTAGCTTCCTGGCGGTGCTCATCATCCCCGATGGCAAGCGCGTGGCGACGTACATCGTACCCAGTGGCCAGGAAAGGAAGGCGGAGACGCCACAAGTCGATTACCTGCGCCCCACCGACACGCCGGGCCAGTACTGGGGCTATCGACTGGACAATGCCGACCCGGAACATCCGCGCCCGACCCGGCAAAAGCTCGTCGCCGGCAAAGACACGAACTCCGGGATCGAGCGCGCCGATGGCGGCTACCGCGATAACCTCATCAACGGCCTGGCCCACTACCTGATCGGTCCGGGCTGGATGAAGATACTGATGCAGGCTTTGGTAAGCATTGTGGGATTCCTGATTCTCGCCGGGGCGGTGAACACGTCGATCGTCGGCTCCAACGGCGTAATGAACCGCCTGGCCGAAGACGGAGTGTTGACGCCGTGGTTTTTGCATCCCCAGAAACGCTTCGGCACGACCCATCGGTTGATCAACCTCATTGCCATCCTTCAGGTGGGGACAATCCTGGCCAGTTTCGGAGATGTGAACACTCTTGGCGAAGCTTATGCGTTCGGCGTCATCTGGTCGTTCGTGTTCAAGACCCTGGCCATGGTGGTGCTGCGTTTTCGCGACAAGAGTCCGCGGCATTACGAGGTGCCGTTCAACATCCGCATCCGCCGGAGGCCCAATACCGGGGCGGCGCCGGATGTCCTGGCCGCTCCCCTGGCGGCGGGCGCGCCCAGCATGTCCGTGCCTGCTGACGGCGATGCTCCCAAGCCCGCCCTCGTCCGCGATGCCTCCGCCGCCCGCCAGATCGACTTGCCCATCGGCATCTCGCTGATCTTTCTAATCCTCCTGAGCACTTCGGTAATGAACCTGCTGACCAAGAAGACCGCGACTAGATGGGGGATTGGTTTCACCATCGTCTTCCTGGCCGTCTTTGTGATTTGCGAACTCATTTCCCGCCGGCGTCACAAGGGCCGCCACGAGCACCTGGAGCAGTTTAACGAACATCAGAGCGATCGCATCAGTGCTGAGGCGCTGGGGTTAACGCACCCTGATCCGATCCTGGTGGCCGTACGCGGGCCCAAGAGTCTGCCGGTGCTGGGGCGCATACTTCAGGAGATCGACACCACCAACCGTGATGTGGTGGTGTTGACCTGCAAGGTTCTGCCGGCGCTGACGCCCGGCGTCACCGCCCGCGACACGGCGGTCGACGACAGCGACCGGGAACTGCTCACCAAAGTAATCACGGTTACCGAGGAAGTCGGCAAGGAGGTTCATGCCATGGTTTTGCCGACTAACAATCCCCTGTACGGGATTGCCTGCGCTGCCCGCGACCTGAAGGCACGCGAGGTGGTCCTGGGCGTCTCCGAAACCCTCCAGGCCGAAACCCAGCTTGAGCAATTCGCCATGGCCTGGGGCAGCGCCACCGCCGAGATCAAGACCCCGCCGCTGCGGGTTCGCATCGTCGGGCCCCAGGTCGAAATCAAGTACGAAATGGAGTAGCGTTTAGCGTTTAGCGTTTCCCCTGTTATAACCATTCCCATGTCCGACCCTCAACTCCCGACCCCCGACCCCCGACTCCCGACTCTTGACCCCATCGAACCTCCCAAACGCGCCCTCTTCACCATCTTCTTCATCGTCTTCATTGATTTGCTTGGTTTCGGGATCATCATTCCCCTGCTCCCGTTCTACATCCACGACGCCGCCGAAAACCCCATGAAGGTGACGCTGCTGTTCTCGATTTATTCGATCTGCCAGTTCATCGGTGCTCCCGTGCTGGGATTGATCAGCGATCGCCACGGCCGCAAGCCTGTGCTCGCCTTCTCGCAGGCCGGCAGTGCCCTGGGCTATGCCCTTTTGGGCATCGCCACCCAGTTCCACTGGGCCGGCGTTTCCACGGCCCTGGTGCTGATCTATCTCTCGCGCATCATTGATGGCTTCACCGGCGGCAATATCTCCACCGCTCAGGCCTATATCAGCGACGTCACTACCCAGCAGAATCGCTCCCGCGGCATGGGACTGCTTGGCGCCGCCTTCGGGTTGGGTTTTTCCTTCGGCCCGTTCCTTGGCGGCGTGCTCGGCAAAAACAACGTCAGTCTGCCGGCCTATGCCGCCGGCGTAATGAGTACCCTGGCCATGCTTATGAGCATCCTGCTGCTGGTCGAAACCCCGCGGCGCCGACCCACCGAGGCCGGACTCTGGCTGCATCCCTCCAGATTCGCTCCCATCCTGCGCGATGGCATGCTGATGCAATTGCTACTGATTTCCTTTGTCTCCATGGCCGCCTTTGTGATGATGGAGGCCACCAGCGGCCTCTATCTGATCAAACACTACGGCTTCCAGCCCCAGCAGGTGGGCTGGTTTTTCGGCTACATCGGCCTGGTGATCGTGGTGGTTCAGGGCGGTTTTATCCGCCATATAGTCAAACGCCGCGGCGACTGGCCGGCGGCCGTCTGGGGTCCGGTCCTGGTGGCCATAGGAATGCTCGGTTACGCCTCCACGGCCTTCAAGCCCGGCAGTCACGCCCTGTTTCTGGTCATGCTTTTTGGCGCCGGGGCCATCAACGCCGTTGGTCGAAGCTGTCAGCAGCCCACCCTATCCAGCATAATCAGTCGTTTCAGCCGCCCCGGCGAACAGGGCGTGGTCTTCGGTTTCTATCATGGCATGGGCAGCATCGCCCGCATCATCGGGCCCCTGATCGCCGGGGTTGCCTTCGCCTACTGCCGCAACACGCTGCCTTTTATCCTCGCCGCCGTCGGAGCTTTGGCGTGCGCCGTATGGATGGCGACGTTGCGGCGCCGTCAAGGGATGGAGGCGAACGCGTAGTGGGCCGGCGACAGAAACGGGGTGGGTTCCGAGTAGCATCTGGAACAAACAACGCCTTCCAGTTACCCTGAGAGTTTGAGGAACAGCAAATGGAAGAGCGCCTTCATCCGGCCCCACGCGCGCTGACGACGATCGAAAAGACTCGGCGACTGAAATTCGCCCTCGTTGGCGATGCCTGCAACTCCATCTACCTCAATCTGGCGACCGCTGGTTCGGTCTTGTTGCTGTTCATGGACAAGATCGGACTGGACAAGGCGCAGATGGGAGTGCTGATGGCGGCCTTGGGACTGGGGCCGATGATCGCGCCGGTGACCTCCCAACTTGGGGCACGCCTGGGTTTCAAGCGTACCTCGCTGACTTTCACGACATTGCGCGTCTGCCTGCTGTCCGGGATGATTTTCGCTCCCTGGGTGGCGCGCACACACGGGGTCTCCGCGGCGTTTGCGTATGTGGCCATGGTACTGGGGGCATTTGGTCTTTGCCGTTCCGTCGCAGACAGCATGAGCGGGCCCTGGTCAACCGAATTCATCCCCCCGGCCATCCGCGGCAAGTACACCGCCATTCAGATGTCCGCCAGCATGTTGTGTGGAGCCGGGTCGATCTTCGTCGTCGGCTGGCTGCTGGGGATAGACGCCCCGATCAGGCGCTTCCAATTGCTTTTCACGGCTGCCCTCGTCTTCGGGCTGCTTCCGGCCCTGGCGTACAGCAGGGTTCCGGGCGGGGCGCCGCAACGGAATGCGACGATTGGCTTTGGCAACATTCTTTCCCCGCTCAAAGACCGCGTCTATCGCCGCCACCTGGCCGCCACCACGGTCATCAACTTCGGATGGTTCGCCGCCGTGCCCTTTGTACCGCTCTATCTGAAGAACTATGTCGGCCTGTTGCCCGACCAGGTGGTGACCCTTGATGCGGTCCAGATGCTGGGATCGATCTGCGCCAGCTTCCTCTGGGGTTGGGCCGCAGATCGGTACGGCGGCAAGCCGGTTATGGTGTCGCTGCTGTCGTTGCACGTGGTCTATCCGCTGGGCATGCTGCTGCTGCCGTGCCACAGCGATTGGAGTCATTTGCTGGCGGTGGTTCTGGTGTTCTGCCACGGCGTCATCAGCATCGGCTGGGTGATTGGCTTCTACCGGTATTTCTTCATCAACCTCGTGCCCCAGGGGTCGGGCCGCACGGCGTACATCGCTTTGAACACGGCGATGGGCGGCCTGATGGTCGGCTCAGGCCCGCTGTGGACGGGGTGGGCGCTGCAGCGCCTGGGCGGACTTTCCGGCCAGCTTGGCCCCTTCACGCTCTCGCCGCATGCGCCATTCTTCGTGATGCTGATCGCGTGCGTGCTGATTTCCACTTGGCTGATGGGCGGACTGCCGTCGCGCGGAGCCCTGCCCACGCGGCAATTCGCATCCATGCTGTTGCAAGGCAACATATTCACGACTATCCCCGGTTTGGTGGCCTTTCGGTATGCGGGACTGGAAGGCAAGCGGATCGCGATCGTCGGTAAACTGGGATCGGGCCGAAGTCCCTGGAGCGTCGAAGAACTGATCGAGGCTCTGGACGATCCGAGTTTCGGCGTCCGTTACGAAGCCGTCGTTTCCGTGACGCGTACGCTGCGCGATCCCCGCCTGACCGATGCTTTGATCAAGGTGGTTTGCGCCGCCGATCCAGGTTTGCAAATGGCCGCGGTGTGGGCCTTGGGGCGGATCGGCGATCCCAAGGCGTTTCCCATCCTGCGGCCGCTGCTGAATTCGCCTTTTCGGACGCTGCGCGCTCAGGTGGCGCGAGCTCTGGGCATGCTGAACGACGCCGAGTCCGGCGACCGGCTGATGGCAATGTTCCGGGTCGAACCCGACGCCGCCGTGCGCGTTGCCATGGGATCGGCGCTGGCGTCATTGGGGCGCAAGGATGTCATACCCGGGCTCTTGACGCTGTTGCGCGAACTTGGGGACGGCGAGACGCCCGACAACATTCCCGCCGACTCGCGCCGCCGCGAAGTGTCGCTGGCCATCGCCACGCTGGTGGGCCGGGATGATCAGGCATTGCTGCTGTGGCGGCGCATGCACGGCCAGGGGGGCGATGCTCTGGGCGGGACGATGCTGGCGCTGAAAGACCGTCTCGTTGCCACGCACGAACGGCAAGCCGATGTCCTGGCCGCGGAAATGAATGCCTGCGCCTACGCTTTCGCCGGCGACGATCTCCCGCGCGGCGTGGCGCATCTGCTCCGGGTGATTGCTGCCGTGCATTCCGAATCCTTCGCGACCGAAGCCTGGTGCGTGCTGAGCGAATGCCGGCCGGCCCTGGAGCAATTCGGCGCCCGCCGCCGCGAGTATATCCTTCTGGCTGCGCACGCGCTGCACGCGGGATTCAGCCCCGTTGTCGGGTGAAGGGGAAATAGCCAGGTTCCGATTGGCGAGACCGATACATCCGGGAGCCCGGAGGCGCATTTTGTAGAAAATTAGTAAAATAAATTTCTGGGAATGCCGATCTAATCTCCTATGACAAACCAAAATCAGAACTCATTGTTTGATCGCGCCAAGGGTCTGTTGCTCCGCTATGCCGAGCCATTGGACTTAGAACGCCGGTATCCCAAGCGTTCGGTCCTCAAGCGGCTCACAACGCCGGATAAGAGCATAATGTACCGGCTGTCGTTACAGATGGACGATGGCTCCATTCAGGTCTTCGATGCCTATCGCGTGCAATTCAACGATGATTTGGGGCCGTACAAAGGAGGCTTGCGCTTCCATCCCCAGGTGACGCTGGCCGAGGTCACCGCCTTGGCCTTCTGGATGTATCTTAAGACTGCCCTGGTCGATATCCACTTCGGCGGCGGCAAGGGCGGCATAGCCGTCGATTACAAGTCCCTGTCTCTGTCCGAGAAGGAACGCCTGACCAAGAGATATGCGATCATGTTGGCCAACGACGTCGGGGAGAACACGGACATTCCTGCGCCGGATGTGAATACCGGTTCCCGCGAGATGGCCTGGATGCTGGACGCCTGGCGGATGACCAGCGGCAAGTACAATCATGGAATGATCACCGGCAAGCCGCTGGACCTTGGCGGCAGCCTGGGCAGAGCCGAGGCGACCGGCCACGGGTGCGTAATCACCATGCTGGAAGCGGCGCGTGACGCCGGAATCGATCCGCGCGGCTCGCGGACCTCCATACAGGGTTTCGGCAACGCCGGCCAGTATGCCGCCCGCGAATTGGCCCGCGCCGGTTCCAAGATCGTCGCGGCCTCCGACAGCCACACCGCCATTATCAATGATACCGGCTTCGACGCCGAGGCCCTGATCGAGTTCAAGGTCCGCACCGGCGGCCTGGCCGGCTTCCCGGGTGGACGGGTTGTGGCTCATAACGATATCCTTACCGCCAAGTGCGATTTCCTGGTTCCCGCGGCCCTGGAGGACAGCATCACTGAGAGCAATGCCTCCGACATCAAGGCGCGGATCATCGGCGAAGCCGCCAACGGCCCGATGACGCAGGGCGCCATGCAGATTCTGACCGACAAGAAAGTCGTGGTCATTCCCGACATCCTGGCCAACTCCGGCGGGGTGACGGTCAGCTACTTCGAGTGGGTGCAAAACCGCCAGGAATACTACTGGACGCGCGATGAAGTGATTCAGAAGATGCGCGAGAAGCTGGTGAAGGCCTACCGCCAGGTCGCCGACCGGGCCAAGGATCGCAAGATCACCCTGCGCCAGGCCGCCTATGAGATCTCGATCGAGCGCGTCGCCGCCGCCCTGATGGAGCGAGGCGTTCAATAAGACAGCAGTGATTGGCAAGCATAGCGTATCTGCAGGAACGCATGGCGTCGTTCCTGCAGGTACGCTTTTGCATTTGGCCATATCGCCGCGTCAGACTTGCGACAGCGCTGTCCCGGCGGCGTAAGCTTCGTCAAACATGGCCAGGATATTTTCCGGCGGGACGTTGGCCTGGATGTTGTGGACCTGGTTGAAAACGTAGCCGCCGCCGGGGGCGAAGGTATTGATGCGCTGGCGGACCTGGGCGCGGACCTCTTCGGGCGTGCCGCCGCCGAGGACACGCTGGGTGTCGCAGCCGCCGCCCCAGAAGACGATTTGTTTGCCGAAGTCGCGTTTGAGTTGGTCGGGGTCCATGCCGGCGGCGGAGGTCTGGACGGGGTTGAGGATGTCCACGCCGGCTTCGATCAGGTGCCCGATCAGGTTGCGAATCGATCCGCAACAGTGGAAATAGGTTTTCCACTTCGTGTTTTTGTGGATCCAAGCGCAGAGCCTGGCGTAATGGGGCTTAATCATCTCCGACCACAATTGCGGGCTGATGAATTCGCAGCGCTGGGTTCCACTGTCGTCGGCGGCGATGCCCCAGGCGAAGCAGTAGTCGCCGACGGCCTGTTTGGCGAGGCTCAGGCACTTGATCGCGGCATCGACGCTGCGATCCATCATTTCGTGGCAGGTTTCCTTTTCGGTCATGAGCATGGCCATCCACTCGCTGGGCTGGCCCATGGTCACGTTGCTGGCCCGGTTGGTGATGAGGCTGAGTCCCAGGAAGCAGCAGCCAAAGCCCCATCCCAGCAGGGCGTACTCCGTCTCCTGGTACATCTGGCGTCCATAACGGGCCATCAGTTCCAGGTCTTCATCGGAAATTGTGTCGACGGGTCGGAATTTGCCGGGATCAATGGGCTCGCCCTGGTCAAAGGACTCATCGTCAAAGTAGTATCCGCCGCGGGGCATTTTGAAGGGGGTGGGAGAGGAATCGGGATTAAGGAGCCGCCAGTTGCCTTCGGCGTCCTCGGCGATGCGCGTGCCGGGCATGAGAAGCACCTGGGTGCCATCGAAAAGAGTCTTGGGCACCCACTGACTCAAAGGCCGGCTGGTTCCGGTGATCATGGTCAAATCCAGCGGAGCGACATCGACGTGCAGACGCTTAAGCAGTTCATCCTCGACGACGGCGATCATGAAGCGGGCGTCGGCTACCTGAGTCGGGGAATTAATGCCCAACTTCCGCTTGAGCTTGGCGTAGGCGATGGCAGCGATGCTGGAGGCTTTGTGGCCGCCAAGGTCGATAGGAACGCGATCGGGGATCTGGTGATTGACGGCCGTCTCGACGCGCTGGCGTGATGTCATGAAGAAACTCCTGAAAACGACGGATGAAGATTAAACCACAAAGGCACAAAAAAAAGAAGAAGCGTTAGCCACGGATCTGTGCCCTGTTTACCAATAAAAGGGAAGTATGTTGCCTCCTGCACGCGCAGTAGCGCACAGGAGACGACGCCAGACGGGCGCGGCGGCGGCACGACTTGCGGCCATGGGTCTTTACTTCGCCTGTTGCACCTGTACTCCCTTGTTGGTGCTGCGGCGGTTCTTCTCAAAAGCCTGGAGACTCTTGTATTGCACCTTGGAATTGTCATCGTTGATGTTGCCAAGGTAGTCAACCTGCTGTTCGGGACTCGCGTTAGGCTGGGGCTTGAGCATCTTGCCTGAGGTGGCTGACGGCGTTGCTCCCAGCCACTGCGTGCCGCGATAGAACGCGTAGCGCGAGTCGCCGACGCGGGCAATGACGGTGGCGTTGCCACGCAATCCATCGGCGATGAAGATGCCGCGCAGGTCCGTCTGGCCGCTCTTGAACTGATTATCGTTGGAGCCTATGGCCTTGACGTGCACTTCGGGCACGTACTGGCTCTTGACCGAGTCGAGGACATTGGCGCGGACGCGACCGGAAGCCACATCCTCCTGGACCTCGATCTTCAGGGGCGTGATCAGCACCACGCCGCTGGCGAAGAGGTCGTCGCCGCGGCAGATCACCAGATAGGCCGCCTCATCCTTGATGGGAAGGCCGACGACGGCCTCCTTCTCGACGTAGTCCTTGCCGTCGCCGAGTTGGAGAGCGACCTCGGCCACGGGGGTTATGCCCGAGAGATTGACGGCGGTGATGTTGGCCAGGTTCTTCTCGCGCAGATAGAGCTTCATCAGGTCCACCTTGTAGACCAGGACAGTAGCCTGCTTGATATTGCGATACTTGATCTTGAGCTGGGGGGTTTCGGAGGGTTTAAAGATGCTCACTTCGTCGATGCCGATCTTCTGCTGCTCGAAATAACCGATGGCCTCTTTGGCATCGGGGTAGAGGGTTTCGACCTTGCGATACCATTCGATTGCGGCGGCGGGTTGGCCCTGGGCGTGATGGATCTGGCCGACGATGTAGGTGGCGAAGTCGCGATCCTTGGTCTGGCCGGTGGCCACTATCTCAGCGGCCTTGAGGGCATCGACATAATCGCTTTGCCAGAAATAACCCAGGGCTTCCATGTACTGGAATCCGCCGGCATATTCGCTCTTGGGATAAACGGCGGCGGCAGCCTTGGTTACGGAGACAACGCCGGAGTATTCCTTGAGTTCCAGCAGGGCATTGGCCTGGGAGAAGGCGGCGCTGTCGGCCAGGGGATTGTCGGGATACATGGTGCGGAAACCGGCGAGTAAGCGCAAGGCTTCCTTGAGCATCTCGACGCGGTTGGGAACGCGGTCGGCGGGAACCTGGGTGCGGCCGCGGGTGAGGGCGATCTTGCGTTCCTGGCGGGCCAGGAGATGAGCGTCGGGGGCCTTCTGGTAGAGAAGTTGGGAGAGGGCGAAATAGGACGCGGCTACATCAGCCGAATCGGGGTACTCGCGCCACAGTTCCTCCTGGAAGTCGATGGAGGCGAGGAACTGGCCCTCATCCTGGAGGACGGCGGAGACGGAGGAATCGTTGGTGAAGCTGGCATCGACGACGGCGCGATAGACGTAGGTGGCCCGTTCGAATTCGCCGATGTCGCGGTAGGCCTTGCCGACCACGAGGATTTTGTCGAAGGGGATGACCAGTTCGGGATGGCGTTCGCGCAGAACTTCGAAGATGGCGACGATGCGGGCGGCATCGTAGAAGTCGGGGCTGGTGTGGATCCAGAGGAGCATGCGGGCCAGCTCGCGCTCGCTATAGGATTTGTCGGTCTTATAAAGTTCGGACAGGTAGGGGAGGGCTTCCTTGTAGAGGCCGTCATTGAAGTAAGCGCTGCCCATGGCCAGGCGCTCGGCGCTGTTCCATTGGTAGGGATCCTTGGAGACCTCGCCCGGCGCAAGCACTTGCAGGTTCATGGGCTGGCCGATGCGCATGCGGCTGGGGGTTACCACGTCGCGCACGACGGTGGGGAGCGTGCGGTATGATCCGGCGCAGTAGCCGACGACCTGGTATTCCAGGTTATCGATAAGGTCGCCGGGGGCGTAATAGAAGGTGAGTTTGCAACGGTCGGAATCATATTGGCGGAAGGAACCTTTGACCGATCCTTCGACCAGCACGGCGCCGACGGGGAGGGGCTCTTCGACGACCATGTATTGGTCGGCGCGCCATTTTTCGGCCAGTTCAAGTTTGACGCTGATGCGCTGGCCGATTTCGGCATTGGCCAGGGGCGAGGTGCTGGCGGCGCCGATGGGGCGGCCGCGGTATTCCAGAGGGGCGTGGTAATAGAAACGGTTGCCGAGTTTCAGTGCGGTGAGGGTGCCGGGGTCCTTGATCTGCTCGGAGAAGCCGCGCAGAGTAAGGGCGTAGGTGAACTGGCCGCGGCCTTTGATCTTAAAGGCGACGGAGTTCTTGCCGGTGGCCAGCAGTTCGGCGGGTACGCTGGCCAGGATGGTGGGCTGATCGCCATGAACGTCGATGGTTTTGAAGGGCTTGCCGTTGACCTCGATGGCCAGTTGGTATTCGGAGGCGGCGTACTTGCCCTTGGCGAAATAGGCGGCCAGGCCGGCGACGGCCGGGCCGTTGGATTTATCCAGGGCGTAGCCGTAGCAGCCGCGTTCGTGGAGGAGGAACTCGGCGATGGCCTTGGCCTTGTCGGAGGTGGGGTTGACCTTGACGATGGCCAGAAGGGCCACGGCGGAGGTCTCGATGCGGTCATTGAGCCAGGGGTGCGCGCGGGTCGCATCCCAGCTTGACAAAGCGTGGCCGTCGATATTCACGATCCTGGCCTTGGCTGCCAGCACGTCGAGAACTTCGCTGGCGATCTCGTTGCGATTGAGGTTGGCCAGGGCCAGGGCGGTGTAGGCCAGGGCGGTATCGCTCAGGGTGTTGCGCTGGCGATAGAGCCGGTTGACGTTGGCGAAATCGGCTTGGCCGACGACGGAGAGGGCGTGGAGGATCACCGCCTTGGCATCATCATCGTTGGCGGCGGCTTTGGTGAACTGGTTCTGGAGATAGGCCTGGGCGTTGACCAGAGTGGCATCGTGGACGACGATACCCATCTCACGGGCGCGGACCAAAGCCCAGAAGGACATGGAAGTGGCGGCCCAGTTGCTCTCATTGCCGCGGCAGAACCAGACCCAGCCGCCGTCGGATTGCTGGGAGGCGACCAGGCCGCCGACCAGGGACCGGGCCCGCTCCAGCAGGCGGGTGTAGTCGGTCTGGGGGGCGCTGACGGCCTTGGCGTATTGGAGGGCACTGACCACGCCCAACAGCTCGCTGCCGGCGGAATTGCCGTAGTGCCTGGGGCCGGGGTAGATCATATCGCCCCTGGCCATGGAAATGGCCAGACTCTGACCCATGGCCATATCGAGGATGGCCCGCTCCAGGCCGGGGCCGATAGAGATGGTCATCCATTGACTTCTATAGGGGCGGTCGGCGGGCAGCTCGAGGGTGGCCAGGCAGTCGGCGGTGGCCGTGCCTCCGGAAGCGCTGGCGAACTCCAGGCCCCAGGGGCGGACATCGACAGTGCGCGACAGGGCATCGGCCAAGAGGCCGGCTTGGGCTTGGACCTGGATCTTGAGGCGCATGGCGGCGGGGATATCGACGGCGTCGAAAAGGACTTCGGCGCTGGATTGTTTTTTGATATCGAGCTTCGCTTGTTTGGTGGCGATAGTTTTGCCGTTTTCGGCATCTTCGGCGATCGTCAGAGTCAGCTCGACGGGACCCGCGAAATAACCCAGATTATGTACGCGGCCGAGGATGGCGACCTTGTCGCCTTCCTGGAGCGAGGCGGGGCACTTGATTTCGACGAAGAAGTCTTTGCGGGTGGCGACGGAGGCGGTGGCGTCGCCGACGAGGGTCTGGAGGGTGCAACCGCGGGCGGTCATGCGCCAGGCGGTAGTGCTCTGGGGCATGGGGATGGTGGCGATGGCCTTGCCCTGGTCATCGGTGACAATGGACGGAGCCCAGAATCCGGCTTCGGGAGTTTCCAGACGCGCTGGTTGATCGGCGGCCGTGAATGTGGTGAAAAACACAAACCCGGCGTCGGTGTGGCGTGGGCGTCCGGACTGCGGGAGCGCATCGTAAAACTCTGTTGCGCCGGCAGCATCCTTGATGCCATCTGGCATGAGGGGTTTATTCGAGGGAGCGACGGTACGCGTGAATGGCCGGTTGATATACGCCCCGTTGAGGAAGGCGGCCTCGTTCGTTGTGTGGACTCCAGGGTCGATAAGGAATGTGTTGTCAGGCGCGTTGATGAGCGGTCTATCTTGCGAAATGGTCTGTTCCTCGCCATTCTGGGACTTGGTGATCTCATCACCGACGGTATTGTTGTAAGGATTGAAGCCGTTGAAGGCGACGGCAGTCTGGCTGAGGCCACCACTATTGATGGGTAGAGACGAGGGCAAGGCCCAGGCCAAGGTGGAGTGCTGTCCCTGGGAGTTTTGAATCTCCGCCTGCTGCTGCTTGGCGCGAGTTTCGACTTCTTTTTCCACGCGTTGGCGGAGTTCGCTGAGGCGGCGGGTTTCATCGTCGCCGCGAGCCAGGCGTTCGGCTTCCTCCTGGAAGGCTTTCACCACGTTATGGGTGGTTCCTGCATAGGCGAAGCCGGCGGAGGTGCCGACGCGAAATTCGGCGGTACGGCGGGCGTCGGCCTGGAAGAAATCGAGTATCTTGGGGGTGTTGTCGGCGAAGACCGCCAGCAGGGCCTCATCGACCATGGCCAGACTCAAAGCGGCGGGCACGGGCTTGCCAAGCTGGTCGGTGACCTGTATCTCGACCTTGGCAACCTCGCCCGGGGCGTAGGTTTCCTTGGACGGCTTGAGAGTTACCTTCAGTTCGCGTTGGACGTCGAAGGAGCGGGCGGCGTAGCGGAGGGACTTGCTGTCCATGGCCGCCGCGGTGACGGTGAAATTGGGGAAATGCTCGTGGCCGATGTTAAGGTTGATGTCATTGTAGTCCTTCTGGAGGTTGAGGATGCGGTATTCGATGATGTCTTCGCCTTCGAAGGTGAGCAGGGCCAGAGCCTTATCCATGCGGCTGTGCAGGCGGAAGGTGGCCTTGGCGCCGACCTTGAGGGTATCGGTGTCGGCGAAGAAGCGGAGTTTGATGTCATCGGCGGCATCGGAAATGGTCAGGGCGCTGGCGCCGATGACGACCTGCTCAAAGCGGTCCTTGCCGGTGGCGCGGAGGATGTAGAGGCCGCCGGCGTCGAGGGTCAGTTTGACGGTGCCGAGGCCGGTCTTGGGATCGGTGGTGACTTTCTGTTCGGAGACGGTCTGCTCGGCGGCGGGGCTGGCGCCCACGCTCACCCAGGGCACGGCGGCCAGGACCGGATCGGCCTTGACCACCTGGCGGCGGAGAACTATCAGGTTCAGGTCGGCGCCGGTGGGCTTGCCATCGGGGGTGGTGGTTTTGAGGGTGACGTCAAAAGGTTCGCCGGAAAGGTACAAGGGCTGGCGGGTGGTGAGGGCGATGTCGTAGCCTAGCTGGGCCAGGAAGACGCTGCTGGTTACGCCGACGTCCTCGCCTTCGACGCTGGCGGTGAAGGGCAGGGCCGAGCCGGGGATCATGCCAGTGGTGTCGAAGGTGACTTTGAGGTGGCCCTTGTCGTCGGTCTTCTCGACGAATTCGCGGCCATCGGGCAGGTGATAGCGCACGGCCTTTTGGGCCAGGGGCGAACCCCAGTAATACTCGGCGGCGATGTCCAGGGCGATGGTTTCGCCGCGGAAGTAGACCTGGCGGTCGGGGTCGAGCTTGAGACGGATCTTCTGGGTCTGGAACTGCTGGACGGCGAAGTTGCCGGAGAACACCAGGGGGGTGGCGGGGCTGCGCGGTTCGAGTTTCTGGCGGGCGGTGATGGTGTATTGGCCGACGGCGGCGCTTTCATCGAGGGCCATGCGGGCGTCGAGGACGCCGAAGGCGGAGAGGTTTTTTTCCTCTTCCCAGAGGAGTTTGCCGGCGGGGTCAGTGACGCTGAGGATATAGGGCTGGTCGGGGGGGACGATGTAGGAGCCGTCCTTGACGTGGCGGATGATGCCGCCGAGGAAGACGGCCTGGCCGGGCTTGTAGACGGGACGATCGGTATAGAGGTAGCCCTTGGGGGACAGGCCGCGGGAGACGCCCAGGCCATCCATGACCAGCATGTTGGCGGCGACGTCGCGCTGGAGGACAGCGCCGGCGCCGCGCATGGCGAAGACGCGGAGGGAATTGATGTCCTTGAGCTGATCGAACTTGGCGCGGAAGACGCCGTCAACGCCGGTCTTGCCGGTGGCGAAGACCTTCTGGCCATCGCTGAAGAGCAGGTCGACGTTTTTGGCCGGGGCGTTCTGGAGCATGTCCTGGACGAAGACCAGGGCCTCGTGGCGACTGCCCTTGAGGATCAGTTCAATGTCGGAGCGCAGCACCAGGGTGGTGCATTCCAGGTCTTCCTCGGAGACGTTGACGATGCAGACGCCGGCCTTGCCATCGTCGAAGGGGACGGGCAGGTCCTGCTCCATGGGTTTGTACTTGGCGTACTTGTCGATCTTGAGTTCCCAGGTTTGGTCGGGCTGGATGAGGGCGATGTCCAGGGATTCGATGCCGGCGATGCCGTGGGCCTTGCGGAAGTAGGATTCCAGGTCCAGGCGATAGAGTTTAACGGTGAGTTTTTCGATATTGCGGGTGCGGAGCTTGAGGATTACCGGCTCGTTGGAACGGAAGACGCGTTCGGCGGCTAGTTCCAGATTTTTCCGGGTCATGATGGCGACGCGGCCGGCGGCGGTGGCGGTGCTGGAGCCCCAGGTGAGTTTTTTATAGGCCTCGACGGCTTTGTCGAGGTTGCCGAGTTTTTCCTCGTCGATCTGGGCGAGGCGGTATTGGGCGAGGGAGGATTGTTCGGTGCCGGGGAAGCGGGAGACCAGGCTGGACCATTCAGCGACGGCTTTCTGATAGGCGGCGGCGCTGGCCGGGGCGGAGGCTTTGTCTTCCTCAAGCTTGCGGGCGGCGGCGTAGTTGATCTGGCCGTAGATGAAAAGGATCTCGGCGATGCGTTCATCGAGGGGGTGTTTGGTCATGAAGGCGTCGAAGAGCTGGCGGGCGGCATCGTATTTTTTGGCGGCCACCAGTTCCAGGGCCATTTGAAATTCAGCGTTGATGATCTCGACCTGGCTGGCGGCCCACTGGGGGCCGTTGGGGTATTTGGCGACGTAGGTCTGCCACTGCTCGATGGCCAGGGGGTATTGTTTCTGGTTGAAGCGAATCTGGGCGATCTGGAAGACAGCGGCCTTGGTCAACTCGTCCTTGAGTTCGGCGGGGCTCTTGTCGGAGCCTTCATAGCGTTTGGTGGCAGCGGGGCCATCGGGCAGGCCGTAGCCTTTGCCATCTACGAAATTCTGGCAGGCGGCGATGGCCTGGTCGGCGCGGCCGGCGTTCTGGTAGGTCTGGGCGATGAGCCAGGCGGCTTGGACGCTGTGGGGGTGGGTGGGGAATTTGGCGGCGAATTCCGCGGCGGCGGCGACAGCTTTTTCCAGGAGGTTGCCGGGATTAGGCAGGTTGTAGGTGCGGACAATGAGCCAGGCGACGTCGGCTTCGGTGACATCGGCGGCGGGGGGGATGCCGGCCATGCGCTGGCGCAGGTCCTCGGTTTCCTGACGGGCGGCGGCGTGCATGGACGTGGGCGCGGGCAGAGCATCATTTTGCGGATCGGCTTGTTGTTGGGGGGCGCGGTTGGCCTGCCCGGCCACGTTCAAGCCGGAAGTCAACTGGGATTCGGCCAGGCGGTAGCGGGCCTCCAGGGCCTGTTTGCCGGCCGGGGGAGGATTCTGTTTTTTTTGGTTAAGGGTGCGGGCCTGGCTGCCGACCGGGCCGGTCCAGTCGGGATCGAATTCTGCGAGGTAGGCCTGGTATTCGTTGGTGGCCGCCGGGGCAGCCCCGGCGAGTTGGCTGCTGCGAGCGACCTTGAACATGACCTGGTCGCGGAGATCGCGACCAATCTCCATGCCCAGCACGCGGACGTAGAGTTCATGAGCCTTGGAGTAGTTGGGTTGGGGGGCGCCGACGTCGGTGGGCAGGGGCTTGACGCACAGGGCATCGGCGAACTGGACGATCACGCCGGCGATTTCCTTCTTGCGTCCCTCGCCCAGCAGGCGCATGGCCTCGGCTTCGTAGATGGCTTCGGCCTCTTTGTAGTTCCTGGTTCCCAGCAGGGCCTGGGCTTTGAGGAACATGGCCTTGCGCATCCATGGGGAATCCTTGTGCTCATCGAGCAGGGCCTGGGCGGCGACGACGGCCGGGGCGTATTTGGCGTCGGAGTAGAGGGCCAGGGCCTTGAGGTATTGGGCTTCGGGGACGTCTTTGGAAGGGTCGGCGAGGCAGAGATCGAGGTGGGCGATGGCCTCCTGGTATTGCTTGCCCTGCATGGCCAGGCGGGCTTTTTCGAGGTTGCTGAGGGGCCTGGTGGCTGGTCCGGTGGCGACCTGGGCGGCACAGGAGTGGGCGATCAGGGCCAGGAACAGGGCCAGAACCAGAGAGAATCCGAAGGGCCGGGCGGCCGGGTGGGACGTAAGCATGATGATCTCCTTGAATGCTTGGACGGGCGAAGATCAGGAAAGTTTCAGAGAAGGCGGAGGTTATGGTATCTGTTTCCATGCACGGGGGACAGGGAAGGAGTTAGGAGTCGGAGACGGGAGGAAAACCGGAGTGGCGCTCGAATAACGCAGACTTGGCAGACTTGGCGGCGTGGAAGGGAGGTGGAAGTGGCGTTTTTGAGGCAATTTCGCAGACTTGGCCATGTTTTTGTGAGTGAGGCTGGGTCTTGGGTATGCGGAGGCGAAGCCGATGGCCAGGTTCAGCAACCACCAAGAAAACAGGAAAAAAGAAGAGGTAGCCACAGATGAACACCGA
>Ga0316227_1000952_pt1 | contig 34975 bp, 27 predicted proteins | sample TBH18019metaG_FD_206012 | JGI IMG/M metagenome (GOLD analysis project Ga0316227, IMG submission 206012) | Freshwater microbial communities from Trout Bog Lake, Wisconsin, USA - TBH18019 | ecosystem: Environmental > Aquatic > Freshwater > Lake > Hypolimnion/Profundal zone | place: USA: Wisconsin... | reverse complement strand
CGGAGTATCGAATCCAACGATTCCCGAGGTACGGCTTCCCAGGAGGCCGTTGGTCACATCAATGTCGGTATAAATCACGTGACCTTTGCCCAGATTCAATTCTGAAACACTGCCCGTTTTTTTCCCCAGCTTAACCTGGCCATAGGGGCGCAGAGTCAGTGTTTTGAGGTCGCTCATGCCGGGATGTGTCGCCATCATTAACGGGTGAGTGGGAGCCAGGACGCTGGGGGTGATGTTCGAAAAAGCCTTGGCCAGGATATTTTCGATACTCGCGTTGAACGTCTTTCCGCCGCAGGAGTCAATGAAGAGAACCCCGCCGGAACTGACGTACTTAGCGAGTGATTGAGCATCGGCCGCACCAATCTCGAAAGAAAAAGTGCCGGTAAGATGGGCCAGGGGAACATCGTCCGGCGCTATATTGCCAAGGTCGGCCATCTCTACAGTCTGCGTGTTCACGCCGACGCCGGTTTCCCAAGCCAGCCAGTTGGCAAAGCGCTTCCAGGCGTATGGTTCAGGGTCCCAGGTGACGACGGGATACTTTACGCGGGCCACCTTAATGATGTTTCCGGAATCAGCCGGCGATGGGACAGGGATGAAGTTGCTTTCCACGCGGTTAAGGAAGTTTTTCTTGCCGGCGGAGTACATGAATAGATTGAGACCCAGAGCAAACGCATCACGCTTGGATACTTGGGCGTTGATCTGCCACGCCGCCGACAGATCGCCCGGCGAGTGAAACCACAAGGCGCGGGCGCCGTTGCTGAGCATCTCCAAAGGCGGTGGTTTTTTAAAGTCCTTCTCGCCTACGGAATAAATATCGTGGCTGGCCGGTACTTTGGAAAACTCGTAATCGGGAAACAGCTTAGCCAGCATGGTTTTTTCCACGTAATCAGTGAAAGTGTCCTTGGCGCCGTCCTGGTGAGTGAAGAGCAGGCCACCGGCCTGGACGTAAGCGCGGATGTTGGAGAAATCCTTGTCGGTAAGTTTGGGAGCCTCGTGGCTGGCGATGTAGAGCACTGGCGCGTCAAGCCATTCCGTCCAGTCATGCTCGCTGCTGATAACCTGCCAATTGAAGACTTTTTCCAACTCGTGGCCGGCGAACTTGCAGAGGTTGGCCATGTCGCGGGGACGATTGCACCAGAAATGATCGAAACGCAGTTTGTTCATAAGCAGGGCATGACGCCCCCGGGCGAGGAACAGGAGGTTGTAGGCGGTGGCCACCGTCGGGGTCGGCGACACCAAAGGCGCAACAGGCCAGGATCCGTCGCCCAACTGGCTAGTGATGATCGATGTCGCCGTCTGACGATACCAATCGATGCCGCCGAACCATTTGAATCCTGAAGCCAGCCCGACGCGTTCCAGACCGTAGGCGGCGTAGCCGGGCGGGTAGACGGAGTGCGTGCCGGTATCGAGCCAAGCCAGTCCCTTGAGCAACGCTGGCGTAAAAGGTTCGCGGCCCACTTCGGCGCCCTTGGAAGCCTCCACATAGTCATGGCATACGAACAGCGAGGCGATACCCGCGGCCATCATGGTCGGAGCTCCCTGGTTCCAGCCAATGGGACTATCCAGACGCGGGCTGTAGTTCCAGGTTCCGTTCTCGGCCTGGCAACCGGTCCAGTACTTCTCGACGATTTCCCAGTAGTCCTGGGAAATCTCCGCCCCTACCTCGGCCGCCGACCAGACACCCAGCAGGCCATACTGTGAATTGGAGTTGTCGCCGCGTGGCGGAACCTTGGCATAGGCATGGGTCCGGGCCGATCCTGTCCGGCCCGGAAGCATTTCATAGCTGTAGGCACCCCCATTACATGCATCCAGCAAATAATTCACATCGTTTATCAGGCAGCCCTTGTCCTCGAGACGATTGATCAGGGCCAGGGCCGTGGCTCTGATGGCGCGGGTATACGTGTTCTTTACCGGCGGATCGAAGGCTTTCATGGCCTCGACAAGCCCCTTCATAAAATCGCTGTGGCCGATGTCCAGTTGTTTCACCAACTCGGCCCGCTTCGGGTCCTTGACGGGGTCGTCGGGTTTTTCAATCGACAAGCCGGCTTGCAGCAGCGCATAAACCGCCAGGGCGTCGGCGCCAGGGCCGCGCGAACCGTCTGTCGGTTCATAATCCTTGAGCTTGTAGTCCTGGAACTGGCCAATCAGAAAGGATGCCGCATTCTCGATGGCCTGGCCGATGTCCGCATCGGAGGCCAGAAGGCTGGGCTTGGGCGTCTCTTTATGAATATGGAACGTCCGTGATGGAGCGGTGGGTAGCTGCGGCGCCGGTTCATCCGCCATGGCTCCGCGGCCAGCAAACCCAATGATCAGGAAGATGCTTCCGGCAAGCTGACCAAGACGCCCAACACGGCCGGTGAGGCAAAGACGGAAAAACGAAAATCTCTTGAGCATTTCACACTCCGCATTGACAACAGAGCTTGGTGCTGCAGGGGAAACACCGCCCCGGGATCCTCCACATGGATCTCGGCAGGCCGGTGCCATTGCCTGCGTCGCGTAGCATACTACCTCTTGTCTGGCATGGATAGGAAATATGATCGCAGCCATGAAGGACAAAATAGTTGGCAGACGTCAACTTTTCCCTTCCCGACAGAACATCGCCGCGCTTACACCAGCGGACAAACGAGGCGGTCCACGTCGGTTTCGGTGACGCAGCGCGGCACGTCGCGGAATAGCTTCCACGTTTCGGTATGCTCGATGGCGCCGCCTTTTTTGAGCGTCACCAGCGGACCGAGGCTTTCAAGCTCGAGAATTTCCTCGTTGGCGAACGTTTCTAAGTTGCAGCCGCCGTCCGGATAAACCGCGTCGTCGACGCGGTCAAAATATTTTACGAAAAGAAAACCCTCGCGTTGGTAGGCTACCCATTTTTCGCGATGCGACATGCCGAGTTTCATGGGAGCGCGTTTGGGATCCTGGCGGAATAAAATGTAGCGGCTGCCAAGCGTCCAGCGCGGATCGGAAAAATCGGTGTAGCCCCAAAGGCTCCAATTTTGCGTGGGAAGCAGTCGCTCGGTGTGGGGAATTTTGGCTGGCAGGGGAATGATCGCCTGGCCGTTCAGGCCCATGACGCTCAACGCCCACGGCGCGCATTCGACGGGCCGGCTGCCTTTGTTCACCAGTGTGTGCTTGACGGTGACGACGTTGCGTCTGCTGTCGAGAATGATGTCCATCTGCTTGGCGATGCGTGTCAGCGGACCGGCTTTCTGGCGCACGCGCACGCCGTCGGCGATGGCTTCCACGGCTTCGTACGGCTCGTTGTCTAGTTCGTACGACCACGGCTTGGCTTCGGGCGCAATCCAGCAACGATGGCCGCCGCGAATCTGCCAGGAATCTTCGCCGCGCCCGCCCTGCTGTCCCGGAAGCTCTGCAAAAAGATTGGCGCCGCCGATGAAACCGAACCGCAGAATGCGCGGCCCGACATCGCAGGTGACGATCAGTTCGACGTCGCGGTTTGCCAGACGCACACATTTCCAGCCGTTAAAGGCGACCATTTCCATGATGTTTCCTCTCGTTGCGGATTTTCCGCGAGGGCGTAGAAGGCGAGTAAGCCTAATCCTATGGCAATCTTGGAGCAAGACAACCTTTGATCAAGACCCTTGTGTCAAGGCCTCGCCGTCCGTCTGTGGTTCCTGGACATACTCCAGCCAGTCCGGAGGCGGCATGGTTAGAATGGCCATGAACTTTCCCAACTGGTCATCTCTCTGAGGGCATATCAGGAGGCGTCCGTGATTAGTCGCCGGGATTTGTACACTTTGCGCGACAATATGATTCCCAATTTGATGATCTTGCCCACCCCTAAAAACCAGCCAGGGAGGAGCAATGCCGTATGGTGAGCCATCTTGAAGCGCGTTACAATCCGGCACGATGACCATGCGCATTGCCCTGGCACAGATCAATCCCACGGTCGGCGATATCGCGGCTAATACGCGGAAAATACGCGCGTTCGTGGAGATGGCCCGCGGCCAGGGGGCGAAGCTGGTGATATTTCCGGAGTTGGCGATCATTGGGTATCCGCCCAAGGATCTGCTGCTGAAGCCGCGGTTCATCGAGGATAACCTGCGGGCCCTGCTGGTACTGGCGTCGCATGTGCATGGGATTGACGTGGTAGTTGGGTACGCGGATCGCAATGTCGATAGCGTGGGTAGGCCGCTGCATAATGCGGTGGCGCTGCTGCGCCAGGGGCAGGTGGCCAGCCGGCATTTCAAGACGCTTCTCCCGACCTACGATGTGTTCGATGAAACCAGGTATTTCGAGCCGGGGTCCGCTGCGGCACGATCCAATCTGGTGTCTATCGGGGATGTCATCGCGGGATTGTCGATATGCGAGGACTTGTGGAACGATGAGAAGATGGTGTCACGGCGGTTGTATCACCAGAATCCCATTGCCGATCTGCACGCCGCCGGGGCGCGACTGCTGATCAATACCAGCGCCTCGCCGTTCGTGGTGGGGAAACATGAATTCCGGTTGGAGTTGTTCGCATCGCAGGTGCGACAGGTTGGCCGGCCCCTGGTGTATGTGAACCAGGTGGGAGGGAATGATGAATTGGTGTTCGATGGCAATAGCGTGGTGTTTGATGGCAAGGGAAAGATAATCGCCCAGGCCAAGGATTTTGAGGAGGATTTGCTGGTGGTGGAGGTGCCGCTGGATGGGGAGGAAATTCGCGAATTGACCAGCGCCGCTATGGGGCCGGGCACAAGGCACCCGTCCCAATCCTCCCCAAGTGTGCCGGGGGAGATCGAACAACGGATGGAGAAGCCGGCGCGGGGGGTGGAGTCGATTTACAAGGCGCTGGTGCTGGGGTTGCGGGACTATGTGGCCAAGTGCGGATTCAAGAGCGTCGTTCTGGGGTTGTCGGGGGGGATAGACTCGGCGGTGACGGCGGCGCTGGCCGCCGTGGCCCTGGGGCCGGATAAGGTTGTGGGGGTGGCGATGCCCAGCCGGTTCAGTTCGGATCACTCGGTGACGGATGCGCTGGCGTTGGCGAAGAACCTGGGGATTGAATTTCATATCGTGCCCATTAAGGAGATACATGATGCCTTTGAGCACACGCTGGCCGACGTGTTCGAGGGGCGCGGTCCGGACGTAACCGAAGAGAACCTCCAGGCCCGGGCGCGCGGGGCGGTTCTGATGGCTTTTTCCAATAAATTCAATCACATGCTGCTGACCACCGGCAACAAGAGCGAGGTGGCAGTGGGGTATTGCACGCTGTACGGGGATATGTGCGGCGGGTTGGGGGTTATCAGCGACGTGCCCAAGACCACGATTTATGAGTTGGCAGAGTTTATCAATGCCAGGGCGGGGCTGGAGGTGATCCCGGGCAATTCCATCACCAAGCCGCCCAGCGCGGAATTGCGGCCGAATCAGGTGGACCAGGATTCACTGCCCCAATATGCGGTGCTGGACGCTATCCTGCATCGGTACGTCGAACAGGAAATGAGCAGCGTCCAGATCATTGGCCAGGGGTTTGACGAGGCGACGGTGCTCAAGGTGGTGAAATTGATAGATCGCAGCGAGTATAAGAGATGGCAGGCCGCGCCAGGACTGAAAGTTACCAGCCGGGCATTTGGGTTTGGACGGCGTATGCCCATTGCCCAGAATTATAGGGAGACGATCCCTGGCGAGGGGAGCTGATGGGTCTGGGGAATGAACATAAGATGGGAAATACAGAATGAGAATGGAATGACAAATGCGTAAATCACTGGCGGTTACGTTTGCGAAGTTGAAGAAAAGCGGACACTTGGCGCTGATGCCGTTTGTGCCGGCGGGATATCCGGACCTGGAGACGACTATGCGGATACTGCCGGCCCTGGAAGCGGGGGGGGCGGATATTATCGAGGTGGGGATACCATTTTCGGATCCGATCGCCGATGGACCGACAATACAGCAGGCGTTTACCGAAGCTTTGGCAAAGAAGATCAAGCTAGCGGAGGTGTTCAAGACTGTGGCGGCGGTGCGGGGACAGGTTAACGTGCCGTTGGTGGCGATGGTAAGTTACAGCATTGTTTTCAGGAATGGGGCGGATGGGTTCATTGCCTCGGCGAAGGCGGCGGGGTTTGATGGATTGATCGTGCCTGATTTACCACCGCCGGAAGCGCAGAGCGTGTGTGCGAAGATACGGGCAGCAGGATTGGATACTATTTTGTTGATAGCACCCACAACGGCACCGGAGCGGCGTGCGGAGATTGCCGGGCTGTGCAGTGGGTTTGTGTATTATCTGGCGGTTTCGGGGGTGACGGGAGAGCGTGATAAACTTCCCGAGGATTTAGAACGTAATCTGAAGATAATAAAGGAGTTAACATCTGTTCCGATATGTGTGGGATTCGGTGTGGCTAAGACAAGCCATTTGCAGCAACTGGCTGGGTTAGCCGACGGGGCAATTGTCGGAAGCGCCCTTGTAAAACGTATTAAGGAAGCGGTCGGGCAGGGCCCCGGTGGGATTGCCGATGTTTGTAGGGATTTTTGCCATGAATTGTTGCGGGGATTGAGATAGGCGTCGACGCGGCAATTTGCAGCGTCCTGAAGTGGCTGGAGGCCGCTTCTATGAAAACGCCCTGGCGGACGTAGAGATGTAGGAATTGTTCTAACCCCTGATTCTATCGAGTGTCTCAATTATGGAGCCTGAGGCGAATGACCCTCTTGGAACTCGTGCTGGCGCGGCAGCGCCGAGCGACGGGCAACTTGTTAAAGAGGTGCTGGCAGGCGACCGGCGGGCATTCGATCAGCTCATTGAACGGTATCAGAGACAAGCAGTTGGCGTCTCCTACCGGCTCCTTGGCAATTCAAGTGATGCGCTAGAGGTCACACAGGAAGCATTTCTGAAGGCTTACACGAGCCTGAGGAATCTGCAAAAAGGAGATGCCTTCGGCGGTTGGTTGATGCGGATTGTGTCTAACCTGTCGCTGAATTTCCGGCGCGGCCGAAAATCACGCCGGCAGTTGCCTCTGGACGATTGCCTGGGACCAGCAGACGGACAGCGGGCCAACGGCTCTGGAAGCGAATGGATGGCACGCTCCGGCGATCCAGTGCGCAACTTGGCCGGCCGGGAGTTGGGTGACAAGCTCAAAGAAGCCTTGGGTAAGCTTCCCGAGAAGCAGCGGATGGCGATCATCATGTTTACGATCGAGCAATTACCGCAGAAGCAAGTGGCCAAGGCGCTTGACTGCAGCGTTGAGGCGATAAAATGGCATGTGTTTCAAGGACGCAAGAAACTGCGCGAAATGTTGAAGGATTATATATGAACCGCGACGAGCTTGAATTCCTGATCAGCCAATACGCCGACGGCACTTTGGATGTCGCCGAGAAGGTGGCGCTGGAAGTATTGCTCGCGCAGGATGGCGCGGCGCAGGCGCTGCTGGATGAATACCGGCGGCTGGACGGTCTTCTCAAGACGTCACTGCCCATGCCGAGCCTGGCTTGGGATACCCTGGCGAGGCATATCTCGGCGGCGGTGGCGCATGTCGGCGACGAAGGGCTGCGGGTTGGCGTTGCCGAAAAATCCCCATCGCTGCGGCGGTCCTACCTGATGCCTTGGGTCATCAGTCGTCGCGGGAAGCTGGCCCTGGCCGCATCGATATTGCTGGCGGTTGTGGCGGGAATACACTATTTGAGCAGTCAAGGTTCCAAACCCATGGGGCATGCGGCCCTTGCCCGTCTGGAGGTTACCGGTCCTTTAGCCGAAGCCGCCGAGGGGCCGGCGATCAATGAAATCTCCATCGGACCGGCCCTAAATCTCACTCCGGCCCAGGCCAATGCCCGTTTTGCCGACAGTGTGGTAAGCCTCGTTCCGCGCGTTATCATTGCCAGTTACGTCGAATCCGGGCAAGATACGCAACAATCGCCGTATTGAGCGTGTTCAGGATTGGCGATAAACGAGGTTTGGCATGGCTGCAAGACACATTTGGCGGTGCGGACGTATTGTTTCTTTTCTAATCTCCATGGCGCTGTTGCTGCGGGCGGACATGGCGCGCGCCGATGACACATCGGCGCTGATTAATCATGCCTTGGACACGCAGGTCAAGCTGACGCTGAATAACATTATTCCGGCGGCGATGGATGTCATCGCCAGACAGACAGGGGTGCGCATCGAGGTCGATCCGATGGTGTACGACCTGCTGCCGTGGGGTCAGGAGACCAACATCAATGCCAAGATCGAGAACCAGACGCTGCGCGAGGCCCTGGGGGCGATCACGCGCAAGCTGGGATTGACGTTCACGGTCGGTGATGAATCGCTGCGTCTGGAGCCGATGGCGGCGCTGCGGCGGCTGGGCCGGCGGTCGACCATCGAAGAATTGGGCTCGCTGGACAAATTGGTTTCAACCCCGCTGGATCTGGCCAACAACCATCCCACGATCAAACAGCTTGTGGAGGCGGTGGATGCGCGCCTGGAGGCCATCAAGGCCCCCTATGCTATTGAGAATCGTCTGGGCGATGCGGTTCGCCAGGATGAGGCCATTTCGGTGGCCCGCAATGCGACGCTGATGGAGGCCCTGGAATCGATGTCCAAACAGGCTTCCGTCACCTGGTATCCGTGGGGCAAGTTCATCTTGATCGTGTCCAAGTCCGACCAGATTCGTCGGGAATTGGGCAGACCTATCACTGTGCAGTACAACGGCGTGGACCTGGCCCAGGTGTTGACTGAACTTCAAAAACGCAGCGGAGTTAAACTGGACATTGAGCCTGGCGCCATCCAGCAGGTGCCGCCGGAATCGCGTCTTATACACCTGCGCATCGACAACGGCACGGTTCAAGATGCCCTGGACGCCGTGGACAGCCTGACCGGTCTGGACTATGCGATAAAGGATACGGGCATTTACGTCTGGAACCGCTCGAATCTAGCGACTGCCCACGATCCGGTGATCGGACTGATCACATTGCCCGAGAGTGGGATTCAATTGATGCTTCGCGAATCCCAGGTGCCGGCGGACATTCGCCAGTACATACAGGCCTTGCAGCAGAAAGAACTGGATAAAATGCGGCAGCTTATGGTGGAGCAAGGGTTTAAGCCGACGCCGCGACCGGTGCCGACGACGAATCCGGATATGTGAGGGATATTGGACAACTCTTTCCTTCGGTATCCTTCCTCATGTCTTCTGCTTTTGTTACATTGGGGCCATGCTCAAAGACGAGTTTTGTAAAAAACGGCAGGGACGGCTGTTGCCCATCCTCAAGGCGCAGCGTCTGGATGCCGTCGTGGTGGGGTTGCCGCATCATGTACAATATCTTTCCGGCCACCGACCGCGAACGCAACATGAGGGAGCCGTCGTGCTGTTTAGCGATGGGCGTTGCGTCTTGATCAGCGCCAATGAGCCGGTCAAGGCGCCGGCGGCGGACCAGGTCGTGGCTTACGAGGCGAATTGGATGAGTACGGCCCGTCAGGATCAGCCGGCAGTCGTGGCCGATCATGTGCTGGGGGCCCTTCAGACCAGACACGCGCGGCGGGTGGGCATCGATGCCTCCGCCGTGACGTCGGAGATTACCTTGGAGTTTGATGGGGGAACGCATGCCATCGACTCCGTGATGTGGCAGATGCGAAGGCGGAAGGACCCGGATGAATTGGAGTCGATGAAGACGGCCATCCGCTGCTGCCAGGCGATGTATGTGCGGGCCAGGGAGATCATTGCTCCGGGAATCGGAGAACTGCAGGTTTTCAACGAACTTCAGGCCGCCGCGGTCAACGATGCGGGCAAGCCGCTGAGTGCCATACTGGGCAATGATTTTGCCTGTGGAACCAGCGGCGGCCCGGCGCGGAAAGACCACGCGGCCAAAGCCGGGGAGATATACATCCTGGACATGGGGCCGGCGGTGGATGGGTATTTTGCGGACAACTGCCGGGCGTTTGCCGTCGGCGGCAAACCGACCGATGCCCAACAGCAGGCGTGGCAGGCGATTGTGGATGCGCTGAGCATGGTCGAGAAGATGGCCAAGCCGGGTGTGCGCTGCCGGGATTTGTTTACGGCCGTGGATGAGCATTTCCGCAAAGTGCGCGGGACGGGACTACGGCATCACCTGGGGCACGGCGTGGGGCTTCAGCCCCACGAATTCCCGCACCTGAATCCCCGTTGGGACGACGTTTTACTGGAAGGAGAAATTTTCACCGCCGAACCCGGGCAGTATGGGCCGGAATTGGCCGGCGGAATCCGCCTGGAGAATCAGTACCTGGTGACGGCTGGAGGCGTGGAGAATCTGCTGAATTTCCCGCTCGAGTTGGCGGGTGGATGATGCCACGCAAGCCGCTTGAGGAAACATCGCCCGCCGATGCTCTGGTGGAGGAAAAGGAAATTTCGCCCCGCTCGCAGTGGAAGATCGTCCGGCCGATCGCGTACGTGTTACTTGTGCTTGCTTTGGCGATTGCGGTAGTGGCATTGCTCACCAAGTTCACAAAATCAGTGGCGTGGTCGGCGGGCCTGGTGGCGTTCGTTTTGGGCTACATGTTGTTGATGGCCAGGTGGGCGCAGAAAAACACGGATTCGTCGGAGAGGTAATTCATGGCAGGCGTAACCTGGGATGGTTTCGAGCGCTATCGCCAGCGCGGTCTGGATGCCCGGCGCGCGGGGCAATGGGATTCGGCGCGGATATATTTGCTGGAGGCCGCCCGGGCGATGCTGGAATTGAGCAAAGAGGCCCAGGGTGAGGAGTTGCGCCAGGGCCGGCGGCAGATGTCAGCCAAGTTGCTGGACCTGGCCAGGGATTGTCAGAACGCCGGCAAGGATAATCGCCAACCGCGATCGGCCGATGTGCCGTCGCGCCGGCAGACGTCGGCCGAGGCTGAGGGCAGTTCGTCGGCCGACCAGTGGGTGGTCAAGGAGAAACCATTCATCCGCTTTGCCGATGTGGCCGGGCTGGATGAGGTGAAGGAAGACATCCGGCTGAAGATGATCTATCCGTTCGCGCACCCCGATTTGGCGGAGCGATTCGGGATTCGCAGCGGCGGTGGGGTGCTGTTGTATGGCCCGCCGGGGACGGGCAAGACCATGATGGCCAAGGCCACCGCCGGTGAGATCGATGCCACGTTCTTCCGCATCTCGCCGGCTGACATACTCAGCAAGTGGGTGGGGGAGGCCGAGCAGAATGTCAAGAAGCTTTTCGACGCGGCGTGCTCGGAAAAAAGAGCTATCATATTTATAGATGAGATCGAGGCTCTGGTGCCGGCCCGCCGGGATGATGGGTCGAGCGTAATGCAGCGGGTGGTGCCGCAGATACTCCAGGGGATGGAAGGGTTCGATAAAAAGGCCGCGCATCCGCTGTTGTTCATGGGGGCGACGAATGTTCCCTGGCAGCTGGATCCCGCGGTTTTGCGGCCGGGACGATTCGATGACAAAGTGTATATTCCGCTGCCGGACAAGACGGCACGGCGGAAGATGCTGGATATCTATCTTGGCAAGCGGCCGGTGGCTGTGGATGTGGATATGGAACGCCTTGCCGAGGGGCTCGACGGATTCAGCGGTGCCGATATCCAGTACATCTGCGATCGGGCGGCGACGATACCTTTCCTGGAATCGGTAGCCAGTGGCGCCGAAGGGCGGATAGACATGAAGATGCTGGAGGAGGTGGTCGCGACGGCGCCGCGAACGGTGACGCCGGAAATGCTGAGGCGGTACGAAGAGTGGGGGAGGCGGGCCCAGTGAAGAAGAGTGCCAGAGCATGTTGAATGATGGATATTGAAGGCTTAGTTAACGGTGGGCGGTTGCATGGATCTGCGGCAACATTTACAGGATGTGTTTGGATTGGAGGACTTTCGACCGGCGCAGCGCCAGGTCATCGAGGATGTTCTGGCCGGGCATGATGTGCTGTGCGTGATGCCCACCGGAGCTGGCAAGAGCCTTTGTTACCAGTTGCCGGCGACGATCCAGAAGGGCTTGACCATAGTCATCTCACCGTTGATCTCGCTGATGGAGGATCAGGTCCAACAAATGCGTGATGAGGGGATTCCGGCGGCGCTGCTGAACAGTACGCTGAGCCCATCGCTCAAGCGACAGGTACTGGCGGAATTGCATGACGGGTTTGAAGGGTTGCTGTATGTGGCCCCGGAGCGGCTGTTCGCCGGCGGATTTACGGAACTTCTAAATAGGCTGAAGGTTAGGCTGCTGGTGGTAGACGAGGCGCACTGCATAAGCCAGTGGGGGCATGATTTTCGGCCTGAATATGCGCGCATCGGCCAAATGCGCAGGATCATCGGGCGGCCTCCGACCATTGCCCTGACCGCCACGGCGACCGATGACGTGCGGCAGGACATTATCCATCAGCTTGGCTTGCCGGAACCGCGTATCTATATCACCGGGTTTGACAGGCCGAATCTACGTTACGAATCCCGTGACATGGCCAAGACTGAAAACAAGGACCGAGACCTGGTCCAGTTGCTCAAAGCCGAGAAGGGCAGTGCGATAGTCTACTGTTCCACGAGGAAAAACGTGGACGAGTTGTGCCTGGACCTGGCCGAGTCGCTGCGTGGACGGCCGGTGTTTGGCTATCACGCCGGGATGGACATGGCCACACGCACGGCCAACCAGGAACAGTTTATGGATCTTCCCGGCGCGATCGCTGTGGCCACCAACGCATTCGGCATGGGGATCAACAAGCCGGACGTTCGCCTGGTGGTTCACTATAACATTCCCGGTACGCTGGAGGCCTATTACCAGGAGGCGGGCCGGGCCGGGCGCGATGGCATACCGGCCAGGTGCGTGCTTCTTTTCAGCTACCAGGATCGGTATACGCAGGAGTTCTTTATCAAGCACCTGGGAGATGATAATCCCCAGGTTGACCAGACGTTGCTGAAAGAACGCAAGGATAATGCCCGCCGTAAGCTCGATTTAATGATCCGCTACGCCCAGACGCACCGGTGTCGGCGGCAGATGATCCTGGATTACTTCGGGGACGAGGTGCCGGTGCGGGATTGCCAGTGCGATGTGTGCCGCCGGCAGCATGGTCAGGCCCAGGAGCACGATCCGTCGGCGCAGCCTTGTCCGGCCGAGGTGGTCATGCTGGTGCGGCAGTTGCTTTCCGCCATAGCCCGCTTGCGCGGCAAGTTCGGCGTGGGAGTGGTGGTGGACGTATTGCGCGGCAGCGATTCGGAAAAAACCCAGCGATGGGGGTTTGAGGAGTTGTCGGTCTTCGGTCTGCTGAAGGCGTATACGGCCAAACGCCTTGTGGCCATGCTGCATAGGTTGATAGAAACCGGGCTGGCGCGGCAGCGCGATCCGGAGGGATTGAAATTTCGTCCGGTGCTCGAACTGACGGCGGCGGGCATCGCCGTAATGAAAGGGACGCAGACGCCGCCGGCCAGCCTGGGGGATATGCTGCCAAGGAAAGCGGCTCATAAGACTGTAGTTCGCCAGGTTGTCAAAGTTGAAGCGGAGGATATGCCCGACCTGGATGCGGCGGCGGCGGAGCGATTTGAGCGGTTGCGCGGGGTGCGGTTACGGCTGGCGCGGGAGCGACAATTACCGCCGTATTGTATATGCCATGATCGGACGCTGCGGCTGATTGCCCTGGCGGTTCCGCAGGATATGGAGACCCTCGAGGAAGTTAAGGGCATGGGGCCGCATAAGATACGAATGTATGGTCGGGCGTTTTTGGATACGTTGGCATAGAATCCCTGCCCGGGCGATTTGCCAAGTCGCCAAACTATGCTCTTCGCGTTCTTATTTTCCCATCAAGCCTCCCAGCTTCCCGGCCGCCCTCAGCAGCGCCAGGTAGTTGCTCTTCTCGTTAAATCGCTCGCTGAGCAGATTGAGCTGAGCAAGGAGCAGATTGTCCTGCTGGGTGAGACGGTCGAGGTTGCTCTCGGAGCCTAGCTGATAGGCGCGTTCGGCCAGGTCGTAGGCTTTCTGGGCAGCAGCTACTTGGATCTCCAGGTCGGCGATCTTACGGCGGCTGCCCTGAAAGTTGGCGCAGCCCTGATTGATATCATCAATTACTTGCCGGCTGATCTGGCTCTCGGTCAGGCCGGCCTGGCGATATAGGCTCCAGGCCGAACGGATGTCGGCCTCTATGGCCATGGCTGAGAAGATGGGGAAGCTTGCGGAAATGGCGGAGTTCCAGAGCTGTGAACTCTTGGGATCGTTGTACAAAAGGTAGCCGAAATTGATGCTTGCCGTGGGGAAATATTCCCGGATGGCTGCCTCGACTTTGGCGGCGGAGGCTTCCCGGGCTTTGTGAGCGGCCACGAGATCAGGGCGCTGGGCCTGGGCGTCTTCTTGCCAAGTCTCCAGCGGTTGGATGACGGTCGGAATATCGAATGCATCGGTCAAGGGGCCGGCGACTGTGGTTACGCCCATTAGCCGGGCCAGGGCGCTGCGGGCATTGGCGGCGTCGGTGCGCGCTTGGGTGAGGGAAACGCGCACGGATGCCAGGTCCGCCTGGCTTTGGGCTTCATCCAGCGGGCGCACCGCGCCCAGACGCAGGCGAGTTTCCTGATCGCGAACCTTCTCGGCTTTAAGCCCGACGGTGCTCTCGTAGAGGGCGGCCTGACGCTCGGCCTTGAGGGCACTGTAATAACTTTGCACCACGTCCAGAAGAATCGTCTCGCGCTCATCCAGGAGCAGTTGGGCACGCTGCTCTATGGTCAGGCTGGCGGCCTGAAGATTGGACGCATTCGCCATGGAGCCGCTAATGCTGGCGTTTACAGGAACGGTTAACTGATGCTGGACCGATCCCTGCCCGCCGATCTCGACGGAGGAACCCGATCCCGAGGGGACGAATACCGAGCCTGAGGAAATGTGGGTCAGGTTGTAGATGGGGCCGAGGCTGATCGTGGGCAGGAAAGTGCCGGCCTGGCGCATCTTGTCGGCCAGTGCCTGGATGTAATCCTCGCCGCGGGAAGCGATGGACTCGTTGTCTGCGTTGGCAAGCTCCAGGGCATGAATCAAGGACAGGGCATCGTTGGCCCCCAAGGAGGGCTGAGTCGAGACCGCAGGGCGATTCAGCATGGCCCGGTAGAGCGCCGGATCGGCGGAGCGGTCGATGCACCCGATGATTGGTAAACAAGGCAATAGCCATATTATGGCGGACAAGCGATGGTCATTACTCATAGCGAAGTGCCTCGATGGGGTCGAGTTTGGCGGCACGGCGAGCGGGGTAGTAGCCAAAGAATATTCCCACGCCGGCGGAAAAGACGATGGCCAGCACTACGCTCCAGGGGCGGACGACCAGGGCGAAGGTGGACTGGGCCGCAGTGATGGCCTTGGCCGTGGCAATGCCCAGAGCCACGCCGACAATGCCCCCGGTCGCCGCCATGACCACCGACTCTATGAGAAACTGGCGCAAAATATCGCGCTGGCGGGCCCCGATGGCTTTGCGGATGCCGATTTCGCGGGTGCGTTCCGCGACTGTTACCAGCATGATGTTCATGACCCCGATGCCGCCAACCAGCAATGATATTCCCGCAATGCCGCCCAGGAGGCCCGATAGCACCTTGTTGATGGTGGAGGCGGTGTCGAGGACATCGGCCATGTTGTGGATATTGAAGTCGTCGACGGCGTCTCCAAACAGGTGATGGCGGCGGCGGAGGATGACCGTCGCCTTTTGTTCGATTTCGGTCAGCCGTGATTCATCCTGGGCGCTGACGTCGATTTCCTGCAGGTAGGTGATGCCCAGGACCTGATGCATGGCGGTGGAGAAGGGAATGATGACCTGGTCATCAGGGTTGAACCAGCCCTGATCACCTTTGGCCAGGAGGATGCCTATGATGCGATAGGCGACGCCGTTTACTTCTACGAGTTGGTCCAGGCCCCATGTGAACTCGGCCCCGAACAAATTCTTGGCGGTGGTGGGGCCGATGATGGCGACGCGGGCGGCGGCATCGCAATCGGCATCGCTAAGGGATCGTCCGTACTGAACCTTGAAATTACGCAGGGCGAAATAGGTCGCAGACGTGCCCAGGAGACTGGTGTGCGTATTTTTGTTGAAGTAGCGTGCCTGAACCGAACCGCGGACGACTGGGGCGACGTGTGATACCTGGGTGATCTTCAACAGAGCCGAAGCATCTTCTATTTTGAGGTTCTGCCAGTTTCCGCTCATGACTCCTCGGGAGCCACGTTCGCCGGGCATGATCATGAGCACGTTGGTGCCCAGAGCGGAGATTTGTTTGAGGATCGAGTCGTGGGCGCCGGCGGCCAGGGCCAGGGCGCAGATGACCGACCAGACGCCGATGATTATGCCCAGCATGGCCAGCACCGAACGCAACTTGTTGGCCGCCAGGCTCTTGAGAGCCACTTTGATAATGGTCAGGAACATCATGCGCCGCCTCCCATCAGAACTGCGGCTTCGGGCGACGGCGCTGCGACGACTTGGCCATCGCGCAGGTAGATCTCCCGTTGGCAGTGGCGGGAGACGGCCGAATCGTGGGTGACGATAATTACCGTGCGGCCTTGGCAGTGCAGCGACTTGAAGAGTTGAAGAACCTCTTCCCCAGTCCGGCTGTCAAGGTTGCCGGTAGGCTCATCGGCCAGAAGAATGCCGGGATCATTCGCCATGGCCCGGGCTATGGCGACGCGTTGGCGCTGGCCGCCGCTGAGTTGGTTCGGCTGGTGCCGCATGCGGTCGCCCAGGCCCACCAGTTCCAGGGACTGGCGGGCGCGCTGGCGGGCGCGATATCCCCCGGCGTACTGGATCGGCAGCTCGACGTTCTCCAGGGCGGTGAGGCGCGGCAGAAGGTTAAAGGTCTGAAAGATGAATCCCACATGCCGGTTGCGGACTTCCGCCAGTTCGTCAACGTCCAAAGTGGAGACGTCCTCGCCGGCCAGTTCGTAGGTGCCGGCGTCGGGGCGGTCCAGACAGCCCAGGATGTTCATGAGCGTGCTCTTGCCGGAGCCGCTGGGGCCGCGGATGGCCACCATCTCCCCGGCGGCGATGCGCACGGATACATCGTCCAGGGCATGGACTGTGGTCTCGCCCAGCTCGTAGAATTTGCGAAGGTGTTCAGCCCGGATCATAGGTTCTTTAGGGAGGCGGCGGGCCGCCGCTGCCGCGCTTGTCGTTCTTCCAGCGGCTGGGATTTTCGGCCTCGCCGGAAACAATCCGCTCTCCGGCCGACAGGCCCTCGGCCACCTCGGCGGTTTCTGGTCCCTGGAGGCCTAGCTTAATGGTCTTGTCGCCGCCGGTTTCGATTTTTACCAGTGTCTGGCCGTTGCGGTGGATGATCGCCCAGACGGGAATCATCAGGACGCCATGGCGCTGGTCTTCCACAATCGTCACGTTGCCGCTCATCTCTGGTTTGAGAAGGTCTTTGTGGTCGTCGAGCACCTCGACCTTGACCTCGAAGGTGACGACATTACTGGCGGTCGTCCCCTTGACGGCCAGACGCACCACCTTGCCGGCAAAAGTGCGGTTGGGAAAACTATCCACGGTAACCCGGGCCTGCTGGCCGACGCGCACCTCGCCTATGTCGCTGGAATCGACGCTGGCGATCACGAAGATGCGCGACAGATCGGAAAGAGTCATGATCGTGGTGCCGCTGCTGAACCCGGTGGTGCCGGAGGCGATCATCGTGCCAAGTTGTACATTGAGCGAGGAGACGGTGCCGTCGATAGGCGCGTTGACGGTGGTGTAGGCCAACTGCTGTTTCTGGATGTCGAGGTTGATCTGGTCCTGCTGGAGTTGAGCTTCGGCGGTGCGGACATCCTGGGCCTTGGCTTGGCATTGGATTTCCTGCTGCCCCAGTTCCTCTATGGCGACTTCGGCCCCATTGAGGTCGGCCTCGGCCAGAGCGGCGTCGGTTTGGGCGTTTTCCATGTCTTCCGTGGAACCAAGATGTTGTTTGGCCAGCTCTGTCTGCCGTGCGGCTTTGGCGCGAAGATTGACGGCCTTCACTTTCGCCGAAGCCAGCGCGGCGTCGTCGCGTTTGCGGGTCGTCAGCAGGTTTTGTTGGGCTTGCTGGAGGTTCAGTCTGGCCTGGGCCGCCCGGGCGGTGCTTTGGGCGACGGCTGCTTCGGCCGAGCGGACGGCCAGCTTTTCATCGGTGGGATCAAGCTGGCACAACAGGTCGCCGGCTTTTACGTTCTGACTGATGTCCACAGGCAGGGCTTTGACTTCGCCGGAGGCCCGGCATTTGATCTCCACTTCGAGGTTGGCGATGACCTTGCAGGAGGAGTTGATGCTTTTCTCCACGTCTCCCAGGGCGACTGTGGCGATGTTTTCAGGGTCGATGGCGGCGGCGGTGCGGGCGGCTTGGTGCGCGTGCCATACGGGGAATGCAACTGCGCCTCCCACGGCCAGCACGAGGATCAGGAGGATCCATGGCCAGCGACGGCGTTTTCGTCTCGTATGCAATCGGGGTGGCGCTTGCGATGACGTGGTGGAGTGAGCGCCTGCAGGAGCCAGGACGCCGGGATTAGATGATGTTAGCGTTGACGTACTCATCGGCTCTCATTATCTGTCGTGATGCATAGGCAAGTAAATACGCAACAGGCCGAATTAATTGCGTAAGAGGCCACAGAAATAAGGTTCATGGTGCATATGACGCATGCTGTCGAGGGAACAAAGGATCGCACGCTGAATGGCTCAGGTCAATTGCACCCCGCATCTGTATCCTTACAAGATTATTGTGCGAATGATTGGCGCTGTTTTTTTGGGCTAGGTGGTGCTAATCTTAAGTTATGTCTGAAATATCCACCCGTCACGGCGGTCCTATCGTCGTCATTGGTTCGATCAACATGGATCTGGTCTGCCGGACGGAGCATATCCCCAAGCCCGGCGAGACAATTCTGGGCAGCGATTTGGTGACTATTCCAGGTGGCAAAGGCGCTAATCAGGCGGTCGCGGCCGCCAAACTGGTGCGGGGGAAGGTCAACGGGAAGCAGGTCGGCGGGCAGGAGGTGTATGTGTTGGGGCGGGTGGGGGATGATGACTTTGGGCAAAGATTGCTCAATGGGCTGAACCGGCACAATGTCAAGACCAGTTATGTTACGATCACCGAGGCGACTGCCAGTGGGTGCGCGCTGATACTGGTGGATCGGAAAGGAGAGAATTCCATTGTGGTGACGCCGGGTGCCAATCACAAGTTAAGCATTGCGGATATCGACGCCGCCGAGGGGCTGTTGCGCATCGCTTCGGTGGTGATCCTCCAGCTTGAAATTCCCATGGCGACGGTGCGGCATGCCATCGCCGCCTGCCGGCGGCTGGGGGTGTTCACCATTCTCGATCCAGCGCCGGCGCCCAGCAAAGGATTGAGCCGGGCGGTGTATGACGTGGATATCCTTTCGCCCAACCAGAGTGAAGCGGAATTGCTGCTGGGACTTCACCAGTCTGACGGCCACGCCACTACCAAACGGAGCATCGATCCCAAGCTTGTTGGTATGGATCTTTTGTCCAGGGGACCCAGAACTGTCGTGCTGAAACTTGGTAAACAGGGTGCCATGATTGTGGGCCGTGATGGCCATATCGAGCGCGTCAAAGGATTTAAGATAAAGGTGGAGGATTCGACGGCCGCCGGGGATGCTTTTACTGGGGCCTTGGCAGTAGCCCATGCCGAGGGGGTGGACTTGCCACGGGCGGTGCGGTTCGCCAACGCCGCCGGGGCCCTGTGCTGTACGGCGTTTGGTGCGCAGCCGGCACTGCCGTCTCGTGACGCAGTGGAGAAGATGATGAATAATGGGTAGTGGCCAGCCACCACAAAAGCAGGGCCAAAGGCGAAATTGCAAGGTTTAAGGATGAGGAACGCCGAGCATGTCCTGACCCCTCGCCCTTCTGCCCCGACCCTTATCATGCCTTCCCGCTTGCGTAGCCATCTGACCCTCGTCCTCTGCACCATCGTGCATGCGTTCACGCACGCCTATGGCTGCATGCTGGTGCCGCTGTATTTGATTATGGTGCGGGAATGGCATCTGCCAGGGGTCCGGAGGGCATCATTGATCGTGACGGTTTATGGGGCGGTGTATTTTCTCGGAGGATGGCATGCGGGCAAGTTGGCCGATCGCCATAATCGCAAGGCAATCCTGGGCATAAGTTTGCTGGGCAATGGGCTGGCTATCGCCGGGATAGCGATGACGCATTCGTATGCCGGGGTCATCGCTCTGGCGGTGGTGGCGGGGCTGTTCGGAGCCTTGTTTCATCCGGCGGCCAATGCCCTGATGCCGGCGCATTATCCCAAGTCGCCGGGGATGGCCATTGGGTTCTTGGGCATAGGCTCAGGATTGGGATTTTCCCTCGGTCCAATTTACGCGGGCTGGCGGGCGCAAACGGCCCAATGGCATTGGTTGGGCATCAGTGATTGGCAGCGGCCATGCTTGGAATTGGGGCTGGCAGGAGCGGTTATGGCCCTTGTCTTCCTTCTGCTGGGCAGTGAAGCTGGGGCGCGGGCGGGGATCCTGTCGGGGACGATGCCGCACCTGCCGCTTGGACCCAAGGTGCGCCGGCGGGTGGCGTTTACGGCCCTGGTTCTGGGTTGCCGGGATTTCGCCGGTTCGGCGGCGTTCTCATTAGTCAGCGTGTTACTGCTGAAGGCTCATGGAGTGGATTCCATGCGAACCGGGGCTATCCTGGGGCAGACTTGGTTGGTGGCGGTGATTACCAATCCTCTGAGCACGTGGATAAGTCCTGGCCGTCGTCGGCTGCCGACGCTGGTGGCGCTGATGATCGGAGCGGGATTGGTGGTCTCCACTACGTGGATGTGGTCTATCAGCGGCGTGGCGGTGATGCTGTTGATATTCCAGGGGTTGCACAGCGCCAGTTACGCCGTGTCGGATGCGTCGATATGCGAGAGGGTGAGGAATGAGTTCCGCGGACGGGTGGCGGGGTTGTTCCTGGTGGTGGCCGGAGGGTTCGGAGCGATGGCCCCATGGGTCATGGGGGCATGGACGGATCGACTGGGTGATAGTTCGAAGATTGCGTCGGCGTACTGGCCGCTGTTCGCCACCCTGGCGGGGATGTTTATGGTGGCGACTCTTTCGGCTCGGCTGATCGCCCGCTTGAGATATGTGGTTGGCCCGCAGGCCGCGGCGGAAGGCGGAAGTCCGCAATTGGAACGGTACGATACCAGGAGTGGGATGCGACGAATCTCTATATTTTGGGGGCAATAAGCAATTCCGCTATTTTTGCGACGGCCTCGCTGCGTGCCAGGGTGGATTGCTCGGAGGTGGCCATATTCTTCAAAACTAGAGACTTGGATTCCAGTTCACGGTCGCCGAGGATTACGGTGTAAGCGGCTTTCTCGCGATCGGCCATGGTGAACTGGGCTTTGATGGAGCGACCGGAATGATCCATGTCGCAGGCTATTCCAGCGCTCCGCAGCTCGCGCAGGAGCTGCCAGTTGGCGTTGCGGGCCACGGGGCCGTGGGCTACAAGCCAGACCAGTGGCTTTAGCGGCGAGGCCATGCCCACACCCTGGGAATCAAGGGCCATGAGCAGGCGTTCCAGGCCCGAGCCGAAGCCGACGCCTGGGGTGGGACGGCCGCCCAGGGTCTCGACGAGATTGTCATAACGACCGCCGCCGCCGATGGCGTTTTGCGAACCCAGGCCGCCGGCGGTCACTTCCCACAGGGTCTCGGTGTAGTAGTCGAAGCCGCGCACCAGGTTGGGATTGTCGCGGTAGGATGTGCCCGCTTCCGCCAGCAGTTTACGGACGCGGTCCAGGTGGGCGCGGCTCTTGTCGGAAAGACTGTCCACGGCGGGCGGGGCGCCCACGCAAGCCTCGTGGTCGCGTGGGTCTTTGCTGTCGAGAATCCGTAGGGGATTGGTCTCCAGGCGGCGCCGCGATTCTTCGGAGAGCTTGGCGGCCCCAGGCGTCAAGAACGCCACCAGGGCCTCGCGATAACGGGTTTTGCTCTGGGAATCACCAAGGCTGTTTATCTGCAGTTCCAGGTCCTTGACGCCGCAGCGGCGGTAGAAATCCAACTGGAGCAGGATGCATTCGGCGTCCTGGTCGGCATCGGCGGTCCCGAAGGCCTCGACTCCGAACTGGTGATGCTGGCGTAGGCGGCCTTTCTGTGGTCGTTCATAGCGAAAATTTGGGCCGATGTAGAAGACCTTAAGGCGTGAGCCTTCCTGGGCCAGGAGATTATTTTCGATTGCCGCGCGGACCACGCCGGCGGTGCCCTCGGGGCGCAAGGTCATGGAATCGCCGCCCCGATCGTTGAAGGTGAAGGTTTCCTTGGTGATGACGTCGGTGGTTTCGCCAACGCCGCGATGGAAAAGCTCGGTGGCCTCGAATATGGGCGTGCGGATTTCGGCGAAATGGTAGAGGCCCGCCACTTGCCGGGCGATTCCCTCGACCGTCTGCCATTTCCAACTTTCGGCCGGAAGCGTGTCCGCCGTGCCGCGCGGAGCGTTAATCTTGGCCATGGGAGCGATTACCTCGCGCCGTTACCTGGATCACTTGGCGTCTTCGGCGGGCTTGTCAGGGGCGGCGTCATATTCTTCGATGGTGGCGTCCTGGAGGATTGCGTCCACGGCCTTCTGCTCGCGCATCTGGATATAAAGGTTGGACAGCGTGCCGTCCTTGGCCATGTCCTGCTTCATTTTTTCCGGCCGGCGGGCGCGTTGGGCGGCGAGCATGGCGACGCGGCCGTTTAGTTCGGCCTCGTCAACGTCAACCTTCTTGTCCAGTGCCACCTGCTGCAGAATGAAGAACAATTTGAGCTCGCGCACGGCCTCGTCCATGGCTCCGCCGCGCAGGGCCTCGATGTTGGCCTCGATCTGATCGCGGGGAATACCGCGCATGGTCAGTTCCATAACCCGGCGACCCACCACGCGCTCGGCCTGGCGGTCGGAGAGTTTGGCCGGCAGTTCGATGGTCACGCTGTCCAACAGGTACTTGTTGACCTGCTCGCGCATGATCTGCTGCACGTCGTCCTGGATGCGTTCCAGCATCTGGTCGCGCAGGGCGTCGCGCAGTTCCTGCTCGTTGGCGAAACCCAGGCCTTCGAGGAATTCCTGGTTAAGTTCGGCCAGTTCCAGCTTCTTGATGTCCTTGAGGGTTATTTCGATCTCCACGTTCTTATCGCGGAGTTCCGGCCGTGGATGCCCGGCTGGGGCCTTGACCGCCAGAGTGCGGGTTTCTCCGGCCTTCATGCCGGTCAGGCGGGCATCCAAGTCGTCAATCTGAATACCCATGACCCGGCCGGGACGGACCACTATCTGTGCGTCGGACTGTTGGGTTATTTCCACGCTGTCGACTTTTACCAGTACGTCGGCGACCAGGTAGTCGCGGACTTCGGCGCCCCGATTCTCGACCGGAACCAGGGTGCCTTGTTGTTCGCGAAGGTTGCTCATGGCCTGGTCGACGTTCTCGTCCTTGACCTCCACCTTGGGCTTGCGGACCTTGATACCCTTGAGTTCCGGCAGCGTGATCTTCGGCTGCACTTCCACCGTGAACGTGTATTTCATGGACCCCGACTCGGGCAGTTCGATTTTGTCGCCGCCGTCGAATTGCGGTTCGCCTATGACCTGGATGGAGTGTTTCTCCATGGCCTGTTCGTAGCTCTCGGAGACCAACGCCCGGCGTACTTCCTCGCGCACATCGCCCGCGAAACGTTTCTCCACCAGTTTCTGGGGTGCGTGGCCGGGGCGGAAGCCGGGAATAGCCGCCTGTTGCCGCAGGGTCTTGAACTGTTCGACCAGCTTCTGGCTGATGTGCTCGGCGGGAATCTGCACAGTGACCTTTTTGGTTGCCGGGCCGATGTCCTCGACCGTTATGTCGTACTGGAAGGGCGGTTCCTTCTCATCGACGGCTTGGGCCGCGGCCACGATTGGGGTTGCTTCGTTGGTCGTATCTTGTTCATTATCTGGCATATCAATCCTCTTTAATCCAAGCTAGTCCACGAAAGCCCAGCATGTTAATGGTTCTTGAAGCGGTTTGCAAACGGCCAAAAGAGAAAACGTGGCTGCATGAAGTAACGCCGTTACGTGTTTGCCTTGCCGCGCAGGTCCGCAAATTCCTGGCCCACCGGCTTGATTCCGATCACGCCGGCCAGTCCTGCCCCGTGGCTCCGCGGCCCGGCGGGACAATTCAAAATACAGAACGCTATGGATCTGCCGTTTAGGGAAGTATGATTGAATACCCCTTGCCCCTTAAGGGGACGCTGCGCACCGTATCAAGACCCCATGGCCTTCACGCCATTGGTTCTTGATACGCTGCCCACTTGCCAGCCTAGACAACCTGGACTTTGCGGCCCACCCGGCGTTTGCGGTTGATGGCTTTGCGCCCACCCTTGGTGCGCATGCGGGCGCGGAACCCGATTTTGTGGGCACGCTTGATGTTGCTCTTCTTGTGGGGGTAATGCATGGTCTTATTTCCTTTTCGGACCCAACGCACGCGCCGATGGGTCTATTATTGCACGCAACGCGTGCCCTGCAATGCCCTACGGACGCGTCGCCGGGGCGGTTATGGTTACTTCAAATGTCTCGAACGCCTGGTTGCCCTTGGCGTCCGTCGCCCGCAGGGTCACCTGGTGGGCTCCGGGTGACAGGCCGCCTATGGTAAAGCTGACCTTCTCCTCGGGACTGTCGAAAATCTTATCCAAAGGCAGGACAATTTGCCAGTCGTCGTTGGAATCAAGGCTGTAGGCCGCGGCGGCAACGATGCCTGTGCGGTCGACCAGCCGCGCCTCTATGGTGGCGGAATTGCCTTTGACGGTTGTCTTGATGTCGCCAATGGCCGGTGGGGTGTTGTCAACTATGAACCAGTCGCTTACGCGGCTGCCGGTCAGTCCTTCCCCCGGTGGGTTGGCGGCGGCATTGGAGGCCACGACTTTGATGTCGTACCGCCCGTCGGCTACGGTGCGCGTGTCCCAGTCGAAGTGAGTGTCGGTCAACTTGTCCTTAAGCTGTATCCACTGCCCGTGCGCCCCGGCGCGAAAATAAATGGTGTACAGCAGGGCGTCGCCATCAGCGTCGTCGGCATCCCAGGTGATGGTCTGGACGCGCGTGCCGCCATGGGCGCTGCCGGCGGCTGGTGCGGGCTTGGGTTCGGGGCCTTCACCGGAGGACGTCGGGCCGACGCGTACGCTCTTGACCACTGGAGCTATGTTGGGAAGTTGGTAGGCCACATCGATGCTGTTGACCAGAGGACTGGCCTTGGCGTCCTTTGTGGCCAGGGTGAGGCGGTATTGCAGGAAGCGCGCGGGATTGGATGGGACTTGCACGAACTCGGCAGCGGGAATTTCCTCGGACCATGGCGCCCAGCCGGCTTTGGTGGCGTCCGCTACGTTGCCGCTGCGTGTGGCGATGCTGAGGGTCGTGTTTTCCGGCAGGGAACCGGTGAGATGAATTTTACCAAAAGTGCTTATCTGCGTGGCGTCCAGGACCGGGCTCGTGAAGGTGCCGGAGGCGGAATAGCCGCCGCTCATGGCCGCCAGTCCGCCCACGTTGGCCAGGCCCAGCATGACGCGGCCGTCGGCCAGTGGAAGCATGGCGGTCACCTGGCGCGGATCAACCCTGGTTATGACCAGGCTCTCGTCCTTATCCGGAGTGACATGGTAGATAAGCCCGTCATTGCCCGTGCCAACCAGCAGGGAGCCGTCCTTTTCCAGCAGCGATAAAACCATTACATTTTCCCGGAAAATTTCGGTAACGAAACCCTTGGGGTTAATGCGATAAACGGCGTTGCCGTTGTGGCGGGACTCTTCGGGATTTTCGGCTTCCACGGGGCCGGTTGGCGCCGCTGGCCCGGCGGCGGCGGCGGATTCGGCCTTGCCGATCTTGTGCGAAGGCGGCAATGTCGGTGGCTCATCGGAAAAATCCCAAACGCATGGCGCCAGGTAAACGCTGGAAGTCGCCAGAACTGCCCCAAAGTTGCCCGCCATAAGAGATTCGCAGTGAGTGCTGGCAGCGCCGGCTTGAGTGGTTGATTTTGGGATCGGATGAGGTTCGCCGGGAGGGGGGACTGGCAGGACCGGAGGGGCGGGAATTGATGGCGGAGTTGAAGGCAATGGTGTTTCCTTGATCCCTTCGGGCCGGCCGCTCTTTTCCACCGGCTGAGCGCCTTCCGCTCTGGCCGCATGCTCGGAGGCTTCGGCGGTCGCGGCATAGAGGTTGCCTTTGGCATCTAAAGCCAGGCAGTGAATTTCCGTCTCCGGCGCATCGAACATGACGTAAACGTCTTTGGTTTTGCGATTTACGCGGTAGACCAGTCCGTTAGGTTCGGTCCCGATGTACAGCATATCTTTGCCGTCCGAAAGCAGGCAAAGGAGATTGCTTTCATCGCTGTCGAACATGACACTGTGCTGGCCGTCGGGGTCTACCTGGAAGAGTTGTCCGTGGGGGCCGGTCGCCACGTATAGAAAGCCGTCAGGGGTCTGCTGCAGTGACCAGATGTACTGGACGTCCTCGGCGGAGAAGATCTGAACCGGCGCTGGGCCTTTGCCCTTGGAAGCGGCTTTGCGGTCGGAGTCGGTGGGACCGGTGGTGGCGGCCGCCAGGGCCGATGGATTGTCAATTCTATAGACTTTGCCGGTTTCGCCACTGACCCCGACCAGGAGATGGTTGTTCTTGTCGATCAGCAGGGCCGAGATGAGCGAATTATCCTCGAAAGTGGCCAGCGAGGTGACTTTGTCATCCTTGATCTGGAGAACAATTCCGTGTGGGCCTGTGCCGGCGTAAACCGTGCCGTCTGGCCCTTGGACCAGGCAAAGCACCGCCGTGACGCGCGGGTCTTCCTCCAGCAGTGTCTTGGTGGAACGTGCCAGCTTGAGTTCTCCGAGATTGCTGGCGACGACGTCGTGGAAGACGCCCTTCTTAAAGTCATTGGGATTGGTTTGCGTCCAGTGGGAAGTGGTGACTGGCCAGGCCCTGGTCGCCAGGAGCGCCAACATGGCTAGAAAAAGAAAAGTCCATGGAATGGTGCAAGTGCGAGTCGTGCGGCCGGCTTTAGCTTGGATGATGGCTGCCATGGGTGCTCCGGGAATATAACACGGGAATCGGCTCATTGGGATCGGATCGAGTTTTTCTGGCGTCAGGGTGCTGGACTAGGGTCGTTCTTTGGTGGTTTGGGTTTCGGTTCGTCGCCGTGTCCGACCAGCGGTTTTTCCGGATGTATCATGTGTCCGGCCGGGGTCGCGGCAGTGTCGAGCTTGTCCTGGCGGTCAATGACTATGGTGAATTCGGCGGCCCCTTCCATAACCATTTGGGTGGCCACTATTTTCAGAGTGGAACTGATGAAGGCGGTCGTGTCCGACAGATTGGCGTCCAGCAGCACCTGGCGCGCTGAGTCCGGCAGATGGGGCAGCGCCGTGCGGCCCAAGGCCACGCCATCGGGTTTGCGCATAAGCTGCAAGTACAGGGCGTTGTGTTTGAGCGACATTATATCTTTAAGGACTGCGAAGACCTCGTCGCCGGTTTCGGCGGTGAAACGGAAGGGGCGCATCTCCGCTTCGCCGACGATGTAGTTGGCAAAATCAGAGATCAGAAGCTGATAAGCCCCGTCGGGGATTTGCCGGGGGATATCAAAGTCGATGGGCAGGATGGCTTCGGCGGCGCGGAAGGGCCGATAGGTGAGAAAGATACGGACGGTGTCCCCTGGCTTATATTTGAGGCGTGGGACGCTGACGGAAAGAATGGTGGCCTGGCTGGCCTGGGGCGTGATAATTATCCGGCCGCGCAGCCTGGCCAGGGAAACGCGCTGAAATGGGTTTTCCGCGGCGGCCGCAATCGGCAGGCCGATCTCGGCGAAGAGTTCTTCGGCCCCGGCATCTACGTCGCGATTTACCAGGTGGATGGACTTGCCGTTGTCGAAGGCTAGGTCAAGGTCGTAATCGACGGTATGGTGTTCCGGAAGGTCTCTGGCGCTGGTCAGGGCGATGCCCATGGCCGCGGCGGCCAGCAGGGGGGTGAATTTGGGGTGCAGGGCCAGGTTGAAGTGATAGTTTTGCTGCTGCGAGCCATCGGCGTAGGCGATGGTGATATCCATGGGAACCGTTGCCGGAGCCGGGCCCAGACGGCCGGCGATGCCCACATTCTGGTCGCTGAATAGCGTGCCGCGCAGACCGTTCACGGATCCTAGCTTAAAACTGGTGTTGAGGTTGGCGATGATGGCATTGATGCTTCCCGTGCCCAGAGGCAGGGATACCGGGCCCTCATTGTTGAAGGAATGCCCGAAACCCAGCACACGGTCGCCCAGAACTTCCGTGCAGGTGCCTATGGCGGTGAGGTCGGCGTCGCCGCTGAGCATGGGGATGGCCAGCACCGAACCCGGAAGAAGGTCTGATGGTCCATGCCCCGGGTCGGATACACTGGCCCCGGCCTGCAACGGAACCAGTCCGCAGGCTCCCAAGGCCGGCCCCCAATCGGCAAGAAGTTTGCCGGACATCCCCGAGGCCATCAACGGCGTGGCCAGGGGTTGCAGACGGGGAGTTTGCTCATCGGTCCCGCCGAAGGTCGAAGACGACGGTGCCAATCGGGTCACTGAAGCTAGTGCTCTCTTGGTGCCCGTAGCGTGGAAGCGCGGTGTAGGGACCTCCCGTAATGACCAGTGGATGCGGGAAACCGGTGCGGGGGCCAGGCCGGATGCGGGGGAAGAGGCCGCGGAATCGGGCACGCCACAAGCCGGTTTGCTCGGTTGATCGGGGATGGCCAGCATGTATTGGATCGGCTGCACGCCGGCCCAGGGGTCCTTCATCATGGGCCAGCCGTACGCGAAAGCGCCGATGAGGCGGTCGCGGCCCTGCTCGTCGCGAAGATAGACCGGTGAGCCGCTCATGCCCGCGACGGAACCGGTGTGTTCAAGGTTCTGGCCTTTGCATTCGATGAGAACGATGTCGGATTTGGGATTGAAGTTCTTGAGGATGGATAAGACTTTGACGTCAAAGCGTTCTATGGCCGTGCCCTTGAACACGGATAGTCCGTAGCCGGTCATGCCGGCTTTGACCTCGGATACAAGCATGTGTCGTGCTGGGTCAAAGCCCTGCGGCAGAGGCTCGACGGCCACCGCAGTCGTTGCCACGGCCTCGTTGGCCGTGGCTGCTGGCCAAACGTCTGCGGCCGCAACGCAGCTTACCGATGCCGCCAAGACAAGCGTCAGGACGGCCAGGCCTTGTAACGAAAAGCGGGTGATGCTCATGGTTGTCTTTGCAAGGTCAGTTTGTTGCCGGAGTTTGTAATGGTAGGGGGAGCATTGCGCTGGTGCAAGATGGCACGCCGATGAGCTGCCTGGAGGACAACCGGGCACCATGGGTGTTGCGGGAAGGAGCGGAGTCTGCGAAAAGAGGGGTATGTTGCAAGCCATTACCATTCCCGGGCTGTTGGTGACCGGTACGGATACCGGGGTAGGCAAGACGGTCGTCGCCGGCGCCATCGCCCAGTGGTTCCTGAGGCGGGGCATGGTGGCCGGCGTCTGCAAGCCGGTGGCGACGGGGTGCAGGCATGAAAGGGAACAACTGGTCAGTGCCGATGCTGAGTTCCTGGCCAGTTGCGCCGATTCCCGACACCCGCTGGATATTATATGTCCACAACGTTATGCCGAGCCGCTGGCGCCGTCGGTGGCGGCGCGCCGGGCCGGTCAACCCTTGGACTGGGCGGCAATCGATCGCAGCATCCAACTGATGTGCATCGGCTGCCAGGCCATTATCGTCGAGGGAATTGGCGGGGTTCTTACGCCGTTGGATGAGCTGAGCACCGTGTTGCACATGGCCCATTGGTTGCAGATCCCCGCCATCGTTGTGGCCCGGCCGGGTTTGGGAACCATCAACCACACCCTCCTTACCATCATGGCCCTGCGTACGGCGGGAGTGCCGGTGGCCGGGGTGGTTATCAACAGGTATCCCGCCGATATGCCCTCGGTGGCCGAAGAGACCAATCCGGCGGAAATTGAAAAATACGGCAAGATACCCGTGTTGTGTATTGTGCCCGAAGATAAAGTCAGGGGTCCGAGCGTGCCTGTTGAAATAGCCGAGGCGGTGGAAATGGTTGATTGGGCACGCATTGCCGGTTTTTCCGCCGGAATGCTCAATGCTGGCTGAATGCCGATCTCCTTTTCCGCATTTTCCCCCGCCACAAAGATTCCGTGGAGCCCAACGCTGGTATCTGTGCCAATCAGTGTTCATCTGACTACACTTTTCTCTTTCTCTTCCTTCCCTCTTCCCCGCGGCTCGGCGTCTCCGCGCGAAAATCTCTTCGCCTTTTCTCTTCTGCCTGTCCATGCCTCGTTCCTCACAGGCGCAATCCCCCATTCCCCGGTATCCCGGGGATGAACAAACCAGTGCCCCTGAATGGGGAGAGGGGGTGTAATTCTTCAGGCCTCGGCGGCTTTGCGCAGGCGCATCATCTTGGCGATCAGTCGGGCGGCTTGCCCGTGTTTGTCGCCGCGGATGGGCTTGGGAAAGGCCGTCTGGTAACGCACGGCCAGATCCTTTTCGACGACCAGATCGGCGGGTCGGACCCGTAGCAGCCTCGCCAGTCTCCAGGCGGCGGCCTTGATCATACGCCTACGTTGTCCCTCTGTGACCGGCTGCTTGGGTACGAACGTCGCCGGGCCAGGCGGCCGCTTGGGGCCCGGCGCTGGGCGGGGCGCCCGGGCCATTGAAGAATGGGCACTGCGCAAGGGATCGCCAGAACGCAAGCCTTGCGGAAGCGCGCCCGACGGCCGGTAAGGACGTGGACGCGGACGCCGCGGCTGAAAGTTACTGAACGCATCTTGTGGGGTACGGGACATGACCTCTCTCTTCAGAAAAATACTATGGAAACCTCTCCTTGGAACCACTCCTTGACCTCTTATTATAACACAATTGAGGCAGGATGAAACCACCTCGAGGGGGGGTAAGAGAATTTTTTTTGAGGATCAGAGCCAAAGCCTTTGGAAAATAAAATGACAAACTGAATATATAGACAGTTAATCCATGCCCGAACAATTGGTAAAAAATGCTGGAAATCGGGCCATGAAAAGCAGCAAACATATAAAACAATCGCGGCTGCCCTAGAATATGCCAAGGTCGATTTTGAAAAAATGACACACGGCCCAGGCGGTAACGCCCATGATAATCAACCAGACCAGAGCCCGGCGTATGCTGGCGCCTCGAAAACTTACGCCGCAACGCGGGCACAGCACCGAATCGGAGCCCACGGTTTCCTTACAACTTGGACATTTGCGCAGACGCACGGTCGAAGCGTGGTTGGCCATGGCCGCCCATGGTGGCGGGCAGGCCCAAGCCAGTCAAGGCCCTCAAGTTAGCCGAAAATATCCTCCGGGTTGTTATCGAGTGCTGCCAATTGTTAGAATGTCCGCACCCAAGCCGTTGTCACGCGACGATGGTTTGGGCGCACCGGAGGTCGACTTATGTTTGGCGCGGAACTGGAACCCCTTCGTTTTGCAAATGTTCATCGTCATTTTGCATCTCACTGCGTCGTGATGCCTCGCTGGCATCGGTTGTTGATGATAGTGGCGTTGCTGCTGGTGATCGGAGGAGTGGTAGGGTGGGGGTGGGCCAGGTCCAAGGCGTTCCCCAGCAGTGTCAGCGTTCCCCCTGCGGGCTCAGGCTCGGCCACAGCTCTTAGCGAGCAAGGCGTAGGGGACCAGCGTGAGGTGGAACTGCCGTTGGTCGGGAAAGTGTCGGTTCATGCCCTGAAGATTGGTGCGAGCGTTGTAGGCGGTTTTATTGTCGGGTGGTTGTTGCGGGCGTTTATCAAACTGATGCTGCTTGTGGTCCTGGCAATTGTGCTGATGGTGCTGGGAGTATTGTACTTTACGGGGCACAATCTCGACTTAAGTGGCGTCCGCGAGCATTACCCGACCGCCCTGGTCTGGCTGAGCGACCAGGGAGTCCAGGCACTGAAAACCTTGTGGCACCAGTTCCCGTCGACCGGTGGAGGGGCCGTGGGGGCGTTTTTGGGGTTCAGGAGAGGCTGATGTAAACCGAAGGAGAATTATGGCAGGCAAGAGTCAGGCGGCGCATCGCAAGTGGCATCGGCTGGATATCAACGACACCATCGTGTCGGGGTGGATGCTGGACCACGCCGTGGAAGCGATCATGCATCGCATTCATGTGGATTGCGGGCATGATATTCCCTATCTGGCCGGATACAGCCATGATGGACGCACTATCTACCTCGATCGTCATTTGCCCAAGACCTTCACCAGCCGGGGGCGCAGGGTGAATGTGACGAGGTTTCTGGTGTTGCATGAAGCGGTGGAAAAGAGCCTGCTGATGATGCTGGGGTTGCACTATCAGCACGCCCACCAGATCGCCTTGCGCGCCGAGGAGGCGGCGGTGAATGCCGCCGGGGTCTCCTGGCGGGATTATGACCGGTTCATGCAGGACTACATCAAGGAAGCCGGCGACGAATCGCTCTCGCGCCTGCCTCTGGACCTGGACATCAAGCCCTACCGCGATGAACACGACCAACGCCTGTTGCTGCGCATGCAACAGGCCATGCAAATCGAAAAGTTGGCCGGGTTGATTGCCGGAAGCAAAAAGTAAATACGTGCGCAGGAATAACTGGGCAGTTTATCCCTCGTTCCGGTACTCTGGCCAGAGGGCAGGGTTGTTCTGCGGAGTTGTTGTTGCCAGGCTCGCGTTTCTCCACTCTTTCCCAACCCCCGCTTCCCGATCTCCGACCCTTACTTCACCTTCACACCGGTCAGGCGTCCCCAGGTGCTCATGTCTCTGTATTTGCTGGTGCCTCGGGTAGACCAAGTGGTTTCCGACCAGTCGGACGTGTCATCGCCATTGGGCTTGGTGCGGTTCAGGTTGAAGAGCCAGGTCTGGTTATCGCCAGGCTTGGCGGCAAAACTCTTCAGGGGTATGCACAGTGTGACCGACCAGCCCTTGCCTTTATCGAGGGTGGTTTTGATGACGGCGTCGCTTTTCCATGCATTATCGACCATCTCATCCTCAGTTACCTTGGCCGCGCTGAATGCCCCTTTCGCGTTGACCGCGTAGTGATAAGTGGTCTTGCCATCGGCAGAGATGTAGACTTCGACGCTATCGTCACGCCAGATGTCGTCGGTGCCGGTCGCGGCGGAGGCGACAAGGCTATCGGTTTTCGCTTCCGCGCAGGCGAAGGCGACATAAAGGTTATTGTCGTCCACCAACACCCGGGCGGTGGTATCGAGGTGGGCGTTTTGGTTGTCCTTAGCATTGACGAATTTCAGGGCCGGCGATTTTTCCCAGATGGGGCTGTTGAGCGTGCCGTCGATAGGCGGAGCTTCAGCGACCACGACCGCCTGAATGCTGGTGATTTCCACTGTCGACTGGGCCGGAGCTACGGGAGTGATAGCTTTGGTCGGAACTGCGGTCACGGTCTGGGCGGCAGGGGTTTCAACGCCGGTCGGCTGGACGGTAGTTACGGGATTGGCCTTGGTCGGTATATTGGCCTGGGCCGGTGTGGCCGGGGTCTCGGCGGCCGCCGCTGGCTTAGCCGCTGGCGTCGTCTTAGGTGCGGGGCAGGCCGTCGTCGGGCAAGAACACTGTTGGTTCTGGTTTGACGTGCAGCCATAGGCTCCGATTGCCACCAGAGCCACAATAGCCAGATGCCGTTTCATGTGAGTTCCTTTCCGGGTTCGACAATGGATGCGATACGTGATCCCCAAAGCATTACATAATTGCGCGATCAAGACAAGAGCGCCAGCCAAGAAGAGAGGTTGAAATCGCAAGGAGGAAGAGAGAATAGCCTTGAACGTTACTACCACCGACACCCGACCACCGCCCTCTCACCACATCGCCGTTTCCAGTGTTTTTGCTGGTATTGGCCATTATGTCAGTTGGCCAAGGTTTTCCACAACCTGATCGGGCCGAGTCTCCGGCGTCGTTTTGGCCAGCCGCTGCCGGCCGGTGATGCCCGTGAGCGTCAGGACGGTCGCCATGCCCAGGCGTTTAGCCCCGGCGATATCCGATTCCAGGTTGTCGCCTATGAGCACGCACTGGCGCGGGCGTACCTTGAGGCGGGCGCACAATTCTTGAAAGAAAATCGCTTCCGGTTTGCCGGTGAAGATAGGGGTGACGTCGGCGGCGTAACCCATGAAATGGGCGAAGGCCCCGCTGCCAAATACGATGCCGTTTTTGCTGGGGAAGATGCGGTCGGCGCACATGCCCAGAAGCATGGCACCGTGGCGGAGCAGTTGCAGGGCTATCAGTCGTCGCGGGGCGGTGGCGAACACATCGTTCATAGTGCCGCACACCACGACATCGCATTTCTGGTCGGCGCCGCTTACCCAGACGACCTTCCCGTCCAGCAATTCCTTGGCCCCTCGGCCGGCGAGGTTATAGACGCGCGGCATCCTTCCCCGGCGAGCATGGAGCAGCACGTAATCGGCCGCCGCCGCCGCCGCCGAATAGATATGCCCGGCATCCATTTTCACTCCCATGCGGGCCAAACGTCGCTGGTATCGGCTTGGGCTGGAGTTACCGTTGGTCAGGCAGGCGAATTTTTGTCCGCGTCGCTGCAGGCGGTGTACAAACGCGATGGCCTCCGGCAGCGGGTGCTCATCATGATAAATGGTCCCATCCAGGTCCAGCAATACCGCGGAAAAACGCGTTAAGTCCATTCCTTGCGAGTGTAATGTTGCCGCTTGCGATGTCCAGCCCTCCCCAACCTCTCCGCATTTTCCCACACTACAATAATTTCGTGGAACCCAACGCTGGCATCTGTGCCAATACATGTTCATCAGTGGCTAACCTCTTCTCTTCTTCTTCCACGCGCCTCCTCAGCGAGAAAAACTCTTCATCTTTTCTCTTCCGCCTTTCGCCCGTCCTTCCCGACCCCAGATTCCCAATTCCCCAGGGCAAACGCATGTACATTTAGCCCAACTTCCGCAGCAAGAGGGTGAAATATTTTTTTAAGTGACAAGAATCGCCGCTGGCGTGGTCGTGGCGCGGGACGGGTGACTGAAAAGCCGATGTAGTGAAGACCAAGTTGGTGGGAGCACCGTGTTAGAATGCTGGCATGTACATGCGACGGTGCCATCGAGCCAAGGACGGCAAGCATCACGCCTAGAGGGCGTGTGTTGGCGCACTATGAGCTTCCGGCCCGTCCGGCAGGTGGACAGTGGCGTCCAGTGTTCCAGAACAACAAGGTTTACAGGCCGCCTGCGGAGCATCCGTACAAACGGGGCTACGTG
>Ga0316227_1000951_pt1 | contig 34976 bp, 21 predicted proteins | sample TBH18019metaG_FD_206012 | JGI IMG/M metagenome (GOLD analysis project Ga0316227, IMG submission 206012) | Freshwater microbial communities from Trout Bog Lake, Wisconsin, USA - TBH18019 | ecosystem: Environmental > Aquatic > Freshwater > Lake > Hypolimnion/Profundal zone | place: USA: Wisconsin... | reverse complement strand
TCCTTGACCTGGTGTTCGCTGCCGCGGATCACATGCCCATCCGGGACGCTGTTTACGGCCTCCGCTACCTGTGACAGCGTCTGCTCAACTTCCTGACGTAAGGATTCGATCAGCTCCTGTGGGGATAACTTCTTACCATCCATGGTTTAATACTCCTTTGCCGGCTCCGCCGGCTCAGTAACTATACCTACTCCCTAAAAGATTGGCAGACCCAAAAAAATCTAAATATATTTTATAACATGCGCAACCAATTGAAATTACTAAGTTTACAGTTTGTAATAATTTATTACTAAATCCGATGTTTTTCAAACCCAGCAAATTATCAACACGCAAAAACTTTTGCGATCAAAATTCGAGGGTCGGTGGAGCATGGAGCAGTAATCTCGTATCCCGGAACAGCGAGCGGGCGGCCAGCCATCGAACGCACCCAAAGCGGCGGCGTTGCTGCCACAAAAAAAGCCTTTCCCGACCCCCGATTCATCCGACCTCCGATTCATCCGACCCCCGAATTCTTGCCTTTGGGCAGAGCCCGCCTAATATCCATTGCAAACCCCGAAACCGTTTGTGGGTTGAAGTTTGGGCAAGGATAGGAAGTATCAGGAGACACTGTATGCTTACCGTACGCGATGCGTTCCCTCATTTTAAGCTTCAAGCCGCCGTGTCCATCGAACCCGGCAAGGAATTCCAGCAGATCACCGATAAGGATTTCGCAGGCAAGTGGCTGGTTCTCTTCGCCTGGCCCATGGACTTCACCTTCGTATGTCCAACGGAAATCGCCGAGTTCGGCAACCGCAACGCCGATTTCCGGCAGCGCAGCGCCCAGGTATTGGGGTTGAGCACGGATACGCATTTCGTGCATCTGGCCTGGCGCAAGAATCACCCCGCCCTCAGGGACCTCCCCTTCCCGATGCTGGCCGACACCCGCCGGGAGCTCTCTTCAGCGTTGGGAATTCTCCACCCCACTGAAGGCGTAGACCTGCGCGCCACCTACATCGTCGATCCCCAGGGCGTAATCCGCTGGGCCAGCGTCAACGACCTCAAAGTCGGCCGCAACGTCGATGAGGTGCTCCGCGTTCTCGACGCCCTCCAGACCGATCAACTCTGCGCCTGCAACTGGAAGCCCGGCGATAAGCCAATCAAGGTGTGAGCTGTCGGGGATCGGGAGTCGCAAGTCGCATAACACAAATTTTTTGTGTCTTTGTGTCTTCGCGGCATTCTTGACGCGACCACCAACTCCGCTTGCCTGCCATGCCGCGCTGGCGTACTCTTGGCCCATGCCCATTATTGGCCACGGCATTGATCTGGTTGAGACCGCGCGCATTGGTCGGCTGCTGGAGAACCACGGACCGGCCTTTCTACAGCGTTGTTTCACGGCACGCGAGCAGGAATACTGCGCCAAGAACCCCAAACGCTACGCCGAGCACCTGGCCGGACGCTTCGCCGCCAAGGAGGCGGTCCTCAAGGTACTGGGCACCGGCTGGCGCGGAGCCATCGCCTGGACCGACATCGAGGTCATCAAGGACGACTCCGGCCAACCCCACATTGAACTGGCCGGAGAATGCGCCCGCATCGCCGCCAAACTGGGAATCGTCCGCTGGCACATCAGTATCAGCCACATCGAAACCCACGCCATGGCCAGCGCCATCGGGAGTTACTAACTCGGGGATCGGGGGCCGGAAGTCGGGGACACACAGAATGCCGACTCCCTGTTCTTCGCCAACCGCGCCTCAGCGCCTCTGCGCGAAACCATCTTTGTCTTTTTTCCCGACACCCGGCCCTCGATACCCGACCCCCGAACCCATCAATCTTTCTGCTTCGTGGCCCCCAATTCTCTGGCGATTTCACCTTCCAACTCGTCCAGCTTGCCCAGTTCGATCTTTTCCGAGGCCAGAACATCGGCCTGGATCATGCGGTCGATCTCGCCATCGCTTACCAGTTCATCCCGGCTCGTCGCGCTCGAGGCGGAGTTGGCGCTCTGCTCCATCGAATCCAGAAAAAGCCCCATCCGCTCTTCCATGCTGGATGCCTGGGTAACGGCACGCTCCCACTGGGCCTGTGTGCGCGTCAGGTCCAACTCCCCGAAAATCTGCCCGATCTGGCCGGCCATAAGGTTCATCGACTCAGCGAACTGCTGGCTGGCCTGGGCCTGCTGTTGAATCAGCATGGCGTTCTTGATGGCCAAAAGCTGTCGCTCCAGCATCCTCTTGACCGTCGCGGTCTTCTTCAGAGCCCCGCGTATGAACTGGTACTGCTGCTCGTCGCCGATCTTCCGGGCATGCTGGGCGTTCTTGATGAAGTCCTCGGCGAACTTCTCCTGCTGGCGGATCGATTTCTCGATCGAACGCATGCCGCCGCGAATCTTCATCTCCCGTTCGATACGCCGTTCGTCTTGGCTCTTGAAAAGACCCATGCTAGATTTCCTTTTCCATCCCGGCGTTTTTGGCGCGGATGGCCTTGTCGGCCTCCTGGAAGGCATCCTCGCCCTTGATGGCGCCGCGATCCATATCGTTCCAGATATTCATCAGTTCCTGGCCTGCCTGGGTCAGGCCGGCATTGGCCATGGCGTCCTTGTCGGATTGGGCCCCCAGGTCCAGGATCGCATCCAGACGCTCCACGTACATGTCCTGGCTCACCGAATCATCCTCGATCATGCCGCTAAGCCGGGCCACGTCCTTATCCGTGATGTTCAGCCGCCCCAGGGCCTTGGTGTTCTGGCGGTTCTCCTGCACCATGCGCAGGCGGCTGACGGTCATCAGTTCCTTGGTCCGCAGATTCAACTCCCGGGCGCTCATGAGCTGCTCTTGGGTCTTCATCTCAAACTGCATGGCCAGGGCCTTGCGCAACTCCGGCGCCTTCTGGGACGCACCCTGCTGGAATATCTTCTGCTTATCGACGCCGATCTGCTCGATCTTCTTGAACAGCCGGTCACGCTGCTTGCCCAGCAGAATCTCCTCCTTGCGCAATTCCTGGCGATTCAGCTCGCTTAGCGTCTTCTGCTTGCCGAAAATTCGATCTATGAGGGCCATGAGATACTCGATCTCTGGGCATTGGAGCTCGATCGTCGCGGGCAACTGCCCCGTGGCCAACCGAGCCCGCGGTCCAGCTTAACCAGGTTCAGGCTCGTTGCGGCGAGGCTCGGATCGCGCCGGCGCTGCCGCCGCGACCGCCGGGGCCGCGCTGGTCGGGGCCGTCTGAGCCGCCGCGGCTGCCGCGGCGCTGGGCCGGGCCGTCGGCTGGGCGGCAACGGCGTTCTCTTTTTCCAGTTCTTCGTACAAGGCCTGTTCCTCGGCGCTCATTCCCGCGGAGGCCACGGTGCCAACGCTACCGGCCAGTTCGTTGCTGGCCTCCAGATCCGCCAGCATTTCCTCGGCGCGGACGGCATCGGCGGTGAGTTCCTCGGAATTGGGCAGGTTCGCCGTCTGGCCCTGGCGCACCAACTCCAGATTGTGCAGGGCCGTGCTGACCACATTCACCTGCTGGCCCAGCATCGCCAGCAATTGCTGACGTCGATCGATGTCCTTGCGGAGTTGCAGGACCTGGCTGGTCAGCCTGCGCTTAGTGATGGCGCTCGAGGCGTTCTTGAATTCCTCACGCAGGCCCGACTCCTTCTGTTCCAGGCCCGCCATGTCCTCAAAGAGCCGATCCCGCTGCTGACTCAGCCCGGCCCGGCGCTCGGCCAGAAAAGCCACCTTTTTTTCCTCCTCCCCACGGCGGGCAAACAGGGCTTTCATCTTTTCGATGAATGACATGTCGGGACCTCCTGAGCCGCTCGCCTGCGGCTGAGCCGCGGTTTCGCGGAAAAGTATCAGCCGTCCATCCAGCCGCTTGGCAACCAGGCCGCCGGCCACTTTGGTATACGCTTTCAGCTCGTCCTCCACAACCCCAAGCGGCACCTGGGTTTGCGCCGCCACTTTGTCGCCGGCCAGGCCGCCGGTCATCAGATCCACGCAGTTGGCCTCGATGAACTGGCGCACCCGCTGACGCTTGCCGGCGTCGAGTTCGGGATCAAACAGATCGGACAGTGCCTTGGTCTGCGGCGGTCCGGTCACGGTCCAGCCGCCGGCATCATTGGGCTCAACAAGGATCAGCGTGCGATCCAGGCGCTGTTCGGCCAGAGTGCGGGCCTCGATGCTGAATCCGCCGGTGGCAAGCACCACCACCGTGCTGGGTATGCTCTGGTCCGACGCCAAGGCCATTTCCCCCAGCAGTTTGGACAACTCCGCCGGCTCGACTGGCGCCGGGGCCTCGCCGGCCAGCAGCGCCTGCGTGGGCGATACGCATATCACCCGCAATCTGGCCACCGCCTTGCGCAGCCAAAACAGACGCTGACGCGAAAGAGTGACGTTCAGGGTCCGCCCCGTCGGCATTTTCGCCTGCAGCTCGCGGTCGGGTAAATCCATCCGCGACATCAGACGCTTGAGTTCCACGCCATGATCGCCCTCTTCGGCTTTCTGGATCAGGTTGGTCACCGCCCGCCGGCCGCTGGAGGTGGCAATGCGCATGCGTTCATCGGCCAGAAGCCGGCCCACATGCTCCATGAAGTGCACTTCCCGTTCTTTATGCGCGGATGGATCGGTGTTCTGTTTCATGACTCAACTATCGGCCCGGCGACCGTGGCTTGACCAATCCGATAAAAAGCCCCACCACCAGGGCAAGGCCCCAACCGGCGACGCTAAGCATTCCCACAATGACGTTCATGGACCATAAGTATAGCGCCCCGGCATAAGATTGCCAGAGGCAGCCATGCCTATCCAGCCCCCCATCGCCAGTTTTGTATCTCCGGCATGTCCTGCCCGTAGCGGCGGATATATTCGCTGTGCTCCAGAAGTTTGTCACGCAGGGATTGCTGCAAATACGCCGAGCGCGCCCCGAGCTGCGGAAGACGCTCGATCACGTCCTGGGCCAGGTGGAAACGGTCCATGTCGTTCAATACCGCCATGTCGAACGGGGTGGTGATCGTACCCTCTTCCTTGTAGCCGCGGACGTGCAGGTTCCTATGGTTGGTACGGCGATAACTCAAGCGGTGAATCAGCCAGGGATAACCGTGATAGGCGAAAATGATTGGCTTGGTGGTGGTGAAAAGGGTATCGAACTCGGAATCCTTCAGGCCATGGGGATGCTCCTCCGGGGGCGTCAGTTTCATCAGATCCACCACGTTCACCACGCGAATTTTCAGTTCCGGCAGGGACTTGCGCAAAATCGCCACTGCGGCCAGCGTCTCCAACGTCGGCACGTCGCCGGCGCAGCCCATCACCACATCTGGTTCGCAACCCTGGTCGTTGGAGGCAAAGTCCCAGATGCCGATCCCCGCGGTGCAGTGGCAGACCGCGGCATCCATCTTCAGCCATTGTGGGGCCGGATGCTTGCCGGCCACGACGATGTTCACGTAATGCCGGCTGCGCAGGCAGTGGTCCATCACCGAAAGCAGGCAGTTGGCGTCCGGCGGCAGATAGACGCGCACGATTTCGGCTTTTTTGTTTACGGCGTGATCGATGAAACCGGGATCCTGGTGGGTAAAACCGTTGTGGTCCTGCCGCCAGACGTGCGAGGCCAGGAGATAATTTAGAGAGGCGATCTTCCGCCGCCACGGCAGGCCCAGGGTGACCTTGAGCCACTTGGCGTGCTGGTTGAACATCGAATCGATGATGTGAATGAAGGCCTCGTAACTATTGAACAGGCCATGGCGGCCGGTCAGAAGATAACCTTCCAGCCAGCCCTGGCATTGATGCTCGGAAAGCACCTCCACGACACGTCCCGCGGCGGCCAGAAACTCGTCGCCTTCGATGGTCTGGGCATCCCACTGCCGCGACGTGGCCTCAAATACCGAGCCCAGGCGGTTGGACAGAGTCTCATCGGGGCCGAAAATACGGAAATTCCGCTGGTCCTGATTGGTCTTGACCACATCGCGAAGGAATGCTCCCAGCACGCGGGTATCCTCGCTATCCACCGCGCCGGGGGCGGGAACCTCGACCGCGTAATGTCGAAAATCCGGCAGACGCAGGTCGCGCATGAGCAGCCCCCCGTTGGAGTGGGGATTGGCACCCATGCGCTGGGCGCCGCGCGGGGCGAGTTCGGCCAGTTCGCTCTTGAGCCGGCCCCGGGCATCGAACAGTTCCTCGGGTCGATAGCTCTTCATCCAGGCTTCCAGCTGCGCGAGATGCTGGGGATTCTTATCCGGATCGGACAGCGGCACCTGATGGGCCCGGAAGGTTCCTTCCACCTTCAGGCCATCGACAACTTTGGGCCCGGTCCAGCCCTTGGGGCTGACCAGGACAATCATCGGCCAGGCCTGGCGGCTGGTATTGGAGCCGCCGCGGGCCTCAAGTTGGATACGGCGAATGTCGTCAATCACCCGATCCAGCGTACCGGCCATCAACTGGTGCATCGTCGCCGGATCATCGCCTTCCACAAAATACGGCTTCCAGCCATAGCCGCGGAGGAGCTGGGCTAATTCCGATCTGGGGATGCGCGCCAGGATGGTGGGATTGGCGATCTTGTAGCCGTTGAGGTGCAGGATCGGCAGCACCGCCCCATCGGTGTTGGCATTGAGGAATTTATTGGAGTGCCAGGCGGTGGCCAGGGGGCCGGTTTCGGCTTCGCCATCGCCAACGACGCAGGCGACGATGAGATCGGGATTGTCAAACACGGCGCCGAAGGCGTGCGCGAGGGAATAGCCCAGCTCCCCGCCCTCGTGGATGGAGCCGGGGGTTTCCGGGGCCACGTGGCTGGGAATGCCGCCCGGGAAGGAGAACTGGCGGAAAAGTTTCTGCAGGCCCGCCTCGTCCTGGGTGATGGCCGGATATACCTCCGAATACGTGCCTTCCAGGTAGGTATTGGCAACCAGGGCCGGGCCGCCGTGCCCCGGGCCGGATATGTAGAGCATGTTCAGTTCATACTCGTTGATGACGCGGTTGAGATGCGCGTAAATAAAGTTCTGGCCGGGCGTGGTGCCCCAGTGGCCCAGCAGTCGCGGCTTGATGTGCTCGCGCTTAAGCGGTTGGCGCAGGAGCGGATTGTCCAAAAGGTATATCTGCCCCACTGCCAGGTAATTGGCTGCCCGCCAATAGGCGTCGATGCGCCCCAGCAGATCGGCCGGCAAAGGCGCGGCGCTGATTACCTCGACGATGGCACAATTGGGCAAGGACGGATCGGCGGTAGTGCTCACGACGGAACTCCTTGGTTGGGTTGCTGCCGGCTGCGGGGACGCCAGACATTCACAGACGGCCCGGGCGACAATCACTTCTTCATCGGTCGGAATAATCCGCACCGCGACCCGGCTGGCATCCGCGGAGATTAGCGCCGCATTGGCGGCGTTGCGCGCCGGGTCCAACTGCAAATCCAGATACTCCAATCCCTGGCAGATGCCCTGGCGGATCTCCGGGGCATGTTCCCCTATGCCGCCAGCGAAAACCAGGGTATCGAGCCCGCCCAGGGCCGCAGTCATGGCCCCCAGGAACTTGCGCCCCTGGTAGCAGAACAGATCCACCGCCTCGTCGGCACGCTGGTCGGCATCGCGCCGGGCCAGCAGATCGCGCATATCCGAACTGGTCTGGGATACCCCGATCAGCCCGCAGCGCCGCGAGATGAAATCATCCATCTGCTCGGGAGTCATTCTCTGCACGCGCATCATGTAGACCAGCAACCCCGGATCCAAATCCCCCGGCCGCGTGGCCATAACCAGTCCGCCCGTCGGCGTGAATCCCATGGTGGTATCTACCGGCTTACCCTGACGCACCGCCGCCAGGCTCGCCCCTGAACCCAGATGGGCCATGACCACCCTGCCCTGGGCGGCCTCGGGGCCAGCGATTTCCCCCAGCCGTCCCAACAGATACGTGTACGACAGCCCATGGAACCCAAACCGCTGCACCCCGGCCGCGTCGTAATACCGCGGAATTGGCAGAAGTTTGGCCACTCGGGGCATGGCTCGGTGGAATGCGGTGTCGAAGCAGGCTACCTGAGGAATATCTGCAAACGCCCCGGCAAACGCCTCAATAAGAGCGATTTCCCGCGGCAGGTGGGCCAGGTCCAACGGTTGGTTTCTACGCAGTTCGGCCAGCAGCGATGGTGTAACCAGTTGATGGTCAAAGAGATGCACGCCGCCATGCACGACGCGATGCCCGACGCCAACGATCCTGGCATGGCCCAGGCGATCGCGCAGGTAGGCGATAAGGCACGCCGCCGCCCGTCCATGATCCGCCGCCTCGATCGGGCTCGTTTCGCCCTTGGCCGATCCCCCGGCGTCAATCACCAGACGTGTACCCTGGCCGCCGATGCGCTCGATCTGCCCGCTCAACACCCGCGCTGGCGACGCCCCGGCGGCAAACAAGGCAAACTTGATGCTCGATGAGCCGCCATTGATGGTCAGCACCACACGCCGGCCGGCGGCCTGCGACTGGCAGTTAATTGTCTGCGGCTCCGGCATAAAAGCCTCCGATTCCCTTAACCACCTGGATTCTAGCGGAAACACGTCGGCAACGCATTGCCATTATTGTGGGGTTATGGAACACACCCGGGAGGCGCGAGAATTCCGATTCAGCTTCTACTGCAAGACGTGTGTTTATCTCTGCTCACTACTGCTCGCTGGCGCCCTCGAATACGCTTGCCCTGGGCCGTGAGGGACTGATGGACAATTTGCTTCCGTGGTAGGCCAGGGGTTAGACTGCGATGCGTTAAGGAGGCTGGTTTGGGTCATGAAGGCTGACTGATGCACACTTGAACTGGTTGCATCGTGCAGCCTTGTGAGCTTTACGCGTTACCAAATCCCGTTACTGGAAGAACCCAGGAGAACTCGCAATGAGATCAAGAACGCTGCTGCTGTTCATCATGGTTGTGGCTGGTGCGGCTCTGGCCAGCGATGTCCAGAAACCGGCTTCGGCCCCGGCCGGGGCCACGGGTGTCCAAGTCTGGAGCGAAAACACCGACAATCGCATCACTGTCCAGGACCTTAAGAATGCGGCCCAAGGCCTGCACTCGGTCAAGATCATAGCTGCCCGCAACGGCTCTTTCTGCGGACAATTGGTCATCGGCTCCGATGCGCCGTTCAAAGGCGTCAAAGTGGTCCCTGGCGCTCTAAAGTCGGTCAATGGTGACGGAGTTATCCCGGCGGACAAAATCACCGTCTTGTACGCATTGCCAAATGTTTCCTTCTACGCCATGCCCACCTGGTTCGATGCCCTCCAACCGGAACCGCCGGCCGAGGTGGCCGTGGCCAAAAACGGCGGCGCACTTTTGCCCGTGCTGCTCCGCGTAGTCGTGCCCCATGACGCCCCTCCAGGCGACTATCGCGGCGAGGCTGCTGTGAATGTGGCCGGCAACCAGGCGATCAAAGTCCCCATCGAGCTCAACGTCGCCGGCTGGAGTCTGCCCGACCCCAAAGACTACCGTTCCTATACCGGTGTGTATCAGTCGCCCACCACCCTGGCCATGAAATACAATGTCAAAGAGTGGTCGGAGGAACACTGGAAGCTCATGGAAAAGAGTTTCGCGCTGCTGGCCCGCGCCGGCAACCGATTGGTGAACATCACCGTCGTGGACAAAACCCAATTCGGCAACGAAGACGGCATGATCACCTGGATCAGGAAGCCTGACGGTTCGTACGGCTACGATTTCGCGGTCTTTGACCGCTACCTGGACCTGGCGCAGAAGTACTTTCCTTCACTGGAATTTGTGGCACTTCACATCTGGCACTCCGGCGGCTGGGATACGCGCAAGGCCGACCAGGAAAACACCGTCACCGTGGTTGACCAGAATACCGGCGCGCGCCAACACTTGCAGGTCCCGCTCTTCGCCACCGAGGAATCGAAGAACTTCTGGAAGCCGTTTTTCGAGGCGGCCCGGGAGCGGCTGGCCAAACGCGGTCTGGAAAAAGCCATGCTTATCGGCATCCTCTCTGACGGCACCGCCCCCAAAGAGGTTCTGGCGTCATTGCAGGAGATCATACCCGGCGGCGCCAGGTGGATGCGTGGTCTTCATTCCCAGCGTTATGACGAGAAACCCTACTCCCTGCCCGGCGGCGGCTGCGTGGTTTTGCATGAGTTCTGCTACGGTTTTGGACTGCCCGATCCCAACAAACCGCTGCCGGCCTATTGGAAGCAGCGCACCTGGCCCGGCGCCGACTACGATCGCATAAGCAACCACGAAAGGTACGCCCCGATGAGCTGGTACCGCCAGACGGCGATGACCGCGCTGATGAAACGCACCCGCGGCGTGGGCCGCGTCTGCCTGGATTTCTGGCCCGTGCTCCCCAAAGGTGCCGATATCTACAACCGCTGGCCGTTTTCCAGTTGTGCCCAGCGCGAACCCAGCATGAAATACCTGACCTGGCCGGCGCCTGACGGTGCGGGCACCACCTTGCGTTACGAGGCTTTTTGTGAAGGCATCCAGTTTGCCGAGGCTATGATCGTGGTCAGCCAGGCGGTGGACACCAATGCGGAGGCGCTGGGCAAGGAGAAGGCCGATGCCTTCCACCAGGTTCTGGTGGACCTGGTGCAGCAAGCGCGAAGCCGCACCAAGGGACCGTTGCAACCTGCCGACCAGGGCTTCCAGGACGTGATCAAGCGGCTCTTCGACGCCGCGGCCGAATGCGCCAAGCTGGGCCCGGCCAAGCCGGCAGCCAAGTGAACCCAACCGCCTCGCCCAACACACGGCGCTGGCTTCGGTGCGCAATCCCAAGACGGAACAGGGTTGGAAAATGGTCGGCGCCGCCGACCTTACCATACCATTACATCATCGCCCACCAATTGGGCACACCCCTTCTTAAGCATAGACACCATTACTTCACGGCCTCTTGCCGCGCCGCGGCACGCAAGGTTTCCTGCTGATCGGCGGTCAGTTTCCCGAAGGACAGGACCGGGGCCGCGGGATCATCGGCCAGGGCAGCCAGGGCCGTGCGGGTCTGGGCCCGGGACCAGCCGTTCTTGTTGGCGGCAAGTTGAATTATCTCTATGTCTTGCTGGCAGCGGCGCATGATTTTCATCCGCAGCCCAGCCAGTGGACCGGGATAGTTCTGGCCGCTGTTGGCGTAATTTTTGCCTGTGTAATAGATGGCCATGTCATCAGCCTTCGCCCAGTCCCGGCCGCCCAGAGTGGTCCAGTATGGAAGGGCACCCGATGAACCTTCGGCCCATTGGCCAAGCAATAACTGCATGGTGTTCACCGGCGGAGCCGAGACGCCGGGGCCGCCTCCGTAAAACCAGTAGGTCTCGCCGGGGATGTATTTCTGACGCACCTGGGCGGTGGTCACGAAACCATTGTCCATGGCCCCCAGGTTGTCCATCCAAAGATTAACCACGTTGTCCAACAGCCCGCGCGTCATTTCCGGCTGCGATACGTCCGCCCGGTAATCAAAATGCACTTCGTCGTGGTTGGCCGCGTCGATGCCCCGTTTAGCCAGTAAAAGGAAAAAACGGTTGGCGGCGTAATCGTCGTAATCTATCGACTCATCCAACAGCCAGAAACTGGCCCCGCTGCCGGCCCGCGCCCCTGACAAAAACGAGGCTTTGTAATAGTACTTGTCGTTCAGAAAGACCTGGAAATGAGTACCGGTCCATCCCTTCCTGGCGAAGTGCTCGGCGAATTCCCTGGCAACAGCGGCATATCCTCTCTTGTAATCGTCGCCAAAAGCCTCATCCAGGGGCCGCGAGGTCTTGGCCCACGCGCCGAACTCAAGGCGGGTCGTCATCTTGGCGTAGTCCTTGTAGTACTTCTCCAGCGGCAGCGGCCAGTTCTCGTGGAAGGGAAGGTACATGTGGCTGATGGGGCGCATGGCGCCGGGACCGACGTAGCCCTTGGCCGGATCGAAGGCGCTGCCGTCGAGCAGCCCGCCATAGGAATCATCGAACGGTTTCCAATCGGTCACCTTGCAATCAGCGCCGGCGCCGTCAACAACAGGCGTGCGCGATGCATCCACGGCACCGTTCTGACGATAGCCCAGAACGTTGATCATGAGACGGTGCTGCTTGGCCAGGGCGTAAAATTTCCATTCGGCATCGCGCGTCTGCAGGCCCTCGCCGGACACCCCGGCCATGCCGGCCAGACCCCCGTAGCAGTTGAGGTCGATGGGGAAGGTGGGATCATCCGGCAGCGCCGCGGGAAGCACTTCCATCACAATCCGCAACTCCTTAGGGGCCGCCCAGCTCGGCGAAGCCAGTCGCAATGTCCCTTCGTATTTACCGGCGGCCGCATCCTTCGGTACATAGATATCGACGCCGATTGAGGCATTGGTCTGGCCCTCTATGGCGTTCTGCGGCGACGGAATAGACATGCTCGTTGAGAATGGTTCGCTCAGTGGAACGCAGGCGTCCGCGTGCCAGGCCACTGGACGGGTCGTCGGATCCTCTAATTTACCAGGCCCCACATCTTCCCGCAGCGTGGACGGGCTCTTGACGTACCACATCATGTAAGCCGACAGATTCCGGGCCTCAATGCTCTTGCCGGGACCTTTGAGGTCGCCGGTTTCGATCTTCAGTTGTTCGACGCCCTTGGGCCCCTTGGGAACGATCACCTGGAAAGCCACAACCTCGTTTGCCATGGCGGCCAGGGTGATGCGCCTGCTTGCCAAATCCCATACAGAGTTGCGGACGGCATAATCAGGTTCGTCGCTATAAACATCCCCATCGCGAAGGACCTTGCCGCTGACGGGATCCACGCCCACCATGTCAGGTACGACAAAGACTTCCTCGGCCGCGGCCCGTATCTCCGATATGGCGGCCGGCTTCCGGATGGCCGCGGCAAATTTGGCGATTTTAGGCGGCGGGACGGCAACCTTAACCTCTTCTGACCAACTTTGTCTGCCGCAGCGATCGACGGCCCCGATCTGCACCCGCCAGTCGCCGGTCGGAATATTCCCAATGACTATCCGCTGCTGTTCGCCGGCCTTCGCCGGCCGCGGCAACATCCATTGCGGTATCTGCCGTGAAACCTCGCCCTGCGCCGCCGTCGAACTCACGCATTTAACAGCGTAGGCCAGGACCGTCCCACCGTCGCAATCCGCTGGCGACTGGACGTCAAACGTCATGGAAACGCCGGGATCGGATGATGGCGTGGCCTTAAGAACCCTTGGGCCAGCCGGAATCTTGGCCGGATCAACCGGCGTTCCGGTCACCTCCAGCCTCGGCCGCAGATTGGCATCCATAACGTGCCGTGTAAAGGCCCAGACATCTTCAGCATCATTATCCACATAGGGCGTACCGCGACCCAGCAACGCCCTCGACTCGGCAACCTGGCCCTTGTCATCCGTAAGAATCATGCCATACGCAACCCCGGCGGCCAGCGCAGCAATCATATCTGTGTCCACCGGTATCCGCAGATGCACAAACCGCTTTTCTACCTCGCCGGCATCCCCGCCCCTGGCAATAGCCTGATCCGAGCCTACCTTTTCGCGCTCGATGGCTGCTGGCGCGGCATACGAATACCGTGCCGCCGGGTGGGCCCAACTAACCGAGCAGATGCTGCTACCCGGCCACGCCCACCAATCAGCTATTTCAGGTTTGGCGCCAGCCTTGGGCAGGCGGGCAAAGGCCCAGCATGAGGCCCCCGCCGCCTCTTCAAAGTTCTCGCCCTCGCCCTCGTTCCACGGACTCATGACTTGGCACAGGCCCACGGCGTACAGGTCGCCCTTGGCCAGGTACAAATGCAGATAAGCCTTATCGATTTCCCACCCTTTGACAGGCCTGGCATCGAATCCCATCAGCAGCGTCTTGTTCTCAAACCCCATACAGTTCTGGTTCTGGCGCAGAGGCGTAGTCGGCCCCTTGCCGTTGGACTGATGCATCCGGTTTTTTACGCAGGTGATGCCCACGCTGGCGGTGCATTCCAGATTAGCCGTCGGCGCCGCCTGGGATACGGCCACAAATCCGCACCATACGCTCATGCAAGCGCCTGCCCACAACCTCATAGGTATTCTCCTGAAAGTAGGTCTGCCGCGCATGATATTTGCGCACACCAATGAGAGTATTGTCAATCCCCCTTCTGCCACCAGATGCAACCCCGCTCAGGTCACGTATGTGCATTCGCATCCACGGTTTCTAATGCGAAATAGCATACATGAAGACGTTGACGCCCAACCTCAGAGCATCTTCATCGCTGTAGCCATCATTGTAGGCCCGGGGCAGTTGCTCCCAACCGGCGCTCATGCTCAAGTGGGAATAGATCACCGGAAGCTGGCCATCAATCTCGATCGCTTCAAGCTGCGGAGACCCTATGTCGCCGTGGCGCTGTTTGGCCATAGGGGCCAGCTCAACATGGCGGGTATCGAAAACGAAGCTGTACAGCGGGTGTTCCGCCGGCAACGCCTTGAGGGCGCGATCGGGATAGATTTCCTTGATCTCCTTGCGAAAAGCGCTGTCGAACTCGCTGCTGCCGACGGCGCAATCGACGACAAGCATGCCGCCGTGGTCGAGGTATTCGCGCAGATGTTTGCGCGTGTCGGCGGAGAAAGTGAAAGTGCGCAGGCCGCTCATGTACAGCAACGGGAAGCTGAACATATCCTGCTTCTCAGGATCAACGGGGACGCGCTTGAACTGCACGTGCAGGGTGGTGGACTGGTCGATCATCTTGAGCAGATTGGGCACACCGTGGGGAGTGGAATCCCAGTCGCCGTTGTGAATAATCTGGCCCAGGACAAGCTGGTCGCGCGTGGCATCGGCGGCCTGATGGTAGATTTTTTCGTGGTCGAAGAAGCGGCCGTATTGATACTCCGCCAGACAGTAAGTCACGATGTTGGACCCGAGCTTCAGAGCGTCCCCCTGGTCATAAAGCGTGCCGCCCTCGATGGGATTGGCGTTGGCGTCCCAGCCGCAGGACAGATCTATGGGGGAAAAGATGACCGCGGCGCGGGTGCCGATATTGATCGTATCCAGCAGGCCCGCCTTGGTGGGCACGCTCTTCCAAGGCTTGGATCCCTCGCGGACTTTCATTTCGGTGATTTTATAAAACGCTGAATAAATCGGATGATCGGCGGGAATAGGGGCCAGTTCGCGATCGGGAAAGACGCGGGCGATCTCGTGCTCAAAAGACTTGTTGAACTCCGGCCGGCCGCAGTTGGAGTGGACGACGAGGGTGCCGCCATCCATGAGATATTGCCGCAGGTGCTCGATAGTACCGTCGTCCAGAGCCGGCATCTTCTTCCATCCGGTAAAGTAGAGTATGGGCAGTTCCGTGGGATCGTAGCTGAACTTGGCAAAATCGGTGCCGACGAAACGATAGCGCTGGCCAAGCTGATCGTTGGTGAAGGAAACCCACTTTTCGATGTCGATGACCGTGGTTTCCCAGTTGATGCCGGCCTTCTTCAAAGCGATGTCGGCGAAGGTGATGCTCCCTACCAATGCCGGCGGCGAGGGTTCACGTTTCTTTTCCGAGCGCCGCAGGGGCGTGGCCGGCAGCGGCAGCGGAGGCACGCCCTCGCCGGCATTCCGACGTTGCGGCGCGGCCTTGGGTGGAATGTTGGCTTTGGGATTGCTGAACTCATCGTCCGCCATGACCACGGAAACGGCGCAACCAAACAACAAAATGGCTGCCCAGAGTCTGGTTCGATGTTGCATACCTGCTCCTTCAGGGCCGGCCGGCACAACCTAAGGGATTGCCTTTGGCCTGCCTGCCCTTAATTCCTATACCGCAAGATAGCATGGGCGTTGTCGGTCCCTAACGCCGAAAGTGGTTTGTCGGTTGCAGGGTACACCACATTAAATACTGCACGGATTAATAGCATTGGTTGCCTGCCATGACTTTATGCAGAAGATTAGACGTGGTACATTGGCCCATTATGAATACCTCGCCTCTTTGTCTATCCGGCGTTGGCCTGATTCTGCTGACGGTTGGGTTCATTGTCATTCTCTGCGCCTCCTGTGTCCAGAACTCCGGCGATGCCGCCGGCACGGGAGGGACGCTTCCCGCTGATCTGCCGCAGATCGCCGTATCGGAATCAGCCACGCCTCTGGCGGACGGGTGGCTGCCTCAGGATGCCTGGGCTTCGGTCGCTCCACTCGCCTTCCGTTTTCTCAACGGCAGCAACGATGTGCCGCAGGCACCCACCCTTGCCCGCGTAGTTACCCGCGATGGTCTGCTGCTGATGCGCATGGAATGCCAGGAACCGGACATGGCCCACCTCGTCTACACCTCCATCGGCCATGACTCCAGCACGATCTGGCGCGACGACACCGTCGAAGTCTACTTGCAGCCGGGTCAGCACGCGCCCATCTACCACCTGGCCATGAATCCCGGCGGCGGACGTTTCGATGCCGTCACGTTGGCCGGCGGCGCGGAAGATGTATCATGGGACCCGCCCCTGCGCGTGCGCACCTTTATGAACTCCAACCGCTGGACCACGGAACTGGCCATCCCGCTCCAGGCCTTTGCCTCCGCCGATGCCGATTTCAGTCCCACCGCCATCTGGCGCGGCAATTTCGTCCGGGTGCGCCAGGGTCGCGAAGCCGCCTTCGCTGAAGACACCGGCTGGCGTGCCACCGGCTTCTCCCACGCGGCCAATCCCGAGCATTTCGGCCGAATTTGCCTGCAGTCCCTGCAGCGTCAACTCCCGATCGCGTCGGCAACCCTCCCCACCGCCGGCGATCTCTCCCACGCCCTGCCCAACCCGGCGCAACTTGCGGATTTGTTGCGCGGCAAGTTCGCCCGGCCCGCGGCTATCCTGGGCAATGCCTCAGCGGATACGGCAGTGATCCACCTCCGGCCTCTCTCCACCACCTACGTCGGCGCTTACGAGCCCACCGAGGTGCGCATTCAGCGTGAAAGTGATGCGTTCATCATCACCGCCCGCTGCGCGGAACACACGCCGCCCCTGGACCTCCCGACCCCGCCGCCGGCTTTGTGGCAACAGGATTGCATCGAGGTCTTTCTGGCCCCGGGTCGTAAAGAGTCGCTCGATTACCTCCATGTGGTCGCCAGTTCCCAAGGCAAGCTCGCTGTCACCCGCGGCGTCAAAGAGACGACCGTTGCCGGCGTAGAGGTGGTAACCTCCCGCGACGCCGACTCCTGGACGCTCACCCTGCGCATTGCTGACAGCGCTCTGCATCTTACCGGCCAACAACTTCCGTCACTCTGGGGTTTGAATGTGTCGCGTAACCGCTGCGCTCGGGGCGGCGCAGCGGCCCAGGCCACCGTCTGGTCGCGTTTTCTCTGGTCCGCCCACGAACCGTCCACCTTTGGCACTTTGTGGCTCGCCGCTGGCAATGTATCTCCGGATCTCGGCTCCCCGGCCAGTTTCACTGATGCCATCCGCCGCGGCCACGAGCTGGCTACTCAGCTCGAAGTTGGCGCCGCCGCCGCAGCAGCCACTCAGCCCTTCGGTATCAATCCGGATGTGTTTGGCGATGCCGAACGGCAGCAATTGGATCCACCCTCGATGGTGCTGCGCTATCTTAACGCCTGCCGCCAGCGTGTGTTCGCCGCTCGCGATCAGGCCTGGGCCCAGATTCGCTCCGCTGATGACATTCCCAGGTTTAAGGCCAACTTGCGCGCCGCCTTCCTCCGGTCGATCGGCGGGCTTCCTCAAACCAGAGGGCCGCTTAATCCGCGCCTTTCCGTGGTCTTTGAAAACGACGAAATTCGTATCGAGCGCCTCGTCTATTTTAGCCGGCCCGGGTTCCCCGTCACCGCCAACTTGTTCGTGCCCAAGTGCCTCCCCGCACGCCGTCTTCCCGTGGTGGTGCGCATCGAAGGACACGACACCCCCGGCAGGTTCGTGGCTTTGCGATTTTCCGAGGACTTGGCGCGAAGCGGATACATGGTCATGAATATTGACGTCACCGGCAAGGGCGAGCGTATCTACACCTGCAACGGCCTGGGCTCGCGCACGCCCACCAGCAACGATTACGCCGAAGGCGCGGGACTTACCCTGACCGGCTCAAATCTCGCCGCCTACATGATCTGGGATGTCATGCGCGGCCTCGATTATCTGCAGACGCGTGACGAAGCGGACATGCATCGCGTGGTCCTCACCGGCGATTCCGGCGGCGGAACCATGACCGAGTATGTCACGGCTCTCGAGGACCGCCTCTTCGCGGCCGCTCCGGTCTCCAGCGGCAGTTCGGGACGCACCGAAGCCGGCGGAAATTACGACAGCGAACAGGTGCTGGCCAACGATATCGCCTCCGGCCTGGACATCGAAGGAATGGCCATCATGGCCTCGCCGCGTCCTTACTGCGTTATTTGCGAGGCGACTCCCGACGTGCGAGAACGCACCGAAAAGAGCTTCGAGGTGGCTCGTCGCTTTTACGCGTTGCAGGGCGCTGCCGAGCGTCTGAAGTACGTGCCGACCCGCGGCCCGCACGGCTACGGCAAGGGGCACGTCGATGCCTTCCGCCGCTGGCTCGATCAGGTCATGCCCGCCGATGCCGATGGCCCGCGCCCCAAGGGCAAAATGTCGTATGACCGCGCTTCCTGCTCCGCTTCCCTCACCGGCCGCGCGTTCTTCAGCCGTGAGCTGGCTGGCTGCCAGACTCTCTTCTCCCTTAACGCCGCACGCGCCACTCTGGATAGCGCTTTTGACGATACCGTCGCTACGCCTGCCGCGGCGCTGGCCCGCGCCGCCACAATCCGCGCCGCCTTGGCCTCCACCTTCGGCTTGCCCCAGGGCGGATGCGACGCCCTGGCCGTGGAATCGCGCGGCGCTCAGCCGGCCGCCGGCGCCGTCATTGAAAAAATCGTCCTCACCACCGACGAGGGCGTCGTCGTGCCCGCGCTCCTCCTGTCGCCGCCAGAGGATGCCTCCGTGGTTGCCGTGCGCCGCCCGGCGGTGCTCTGGCTTTCCAGCCGCGGCAAGCACGGCGTGCTCGAACTCCGCGCCGATGCCATCAAACAACTCCTTGCGGCAAAAGTGCGCGTCCTGATTCCCGACGTCCGCGGTATCGGCGAATCGGCCAGCGACACCGACGACACCTTCATGGGCGATCAAACATCTCTGAGCGGCTTGGGCATTCAAGTCGGCCGGTTGCTGATCGGCCAGCGCGTCAAGGACATACTGTGCTGCATTAGTTATCTTCGCACGCGCTCTGACATAGCCCCTGACCGCATCGCCCTGCTGGGCGACTCGGCCTCCCAGGTCAACCCGCCGCTGATCCGTCAGCCGCGCCTCAGCACCGATATCGGCCTCGAACCGCTGACGCAGGCCGAATCCCTGGGCCCGGTGCTAGCCTTGCTCGCCGCCGACCTAGATCCCCGTATCGCGTCCTGCGCCACCGTCGGCCTTCCTTCATCCTATGCGGACATGTGTCGAACGCCTTATTTCCAGCATTCATTCACCGTCTTCGTGCCCGGGATACTCCTGACCTGCGACATCCCCGATCTTTGCGCCACCGTCGCCCCGCGACCGCTCTGGGTCGCCGCCAGCGTCAACGCCATGAATCAGCGGCTCGATCAAATCGGCGATCCCGTCCAGCCCTTCCGCCGAGCCCTCCACGGCTACAATCTGGCCGGCGTCCCAGGCCAGCTGACCGTCTCCCCTGACGCCGACATCCAGGCCATTGTCGGCAAAATGGGCCGGCAGTTGACCCATTAAGAATCTATCTCAGAACCCAATGGCCCCGCGACGATGCCTATTTCGCCTGCAATCAAGGAGCGACGACGAGGCGTATCAATGGAGAGATACGGCGAGGAGGAACGACGACGAGTGCGGGCGCAAGATGCCTCGCCCGGAGGGTGGGCCGGGAATGACCCATCGGCTTCGTTGTCGGACCTCAACGTAACGTCCACTGTCAGAATACGCTTCGATCCTCCGCCTCGCATCTGGGCCATTCCCGACCCATTGCGGAGTCATTGGGTTCTGAGATAGATTCTTAGTCATAGGGTGGTGAAGGACGGCGGTAAGAGAGATGAAACAATCAGGATGGTCCGCTTAAGAGTTCGAGCAGATTCCCTGTTATTCACAAAGTTTCCGGCATGTATTCTGCAGAGCGCCCCTTGGCACATCATAATTGTCCTGCAGCCTATCCGGCTGGGCAGCCGTCCCAGGTCCAGAGGATAAGGTTTTTGAGGAGGGACTGGGTAGCCTGTGGCTGGAAACCGAGGATGGACCAGGTGTTGGTGTTCAGCAGGCCGGAGGTGAGGTCCAGATCGGTGTAAATCACCTGGCCTTTGCCGGCCTTGAGGAAGCGAAGTCCGGCGGTGGTTTTGCCGAGTTGTGTTTGGGCATATCTGCGTAGCGGTGCCTGCTGCTTGAGAGCGTCCATGCCCGGCGCGCCACCGACAAGTACCGGATGGTCGGCGGGCATGATGGTCAAGGCACCAGCGCCAAAAGCCTTATCCAGCAAGTCGGCGCTGCTGCCGGCGAACGCCGCGGCTCCGCCACAGGAGTCGATCAAGAGTATTCCGCCGGCCTCCACGTATTTTTTGACGGCCTGGGACTGGGTATTGCTAAAGGTATAGGCGGCGGTACCGGTAAGGTGCGCCAGCGGACAAATGACCGGATCAAGGTCGCCCACCTCGATGCTGTGGACGGCAATTCCCAGGCCGGTCTGATACTGGAGAAAGCGGGTCAGGCGAGTGAAAGCATAAGGTTCCGGGTCCCAGTTGCCGGGATATTTTACGCGAGCGAGAGGCATGCGCGTGGTGGGTTGGCCCGCCGGTTCGGGCAGGAACGGCGAATTGAGGCGGTTGTTAAGGTCGATTTTGCCGGCGGCGTAGATGAACAAATTCACGCCGAACTCGAAAATGTTGCGTTTGGTTTTTTCGGCGCGAAGTTGCCAGCCTTGGGCGATGTCGCTGGTGGAATGCAGCATAAGAATGCGTGAACCGTTGGTTATGCAGCGGAGTTTGGGCTTGGGGTCGATCTTGTAGTTGAGGGTATAGAGTTCGTTATCGAGGGGCAGGTCGCTCCATTCGTAGATGGGCGAAATTTTCTTGCCTAGTTCAATAACAAACTTGTTGAAGGGGTCAGCGCCGCCGTCCGCCTGGGTGAAAATAAGTCCGCCGGCGTCGACGAAGCTCTTGAGGTTGGCGTAATCCTGATCCTTGAATTTTGGGGCTTCATGGCCAGCGAGGTAGAGAATGGGTGAATCGGTCCATCCGCTCCAGTCGCCGGAGAGAGGAACCACCTGCCAGTTGAGAGGTCGTTCCAGTTCGCGCGTGGCGAAGCGTGCCAGGTTGGCGGCATCGCGCGGCCGGTTGGCCCAGGCGCCGTCGTAGCGCAGCTTATTCATGAGTATGGGGTGGCGTCCGCGCGACAAGAAGAGCAGATAGTAGCAGGTTTCAATGGCGTCGCCGAAGGCGCCGTTGCCCTGTTGGCGGTCGAGTGCCGCCCTGGCCATTTCGGCATACCAATCATGTTTGCCGAAGTATTTGAACCCTGAGGCCAGGCCCACACGTTCCAGCCCGTAAATCGAGTATCCGGCTCCACGGTAGCCGTTCCGGCCCTCACTTTGGCTCAGAGCCACGCTGTTGTCGCCGGTTTCCATCCATTCGAGGCCGTGGGTCAGCGCATCGGAGAACGGTTTGCGACCCACCTGGACACCGAATTTAGGAGCGTCCAGCCAGTCATGGGTGACAAACAACGATGCCAGTCCGGCCATGGTCATGCTGTAAGTGGGTCTTTCAGGCTCGGCGGGCTGGCGCCTGCCTGGCTGGACCATCCGGTAACTCCACTGGCCATTGTCAAGCTGGCAGTCGCTCCAGTAGTGATCCACCATCTGCCAATACCAGTCTGGTATCTCGTAGCCAACTTCCGCCGCTGACCACACGCCTAGCAGACCGTATTGGGCGTTGGAGTTGTCTCCAAAGGAGCGGGTACGCTGATCGTTCTTGACCAGTACCGACGTATTGTTGGAGCAGACGCCATCTTGGCCGGGAAGATTTCCGAAATAGCTATAGCAGCCTCCATGCACCGTATCCAACAGAAGTTTCAGATCCGTGCTCAGAGTGTCATGGTCCTCACGCCGATTGTGCAGCGCCAGGGCCGAGGCTCTTATCCCCGCGGCATAGGTTACCAGCCTGCCCTCGGCCTTCATGGCTTTCATCCTGGCTATGATCTGGTTGACGAATTTCCCCTTGAGATTCAAGCGGTCATCATTGATCGCCATACCGCACTGGAGCAAGGCATATACGCACAGGGCATAGCGCCCGCTGTCGTAGGATTGTCCGAAGAAAGTCGCGGGGGTTATGGCCTGTCCGCCAGGCATGATTAGCATGTGTCCCCCAAACAGATCGTCATTCACTTTGTTGGTGAGGTTGCCATCCTTATCGAAAAGGCTGATTAGATAAGCAACTCCGGCGGAAATGCCCTTGCCGATTTGTTCGTCGGTGACGATTTGTGTCGGCAGCTGCACCGGTTTAAGTTCGGGTCGGCGACCGGTGGCATAGGGTTGTTCGATTATCGACGGCGGTGATGGGACGATATCGGTGATCGCGGCCGGCTCGGTCGTCGGTGGTGGCGTTGCCGTCTCCGTGGTTGGCTGGGATGCCAGCAACGTGGTCGCCGGCTGGGAGGAATTGCCGCAAACGAATTCCGCGCCGACGATTAGCAGAGTGCTTCCCAGTGCCAAAGAGAACAATACAGGGAGCAACCGTCTTACGTCCGACGTCTGGTGCACAATCATTGCTGACCTTTCCGGACCATTACGCTGCGTGGCACAACAGGCAGTGCCAAAGATCAATGGTGTCAACCCGCCTCTCCCAAGCGGTTTCTAAGCCTATTCTAAGCTAAGCTTTAAACCAAACAAGCGGGCGGTTGATATGAAGACAGCCGGTAGCTAATTGTGGTTAGGGCCAACGACTGCACGCAGGCCACAATATCAGCACGTCCATCAGCCATAATATCTGCATTTTCCGCCCATCGCCTACCGTCCACCGACTCCCGACCACCACCGTCGGCTGGTCGAATTGCTGATCTCGCAGTAGCATCACGCATAACTTATGCCACGAATCAGTTCCGGTATTTTGATGTATCGGCGGCGTGCCGAAGGATTGGAGGTGCTGTTGGGGCATCCGGGGGGGCCGTTGTTTGTCAAAAAGGATGCTGGAATCTGGTCAATTCCCAAAGGAGAGATCGAGGGGGATGAAGATCTGTTGGTGGCCGCTCGGCGGGAATTTGCAGAGGAGGTTGGTTGTCCATCGGCGGGGCCGTACATCGAATTGCATCCGATCCGGCAGAAGGGAGGCAAGATCGTTCATGCGTGGGCTTGTCAGGGGGATTGCGATCCAAGAGCGGCCAAGAGCAACATGTTCGTGATGGAATGGCCTCCGCATTCAGGCAGGCAGCAAGAATTTCCCGAGATCGATCGCGTAGAGTGGTTCGATCTGGCCACAGCCAAAAATAAGATCAAACAGGGACAGACAGAGCTGATTAAGGAGTTGGCACGCAAGCTGGGCAGGTAACAAGGGTATCCACAGATTGATTTTGGCAAATTGGTGGCGACAGCGTCTTGCTTGCGCTCTTTAACAGCTAGGGTACTACATGTAGTATCTATATCAAAGGAGCCTTTATGAGCCGAATCAATGCGTCATCGGTTAACCTCTTGGGGTGTGTTCTGGCCGTGGTCATCGGCCTGGCGCTGGTTGCGCCGGTCCAGGGGCAGGTCAATGATCCGTACGAGATCTACATTAAGACTTCCAGAGATTTCAAGCCCGTTAAGCAGGACAAGGCTTGGGCGCTGAAGGCGTTTCCGAGTTGGACGTACATGCCGTGGTACGCCAATTGGTCCATCGGCTTCAATGATGCCGGCGGAGAGTTTTGCCAGAAGGTCGGCATCAATGGCGCATTCGTCGATCACGGCGATATGAGCGATGCCGCGTGGATAACCAAGTACAACCTGCGGTTCTACGGCGATCACACCGCCGGCAAAGGCGATTTGCACATGTGGGATGGCGGGGGGGCCATGAAGCCGTACCAGAACCAGATCCACGGGACGGGCGTACGCATCAAGCCGGTGAATGATGCGATGAAAACCAAACTGGAAGGCGTCATCTTGCGGAATATCAGTAAGATGAAAGTGTCGCCGTTGCGCCAGGCTTACGCTTTGGACGACGAGATCAGTTGGGGCCATTTCGTCCATCCATGCATGTGGTGCGTTACCGACGATGCCTCCGCATACCCCGCATGGCTCAAATCGATTTATGGCGAGGCCAACGTGCCACAGCGCAACGGATGGATCGACTACAACGACATCCTTGGGAAATTGCCGACGTTAAAGGTTAAAGATTTCGACGCCAGCCAGCTTATGGATCAATGGACGTTCAACGATTCGTACTGGAATAATTTCATCGGCGACCTGGTGGATTACGCCAACACGGTTGATGCCGACACGCCGTGCGGATATGAGGGCGGTCAGGGCGCCAATGCCTTCGGCGGCTATGACCTGGCCAAGATGATGCGGAAGGTCCAGTTTATGGAGAGCTACAGCGGCGCGTCTCTAATCCGTTCGTTTAATCCTCACAATGCGCTCCCCATCGTGACAACGCACTTTGTCGGCAAGAGTGGTGATCCCGCCAAGGATACGATCTGGCAGGTTTGGTACAATCTGGCCCACGGCAACAAGGGGCTCATCGGCTGGGTTGAAGGTTGGTTCGATGGCAAGACTCCCAAGCCGTGGCTGGAGCAGGTGGCACCCACGTACCTGCAGGTTGCCAAGAAGATCGGTCCCATGATGACCGGTTCGGAATGGATTCATGATGGCGTGGCCATTTACTACAACCATGCCTCAGTACAGCTTGGCTGGATCATGGATGCCCAGGCCCACGGCAAAACATGGATCAATCGCAACAGCGATTCCGATTTGGGCGCCAGTCACAAGACCAAGAAAGCCTGGGAGGCCATGCTGATTGATGATGGCCTTCAGTTCAACTACATCAACTACGCTGATTTGGTGCAGAACGGGGTGCCGGCGGAGTACAAAGTTCTGATTCTTCCCGCGACCTTGTGTCTTTCCGATGTCGAAGCCCGCAAAATCAAGGAATTCTGCAAGTCGGGCGGCACGGTTATTGCCGACTACATGCCGGGCCTGTGGGACCAGCACGGCAAGGGCCGTGTTGGCGGCGGCGTGCTGGATGACATGTTTGGCGTCAAGCACGATACCCAAATGAGTGCAGCGGACGTTTTCCAGGGAGGCAAACTCTGGGCGGAAGTCGATCAGGAGTCCCATTACACGTACAACAACGAGGAAGAATTCCTTAGCAATAATGGCTGCATCAAGGATGCCTCCGGATTCAACAAAGCCGTGCGCAACATGGAAGTATCCAGGACGAACAAGTTTGGTGCGGGCACTGCGGTGCTCATGAATCTGTCGCCGCAGTGGTACAACGTCTATCACCACGGGACCGTTGCCGATGCCGCCGCCAAGCGCAACGTTTTCACCCAGTATGTCAAGAAAGCCCTGCCAAACGGTGGTCGTTGGGTTGAGATCCAGGGCGCTGGCGACAAAGAGAACGGTTACGAGATCACGTACTGGAAGCAGGGCAATAAGACGATCATATTCCTGCTTTTCAAGCCCGATATCACCGCCGGTTCCGAAAGCGGCGGCAATTCCGTGGGCCTGAAGTCCGACCAGGCCATGGTAACCCTGGCCTTCCACGATGCGGTCAGCAACGTGAAGGATGAACGCAACGACAAGGTCCTGGGTGACGGTAAGGCGTTTAAGGTCGATTGGGCCATGAACGAGGCCGTGGTCCTCTCATTCATCCGGCCGGGGCATTAAGCCTTGATGCGAATATGACCACCACACCATCTCCCTTGTTCATGGACCCCGACCAACCGATCGAGGTCCGGGTGGAAGATCTTGTCTCGCGGATGACCCTTGAAGAAAAAGTCCTCCAGATGATGGCCGATGCGCCGGCGATAGAGCGTCTGAGCGTACCGGCCTACCATTGGTGGAACGAATGTCTCCATGGCGTCGGTCGGGCCGGGTTGGCCACGGTCTTCCCACAGGCGATAGGTCTGGCGGCTACCTGGGATCGAAAGCTGCTGTGTAAGGTGGCACAGGCCATTGCCACGGAAGCGCGCGCCAAGCATCACCATGCCGTGTGCGCCGGCAACCGTCGCAGGTATTTCGGGCTTACTTTCTGGACGCCCAATATAAACATTTTTCGTGATCCGCGTTGGGGACGCGGCCAGGAGACATACGGCGAAGACCCATACCTGACTGCCCGGCTGGGTGTCGAGTTCGTCAAAGGCCTCCAGGGGAATGATCCCAAGTACTTGAAAGTGTCCGCCTGCGCCAAGCATTATGCGGTTCACAGCGGTCCCGAGGAAATGCGGCATGGATTCGACGCCCAGGTTTCTCCGCGTGATCTATGGGAAACGTATCTGCCGGCCTTTGAGGCCCTGGTCAGGGAAGCCGGAGTGGCCAGCATCATGGGGGCCTATAACCGGACCAACGGAGAGCCCTGCTGTGCCAGTCCGCAGTTGCTGCAGGAAATTTTGCGACGGCAATGGGGTTTTGCCGGCTATTTTGTGAGTGACTGCGGCGCCATCGATGATATTTTCACGCACCACAAGACTGCCCCGACGCCCGCTGCAGCGGCCGCAGTTGCGGTCAAGGCGGGGTGCGACCTCAACTGTGGCGATACATATGTGCATCTGGTGGAAGCAGTGAAACTCGGGTTGTTGCAGGAAGAGGATCTGGACCGTTCCTTGCAGCGGCTTTTTTCCACGCGGATGCGACTGGGGTTGTTCGACCCGCCTGAGCGCGTGCCTTATGCCGGCATTAGTTACGAAGCCAACGACTGCCCCGAGCACGCGCGACTGGCCATCAAAGCGGCCCGCGAGTGCATCGTTCTTCTAAAAAATCAAAACAACCTGCTGCCGCTTTGCGCCGCTGCCATCCACACCATGGCGGTAATAGGCCCCGTGGCTAATGACCTCGATGTGCTGCTGGGCAACTACCACGGCCAGCCGTCTGCGCCGGCGACGTTTCTGGAGGGGATTCGCAAGGCTTTGCCCAAGGCCAGACTGCTGCACGTCCCTGGCTGCCGCCTCAGTGATTCGCACGAAACTGCGAACTGGCTTGATGGCGCTGTGCAGGCGGCGCAGCGGTCCGATGTGGTAATCATGTGCCTGGGACTTTCTCCTCTCCTTGAAGGCGAAGAGGGCCACGGAGGTTCCGCAGATCGTTCGCGACTGGATCTGCCGGAGGTGCAGATGCGGTTGCTGAAGGCGGTTCACAAATCCGGCAAGCCGATAGTGCTGGTTCTGACCGGCGGCAGCGCGTTGGACGTCGCCTGGGCCGAGGAAAATGTGCCGGCGATTCTACTGTGCTGGTATCCTGGCCAGGCTGCGGGCACGGCATTGGCTGATGTTCTGCTTGGAAAATACAACCCGGCGGGAAGACTGCCGGTGACGTTTTACAGGTCGGTAGACCAACTTCCGCCTTTTGAGGATTACCGTATGCGCGGGCGTACCTACCGCTTTTTCGAAGGCCGGGTGCTATATCCGTTCGGTTTTGGTTTAAGCTATACCCGGTTCAGCTATGGCAATTTGGAAATTCACCCGACCGAGGTATCTTCGGGCGGCAAGGTGTGGGTGTCGGCGGATGTAACCAATGCCGGATCCGTCGCCGGAGATGAGGTGGTGCAGGTATACGTGACCGATGTCCAAGCATCAGTTCCAGTCCCGCTTCGTCAATTGGCGGGCTTCGCGCGGTTTTCTTTTGCGCCTGGACAAAAACGGCGCGTGACATTCGTTCTTAATGCGGAGCAGATGGCCTGTGTGGGCGACGATGGCCGCAGGATGATCGAGCCGGGTTATTTCGAGGTGACTGTCGGCGGGGGGCAGACGCATGAAAAAACGGTTGGGAATGTGTTAGTCGGTCGCTTTGCGGTCAGGGAATGATAAACCCCTGCCTCTCATATTCTTGAAGTCGGTAGTGGAGGGTTCGCCGGCTGATACCCAGTTCGACGGCGGCGGCGGTTCGGTTGCCGCGGTTGCGCTCCAAGGCGGCAATGATCATCTGTCGCTCGCTCTCCTCCAGCGTGGTGGGCGGGGTAGTCGATTCGTTGATGGGTTGGGCTAAGACGGGAGGGGCGGTGTCGGTCATATTGATCTTTCGCAATTCGACGATCCGACGGCGGGCGCGGTCCAGAGCCAACTCGACATCGCTGAGATGACATGGCTTGGAGAGAAAGTCAACGACCTGGAGATGAATGGCTTTTCGGGCGGCGTCCAGGTCGCCGAAGCCGGTAAGGATGATGACCTGGGTCTGCGGCCAGCGTTGACGAACCTGCTCGAAAAATTCCATCCCGTCCATTCCCGGCAGATTGAGATCCAGAATAATGATATCGCGAACCTGGGCGTTCATGAGCCTCAGGGCCTCTTCGCCACTGCGTGCGCCGGCGGCGGAAAAACCGGAACGACCCATGTCGGGTATGGCCTCCAGGAGTAGATCGCGCAAGCGCGGCTCGTCCTCTACCAACAGCACCGCAAAAGGCTGGTTAAGCCGAGTCCAGGGGCTGGATGGAGCGCTGGGATCAGGCACGGTTAACCTCCTCCTTTGCCGGGTCGACCGGCGCCGTTTCGGTGGCTATGGGAAATTCGACGACGAAACGGCTGCCCTTGCCCGGCCCGTCGCTGTAGGCCAGGATGCGACCGCCGTGGCTTTGCACGATGGCGTGAGTGATCGACAGGCCCAGGCCGGTGCCTGCTTGCTGGGCGCCGCGCTTGTCGGTGAAGAAGGGTTCGAATATCCGGTCTAATACCTCGGGAGTCATGCCGCGGCCATTATCCTGAACGGTCAGAGTCAGCCGGTCGGCCGCCGGGCCTTGGGCCGGTCCGATGGTCACGTTGATCTTTCCGGTGTCGTCCGCCGTCGCGTGCAGGGCGTTGAGGACCAGGTTTAGAATGACCTGCTTGATCTCATCTTCATTGGCGATGATACGCATGGTCTCGGCGACAGGGGTGGCGCTATAGGTGAGCTGGCGTTGGCGGAAATCGCTCAGGCCGGCCAGAAGAGCGACCACCTGGGATGCCGTCTGCGCCGGCAGCATGGGGCGGCGGGCCTCAGCAGCCGGACGTGCCAGGGAAAGAAGTTTTTGGGTGATCTGCTTGCAGCGGAATGCTTCCTCACAGATGACCTTCAGTGCCTTGTTGACGGATGTGGTGGAGTTGCCGGATGGTTGCTGCGACTGTTCAAGGGCGCGTTCAGCGTAGCCGGCAATAATACCCAGCGGATTGTTGATCTCGTGGGCAACGCCGGCGGCCAGGTAGCCCACGCTGGCCAGCCGTTCCGAACGAACCAGTTCCTTACTCTTGGCGGCGACCTTCTGCTCCAGTTCATGGTAAAAGCCGTCCAGTTCACTGGCCATGAGATTGAACTCAGCGGCCAGAGTGGCGAATTCATCGGCGCCGCCGCCGGGCACGGGTTGGAAGTGAGCGCTGGTCAGAGCCATGTCGCGTCCGCCGGCGCGCCAGGAGGCAATACGGCGGACGCCTTCCATGAGGCTTCGCAGCGGGGCCATGGTGCCGCGGTATTGGAGCCAGCCGGCGATCGCCGTGGCCAGTATGACTGCCAGTGACAGGGCGGCGCTGGCCCAGATGGCGGCCAGGCGTTTGGTTTCGGCGTCGCGTTCTTTTTGGCTGATGGCCTGGCGAATGGTGACGGCGATGGATGTCACCCTGGCCAGTACGCGATTAAGGGCGGCGGCTTCTTCCGCGCGTGCGGCAAGGGTCGGAGCGTCGCCGGCTTCAGCGGCCTCGGTTTTAGCCAGAGCATCGGTCAATGCCCGGCGCAGTGCTGTTTCAAGCTGGGCGCCTTCGGCGGATCGTCGCAGGGCGGCGCTGAATGGCGGGCGGCCTCCGACGAACTCGTCAAGTTTGATGTGGGCCAGACGCACCTCGTGAACGATGCGGCTGGGTTCGGCGTTGGAGGCGTTGAGCAGGGATAGGGCGGTAGAGACGTGAGAGCCAACTTCGTAAAACCCGCGCAGCTCCTGGTAGCCGGCGATTTCGACCCCGAAATCCTCGCGCAGACCGTTGAAAGCTATCTGGGCCCCGATGGCGATGAGCGACAGTCCGACAATGGTGCTGCCGAACTGAATGAACATTTTTCGGCGTAACGTCATCGGATGATAGTTTAACATTGAATCACCCTTGGGGCGATCCAATGTTCAATTATGCGTTCGTTTTCATGTAGTTGAGGTCTATCACAGCCGGCGGGTGAAGAAGTCAATCGCGGCTTGGATGTTTACCTGGTGGGCGAGGTCGTAGATGCAGACCTCAACGTGGTCCTCGCGGTCCAGCAGGCGATAAGCGGCGCGGGCCTGGCGGGCGTAGCGATGCAGGAGAGGCATGCTGAACAGCACGTCACGGCGGCCCTGGGCCAGCAGAAGAGGACGCGGGGCGACGAGGCACAACAGTTCCCCGACGTCGAGTTGGGGATAGAGCCCAGGAACGACCTGTTGGCCGCAACCGCCCTCAACTGCATAGTCGGCATAGCTGAACATGCCGCAGAAGATGGCCACGGCGCGGAAGCGATCGTCGTAGGCCCCGGCCAGATAGGTCATGGTACCGCCGCCGGAGAGGCCGGTCACGCCCATGCGCGCCGGGTCAACGCCCTTAAGCTTGGAGACAAAGTCGGCAACGCCGTGCAGATCAAAGAGATTCAGCCCCGGCAGGGTCATGCCCATGGCTCCGGCGCACAGGCCGGCGATATTGCAGGGGTCTTCCCTGCCGGGTAAATCCTGGCGCTCATGAGACAAGGTGCGTTCGCTCCATGTGGCGGTGAGGAAACCGGCCTGGGCCAGCAGTTCGGCGTAGTTGCCGGTGAAGTTTCCGCACCAGTTGTTGTAAGGCTTGGCGGGGGGCTGAATCCCGGCGACAACCTTGTCATCCTGGCCGTGGCCATGTGGACAGATGACGCTGCGCCCGTTGAAGCGGCGCGCTTCGGGTTGCAAAACGTAGACGGGCATGATCGAGCCGGCTTCGCGACTCAAGTGATAGCGGAAGCGGGTGTAGCCGTCGCAAGCCGTGCGTTCCACGAGCGCGGGCTTGGGTGGTCGTGCCGGTAAGCGTGGGAAGGGACCGATGCAGCGATGGAAATGGGCCAGGGCGTCATGCCGCCAGCGGCGGTATTGGGCGGGAGTGGTGGCGCGAAGGGGCTGGGTAACCTTCAAGGTCCGGGCATAGCGCGTCAGTTGCTCGAATGTGCCTGGTGGCTTTGCCTTCGGAGTGGCTCCGCCCAGAGAACAGACGTTGTCTTTGATCCTGGCCCCTCCCGGCGCAGTCAGACGGGCAAGGAGGCCGAAACGATCAAGCTTCAGCAACAGCGCATTGCGGCCTTTTCTAAGGGCGACGGGCACGATGTTCAGGTCGTAGGCCAACTTGTGCCAGGAATGCTCTTCGAGAACCAATTGCCCGTTCCACCAGGCCTGGCAGCCGTCGTTGCCGCAGAGGCGAAGCTCGGCGTCCTGCGGCCGGTCGCTTTGGAGCAGGGCCAGGGCATACCATTGGTGGTCCCATTGGGCTTCGCCCGGGAAGGCCCGGGCCAGATCCGGGCAGGAACGCAAGAAGGATTGGAGAAAAATTTTCGGCGCTGCCGGCTCGCCGCGGATGAACATCCACTCGACCGGACAGTTGCCTTTGGGCTTTGGGAGATCCTGGATATTGGTTGCGCCACCCCAGGGTGCGAGGTAATCATGTTTCCAGTGGCGGCTGCGCTTGGGTTCGTAAAGATCGGGATCGTGGTCGCAGTCGGTGCCGTTGGGGAAAAATCCGGTGATGTGCCAGTCAAGGATAAAACCGGTAAAAGTTTCGTAGGTGGAAAGTGGGTTGTGGCGCATAATGGGGAATATGAAAGTAATCTAAAATGGAAAGGCAAAACACATAATAATTAATGAATTCCCAGAGGCTCTATTCCGTCCGTTGGCGGATGTCGACATGCTCGTCGTCGGCAATCAGGGCCATTGATGCCAATCCCAGGAACAGGCCGCATTCCAGAATTCCGGCACGTGCAAAGAGGGTGGATTCCAGCGCAGCGGGGTCCGGGATGTTTGGGAAACGGCAATCGTAGACGTAATTGCCGCCGTCGGTCAGATAGGGAGTGCCGTCCGGATTCAGACGCAGGACCGGCGCCGAACCCAGCGAACGCAGGAAAGGCTCGTGGGTCTGGTAGGCAAAAGTGGCGACCTCGACTGGCAGCGGGCACTTGTGGCCGAGACTGGGAACGGTTTTGGAGGCATCGGCGATTATGATGAGCCTGGCCGAGTTCTGGGCGACGATCTTCTCGCGAAGCAGGGCCCCTCCCAGACCCTTGATAAGATCGAGAGAAGGGGAAATCTCATCGGCGCCGTCGATAGTGAGGTCGGCCCGGGGACAATTGCCGAAATCGATAAGGGGAATAGCCAGTTCGGCGGCGCGGATCTGGGAACGGCGGGAGGTGGGGATAGCGCGAATATTGCGCAGTTTGCCGTTGGCCAGGGCATCGCCGAGGGCCAACAGGAAGAAGTCCGCCGTGGAGCCGGTGCCGAGGCCCAGAACCATGCCGCTGCTGACAAAAGCAAGAGCGGCTTGAGCCGCCCGTTGTTTGGCATTCATGTTGCCAACAAGCATATCGCCTTTGGGAGGTGTCGGCCAGATTTGAATGCGGGAAGATTTTCTGGCACAATAAAGGGTTGGCCAGTGTATGGCGGTGATTTGTGAAAGGCCGTCAAGGAAACAATCGGGTTGATTGCATGCTACTTCAAACACACAGTTACATAGTTGCCAAAGAGAAACGGGTGGCGCATGCGCGGCTGATGCGGAGCTTCAAGCTGGTTCTGGCCCGGCTGGGCTGCGATTTGTTCGAGGTGTACGAGCAGGTGGGCGACAACTGGACCACGGCCGGCGACGGCAATGGGCGGTTCGTGCAGATGATGCGGTTCCGCGATCGCAAGCACCAGATGGCGGTGCAGAGTGCCGAGCGTGTCGATACGCAAGCCCAGGAATTGATCCGGGAGTTCTGCGAGTTGGTGAACTTCAGTTACCAGCAACAGCAGGGGTTGTTCGCGCCGGGGTACTACAGCAGCGTGTTGGCGGCGGGGTCGGGGCGGATGCAGCGGATGACGCCGGATGCCGGGCAGGCGGAGGTGGATGAAACGGCGCAGGAACCGGCGGCGACGAAAGAAGACGCCCCGGAGCAGTCGCCCGAGCCGCAGGGGCTTGCGGCGGAAGGGCTTGAGGAGCCGGGGACGCCGGAAGAAGACGGCGCGGCGACGAAGTGATGCGGGGACGTGGGGAGGCTCAGGGCGTGAGGCTTGCAGCGCTCAATGGTATCCATGCTTTCCTGGCGTGACGGGGAGAGGATGAAATTTCTATGGCTGGGTAGCGGGCGGAACATCGTGATACGCCTGATGGGCCTGGAAAAGTTGCAGGCGTTCAGCAAACAGTTGGCTTCGGCTGGACCACTTGGCCTCTTTGGCCATGTCCAGGGCCTTTTGGGCGGAGACGATGGCATTAGCGAAGTCGCCGGATTCGGCATAGGCGACGGATAACGTGTCCAGACAGTCGGCCAGCAGATGCTGGTTGTTGTCGGCTTTGGCGGCGGCGCAGGCACGCAGGCCATACTCGACCGAGCGTTTGCCGTTTCGCCAGGCCGCATCAGGGTACGCCGCCAGGAACCATGAGAAGTGGTTCAAGGCTGGCGTGCATTCGGCATCAGGGGCGGTGGCCAACTCGTATTGCTCGACGGCTTCCTTGATGTGGCCGGCTTTCTGAAATTTCAGACCCCTGTAATATTGCTCCAAAGCCACGGAGGGACGCGACGCAGGCGCGGTGGCAATGCCCCTATTGACGGCATTGGTCTGGGCAAGAGCCAGGGATCCGATGGCGAGGACGAGCAGGGTTGAAGTCAGCGTTTGTTTCATCGCGAAACTCCGTGAATGAGGAATAAATGCCGCTGGAAGTTGTACCGTGCGTCGTGACGGATGTTGCGGAGAGAGGGCAGCGTTCGCCGGGCGCTGTCGAATACTGAATTACGAATGCAAAATGTCAAACCGAGGCGGAAGTCGTCATGGGGGGGGTTAACGGTGGGCAGATGAATACTCACGATTTCCCGGTGGCCAGACGGATACTCCACCGGAGTCCACGTCGCGGTGTTGCCGCCTCGCTGCCAAGAAGTATCTTGTTCCTTTCCTTGACACCTTGCTTTCATTAGGCGGATAATCATTTCATATCATGGCAACGCCGGTGCTATCAATTCTGGAAGTGGGCGACTACGACAAGGAGATTCGTGGCGTGGCGGAGCTGTTGGGCCAAGGTAAAATCGTGGTTTTGCCTACGGAAACGGTGTATGGCGCGGCGGGGCTGCTGAAATTGCCGGAGGCGAGGCGGCGGCTGCGGGCATTGCGGGCCGAGGCCGCGGCCAAACCGCTGACGGTGCATCTGGCGGACAAGGGCGGGGCGATGCGATTCCTGGGGGAGGTGTCAGAGATGGGGCGGAGAATGATGAGGAAGTTGTGGCCGGGGCCGGTAGCCATGGTTTTCGACGTGGCCAAGGACAGGCGTCAAGAAGTGGCGGCGGGGCTGGGCGTGGAAGAGTCGGAAATATACGATGGTTCGCAGATTACCCTGCGCTGCCCGGATAATGCAGTGGCGGAGGACGTGATCGCGGCGGCGGAGGCTTCCGGTTCGCCGGTAGTGGTGGTGCGGGCGTCAATCGCCTCCAGCCAGGCGACGTTCCGGGCCGAGCAGGCGGCCGGGGAACTTGACGGCAAGGTGGACCTGATCCTAGACGGAGGCCCATCGCGCTATTCCAAGCCGTCCACGATTGTGAAAGTGGCCGCCGCCAGATATGAAATTGTACGCGCCGGAGTGTATGATCAGCGGATGCTGGAGCGGCTGTTGCGGACGACGATCTTGTTCGTGTGCAGCGGCAATACCTGTCGCTCGCCGATGGCCGAGGCGATCGCCCGCCATATCCTGGCCCAGGCCATGAATGTTGCGGATAGCGAACTGGAGAGGAAGTGGATAACCGTGATTTCGGCCGGCACGGCGGCGATGCCGGGATGCCGGGCGACGCCACAGGCGGTTGAGGCGGTGGCTGCCTTGGGAGCAGACCTGTCGCGGCATCGGT
>Ga0316227_1000947_pt1 | contig 35092 bp, 59 predicted proteins | sample TBH18019metaG_FD_206012 | JGI IMG/M metagenome (GOLD analysis project Ga0316227, IMG submission 206012) | Freshwater microbial communities from Trout Bog Lake, Wisconsin, USA - TBH18019 | ecosystem: Environmental > Aquatic > Freshwater > Lake > Hypolimnion/Profundal zone | place: USA: Wisconsin... | reverse complement strand
CGATTTCGAGTGCACAAACGATCAATGACCTCCAGGCTCAGCTTGACGCGGCCCAGGCTGCCCTTGCCCTGGCGAATGCCAACAAGGCGATTTCGGAGCCGAGCAAACCCGCCCCGAACCCTTCCTTCGGCGAGAAGCTCAAGAAAGCCGTCGCTTCTGAAACCCTGGTGTAGCCGACTTGGCCGCGCAGCTTCCGCTTAACACCACCGTCGGGGACTTGTGTGTTCAAGCCCTGAAAGACGCCGGGGCTCTCGGCGTCGGTCAGACGGCGCTTGCGGAAGATGTCAACGATGCCTGGATTCGGCTGCAATGGTTGTTGCAGCAGTGGGAGAGGCAAAGTCTACTAGTCTATCATCTGGTGACCTACCTTCAAGTCTCCGACGGCCGGACCACGCCATACCTTGTCGGCCCTGGAAGTCCCGACATCAACATCGGAACTCCAGGGCTGACCGCCCGGCCGAATCGAATCGAGTCGGCGTTTTTCGTCCAAAACATCTCAAGTCCAAATGGTCCGATTCGCTTCAGCCTCCGGCTGTTGCAGTCCATGGTTGACTACAACAACCTGGCTATGCCGGGGTTGCAAACATTTAGCCTGGTTGCCTTCTACGACGCCGCATGGCCGAATGGGATGTTGTACGTCTGGCCATGGCCGAACGCGGCACAGTACTCGGTCGGGGTGACAGCCAGAGAGCAACTGCCGGCGAGTTGGCCGAGTTTAACCACGAATGTGGTCCTGCCGTTCGAGTACTACCTCGCGATGGTGTCAAACCTCGCTATGCTCCTCCGACCCAAGTATGGCCTCGGAACCTTCCCAGGCGACATGGTTCCGACGATTGCGAAGAATTCACTTGCTGTTCTTCGCAAAGGCAATACCAGAATTCGGAATCTCGACATGCCGGCGAGCCTGAAACGAAAAGGACTTTATTCGATCTTCTCTGACCAGATGTACTAACCTCATCCACGAAAGGAAACAAGAACATGGTTGCGAAATCTTTCTCCGGCTTGCTGAACCCCAACGATCTGACTCCCGGGCCGAGGTTGATTGACGGAAGCACGATTGCTGCGTTGGTCCAGCAAAACAACACGGGCAACACCGGCCTGACTGCCCTGGCTGGCGGCGGTTACACTGGCGCGACGCCCTGCTCGAATTACATCAACGAGTTCACCACGGTCGCGAGCGCAAATGACTCGGCGGTTCTGCCGAGTGCGATCGCCGGGATCGAGATCACCGTCATCAACTCCGGCGCGCAGAATCTTCGACTTTACTGCTCCACAGGCAATCAGGCCAATTTGAATGCCTCCGGCGTTGCCCAGGCTGACACGATTATCCCGCAAGGCGGCGGAACGGCGACGTATATCACCATCCCGGCGAATGGAACTGCGGTGATGTCGGCAACGGCCCTGGGCCGTTGGAAGAGCCAGAATTATTGATCGAGGTCGTGCGGCAGAACTGGCAACCTCATGGCCCGGTTGGATCTCATCGGCGGAGCATACTACGGCCGGAGTGTGCTCTCCGGGGCGATGAAATGCGTTAACCTTTTTCCGGAGAAAAATCGAAAGGACGCGACCAGCCCAGTTAGTCATTACCAACGACCGGGATTGAGGGCGCTGAGCGCTCCGATCGTCTCCGCCCCCGGCCGAGGCATTTGGCGTGCTTCTAACGGAAATGGTTACTGTGTCATCGGGCAAAACTTGTATTCCCTGGACGCTAACTGGAACTTGACTCAGGTTGGCACCTTGGTCTTTCCCGGCGCGACTGTCGTCTCCGCCGCTGACAACGGTACGACAATGGTCATCGGGGATGGGACTGGCGTTGGCTACCAGGTGACTTTGGCGACGAACGCGTTTTCTCTCATCGCCGATCCGACGAATATTTTTGCCGGGACGAGTCAATGGCAGTACCTGGACACGTTTTTGCTTTGGGCCTTGCCGAATAGTCAACTTTTTGGCAGCTCCCTGTCGAACGAAGTCACCTTCGACGCAACGTATGTCGCGGGGAAGACAGGGTATCCGGACAAGCTCAAGACAATTTATGTCAACAAGCGAATTTTGTATCTGTTGGGAGACCTCAAGTCTGAAGTCTGGTATGATGCAGGAAATTCTCTTTTCCCGTTTGCGATTCTCCCTGGAGCCTACATCGAACACGGCATTGCGGCGATTCGGAGCGTTGCGAGCGCCGACACGAGTGTTTTCTGGCTCGCGCAGAATCTTCAAGGCATCGGACTGATTCTGAGACAAAAGACTTACGAGACCAAGGTTATCTCGAACCACGCGATTAGCTTCGCGATTCGGCAGATGATCGCAAATGGCGCAGATGTCTCCGACGCCGTGGCGTACACCTACACCCAAGATGGGCATTTGTTCTACGTCATCACGTTTATTTCCGGCGACCAGACCTGGGTTTACGATGACGCGATCGGGGACCCGGAGCTGGCTTGGCATCAACGCGGGTGGACCGACAGCGACGGAGTGCTTCATCGTGAACGGCTCATCCAAGCCGCGTATATCAACGGGACGAATGTTGGGATTGATTGGCAGAATGGAACCATCTACGCCCTCGATCCGAATTATTACTTCGATCAGGTGAATGGGGTCGCCGGGGCAATTAACTACACGAGGACCTTTCCGCAGGTCTGGATGCTAGATGGCCCAAATGGACCTGTCGATGCCTCCGGCCACGGGATGCAGTTGAGCAAGTTCACGCTCGACCTCGAGTGCGGCAACGGACCGATCGACATCAATGGATTGCCAGCAAGTGTGAGCCTCCGGTACTCCCGCGACCGGGGAAAGACATTCTCAGCGAGTGTGCTCCAATCCGCCGGGGAGCCTGGCAAGTATGAAACCCAGCCGAAATGGGGACCCCTCGGCTTCTCTCGCTTCCCGGTGTTCGAGGTCAACTATTCCTTCGCCGGCCAAGCGACGCTTAACTGCGCCTGGCTTGATGGAAAGGTGGCGACGCAGTGACCACCGGAACAAACACCAAAGCGAATAATCCGACGGTGCCGGATCTCGGCTTTCCGTTTGTGAACGAAGAAGGGATTATCTCGCTTCCGTGGTACAGGCTGTTGATTGACCTGCTGAGGCGAACCGGCGGGAGTCAGTATTCCGTCCCCTCGGCGGTGTACTTTGTACTGAGTTCCCTCGGCCTCACGGCGTATTTGGTTGACACGAATAAGAGCCTGGGAAATATCATCACCACCTTGTCTCCTGGTGGCGCGGCGGTTCCTGCCGCTCCAGTGACTTCGCCGTTTGTTTACCAGGCAGCTGGGGCAGGAACCCTCCTAGTTGAATCTGGCCAAGTTGAAATGTCCCGTGATGGAGTTAATTGGTATGTCTTTGGCCTAGCTGGTGGGGCGATTTCGCTTCGATCTGGTGATTCCGTTCGGGTTACTTGGTACAACGTCGTGCCGAAAATCACCTGGATGCCGAGCTGATGGCCTCTTTTGTCGTCTTCTCCGCCGGAAGAAGCCGAACGGCTTGGCTTGCCCGACTTTTGTCCCACGGTAAGTGGACCTGCGAGCATGAGGCAAGTCGATTTGCCCGAAGTCTGGATGATGTGAAAGCGGCTTTGCGGCTGCCATATATCGGCTACATCGACACCTCCGCTGCGGCGTTTTGGCGAAATGTTGTCAAGATGGCTCCGGAGGCCAAATTTGCTGTCATCCACCGCGACCCGGAAGCCATTGTTCGCTCTTTTCTTTCCCTGCCAACGCACGGCGCGTTTACATGGGACGAGGCAAAGGTTAGACTGCACGTAGCGCAGCAGGTCGCGAAGCTAAGGCAGATTGAAGCAAGGGTACCGGGGGTCTGCAGCCTGAACGCCGATGACCTGGATGATTACGGCAAGACGAATGGACTGGTACAACATTTGACCGGGGAGACCCTGGACCGGGTTAGGTGGAAAAAAGCGAAGAAGGTCAATGTTCAGGCGAGCGTGCCTGGGTTGTTCCGTCAGGCTGACGCCGGGAAAGAAAAACTAGCCCGGCTAGGACTCGAACTCCGACAAGAATCAATCAGGGCAATGCGTCGGGCCGCACCTGTCGACTGGTCGTCTTTCGAGTTTGTCAACCTGTCCCTGGCCAATTTTTTATTCGCGGGGAAGGACCTGTTCATCCAGCATTCAAGAAGCGTCGGCGAGCCTGATGATTCTTGGACGAGGAAAAATCTGGAGCAATGGGCGAAAATCGAGTCGGCAGGGAATTTGTTGATTCTAACAGCCTGGAAGAACAACAAGATGGTTGGGTATCTGATGACCATTCTTTCTCCAAGTCTCGAGCGCCGTGGCTCCATGGAGGCGGTCAACACGACTTTCTTCGCGGGGAAGGATTTTCCTGGCCTTGGTCGGAGACTCCAGCTGATAATGATAACCGCGCTGCGGGAGCTAAAATTCGACAAACTTTGGCTTCGGGATGGAACCCGTGGTTCTGGTGGTCGAATGGGCCTTATGTATTCTCGACTTGGTGCTTTGCCCGATGGCCAACTTTGGTCATTTGACCTGAAGGATTGATCTCATGGGAATGGCAGCAGCTATTGTCGGAGCCGGGGCACTTGGAGTCGCCGGGTCGGTCGCCTCGGGGGTTATTGGTGCGAACGCGGCCCAGAGTGCGGCAAGTACCCAGGCTGCTGCGGCTGACACGGCATCCAACAACACCCTCGCGATGTTCAACAAGACCCAGGCGAATCTCGCCCCGTTCGTCGGCGCGGGGACGAATGCGTTGACGCAGATGCAAAATCTCACCGGGACGAATCCGGGCGGGAACCCGCTGACCGCTCCGTTGACGGCGAAGTTCAACCCGACAATGACCGACCTCGCCGCGACGCCAGGGTATCAGTTCACCCTCGATCAGGGGCTCAAGTCGACGCAGAATGGCTTTGCGGCCCAGGGACTCGGGACCTCCGGCGCGGCGCTGAAAGGCGCGGCGAACTATGCTGAAGGGCTCGCTGGCACGACGTACCAGCAGCAGTTTCAGAATTACCTCACGCAGAACCAGCAAATCTACAACCTGCTAGGTGGACAGACTTCCCTCGGCGAGAACGCTGCCGCGACGACAGGCAACCAGGGCCTGACCGCGACCGGCCAGGCTGGCAACTTCTTGACCTCCGGCGCTGCGGCGAGCGCGGCGGGGACGATCGGCGCGGCGAACTCGACAATTAACAGCCTATCCGGCATCAGCTCGGCTGGTAACAACACCGCCATGATGCTGGCGTTGAATAATTCCGGGTTGTTCAGCAGTGGTGCTGGCGCGAGCAGCGGTTAAAGGAGTCCTCCATGCCTGACGACGCGATGAATACGGAATTGCCAGGGCCTTCGGCTCCCCCTGCGGCTGGCACCTTGCCCCCCGGCCATCCCCTCGCCCCGCTTGACCAAGCCCATCAACAGGCCAAAGCGGTGCATGGCAAGGTCGAGCAGGCAAGTGGAATGCTTGCCACGACGAGAGCGGAACTCGACAAACTTACGGCCCTCGGCGACGCGGTGACATCCGACGATGTGCTGGAAGGGATGTCCAAGCTCGTGGCCGCCGGGGCGGACCCAAAAGTCTTGCTGGCTCTGATGGCCGGGAATCCAGCCCAAGGCACCCCGCCGATGCCGGAGGGTGGAACCGCGCTGGCGGGCTGGATTGCCCAGCAGGACCAAACTATCAAGGCCCAGGAAGCCCAGATTGGGCAGATCAAGGCCCAGACCCAGCACGCGCTTGGCATCGCAGCAACGAGGGTCCTCGCGGGGCACCGGGCCATGAGCATGATGGGAGCCGGCGAAGCCGGTCCGGTCCAACCTAGTGCTCCTCCGGCTGGCAATCCCAACCCTCTCCTACACTAGGACCTGACTCGATGCCGACCGTTGACACCGACCTGAACCCCGTCCCGTTCAATCCTGGCGGAGACATGAACCCCCTCGGCGTTGTTGACAACGTCATGACGCTGCGGGGGAAGATGCTGCAACAGCAGCAGATGTCGCAGATGCTGGCGGCGAGGCAAAAGTTTGGCCAGATCGTCGCGGCGACCCAGGCGAGCGGTGGTTCTATGGAAGACGGGCTCAATGCGGCCCTGAAAGATCCGCTGGTTGCTGGGTATGGCGGGGAGCTTTACGCCCAGTATAAACAAGGCTTGCTAGCAAATGTGCAGATTCAGGGGGAACAGCAACGGCAGTCCGTCGATGGTCTCGGTGTGGTGCATAAGGCAATCGCGGCAGCCGGAGACGATCCGAGGAACTTTGACAAATCGGTGAATGCCGGACTTGCGGCATTGAGCCCGACTGCGCGCGCGCGCGACGCCGAGGCCGTTGGACATATCAAGACCATGCTGACGACGAACCCGGATGGAACCCCGGCAGATCCGGCGACTTATGCCGCGAACCGCGCTCGCTGGGCGATCTCCACCGGCGCTCTGGATCCTGGAACGATCGGGGCGTTGTACGGTACTCCGAAGGAAGTTGACCAAGGCGGGCAGAAAGCTTTTGGCAACGTGACTTCAACCCTTCCGGGGTATCCTGGCGCTCCGGCTCCGGGAAGTTTTACCCCTGGCTCCATCGTCCCCATGGGCGTCGCGCCGAGGACGGAGGTGACCCCTGGTGGGGGTAGTCTGACCATCCCGGCAGTGCCTCCGGGAGCTGCGAATCCGTTGACTGGAGGAGGGGGACAGGGTGCGACTCCGGCTCCTCCGGCTGGAAGTCCCAACCCCCTCAGCGCGGCAAGTTCCATTCCGACCACGAATCTCGCCGGCTCCCCGGCCCAACCCATGCCGAGCGCGGGAGCCGGAACGGCAAGCGGCAAGACGACTCCGACCTCGACCTTCGGCGGCGGGCCGACTGTTGCCCCGGACGACATCCTGCCTAAACCGGTGCTTGGGACCAACGGACTGCCGGTTCGCACGGCGGATCAGCAAGGCTCGGTGGGGGAGCTGGTCAAGCAGTTTAACGAACACCAGCCGCAATATGACATGACAGCCCAGTCTCTCGCCCGGCTTGACAACGCGAAGGATAACATTCAGACTCTGGCTAAAGGTGGTGGGTGGATGACGCCGGGAGCTGCAGGAGCCATTCGGGCAAATCTGGGCAATGTTATCAATACATTCTCTGCTATTGTTGACCCCAAGGCCCCTCCGCCTGTTGACATCAACAAGGTCGCGGCGGCCCAGGATTTGATCAAGGAGACCAACACTCTCGGTTTCTCCCTCGCCCATCAGATGTTCGGCGGGGGCAGAGAGCCGCTCGGGATCGTCAACGATGCGATCAGCTCGGTTCCTGGAATTGAGAACTCGCCTCTCGGCGGAATGCTAGTTGCTGACATTCTCAAAGCCGGTGCGACCTGGCAACTGGATCAACGGGCCTTTAAGCAGGACTGGCTGGAACGAACCCACGGCGACCTTACCGGCGCGGATACGGCGTTTGCCAAGCTGAACCCTCCTAGCTCCTACATGGGCAAGGTAATGGAGACCTACGGCCTCGGGCCGAAAGGGTTCACGAGCCCGGAGGCGGTGAAATCTGCCGTCCAAAACCACCTGATAACGTCGAAAATGGCCTATGACCAGATGAAGGCCCAAGGGATGATCTCGGACAAAGTCTACAACGCGGCGGCCAAGCGAGACTTTGAACCTACTGGGAGTCAATAACCATGGCAAGCCCGAGTGATGTTGACCCGTTGGCGGGAATTAACTCGACGTTGAAGGCTGGTCCTGGGGCGGAGGTTGATCCACTCGCCGGCGTGACGGACTTTACAAAGGATTATGAAAGCAAGGGGACGCAAAGGTCTTCCGACTGGGCCTCGGGCTCGGCCCTGCATGCTCCAGCCTACGCGGCCCAACAAGTCGGCAAGGGAATCATCGACACAGCGAAGTTGCCGAGTGAGGTTGATTCGATCCTCCACTGGGCCGGGAGTTTCTTGCCAGATGAAGTCCGGAACTCGCCGACTGCCAATGCGGCTTTGGATGCCGCTAGCTCGGCCATCAACCCTGTCGGGGCCATTGCGAACAAGGTCAGCCAGCTGGCTGTTGGTAAGAACGCGACTGACCTGCTGAAACCAAGCCCTGAGACCGTTGACTCGGCCACGAATGCACTCGGCCTCAACTCGCTCAAGCCGCAGAACGTTGCGGAAGACCTGGTAGGTGGGGCATCTTCCGGCCTTGGCTCTGCCGTTCCATTCGCCATCGCGGAGCCGGAATCTGCCCCCATGCAGCTCGGCGCGGGTGTGGCTGGTGGACTTGCTGGCAAGATTGCCGAATGGGCTGATCCTGGCTCTACCTGGGCCCCCGTAATCGCCGGGGCGCTTGGTGGGCTAAGCACAGGCATGGGCATTCATTATTTTTCCCACTTGGCAGATCTTGCAACCGCGAAAGCGGCCGTCGAGGCCTCCGCGAAAGAACTAGCCGCCGCGCAAGCCTCCAAAGACGCTCTGACCCTCGGCAAGGCCAATGAACTCGTGCCGAACTTTGACGCGCTGAACTCCGCCAAAGACGCCGTGAAGCAAGCTCAGGTCGAACACGAGACCGCTGCGAATGTGGCCATCGCGGCAAGTAAGGATGTCCAAGACGCGTCGATCGCTGCGGCCAGGGCCCAGATTGACACCAGCAAAACAAACCTCGACCTTGCAACGAAACAACATGAGGCCAATGTTGTCTCATCTGCCGAAACCCGAGACCAAGCGATTGCGAAGACGCAAGAGACAATCGCGGACTCGAAAGGCCAGCTTGACGACCAGTTGGCTGATTTGAAATCCCGCGCGAGACAGTCGGAAGCCTCGCGCGACGCGGCGATTGACTCGGCCAAAGCTGGCACCGCTCCGATTGCGGATGAGGACATCGAATCCGGGCTGAAGTCCATCGCGGATAAACACTCTACCGAGATCGACCCGGATAAAGTCGGTGAAATTGGGCAAGCGCAAGCGAGGAATTTTGTAACTTCCACCACGGGTAGTCTCGCGAAAGCCGAAGACGCCGCTTGGGCTCCGCTGAATGCCAAGATGGCCGAGGCCGGATCGCAGGAAATGCCGGGATTTGAGGCAGCGGTTAACGCAGCGAAGGGCCGAGGGGGAGCCCTGGCCGAGACTCTCGCCAAAGTCGTTCCGAATAACGCGACTGGACTCGCGAAGACCCTGGAAAAATTCGTCCCGGATGAGGCGACAGGAATCGCCGCGCCGGGTCCTAGCTTTGCCGATATGAAAGAACTTCGGTCTGCCCTCGGCGAGGCTCGGGGAAACCCGATGGCGTTGAAGGACATCGGGGAGAAAAATCTTACCTCCATGTACGCGGCCCTGACCTCCGACATGCGCGCGGCGGCGGAAAAGGCAGGGATGGCTGACGCTTTCGACGCTGCGAATGGGGTGTCGAAGGAAGGCCGAGATTTCGTTGACGGAGTCTTGTCCAAAATCGCGGCGAGTGATAAGCCACAGGCTGGAAAAGACCTTGCTCCTGGTGAGGTCGTGCACCAACTGTTGACTCAGGCTAAAAACACTGGAACCACCCTGGCGGCTCTTCGCGCTCGACCGGAGTTCAAAAATTTCGTCGATGGCCTTGCGGCGGTGCAGATCAACAAAGCGATAGCCAGCCCGAAGGAATGGCAAAGCCTCGCGCCTGGGGCGAAGGCCGCGTTGGTGCCTGAGGCAGCGGATCGCGCGGCGATCGAGACCTTACTCGCGGATAAAGGCCGAGCGGTTGGTGACTCTGCCCCTGCGATCAAAGCCGCGCATGACGCGCATTTGAGCAATCTGGAACAAATCGAAGCCGAAAGACTTGCGGCAAGTCAGGCTCACAAGACCGCTGTTGCGAATGCGAAAGCGGAAGCGGAATACGCGAAGACGAGCCATAAGACGAATGTGGAAGAGTCTGGAAGAGGACTGGAAGCGGCGAGCCAAGCGCATAAGGCAACGGTCGAAAAAGCCACGGATTTGATCGCCCAGGCGAAAGCCGCCCATGCGGAGGATAAGGTTGCCGCGAGGACTTCTACTGCGAATGCGATTGCCAATGCGAGGGCCGAGGCCGAGGCGACGACTCGAGGCATTCGGCGAGGGAATGTTGAGACCCAGGCGGAAGGGATTCGGAAAGGCTTGGATGTCTCCGGGGCTCAGAGAAACCTGGCAAGTGCCAAAGAACACTTGGCTAGTTTCTCCCCGACCCCGAGTCAACATGGCATCAATGCGCTCGTTGGTGCGGATCTGGGCGAGCACCTGGGAGATGTCTCTGGCCATCTGCTTGGCCTCTCTGGCATCCCATACCACGCCTCTGCCCTGGTCGGCGCGGCGCTGCCAACTGCGATCAGAGGGGTCAAGAACTTCCTGACCTCGCCGGGGAAGACGAGGTCTGCTGTGCAGGGTGGAATTGGTGGAAGTGAGGCGGGGTCTACAAACCCCCTGCTCCGCCGCTAATCACACAACCAGTTCACGAAAGTTCCGAAAGCCCACACGAGCAGGAGTGGAACTCCGACAATCGCGAGGACCGCGAAGAATCTGATGTCTTCGGGATTCATGAGAAAAATTCCTTCGGAAGCTCGAAAGTCCAAAAAGGTACGAGACAACCTTGTGCCTTTAGCTCTCGAATTCGATCATTAGCCTGACGAATGCAAGTTCGAGGCATTGAACGATCGAAAATTGGAATGCCTCGATGATACCCGGTAAATATCCACAAGTACATGACCTGGGCTCCTACTGCGGCCGAATCGCCACTTCGACCTTGTCGAGCATCTCGCTTAACTCACGTCGAAGGGCAATCACGGTCTCGATCGGCATGGTCACGGCGACGCGAGGGTGAAGCGAGATTTGCGCTCCGGTGGAGGTCGAAATCACGAAACGCTCGGAGAAGACGAGCCTAAGGTTACTCCCCAACATGTTGAACCCGTAGGAGTTCACGAAGACGGATTCGCAGGACAGCAACAGGGACAAAGTGGATTCAGCGTCAAGGGGCTCGGACATGGAATTCTTTCTGGACGCGAATGCGTCCTTTGATGGTCAAACTATGGACCGGGGATCGGTCGTTTGTGTTTCTCTCATCATCTTATCAGCTTCAGTTTTACCGAACTGCCTAACACAGTTAACATAAAATTCAATATCAATTTTTGTCCAATTTGCCTTCTTTAACTCCCGCTGCAAGTTCTTCAATTCCTTCTGCTCCCTTAAAATCTCGTGCCCAATCAATAATTCGCTGTCGCTTCTTCCAATGCCATTGTTGTTGACATCGCTCCCGACAGAATTTCTGCCATGCTCGGTCGGGGAGAAAAAGATCTCCGCAATTGACGCATTTGGATTCTTCGCGTTTTCCCATTTCAGTCTATCCTCAAGTCTTGCTTGCTTGTTTCTGTTGAAAACAACCGCAGTCCAGAGCGTGTATCCGAATTCTTCTAATTCCTTCGCGGTGAAGTTGTTGTATCCGCTCCAGCGAAGTTTGAGCCTTTCTTGAATATAATCTCTTTTATGATTAACAGTCTCAAATACTTTATCACTTGCAATTGAGTTGCATTCAAGACAACTCGGCAGAATAAATCTTCCACTGCTAACATCGAGCACTTCTGCCATCATGACTGCTTTTGAGATCGGCAAGAAATGATCCCCGCATTCCTCCCATTCCCCGCAATAGACGCAGAGACCCCCGTTGTTGAGTCGGTAGTAAAGCGCGTTTTGACGGCGCATATCTGATTCGCGTTGGCGCATGGGAATTATTGTAATGCATTAGAAATGCATTTGTCAATGCGTTAAGGTAGGTCGGGATGTCCAAGGCCAAAATCATGGCTTTCCCTTCGCGCATGGCCGTTAACTCCCCTTTGACCCGTTACGAACGCCTCATTTTCCCGTTTCCATCCCCCGGCACCAATCCCGCTCCCACCGGAGCAAAGAAGCAATACGGATGCGTCACGCTCGGGGCTTCGCCGCCGAAGGTCGGCCAGTTGGTTCCGTAGAAAATCCAATACTGCCCATCGAGGCTCGGCAGCGCGTCTTTGAACGGAACGACGTATGGATAGCCTCGTATGTGGTATCCGTCGGACTCGAGAGTGATGTCGGACGGGGTGAGCAAGTGCGCGTCAGCTGGCCCGCAACACGCAGCTTTGACCCACGCGGGGACCTCGGTCCCATCGGCCCAGAGATCGTGTGGGGAAGCAGAAGTGACGTAAAACAGCACTGCCCCAACCAGACTAAACCTTTTCATCATCCAGCCTCCTCCCGCTCATGGAATATCCAACACCCCAGATAGAATGAATCTTGACTCCATGTGGCCGGAGTTTTTTCCTCAGTCGGCAAAGCAGAACTTGAAGTGTCCCCCCTCCAAATCCTTTCGCGTTGTCAGAGTGAAGGTACATGGCGGTTTCAATCTGTTCTTTAGTCGCGATCTTGTTAATCAACAAGCAAGCGAAGATTCTTGCCTCGGTTCTCGTAAGCCCCCAACCAGGCGGCGTGGTGCATTTGGCCTGAAAAATGGCCTCGTATTCCTCGACCTTGGCCTGGAGCCGTTCGATCTTGTTCAGCAGGTTCTCAACCATGGGTCTGCCCTCACTCCTTCGGCTTCAGGAAAACCCCTTTCGGGATATATTTCTCCGTCCCGGCTTGTCGGACAAACGCGCCGGATTTCTCGGCCAGCTCGACGATCGCTTTGACTTTCTCACTTGGCGCTCGTTCGGATACGAACGAGTAAAGCAGGGTGGAGTCCAGCGGTTCATTCTTATCCTTGATATACTTCGCGACCCCCCAGCGATGGAGTTCTTCGATGATGGATTGGTCCGACTTCCCGGTCATCGCGCGGAAGATGTCCGGCATGGTGGTCTCGGCCTCCAGCAACCACGACACCGCGCGGGTCGCGTCGGCGAGGGAAATCTGCATGGACTTGCCCCGGGAGATCGCGGAAATCCCGGAAAGTTTCATCACATTCATGGCTCGGTTGGAGCAGTACGCATTTAGCTTGGAATGACTCGGAATAGGCTGGCCGCCGTCCATCCACCAGTTCTGGAAGAATTCGATAGCATCAGGCGCCCAGGTGATCTCGCCCTGCAGCCGCGAGAGTTCGCCAAGGCGGGTCAGAATTCGCTGTCGAACTCCCCCAACCTGCTCCGTGATCAAAAACGGATCGCGGATGCGCGTTTCAGACGAAAACACCATGATACACCGTCTACCAAGTCCTGTGGTCCATACTTCTTCAGGAAAGGAAGAGGACATAAGCGAAGGCTGAATGCCTCCAAGCATATTGAGCACAGGATATTCAATATCAATACGAGCAGGATGACCGTGGCGACGACGCTCAGTGTGAGATTCTTCATTGTTGTAAATTCCATTGAGGGCTCCGATGAATTCCATGTCATACGCTGGCAGTAGCACCGAGAACTCCTCCGCCCCGACAAACAGCGCGGAATAGCTATAATGGTCGCCTTTGGCCGTGATTCGAGTCTGCTTTGAGTCAAACAAGGTGTCGATCAGGCTTGCTTTCGTCACCGACTTATCCGCGACTCGGAACGCCTTGCTCTTTGTCCCAGGTTCCAGCGCGTTGAAGATCAAGTCCCGAGTCGTCGAGATAATCTGCTTTCCGGTCCCCGGTGGGGCGACCAGGAGGGTGTACAAATTCGGAAAGGTGATGAAGCGCCCGGTCCGAATCCAGATACGACGTTCGAGTGCCCCGGCGACCAGGCTGATCCCCGCCCACTTCCGAAAGATCTCGGGGGACCATTCGTCCTGGGTAAGGGTGAAGAAGTCGGAAACCAGGTCGTGGGGAGCGTCAGGCACATTGGTTCTTTCGGGGGTTTGTTTTGGTTGAAGCGGCCCGGCCGCTTCTAGTTCATCCGACGGGCAAGCCCGGACTCACGACGGCGGAGGTCCGGGGAACCAGGCTTGAACTTGACCAGCCCTTCGAGATTCAGGCGGGGAATTTTCTTCCCCTCGACGCGTGCTTTCGCTTGGTCCGCCTGAGTCACCTGGCTCCCCCAGTTCCAGCCGACCTTGGCCTCCCCCGGAACGACATAACGGCGTCCGTTGGGGGCGACGAGTTCGACTTTGATTAGTTCAAGAACCCGGCCGATGATTTCCGCCTCGTCAAGGCTTTCGGGATACTGGAAGGTAATCGAGTCGTAGGTCTGGGCCAACAACTCAATCCGGCGCTCGTACTTCCAGGCCCGCCAAAGGCCCAGGTTCATTCTGTCTGCTGTTGTCGATTGAGGCAAAAACGCAATAGCTTCTCGTAAAGTCGCATCATCTCCGGGTCGTCCAAAAAAATGTCTGCGACGGCCAAAAGGGGTCGTAATGGATTGGGTGGTTTGCAGCTGCTCGGCTGTCCACCTCCACCAGCGAGGGATCGCGGGGAAGGCGGGGAGGATTTCCGGAGTTCCGTTTTGGCGGTTTTCAGGGGCTCCTCGGCAATATCGTGCTTGAAATTCCTCCATAAGCGAGGTCGGGACTTTGAGACTTCTAGCAGCCGTCCAAGCTGTTCCCATGTAGTTCGAGAGATGTGAACCCTTTTTAGCCATGTCCCGGTAGGAGAATTCTCGATAAAAATTTCTGTCGGCGATAGCGCGATCTGCAGCTTTATTTCCTGTCCATCCGAGCCCCGGCCAAATCCGCTTAGCGTTATTCGTGTGGAGGTCTCCTCCTTCACAATTGTTAAGGAAATCCCAGTCATTGAAAAGGCATCCGCAGAAGAATCCGACATCTCTTGCCTCCACTTGTTCAAGGTCGATTACAGCCATTCGGTAGCCGGGGTCAGCGGTGAAGACATATCTCAACCCCGGTGCGATATTTTGAGCATTCCGACCAGTTCCGAATGCGTTCTCGGAGGAGCTGGGCCTCCCCGTCTCCGTTCCAGCGATGTTATACGCCGCGCGGAAGCGGCCATCCGGGTCGATCTCGGTCTCGAAGACTTCAAGTTGCTTCGCGAGGTCCCGAATGGTCAAGATGAGATTGACGAAAGGTCTGGCATACAAGTATTCATCTAGCTTCTCCAGAGCCTCCCGGTCTACCGAGACTCGCGGGATGCCTTTTTTCCGCAGGATGACTTCGGGGAGCCGAAGTTCGGAGTAGAAGAATTCTTTCAGCTGTTTGACTGACCTGGGGTTGAGCCCGGAGGACCAGACGGAAGTCGCCAAGGTATCCAACAACCCTTGAAGTTCCCCAATCCGGCCCCGAAGCTCCTCCGCAGCCTGACGTCTTGCCAGCTCATCCACCGCGAAGCCCCGCATCATGAGGTCGAGGTAGGGGGCCTGCAAGGCCCGCTCGAAGGAATAAATTCCAGCCCAGGAGGACTTGCTGTGGCTTGCCACCCGGTTAATCTCGTTGAATATCTCCGTCGTCAGACAGCAGTCAAGTCCGTTGTAGACCTGGAGCCCGTCATCGGCAGACAGCCGGCGTCCTCCATAGACATTCCCCTCGGCAAGCTGGCTCGTGTCAACTAACATCAGGCTCTCTCCACGCCAGCGACACTTGTCCCAACTTGGCCGGTCAGTCGCCAGTCCGCGTTATCGAACTGCCAACCCGCCCAGCCTTTCGGTTCAATGCCTCGGATCGGAATTTTGCGCTCGAGGGCAAAGACTAGTTCTTTCTTAAGGCCGATGGAGTCCTTCCAGCCATCAATTAGCAAGATGTACAGTCCGCTAGCTCGCTCCAGCATCGCCTGGTTGTAACCCCACCAAAAACCCGCATCGGTGGGCATTTTGAACTTGGTGCTGATCTCATGGTTGTGGATAATCGGGGAGTAGACCCAATACTTATTCCACAGCAACCAATAAGTCGCCTTTTCGGTCTGGTCGAATCTGGCCTTGACGACCTCGGGGTCTTTGTGGGAGTACGGGCTGGCAAGGTAATAGAAACTCATGATACTCTTCCTCCGGCCGCATCCCGTGCAAGATTTTTATGCGGAACGATCACGTGCTCCCTCGCGAGTCGATTTACCAGACTCTCTCTTTCATTCGCGCAAGATACCATCCAACTTCCCCAACCGATCGCCGCGTCGAAATCCTGGTCGATTTTTTTGATTCGTTCTAACATTTGCTCTATTGATTGTTTTTCCACAACCTAGTCCTCCCAGGGGAACAACATGACGAATGATATTATTCATCCGCCTTTACTCCAACTTCGTCGCTTCGGTGCTTTCGCATGAGTTTCCACGCGGGCTCGGAGGTATAGATGCTGCCGAGGAAGCCGAGGCCCTTCTGCAGCTCAGGAAAAATCGAATGATGCAGCAACATGGTGTCTTCCGCACAGTTTGCAACCTTGAGCCCGACTCGGAGCAAATACTGCAAATCATACATTCCGTTTTGAAACACCTTAGGCAACGTCGAAGCCAAGAGCCTTGAGACAGCGAGCCAAGCTCGCTCCTCCTCGGCGCGTCCGCACCAATAGCTCCCATTCCCGGTCGCCGAGTGACTGTCGAAGGGGATAACCATGGCTTCCGTTGAGCTTCTGGCAAAACCGATACAGGTGATCATTCCCTTGCTCGTCTCTATATCCACACTCAATAATGCGGGTGACGCGGAGATTGTCTGGGAAGTCCATGCCTCGACCTCATCTATTGTTGGGTTGATTAGGATCGACCGGGACGGTCGAATGATAACTGGGCTTGCCGACTCCCTCCACGCCTTCATCAAGTCCGCGACGACGATGGGCCTCCAGGCCCAGTTCCGCATGACTCCGGCGGGGTGATAGGAGGCCAGGGTCTTGAGTCCTCGGGGTTTTTGACTCGTCGATACAGTGCCTCTAATTCCGCCAATTCCAGTGGTTCCGAGGACAGCCCAACAGGCGGTGTTGCCAAGGGCGAGGATGAGATTGGGGCTTGTGGCTGATATTTCCGAAACGAGTCGATCAACTTCTGGCAGGAACTCCGGACGGAGATAATTTCCGGTCGAGATTGGGCCATGGACATAATTCTTTCCTTTGTCTGGCAAGGCAGTTTTGGCAACACTGAGGTTCTCGAGCTTGTTATCCGGCGGGCGGAGGGCGAGCACATTCGTCATGCCGATACCGGCGGCGCGTAGCCAGGCTTCCCGACGTTGCACCCACGCTCCGCCGCCGAAGTGGAACAGCTTCCGGGCTTCGGCATGAAGCTCCGGGAAAACATCCGGCATGGCCTCGCCGAGCATCAAGAACAATTCCTTTCCACTCGATCCCACAAACGGCCTCCGGCAACCCGCCTCGGCTTCCCCCCAGGCTTCGCCGATGAGCAGCATCCTGAGTGAAGCCCCGGGGGTCATCCCGGAGGTCGCGGCGAAGGGGGGCAACGGCACGTGCTCGGTCATTTCCATCCCCTCCAACCAGGTAGCTGACCATCCGCCAGATTTTCTAACCAATTCTTCACTGTTGCCTCGTCGAAGTTTGCCAGATGACCTTGGACGATTTTCATTTGACCCAGGGTGAAGTTCATCACCTTCATCAGGTCCCGAATGGCCTTCGGAAAGGTCTCGTACAGGCCGTATTCCGCCTCGACCTCCCTCCTCCTATCGTTCGCCACGGGCGCGTCGTTTGGCTCGATCGACATTCAGGGCCTCCATTGCCAGTCGGGTCATTCGGGGGTCGATTTCCAGGCCGAGGACGCGGGAGGCCCCGAGGTTCTCGGCGGCGCGAAGGCTGGTACCAGAACCGCAGGTCGGATCGAACAGACTTGTATGTTCATCCACCAACATTTCCATAAAGTGCGTCAACATCGGCTGAGGCTTGGCCGATTGATGAATCGACTTGTCTGTCGGGGCGGCATACGCATCAGCTTTGATTCGGACGATGTTACGTTTTCCACGAGAGCCAAGTAGACAGGTCTCGTACACATGCCGGGGCTCGTAGTTCGGACTTGCCGCGATTCCGACGTTGTCAGATTTCATCCAGATGAGCGGGAACCGGGACCAGGAAATGCTGGGCGCAAGCCGGGCAAAAGTCTCCCTCGTCCAGGACTCGATTTCCCACTTGTTCGAGAACCAGAACATGATGTGGGCTTCGACAGACATGATCTTGTCCAGGTTCAGGCAGAGACACTCGACCAGCTGTTGGTACGTGCTAGCAGAGTCATCATACCCTTCTCCCGCATCCCGGCCCATTTGACTCCGATTCGCCCCGGTGCGGACCCCGTTGGAGGAGAACAAATTGACCCCGTAAGGGAAGTCACAGTGAATGAGGTTGAACTTCTTCCCGGTGTAGGTCGGCAGCCAGTCGAGCAGGCTGACGTTTAGAATCGGATCAAGGTCGAAGGTGGGGAGGGTGAGCTGGGTTGCTGGTCGAGGGACGGTTGGTGTCGTTGGCGCGCTGACAACCGTTCCGTCTTGCCAGTCTTCGATCGCTTCGATGGTCTCGGGGCTCGGGAACAGTTGAGGGTCCGTGGCTGCTGCCTCCCCGGCTGGTAGGTCCTTCGCCGCTTGCAGGGCCTCCGGCGTGCTGGCTTCCAGCAATTCCTCCAACACATTCCCATCGGCGCGTTTTTGCCGTCGGAGCAGAATGTTGTACGCCTCCCGCACCGTTCCGGCTTTTGCGACATGTTCATCCTCCAGGTCCGGGTAGACCTTCAGATACATCGAAATCGTACCAGCGGTCAACGCGCAGTTTTGCGCGGTCAGGCTCGCGGTCCAGTCTTGGTCGGTGGTGCAGTAGAGGTCGTGAATTCTGGCCACGGCCGAGACCAGGTCCTGCCACGCGAGGTCGGACCTCTTGATGTTTTCTTCGAGTTCAATGATCTGGCGCTCGATCGGGTCGAGGGAGTTGAGGAACCGAGCGTAGATTTTGCTATGCCCTAGCTCGATGCACGATTTCAACCTTCTCTCCCCGGCGACAAGACGGTAGCCGAGGCCCTCACGCTCGACGATAATCGGCTCGATGAGGCCCCGGAGGGCAATGGACTCCCGGAGACCATCTGTCTTGACCTCCCGCCGCTGTCGGCCTTCCCTCGCGATGTTGATAAGGCTGATCTCGATCGACTCTGAATGATCTAACAACGGCATGGAGGGAGGCCTGGAGTTGGAGGGGGCAGAAGCCGGGAGGGAATGAATGCCGCTCCCTCCCGGCTGTGGCGACTAGCGCGACTGTTACACCGCGCCGATATCGGCCGTTTCGTTGGCCAGCTCATTGCTCCGCTTGTTCAAATACTGCTTGACGCTCACCTTGACCTGCTGACCAACGACCTCGGGGATGATTTCCTCGTACTGAGCGCCAGGACTGCCGACACCGAGCGCGCGGAGGAATTCGTCGAGCCGGAACAGGGCCTCGTCAGTCAGGTAGAAATCCCGGCGCCAGGACCTCTTCGTGATGTCACAATGTCGCTCGTCTTCCGGGATGTCATCCGCCCAGGCGAGGAACTTCCCGTTGAACCTGACGTAGGGGGTCTTTTTGTCGTTCTGGCTCTCGCCGACCTCGAAGGAGGTAACAATTCCGAGATAATTCGGGGAGACCGGAAGGACCTCCGGCTTTTTGGCCTCGAAGGCGGGCTTGCGGAGCAAAGAAGAAAAGTCAACCATGAGAGTGCTCTTTCTGGGTTACAAAGTGAGGGAGGATTCCCTCGGGGGTGAAGGTTTGTTGTTTCCAACCCACCTACAAACTGGAAGGGGGCTCAGGCTCCCTTGAGGTCTCGGAAAAACTCGGCCAACCCGGTCGCTTGGTCGTACTCCGGCTTGACTTTGCCTGGGTTGGAGTTTTTCAACTCCACAATCCCTGCCGTGTTGGTGACGATTTTACGTTTTTGATTACTCCCCATCCCGGTCGTCTTGACCATCAGGGCGGAGTTGAAGTACAGGCCGACCTTCGGGGAGAGGGCCTGCCCGGTCGAGGTCTCTGGATACCCCCGTTGCGGCCCGCCGTCCTCCCCGATGTACTTGATATGACAGTTCACGATGACGTTACATTTGACGTTTTCGTCGAACAACATTTGCAACAGTGACTCGACTAGTTGCTGACCTTGGTACCAATCCGACTGTTGCGGGGCTTGGCCGAGCCTCCCATTCATGGACAGGTTAAACGCCATCGCGGCTTTGCCGAGGGTCGTCAAGGTGTCGATGACCAGGACATCGCGCTCGCCCCAGGAGGTCAGAGGCCCAAGGTCGGCGGTTTCGGTCTTCCAGTTCTGCAACAAGCTCACCGCCCGGTTCCAAACTGTCGCCTTGGCTGGCACAAGTTTCCCCGCCGCGTTTTTCATGGAATCCGTAATCGTCTCGTACTCCACCGTGGCCCCCTCCTTCTTGCCTTTCAGCACGTTTGCCAAAATGTCCAGGCCATTGTCCAGGTCGAGAATCCGGAGGTTGTATCCCGCGAGAACCAGACTGACCAACGCCCCGGTCTTCCCGGCCCCTGAGTCTCCGATCAACAACATTTTGGTCGTTCTGGCCGACTGGTGGTTTTCTAGCTTTCCCATGGTGGCGGTGTCCTGTAGTTTTTTGGAAGTCTAATGCGTGTGCTGTTGTCAAGCGCGAACGAGTCGTCGTATTGGAGTCCATTTAAGAATTTGTTGGAATTTTTCCACACTGAGACTGCTTCTCGCGTAATCATCTGAATGGTTAAAATTCCACCCTTGCCATTAGTCGCGACAACAGCCTCACCATTCGCAAATCCCCAGTCAGTTTCGGCGACAAGTTCTCCAATCTCCTCCTCGATCGACTTGACCGGCATTAGGCTGGCCACTCGGACAATCGCCGGGGCGGCCAGGAGCAGTACGAGGCCTTGGATGAAACCTCGTCGAGTCGGCGCGATGATTTCAGTCATCGGTTCTGCTCTTCGGCAGGGCCTTCTTCAGCTCCGCCTCAACCTGCTCCTTCGCCTCGGTCGTATCCGACAGACCTCGCCGAAGGTCCCCGAAGCCCTTTCCAATGTCTCCCATGATGGAGGAAATCTTCCCTTTTCCTCCGAATAGAACCGCGGCGACACAGATGAAGATCATCCAGTGAGTGATAGATAGACTGCCTAGCATGGTGGTGGCTCCTTATGCTTTGATTGTTCCGTCGGGGTTGAACCAGGAGAGCGGCTTGTGGTTCAGGTAACGATGCTTGTTTTCCCCTATCCTGGCTGCCAATTTTTGCACCAAGTCGGGCTCATTCCGAAGAATGACTTTCATAGGAACCGCGCCGAGATTGTTCAACCATCCCCAGCCGTCAGTGCCAAGCTCTGTCATGATGTCTTTGGCGACAACCGTGTGGATTTCCCGAATCATCGGCGTAAGCACCCGCTCGGCATAGGAGTCGAGAATGACTGGTGAACTCGGCAAGATCAACTCCGGCACGACGGCGAGTTTCATCGGCGTGATGATGCGGAGAACCGCCGGGGCGGCGATCAGGCCGGAGAGGATTCCGAGGAATCCTCGGCGGGAGGGGGAGGTCAGCAGTTCGCTCATGGTGTAATGATCCTTACTTGGGTACCTCGCCCCGGCAACTTACTCACCGTGGCAAACTGTCCCTTGGCAACTAGGCTGGGGTAGATTGACGTAGTCCTACCGCTGAAACCTGTCACAACGAATCGTTGCAGTCGGGGCAATGGGACACGCCAAAGCTTACCCACTCCGTGGACTCCGTCAAACTCGATGATTTCCCCGACGGCCAAAGCTGAATCAAGTTCAACCGTGAACTTGTCCAAGATTTTGACCAGCCTTGTCATAACCAATCCTCGCTAACCCCTGGGGTCTTGACTCGAAACCCCCGTTGCAACAACCCTGCTCTGACTCCCGGCTTGGCCGCACAGACCTCCCGAAAGTCACACCCGCCGTAAAGGCCGCAGGATTTGTCATTCTGGGGCCAGTGGGCTGCGATCGCGCAAGCCTCCATCTGACCAAGCCAATAATGGCTATCCCGCAACCACTCATCCAGGCCTTCCTCGGTCCTCGGCACCAAGCCTCGGTCGAAGCGGGAGAACGTCACTTTGACTTCAATCCCATCTACGATGAGCCCCTCGACCGGGAAGTCGAAGGCGGTTTTGGCAGCAATCGAATAAAGGGAGAACTGGTTATCGGGACTAAATTTCTTGTAGAAGTCGATACCCAGGGCATGGCCTGTCGTCTTAATATCCTTTACGAAAAACTTCCCGCCGAGTTCGACAATCTTGTCCAGCTTTCCGATGAAGATCACAGACTCGTTGGCCCTGGTACGGTAGCCCGAGTCGATCGCGAAGTCAAGCTCCACCGCCGGCTTCCCGCTGGCCAGTCTGACCGTCCTGCACGGGTCCGGCGATTCGAGGTTCCATTTATCCAGGTACCAAACTAGGGTCCTCACGGCTCCTTCTCGCGTCTTCGCGTTGTCGCCGGAAGTCCAGGGGCGGTGGAGCTTTGAGTCCCAGGTAGCGCGAAGCGCCCACTCAACCACATCTAACAAGGCAGCTTCGTGCTCCATCCCAGCGAGAACATTCAGGTCATATCTCTCGCTCCCTTGATGAATCAACGTTCCGAAGGTCAGGTGGACGCTGCGATTAAACGGCTCGAGGCCAAGTACAACCGAATAATAATACTGCCTTGGGCACGCTTTGAACGGCCCGAGGCTGCTGCTGTTGACCTGGACCTGGAGACCAGGGATGGCCTTGGAAAACCTCGGGTCGGAGAGGAACGCTGGCTGGGTTTGTATCATTTCCATTGTGCGGCCTCCCGACATGCGAGGATAACCGCAGAATACATAGCAAATTTGTCTTCAGCTGAGGTTTCAAGCGGTGATGCACACCATTCGATCATCGCCCATTCGATCACTTGGAGAAGCAATTCTCTCGGCTGTCGATTTAACTCACAACCGAACATATTGATAGTTCGTCCTGATGGGGGAAAAGCGGGTTCGAGCGACATGGTGGCTGCCTTTCAAAAGTCCAGATCGCCTTGGACCTGGATGGTCTGACCGAGGATGACCTTGGCGGTCTTCGGAACCTTGGCGGCTGGAGTGGCCTTCCCCGGCTTGGCCTCTTCGGATTTCGCAAACCTCTTCCGCTGTGCCCGAAGCGCCTCAACGATCCTCGGCACGGCGGCCTTAAACCTGGCAATTTCCCTATCCGGGTCGATCGACATGAGGTCGGCCAACGAAGCTGGCGAAGCCTCGGCGAGTGCAGTGGACTGTGGGATGACTCCGGTCTCATTCATGACTGCTGACTCCCTGCATCAATCTTGGCTCTCGCGGCGGCTTTCAGTTCCAAGACTCGCTTATGCACAATCTTCCTGACCGCCCTGGCCGTTCCAAACGCCGTTGCTGACCTCGGCCCGTAGTTCGCCTCCAGCCAGTCCCAGTCCTCCGCATAAAGCTGCACATGCCGGGCGACGGTCGGCAGTTCTTCCTTCTTGCTCATGGCCCCGTTCCTTTTTTCTCGACCTTGACGATCACCAGGTCGCCTTCGGATTTTAGCTCTTCTGGGATCGTTCGGATTTCTAACTGACGAAGTTCTGCGTCATACGCGTCGGCTCGTGCTCGGTAGAACTCGTTCTTGGCTTTTTCGACATTCGGGGTTCTGATGATGACGCCGATTCTGGCTCGCAGGGCGTAGTAAAGTTGCCCCAACCTGTCGGTCGGAAAAGCATCAAGTTTGATGTTGGATGGGCGAGGTTCTGGCTCGGTCATAGCTGGCATCTCTCCGGCCGCAACGCGGCCTATAGCATATCCTCGATCGCGGCCTTCGCCGTCTCCATCTTGGCCCGGAGTCTCCTCGTCGCCTCGGCGATCAGGTCGGTTCTTCCGACCAGCTTCGCGACCTCCGCCTCGTACTCCCCTTCCGGCAGTTGATACCCACCGCTGCGCTGCAGACTCTCCACCTGCTCCTCCGCGAGTGTCCGAAGTTCCGCCGCGAGGCTGCCAGATTTGACCTTGCTTTGTGGCCGGGGTTTGAACTGGTATTCCGCGTCGATGGCCTTGGCGCGGAGCTGGAGCGCCGCTAGCCCCTGCTCGTCCAAAATCCCGTCGTGGCTTCCATGGCTTCGCAGCAACCTGTCATATTCCCGCCGGATGGCCTCGCGGATGTTCTCCGCCCTGACGTTGTTCAGGACTTCCGACTCGGTCTTGCCAATGGTCTGACCTGGGGCGAACGGCTCGCTGATCTCGAACGAGTAGTGAGATAGGGAAATTTGCATGGGGAGGAGGTTCCGTGGTGGGGAAGCGGGGCGCGAAGCGCGGGTCCATTGTAGGGTAGGGCGATAGCATGGTCAAGGGGGGAAGGGCACGGGATGGGGGACTATGGACAAGGGACGCATGATCCCCCTTGTCCATAGTTTGACCATCAAACTTGACAGCCTTCCCCAGTCAAAAGTCCAAATCATCGTTGATAACGATCGTGGGTTCTTTCGAGCTGAAGACCACGGTTCTACCTCGAAGACTCTCCGGATCTGGATGCGCCCAGGTAACCGCGTCCTGGGGCGGCTCCTCCGCGAAGAAGTCTCGGAAGGTTTTTTCCGGGTCGGAGTTCCAAGCTGCTAGAAACGTCGGAACTTCATGCTCGAACAACGAGGTCATAAACGTCCTTCCGTTCCCGCCGTGGAAGACTTTGACGAGCCAACGAGGCCCCACCACATCTCCGCTTTCCGGAACCAGCACAAGCCCTGGCAAGATGGTCGTGCTGGCAAGCCAGTAGGGCATTCCGACATATGACCGAGGTCTGTCGGGATCGTGGAATCTCATCGCGAGGTCTCTCCCAACAACAAGGGCGGCCGAACGGCCGCTAGGACCTCGATCCCCTTCATCCCGCCATTGATTGTCTGGTCAAATTTCTCCCAGGCGGAATTGATGGCTTCGGCCGCCTCCAACCCATTCGCGGAGGAGCTTACCGTGATTCCGTTTCGTTCGAGAGTAATGTACGCAAACCAGACCTTGGGCTTGAGATAACTCTCAATACTTCGACTAAATGACAACTTGGCCTCGACGAGGTCGAGTTTGGCACAAATGGCTTCAATGCTGAGCTTGGTCATGGTAGGGAGTCCTTTCGAGGTTGGTGTGTGGTGGTTCAGCCGTTAAAGTCTTCCAAATTCGCTTCCACCAGGACATTCTTCGTCCGGGTCTCGCAGACGTACTTGAGGTTCCATTCCTGCCTCAGTTGACTCTCATCCCCCCGCTTCGCCGCTTGCCGGGCGAATTTGCTCGGCACTCTCCAGGGGTCCAGATGGACGACCACGTCCCATTCCAGTCCTTTCGACTTGTGAATGGAGCCCAGGATGACTTGGCCACTCGCGGAGTCAAAAAGCCTATCAATCGCGAGCTTCATCCCTCCGACATCGTTGATCCCATCCGCGCTTGCAACCGCCCGCAGGCACTCTGCCCGATCGACAATCCCAGCGACCTTCCCATCGTGGCCATTTGCCAGCGCAAGGGAAGTCTCTCGTTCCTCCCAGTCCCGGAGTTTGGCACAAAAAACATCTACCGGGACCAGGTCCCCTGGCTCGATTTTCTTCACCAGAGCAATTAGCCCTTTTCCTATGTCCCGGCCTAGCATGATAACTCCGACCCCGCTTCGGATTAGCTTGAACGCGAGCGACAGCAAGGGGCCGTTGTTCCGACAGAGAACCGCAAGGCTCGCGTTGCTTGCAGGTTTCAGCCCTAGCAAGGTCCCCTTGTCCCAGCCAACCGGGCCTTCGGCGTCTTCCTCCCACTCCCACTTACTTGCACTCCCCTCCGCGTTCGTATGCCACGCGCGGAAGCCAGGGGCATGATGCTGCTGTCGGGCAACAATCGTCTTCGGACAGCGAAAGGTCAAGGTCAGCGGTTTGCTGTCCCAGGCTTTTCTCAGCAACAGCATCTCAGCCATGGACTCCGAGTGGGCCCCTCGAAATCCATAGATTGCCTGCTTTGGGTCCCCGCAGACGAACAGGCGTCCATCCGGCCTGAGGCTCCGTTCGACCATTCTATGCTGCAACGAACTCAGATCCTGGGCCTCGTCCACCAGCATCACCGGATACTGCGGAAACTTCAGCCCGAAGACCGTTGGGTAGTAAATCTGGTCGTCGAAGGAGATAACTCCTCGCTCGGTCAGATGGTTGTTCTGGGCCAGGACCTCCCGGCAGAGTTCGAGAATGAACTCTGTCGTCTCGCGGGGGATCATTTTGGAGTCAGCGAGGTCGAGCCAGTTGTCGTCGGTGTCGGGCAGGAGCCCAACCCCCTGGCTTTTCGGAATGACCCCGGCGGCCTGGGCCTCGACAACCAGGGTCCTTGCCGCGTCCCAGTCATCGGAACCAAGTTCCAGCTTCCAAGCCTTCGCGACTTCGGAGACCAACTTGCCAACCTTCTTGGTATCAATGCTCCAGCGAGTCACTCCCGGCATCCCGCGCATGAGCGCGCCGTAGCCGTAGCCGTTCATGGTGCTCACGCTGAAATTATCCGAGAACCTTTCTTTCAGTTCCGTCGCTATGCTCTTGTTGAACGCGAGCGCCACCGCCGGGACTTTGATCTTCCTCCCCAACAACTGCAACGTTGTCGTCTTGGCACAGCCGGCGTAGGCCGAGATCATCATCGAGTTCGAGCTTGCAATTGTCGTCGCGACGATGTCGTCTTGTTCCTCGGTCGGAGTTACAGTTGGTTTGATGGCCATTAGTTGAACTCCACTGTGAGCGTGACCAGTTCGCCAACAAACCCCGCCGTCGCCTTCAACGGGAAGTCCATTCCGAATACCTGCATGGCTTGGCGGATCTCGACATTGCCGACGAGGCTAGCATCCGCCGCCTTGGCCTTCGCGAGGGGCTTTCCTCCGCTTGCGGCGACATGACCGAGAAATATTTCTCCCGCTTCATTCAGGTCCGCCACGCTGCTTCCCATGCCGAGAAGTTCAAACTCCAGCGCAAACAACGACTCTTGGTCAAATGCCCTCACGGCCACCTTCACCTTGATCGCGTTGGCGTCATACGGGTTGTCACTCGCATCCAGCAATTCCACCTGGGCCCCGGCGGGCAGGGCCTTCAGGACCACTTTGCTCGGCGGGACGAAATGCTGGCCGACGAGAAAGGTCTTGAGCTTGGTAAACGTGGTGATCTGGTCCATGCTGGTTCTCCTTTATATTATCGTTAGTTCGTTTTTTGCCAAATTCAAGATAAGATCAGCTATTTCAACACTACCATAATCCGTTGCCATACTACCATTGTCTCGCCAGATCATGATCTTGATCTCTGGCGGAAGCGTAGACAAATGTTCGATCAGCTCTGCGACTGTCATTTGAACCTCCGACTTAACTCCCCAACAACTCCTTCCTTAACCTGCTCCAATCGTTCTTTCACCGCGTTTAACTGTGACTCAAGCCTCGATTTTTGGTTTTCTTTCCTTCTCACGTAGGAATCAAACGCGAGTTCCACTGTCGGATACGCGAAACGTTTTCGGGCATCGGTCAATACAAACTTTCCTACTCCCCAATTGTCAAGCCAAACTCCTTTTGGAGTCTTTCTTGTCACTGTCAATTCTCGTTTTTGATAACTCGGAGCCGTTCCTTCCCAGTTATCACTATCCTCGAACCTATACCAGACTTCGTGGTCCTGGGTCATTTGAACCTCCGACTTAACTCCGCCAACAATTCCTCCTTCGACAACAACCCCACATCCGGCTTCAACTTCTCCACCTTCAGCGCGAGGGCCAGCAACTCCTCCCTCAGCCCGACAATCGTCACGACTTCGTCTTCCGGCGGTGGCGACCAGGACCTCCTCGGCCCGGAATGACCACCGCCAACTCCCGCCCCTTTGACCACCATCACGACCGACTGGTCTCCAACCAGATAACAAATCTTCCCTCCATCCTTCCCGGTCCGCTTCACCAGCCCGGACTCCGTCGCTTTGTGCAGAAACCCGGAGACCCCGCCGATGGTGACGTTCTTCCTCTCGTGAGTCAGGGCCTCGTAAAGATCTCCCGCCGTGAACACCGGCGGGAGAGCCCTCCCTGTCCACTCCGGGTCCTTCAACGCCGCGTAGGTCGCCTTCGAGGTCGATTCGGTCATCGGGGTTCTCCTTTGGTTTGTTGTTCCACGCAAATTGCCTCCTTGCGAAGCACTTGTCCCCGCGACCTTCGGTCTCGTTCATGCCATTCGTTCCGGCACTTCGTGCAGCAGAAGACCTTATGTGGAGCGGAGGACGGTAGCTCGCCGAGGGGCCTTCCGCAGTTTTTGCAGCCCAGGTCAGTCATTTCCCTGGTCCTTCTCCTTGGCATCAAGTAGCTTCCTCGCATCATCAAGCCCCTGGCTCCAACCACCTTGCGGCACCCTCGCACTCCCAGGCTTTCCGACCACGCCGGCCAGCGCCGCGCGAAGCATTTCCTCCCCTTGGGCCACAAAGAAACCATAACTCTGCATATCAAACGCATTCGGGAACTCATCCCCTCTCTGCCTCACCAAAAACATCACGTACCCCATCGCTGCGGCCTCCCGCATCGCGCGGGCTTCCTGGGTCTCCCAGGCGCGGAGAGGGCGAGCAATAGGCTCGGGAAGTGAGGCACTTGCAGTTGCCAACGCAGCTGTGGCGACTGCCTCGTCCACCGCTTGCATTGCGGAAGTCAGATTGGTCATTTTGGTTCTCCTGGTTGTGGTTTTTACCTAGTTCTGGTGGGTGCGTCGAGGGAGCCCGTCGGCATCGTCAATCGCGGCGAGCTCGATGACAATGCCAATCTCGCCCATCACGTCCCCTCCTTCGCGATAAGCGCGGCCAGGATCGCGACGAGGCGAGCTAGCGGTTCGGTCGCGCCGACTTGCGCCTTTCCGCCGTCGTATATTTTGCCGCCGATACGACCGACGCCACTGTCGGGATCGAAGCATGAGGAGAAAAACACTGGCTCGGGCGTTTCGTCCTCTGTCTCGTCGTCGTAGGTGTATCCAAACCCGCTGTTGAAGTGGAACCCCGGCAGCACGCGTTCCGCGAGGGCGGCGAGAGCGTCGAGGCTTTCGGAATAGCGATTCGTTTGCCAAATGGCCTTCTCGCCCTTCTCGGTGCGAAATGAATAGGCTTTCCCGAGGGGCATATTGGAGCGCGCCTGACGTTCGTTGACCCGCATGAATTTCTGAAACGTGAGCCCCTTGTCCAAACAATGAACCAACGCGTCAATCTCACGATCCGGGCCGGTCGCCGCCTGAACGCGCGCGAGCAATTCGGGTAGGTTCGACATCACTTCGCTCCTTCGAGATACGCGACGATGGCGGCGCGGGTCGCATCATTCGCGAGGTCCAAAGCTGCGTTAATAGACATCGCAAAACCAAGCGCTGAAAACCCTCGGATCAGCACATACTCCAATGGAGGCCCCTCGCACATGCACTCGCGAAGAGCTTTTTCCGCCCTCTCGACCGCCGCCTCGTTGATCTCGATTGGCGTGAGGCGGTAGCCGTTCGTTGCAAGAGCCGCGATGATTCGATCAGCGTAAAAGCCGTCGATCAGTTTGACCGTCGCGAAAATCGACTTCGCCAACGCCTCTTCTGGGGTGAGGGTCATGGGGGTAGCCGACTTCTCAGGCTCCGCATAAGCGCAGTCGGCGCACATCAACGCGCGTTTGTCGCCAATGAAGCCGTCGAGACATTTCGAGCACTTGCTCATATAGTCGCCCGGCGCCCATAGCCCGCGCTTGGGTCGGGTATCGGTTTTCCATTCCATGATCGTCTCACCCTCTCCTGTTCTTCACCAACGCGCGGTAGGCGGCGCGGGTCGGTCCTCGTCAGCAACAAACAGCGTGGCCTTCCGTTCAACAGTATGAAATCCGCACGTCGGACACGGCCCATTGTGCGGGTCGTGCTTAGGCTCCACCGGCACCGCCACGACAGCGGGGGATGGCAGCGAGTCGAGAAAGTCACGGGCGGTGGTTCCTGCCGCTGTAGGAGCGCCCAACAATTCCCCCACCACCCTCGCCGCCTCGGCTTGGAGGGCGGCGAGTTGGGAGCGGAGGTCTCGAATCGTGTCGCGGTATTCGGCGAGAGTTTGCTTGTCCATCTCGGCCATATCGCCAGCAACGTTCAAGCGGCGAAGCGCCCGAGCCAAATCTGTTTCGTTACCGTGTTCCATCTACACCTCCTTCGTCTTGCGGATCTCGGCGAGCGCGTAGGTGCAACGATAGAAAGCCGTCAACGGCGTCCCTTCGCCCGAAAACTGCGTCTCCCCCATCGCAAAGTATTTCAAGATTGGAGTGGCCTCGGCCAAGGCCTCTTCCGCCACCCTCAGCGCATCCGCCGTGGGGGAGGGTTGGAGTGGGAGGGGGAGTCGGCGTATGCCTCGCGCAAGAAGGCCGTTGTATGGATATTGTCGATCTTCAACGTATTTCGCTGCGGCTTCCCGTATCCCCGCCGCATCGGTCGGCGGCTGTTCGGCGAGACGGAGCGCGGACAAGATAGCGTCGGCATGGTCTACTGCGAACTCGCTTAGATTGAACCGTTTCATGCGACCGAAAGGGCCGTTTGGTTCCTTGGCGTATTCGTCCAACAGCGCCGCGAATTGCTCGCTCAGTTTCTCGCTCATGTCGCTGGAACCTTGCGGGAATGGCCGCGTCTGTGGCCGTTCTTCACAATGCGCCCCATGAGTGCAACGATAGTCATGGTTGTCGATGCTGGCGCGTTCGCAGCTTAGGCAGTTAGCTCGGCTCATATCTCGGTTCCTTTGCTGGCGCGGGCGCGAATGGCGTTGGCAATCGCAAGAGCGACATGCGCGGTCATTTCTTTCTTGGTTAAACTGATCCACACGGAAATATCAATCCCGAAAGATTCTTCCGCAGCTATCTTCGCACACGCTTCCCTCTCGGCCTCCACCGCCTCGGCTATTCTTGCCCGTTCGCTGTCTTCGTTGGCGTTTAGCAAGGCTTCCGCCTCGGCTTTCTCACGCTCAAGCCTCGCGATGGTCGCGCGGGCGGCGGCGAGGTCGGACACCATCCGCTTGACGGCATCCGGCATGATGTCAAGCGAATGTTTATCGTTCCATCCGAGTGCGGTGCGAATGGCATACGCAAGCTTCAACGAGTGCTCGACCATCGCTAGATCGCGTGCTTGGGCCTTGCACCGTTCCGTGAGCGCGTCCCGTTCGGCTGCTACGGCGGCGAGGAGATCGGCGGCGGACGCACGTTCCTCGTCAAAACAGTTCCCGCACATATCGTCGGCGGTTGACCTATACCGCAACACCGCGATCATCGCCGCCACGGCCTCGGGGGTGGTGTTAGTTTCTTTCTTCATGACTTGGACTCCCCCTCCAGGCTTTCCAAAAACTCCAGCTCGGCTTTCGCCGCCTTGCGCCAAAGAGCTTTGGCATCCATTGGCTCGTATTGGTCGGATGCCTCTCGTTGCCAATTCTTCCACGCGTGCCAGGCATTCTTCCATGGAGTATCCTGGCAATAGTCCTTTCCGGTAACCCGCGCCACTGGGCAAGCCCTGCAAGTCAGCATGTAGCACAAGGCACAGGTCCGACCGTCAGGTGGGAGCCCTGGTTCCTCCGCCGCGACTAGCTCTTTCCAATGGGCGATGCTGGCCCGCAGCGCCTCGGCTTCAATGTCGTTGTGAACAAACCTGGCGTGCATCGCTTCAATGCCGTTTTCCATGGCCTTTCTTCCTCCGGCTGGCTGCGACAATCTTCTTTTCCCCTGCCAGGCAACATAACCCGGCCCAAAGGGCAATTCCGATGACTGCGGTTAGCATGGGCCTGGCCTCCTTAACCACAAGACCAGAACCCGCTGGCCCAGATAACCACCCCGGAAAGCAGCAGAACAAACCAGACCATCCTGGGCGAATGATTCTCATCCAACATGGCTGAAGTCCTCCGGGAGTTCTCCAAGACTGGCCAACGCGGCGAGCCAGGCGTCGAGGGCTTTGCCCGACAAGAAATAAATCTTCCCGGCCTCCACGACTCCCCCGTAGGCTTCCGCGAGGCTTTGTTTTGCTTTAGCTGTCATGACTGCTGTTCCTCTTCTTCGATTCCATAGTCCACGCTGTCGTATTCCGCGAGGTCAGCCCAGATAGCCGTTTGCTGTCCGGCCTCGAACGCCTCCCAGAGTTCATCCCCGAACTCGGAAGAGTTGAACTCATGGGCGTTTTGCTCAAACGGGGAGAAGTCCCTCGCCTCATCCGCTGCCTCGAAACAAGTGTCCTCATGCACCTCTCGGATATTTTCCGCCGTGACCTTGACTCGGCCGAGTGAACCCGTCCACAAGACCTGACCTAGGCTCGGCACGTTGTGACAAGCAATGCCGTGTCCATGGCTCCAGCCGCGTTGCCACGCGGAAGAAAGCAGGTCGTCGGCGGAATATGGAAATGGTGTGACTGGCATGGCTTACACTCCTCTCAACATATGGCGTTCCTTAGCCGTAACTTCGTGCTTCCCACGAAAAGCTCTTGGCGCGATCATGCTGCCATCGTTCGAGATAAAGATTCGGGAATTGTCAGGAAAAATCCAAATATTTCCTTGTGAAAATCTTCGTAAAGATTTTCGGGGTCATCTTCCCAGATTTGTTCGCATTTTTTGGCAAAGCTGGCTGCTATTGACATGATTTAGGCTCCTCCGGTCAAAAATTCAACTCAACATTCCTTGCGTCGATTGGCGCGGCCTTGGCCTCCCGGCTGGCGCGAGCTTTCGCCGCTCCGGCTAGGCCAGCCGCCGTAACCCCGGCTGGAATTTTCCGCACTGTCACCCCGCCGCCGACGTCCCGAGCTTGGTATCTCGCATCGTTCTCATGACTACTGCGATGTACCATCTTTGGGGACAAACCTCGAGCGACTGCAAGGTCGAACTGACAGAACGGACAGCGGGAATCCGGGAACATGCTGTGGCGTTCCCAATGCTGCAGCTGCTGCCGAGTCGGCGCGCCGTCGGAGCCGAGTTCGGTCCGGGACTGGGCTTGGGACAACAAGATTCGCCGGATGGTGTCGGCGGGGTTCACTGTGCTGGTTTGCCGCAGCGGAACAACACGTGCCGCTCCTCCGCTGCCTGGTAGCTCGATTTGGAGCCCGCCGTCTGGGGACAAGCTGACGATTAAACTTGGATTGGCTGGCATGACTTTGCTCCCTCCGGTCAGAAATCTAGCTCAGGCAAAGTGGCGACAAACTTTGCCGCGTCTGGATGGTCGAAACCATAAACCTCTGCTGTGGACTTCGCGAACAAGGTCAAAGCGCGCTCGATGGCAGCCAGCGAAATTGGCCCTGGCCTCGTCCAGACGGCTTTGAACGGCAGGTTCCAGATGACTTCCTTGACCTCTCGCGGGAGGAGGTCAAATTGTTCCAAAGACTGCTTCACGTGGGGAAGTCCGACGCATCGGACTGTGTTGAGATTTGACATGGGGAAGGCTCCATGAATAGGAACGCGCGAAGCGCGTACCCGATAGGGAACAATACCCGTGGGGCCGTGGAAAGTCAACGCCCGTTGGCGATCCCGCGCGTCGCGCGGCCATGCCAAAATTCGGTCCCCTTATGCCTTTTTGTTATCCCTTTCTCGAGCCTCTCTTGCCTCTTTCCACTTTTGCTCCCTCGCATCGTTTTCAAGTTTCACAAGCACCAAATCAAGCGCTCGGGAAGTCCGTTCTTTCGCGGCGGAGACAACGGCGGTGAGAAGATCGGAAAAGTCAGCCTGGCTGATGTTCCCGATCGCGGCTTTGTTCGCGATGGCTGCCACGTCTTTTCTGATTCGTATGTTTTCTCGATGGAGTTCAAGGAGCCCGTCGAGAATCGCATTTGTTTCTCCTGGTGTGAACATCATCAGACCAACCCCGCGTCTTTGGTGTCTTGCATTACCTTTTCTCTAAACGCGCGTCCTTCGGCCTCTTTGAGCGCTGCGGGGTTTGGTACCCGTTGAACCATATCGAACATTGCGGCGTTTGCCGCGTCGGCTGGGTCTATTCGTCCAGCCGCGGTTGTTTCGCGGGAGAGGGTCGAAGTGTGGGATTGTTCGATTTGGTCATTGCGACTGGGGAATTGGCTGGTAGGCTGACGATTCCAGGCCGGTGCAACCAGTCCTTGGCGCTTGCGTCTTTTGTACCGCAGCATTGCCTCGTTTCGTTTATGAGTTAGGGAATAATGGATTAGCTCGGCCTTGATCACGCTGTAGGCAATTGCGATGTTCTTTTCCGACTCGGGCACAAGTAACGCGATCGCGTCGAAAAACTCGCGGGAGGTTACATCTCCGTGGAGGAGAGATTCACAAGCTATTCTGATTGTGGCGACCATTTCCCGATAGGTCTGGGCGATCGACTCGGCCGAGTCGATGATTTCTTTGATGCGGGACTGCGTGATAGGCATGGGAGAAGGCTCCAGGATGGCGCGAAGTGGCGCGCAAGCGCGACAAAGGGTAGGTAGGGGTATGGTAACATGTATTGTATAACACGATATGCCGTCTTAGTCGCCTTCCGTCCACGGGCCAAGGGACTCGTTCGGGCAAGCGTGGACCGAGGGGAAGGCTAGAGTTTTCTTGTTTTTATATATAAAAAAAAAATGTAGTAAACCGACTGAGAAGAAAAAATGATCCATTCGCCACAATCCGGGAAGATTGGACAAGGGACGGAAGGAAGCCCAGTAAGGCGAATGTAATGTTTGACCGTCAAACCATGGACCGGGGACGGCGGGGCAAGGAATGGGCGGGGGACGGAAGGCACGCGGGACAACATATGGCTTTGTCCAATACGCCAAATGGTATCCCATGGCGCGTTTCGACTTGCCCGACTCCATACTACATCCGCGCCCATGCGCCCGCCCACGCGCGTGTCAAACATTGCCCGGTCGCACCACTGGCCAATCCAAGTCATACCCCGGCCTAATTTTAGTATGGCCGATTTTTGAAAAAATTTCCACCAGTCCCAAAATTGTTGTTGACGGGGAAGTCAATCCGAGCGATAACGAACCCATAGAAGCGAACGGCGCTTCTAAACCAAAGGAAAAGTCACCATGTCTTACGTCACTTCAATTGACGGCTTTGATTTTCCCCATGACGCCATTTCGGCCAAGAATAAGGATACGCTGATTCGTCGCACGATTAAGCATATCATGAACAACGAAACGTCGTCGGCTGTTGTTGCTAAGCTCCGCGGGGAAGCCGTCAAGGCTCTCGGCGAAAATGCCAGCGAGGAAGCGAAAGAAGCCGCCTGGGAGTCGGTCAAGTTTGACAAGACCAATCCTGACCATCTCGCTTTGAAGAAAGAAGAGCAAGGCAAGCGCGCGCAAACTATCCTCCATGGCGAAATCGGCGAGTCTACTCGCGCGCCGAGCCAGACGCCGCTTGAGGCCGAAATTTCCCGCATCGTCCGGGATCGCGTGATTGCGGTCCTGGTCGGCAAGGGGATACTTGACAAGGGCCGCAAGCTGCCTAAGCCGGAGCAGACCTTCGC